>Ga0181612_109812_pt1 | contig 19222 bp, 18 predicted proteins | sample HoacroProtozoa21_FD_119630 | JGI IMG/M metagenome (GOLD analysis project Ga0181612, IMG submission 119630) | Hoatzin crop microbial communities from Cojedes, Venezuel. Combined Assembly of Gp0051906, Gp0051904, Gp0051908 | reverse complement strand
GATGCGCCCTCTCCCCCCCCCCGCCCCCCCCCCACAGCAAAATTACTTTCAGTAACAGTATCTATTTTTTAGTTCTTAGACACAAGCATCTCTCATGCCTTGAGCAATTTCTGAGCCTCCTTCCATGGGCTTTATACTTGGTAGTAGAGACCCGAAAGTGACAGGCACCAAGAAGACTCAAAAGATTCTCCACCACAGCTGATCAGGGACTTGCTGAGTTTGGGACCTACCTGAAACATCAGTGGCAATCACCACCATCGCTCCAAGGCAATGAGGTTCTCTCACTAAGATTCAAGGCACAGCCAGTCTTGCCAGAGGAGGCCAGACTGCTGAAACACCTCTGACCCTCTGCTACCCACTGCTCTCTCTCCAGCATCCTACATACCCCATAGCCACACTAGCCAAGAGAGAAAACCCTGGAAACCAAGGACAGCACTGGAGGTATTAGGGCTCTCCTGAGAATTTCAGCAGAGGGATAAACACATGAAGCTGGGCCCAGGGGTCTCATGGTGCTCCATGAACAAAGAGAGACACACATTTGTGCTACAGACCCAGAAGAAGAGTTCACAAGTTGGCAGACTGCCATGTCTGGCAGACATCAACCAGGAATCATAGTTCTGAGCTGTCCTCAAGACAGAAAGACACTGGGTCGTGCTTGACCTGTTCCCAGACACCTCCGCCAGTCTACACCACATCAGAGAAACCCAGACTCACTTTGAGAAAGTCCCAGCTCTCTCCTGTCACCCCCTCCAGGAGAGAAATGCACAAAGACTAGGCTGCTGACTGGAGAAACTGAAGCTAGAACAGCTCCCAGGTGCCGGGAAGCTTTCATGCATTTGTCACAGAGACCTGTTTGTGGTCTCCTAGCCCAGGTACGGTGTTGCCCCATAGCCAAGAGGGCAGTCTTTCCCCACACACACACACGCGTGATACTCACAGCCTGCGCATATGCGCTGTATGGGCTGAACGGCAAGGTGAGAGATGGAGTGAATATCCCCAGCTGCCCCACCATTTGCTGCATACGACGGAGGGTCCTCTCCTTATCTGTGTCAGCAAACTTCACCACTAGACTGGAGGAGGCACCCTAGGCACAGAGAGAGGAGACAGAGAGAGGAGGCAGGGGGAGAAGAGGCCGCGGGACAGCCGGAGAGTCAGCAGTCAGGCAAGGTGGGATGGGGCAGAAGAGGCAGCAGAGAGGAGTGGAAGAGGAGCAGAAGAGCAAATATTGGCATGAAAGTGCGTGGGAGCTCCCTGGAACCTGGGCTGAGCCCTTCCCCACCCATCCGTGCATCCAACCCGTCCCTATCCCACCCTTCCCCTCGCACCCTGGGCCTTGCACAGCTGCACAATTGGGTGCACACATCCCTGCTGCATTCACCAGGTGATGGTACAGCCAGGAACACCAAGGACATTGTTAGCCACAAGCACCATCTTTCCACCACTATGAGCTTGGCTGGATAGGCAGAGCAGTTCCCAGCAGCTGGCAATAGCCCTGCTGCAGCACTCCACTCGCCGGCCCACAAGGTGCCCCAATCCAGATTAGAGGCTGTGAGAGACAAGATCACAACTGCAGCTCCACTTGCACAAGAAGGCACAGCTGCAGCTAGACAACCCCACACAATGCACAAAGCATTCCCATCCACACCCAGTCTGCCCCAGAAACCTCCTCTGCTGCCTAAATAACAGAAGGTGGGGAGTGTGCTCAGACATTGGAGTCCTGACTGCTCATGCTGCTGAATTGTTAGCTTGCACCCCAATCAGTTTTGAACTACTCCAGGTAGCTGTCTCCAAGACAAATTCATGGCCTGGTTCTTGGCTCTCTCTTATTTAGCCTTTATAGCTGTAAGTGCTGTCACTACCAGTCTGGACAAACATAGATACACGCACCAACCCGGGAGACAGGGTGACTCCTAAAGACAAGAGCACAGATGTGCAGACACATACACCAGCCCCCTCCCCCCACAACCACACCAGCTGGAAACTGGAGTTGAACCTGTCATAGTTTTGGACAGTGAGGGGAGGTTCCTGCAACAGGGTGATGGGAAGAGGATTAGGAAGAGTGTAGGTACCCTGGCCTCATACTCACGGGCATTGTCTGGCTGCCATGGAGCGCGTGGATTGCTGCCTGAGCCTCTGTATGAGATGAGAACTTTACAAAAGCACAGCCTGGAAAGGGACAGAAAGAGCACAGGAGACTGCAGTGACAGGACTGCTGTGAAAGTGCCCCTTGCATCATCATGCAAGAGACACTATCTGGATTTCAGCAAAGGCAAAGGAAAGCCACCCCAAGAAAGCAGGGAACAAAAAGGATGACTCATCCCACGTCCCCTATCCTGGAAAAGAACAAGAAGGGTCTCAAATTGTTACTTCAATGATATACTCTATAGATGATGTCACCATCTCCACCCTTGCCCCTAATTACCTCTTCCCCAAATTCTCTGTGCACTCCTAGTTGTGGGTACAAACAATTCAAAGTGCAGATCCAGACTGAGCCAGCAGGCTCACTAGTGATGCTGGGAACTCAGCTACTCATCGTGCTCTGCTTCTGCTCTTTTCACCTTGGTCTCTGTCCATCTTCCCCAATCTTTCCTTGCAGCAGGCAACTCTTCCTGCCCTGCTCCCTATGCCTGGATGTGATATGAGTTCCCACAAAGATGGGGTGCGGGAGTAAGTGCCCCAGAGGAAAGGAGACACAGGTGAAGAGGCAGGTGAGCGCTACCTGAAGAGCAAGGAGAAAGGGCATGACAGACAGAGGGGTTCACACCTTTGCTGTTACCATCAGGTCCACGGAGCACCGTACATTCATCAATGACCCCAAATGGTTCAAAGAGCCGGAGCACGTCATCCTCAGACTGCTGCTTATTTAACATGCCCACAAAGAGCTTCCTGTCCCCTAAGAGCAAACACAGAAACATCAAACTTCTATGAGGCTTACAGTCCAAAGCAGGATGACAGGAACACTTAAGCACAAAACAGCCTAGAGTTGAAAATATGCCTAGTGTGGAAATTATTTGCTGTTGGCTTAAATGCTTCCAGGGGTGAGTATGTATGCAACATCCTCCCAAGCTCCTCACACCTGCAAAGGTTTCTGTTGGCTTCCCCTGTCCTATCATCCCCAAAGAAAAACAAAAAATTAATAATTCCCTTCTGTTCATTAGCCCTCTCCTTTGAATGATCCAACACTAATGGAATAAGAAAAACTGCCTCGGCAATTATATCCTTACTGAACAATACGTGAAATCCAAGAGGTACCTTACGAAATATAGCAGACCAGGCCAGGCAGGGTGAATAAATTCCAGGACCCTTGGCTTCTGTTTCCTTTTCCTTCTCTCTAAGATCACTGTTTCCACAGCTGCTATGTAACCAAGCATCTTAGCTTCAGTTTGTTCTTCCCTACCCCAGTTTAAGCAGTACATCTACCAAGCTGTCCTCTAAGGCCTGGAATAAACCCTGGCATCCTGGGTCCCAATTTGCCTCACCATAGGATCAGTCAAATGCAAGACAGTTGGGTGAGGGCCAACAAACAGCTCCATGGTCCCCACTCCCCCCTCTCCAAGGGCATTTTGTACCCATGTCACACTGGCAGGGGGCTGGAAAGCTGGCCAAAACATCCAGGACTTTGAGCTCAGAGTCCTTCTGGGTTCCTCCATCAAAAGTGAGAAGTAAGGGTTATGGTTTTGTAGGGATGGCCAAGTGTGGAGGTGGTAAGAAAGGTGCACAGTGTTTTCTCCCCCTGTCTACTCCCATCAGTATACACAGGGGCCCATCACACAGCCAGATGCCATCCAGTTAAGCACAAATACAGCAGTGGTTGGGGCAACATCCTCCACAGATTGCTGTGAACAGCTGTTAAAATAGCACAACATTAAGATCCCAGCCTAAATGCCAGCCCAATCTCCATTTTTCCAAAGAGACAGCTGTGCCAACTACAGTTAATCCTCCCCCACTGCCCCAAAAGTGCATGGGGAGACATGACCCATAGGAGCAAATGTGTCAGGATACGGCTTGGGAAGAGCAGCGAGAGAAGATTCCTTATTGTTAGTGACAGAATGAGAGGGGCTGGCTTCAAACAAAACCCATGTAATGTGACACAAGTCAGGGAAAATAGCAAGGAAGCTGCTATCTGTTTGAGAGTGCAGTGACCTGAAAAACAACAGGTCTTGGAGCTACAGCAGCAGAGCAGGCTGCAGGGGTGGTGGTGTGTATGTATGGCAGGAATGGACGACACATTATACATTCACACTGTTGGCAAAGCCCCCCTCTCCCAGCCTCTTCCTTGCTCCCCTTGGCTCAGAGAATGGTTCCCACCCAGGTAAGTAAGCAAGCTGCCTCCCCCCCACTGCTCTGTCACATACAGACACACTTGGGAACACATGCAGGAAGTATCTACACGTGTCATTGGTCCCCTGCAGAAAAGCAGATGCACACACACATTAATGGACAAGCACACAGGCTCATGCATGCCTATGCAGGAACACACTTGCACATTGACCCAGCGCCAGCAAGTGCCTTCAGAAACAAACTTCCTCAGAGAGCAAGAGCGATGCGCAGACAGATGCACCCTTCTACCATGCTGACTCCACAGGGAGCCACTTTGTATGGTTGCACCACCCCACAGAGCCCAAGCACAAGATCATGCACGCACAGCTCGCCACTAGGCACTACATGCACATGCAACACAGACGCAACACTTTTAACCCTTCATCTGTGGTGGATCAAAGTGTTGCATCTAAGGCTCTTACCCAGTCCCAAACAGATATTCCTGATTTATATCACTGGAAGTGGCTGAAATATATGGCCTTGTGTATTTTTGAAAGGCCAAATTTCCCGGCTTCCCCATGTTCATGATTCCCTGGAAAACTAAACCTGTGGGAATTTCATCCCCTTCCATTTTCTTTGTGATTCTTTCCACATTTCTCCCTACACCTGGATGACAATGGTTTCATTTTGGAAATACTATCTCAGCTGACTGAGTCCATCCAAAATTTAGTGCTCTGACAACGCCAAATAATCCCCAACCAAGGCACAGAAGCTGTACAGCTTCCTTCTTAGCAGCACCCAAGGGCCAGCTCAGAAATGCTGGTGGGCAAACCAGCTGAAAAATAGCACATAGCAAAGGTGAAAAATCTCACTGGAAGGTGAGTGAAAAAAAGTGGGACTGGTTGGGAACATATTTATTGGCAGGTGGAGAAGAGAATGGAAATTAAAGGAGCAGCAGCTCTGTGCTCCCGTTAACATCACCTGGTGCCATACGTGATCCCAGTTTGGCTATGGGAGGAACGCTTGAGCTCTGCAGTGCTCCCTGGTCCTCTACCCTGAATCTATATTGCAGCTGCAGCCAGGCCTTTCAGATATGTGCACCATGCTGCAGCCCTTGGATCACAAACACAGCAGGAGTTCCACAAAAAACACATCAACAAAGGGGAGAAACACACCAGGAAATCTTTGTACTGACTTTAGATGCTGTAAAATAATCCTCTGTTCTTTGAACTAACAAGCAAATAGTTGTGGACTAAGACTTAAGAGCCAGAAAGGCACTTGATGGTCTTGCCTTGCTCTTTAAGGTCCCCAGCAGGCTGTCTGGGCCAGGGTGGCAAGCGGAGTGTCAACAACTGTGAAAGTCAGTTATAGTAGACATTAAAAAAGCTGGAACTCTAGGTGGGGGGAACACACAGCTACACAGATGCAATGTTACTTTTGTAACATTGACCTTTTGCTTTTGGATCTGATTTTGTGTAAACTGAGGTTTTCACAGAAGAATAGTGGGTAACCAGCGGTGAGTTAGCTAAGTGGTTCCAGTTTTGTCTGCTAACTAATTCAGTGCAAAGACTTGATGGTTACTACAGCCAGCCAAAGCTTGTCTCTGCCAAGCAACAGCCTAAGGGATGCAAGAGGCCACAACTTTGCAATGGAGGCACTGAACAAAAAGGAACCTTGTCAACTTGCAATCAAATCAACATTAAACTGTGAGTTACTAGTTGTTGTCTGCTTGAGAGGGCTCTGAAATTTCCTGGATAATGCTTGTGGTTTCATCCTCATACCATTCCTGTTGGATGAAAAGCATTTTTCTTTACCTTGCACTTTGGGAAATGTGAATTGAAACAGTGAATGCTAGTTACCATTGCTGCAGCTTTACTGCAGGTCTGCGGTCTGACAGGGCTCACTAATGGAACATTTTGTAAGTCCTGTGTTTATGTGGGAATTTTGGCTTTTCTTTTCTGAATTTGGATGAAAACAATGCCAATCTTCCTGGCTATGCACAACAGATTAAAACTGTGCTATCTTAGGGACTCCAGCTGTAAAGGCAAATATAAAGAAATGCTCCAATTGGTTTTGAATCTTTTCTGAATGCCCAGAATGGCCATATTAGAAGGGGGTTAAGTCACTGACAGCATTAGAGAAAGATTTTTTCACAGTTATTTTCATTTCATACCGCCCAGTTCCCAAGATTGCATACAGGAAAAGGATCCAGGCTTCTTGCCCTAGGATGCCTCTTTGCAGCAACTGGGGACCTTTGAAAGGGCTCCTCTGCTGCTGACATCTCTCCCTCTCCATGTGTTGGAGCCCTTCCAAATAAGGGCATTCCCCTACCAACAACCAAACTGCCTCATCTCTCCACAACCGAGACAAATCCCTGCAAGCCCTTTCACCTGATGTCTGCTGTCACCACTCTTAAAGTGGTCAATCTCAAATCAGCTGGCATTCCCGAGCCACTGCTGCGGGTCACAGGCTCCTCCGGCTCCCGAGCAGGGACTCCTGCAGTGCTGGAAGATCTTCTCTCCCCAACTTGTAACAGCACACTCTCCTCATGCCATTTTTCCTTCATTTTCTCTCCAGCGCTTGTTTTTCACTTTCTGATTGGCGATTTCCCATGCTGTCCAGCAACCAGGAAAATTGTCTCTGATCTCTGACTGTGGAGTTCCCATGGAAACATGCTCTGGGCACAGCTGGTCACCCAGGCAGCAGGACGAGGGCAGTGCAGAGCAGGTCACTGATGAAGATACCACGGGAACAAGCAAGGGGTTAAGGCTGAATGCTTCTGCCACAAGAGAGAGCAGAGAACACATAAGCACTGGACACTGCTCCTCTTTAAACCCAGTGGATTTAGGTTATCTGGCCAACAGCTCTCAGCAGCAAGGATCAGGGAGAAGGAGGAAGCCCGGTCAAGCAGTTGGCTATGGATGGGACACAGCAAACCTCTTTGGGTGTGCAGAGCTTCCTTGTCTCTAAGGCAGTGCTAATGGACTTGGGCTAGCTGTCATATCACACCAGTGCACCAGAGTGCTCCAGGTCTCACAAGAAGCATAGACAAGCTCCTCTGCCTCCTCACTCCATCTCCTTCTGGCACTCCTAGGCTCACATCAGAGGCATGAGGGAAAGAAGGAAATAGCTGACAAAGCCTGTGCCAGAACTACAGGTCCCCCTCCTGAACTACTACTGCAGGCAGTACCTTCTCAGTAATGAATTCCTCCTGCAGGGTGCAGTAACGCTGAGCATCCAGATATCCCCATACAGCCCCTGCAGGGCTTGGCCCAAACTGCCCCTTTGGTACAAAAAACCAGCATCTTTTAGACCAGGAGACAAATCGTGATGCTCTAACTTCATGTACTTAATTCAGGGTGCTTAACTTGAGAGATGTCATTCCCTGAAGGGGAGAAAAGAGGTTCGCTTCAAGGATAATGCAGAGTGGAGCTTCACTGATGCATGCAGCTGTTCCCTTGACAAATTCCTAGTCCAAGCAGTTCTGACCTGCCCCAAATCTTTCTTTTACCTCCTGCCAGTGTGGGGCTGTTGCTGTAGGGATAACCCCATGGACTTCCTCCATGAGAAACAGAGCTGATGCCCCGACATTTGCAGTCATTAGAGATTGTGGCAATTTTCATAAACTTCGAGATTACAGTCCGGTGCCTTGACCAAAAGCTTGCCTCCAAATCAACATCCTGTTTTTGAACCTGTTGGCCTATTTCAGCTTGATTTGACAGAGGATCTGAGGCATCAGAGATGTTAAGTCTCAACACATTTTGTGATACCAGGTGGCTGTGTATCAGACAAGAGGGCCCCACCAGCAAAAAAAAAAAAAGACTGCAGAAATGACCTCAGCCTAGTATTAGACACCAGAGATTCGAGTGGCACTCATCAGAGAGACACAAATTGTTAAGAAAACAAAGCTGCAGTGGTCGGTCTGTTCACAGCCTGAATTGTCTGTTTGGTCTGGTTTTATTGCTGTTGTGTGAGGTTAATGCAGGGGTGTCAGCTGCACGTGAGTGGTATGAACGCGTGTGTCAAGTGGGCACATGTATGTATGTGCAAAGCAGTGCACACATGGGGCATCCATCTGCAGGTACATCTGCTTGTGTCTCTGTGCTGGCTGTGAGGATTGCTATGCAGCTGTCTTACAGGTTGAGAGTGCATGGGATCTGCTAGCGTGCACATGTAATGGTTTTGGGATGTTGAGTTATTGGTACAACTGACAAAGGCTTTCCTAGTCTCCTATGCTGCCTTTTTTTTTTTTTTTTTTTTTTTTTTTTTTGGAACCGGTGGGGAAAAACCACAAATAATATTACCAAATTTATGTATCTGCAGAGACAACGTGTTCATTTCTATCTATTTCAAGACAAAAATGATGCAAGCTGAATAAATGTATTTTTAAAGTTCCAAACAAGTGTAAGGCAATAGCTGAACGGGACACAAGTTACCCTTCGTTTCCAGTCTCCTAATGCCTTCCTGCTTAAGAAAATCAGTTTGCATCCCACCCAACTACTAATGAAATTTCATCTGTGCTATATTTGAAAATTACACAGAAAATTTTACAGAACATTTAATTGTTTTCATTCAATAACAAACTAAGAGTGACTGGAATAGGTTCGTTATAGGGCACTTCTGGATATTGGTAACTAGAAGCTACAATCAACCTAAGGGGTGCAACCTGACTAACCTCAACAGCTGTAGTGCTGAAGTTGCCAGATTTAGAAACACTCTTGATGACATCCTTACTCCATACCATCTTTTCCTGGTGCCTAAATACCGATTAAATAGCTCCCGGTCCCTGGGGAAGGCTCCCTGACTCTGCAGAGTGATTTTTCCATATTCTAGTACAGCACTATCATCACACAAACCAGAGCATCCAAGTCAAAGAAATTACTCCACGCAGTATTTGAGGGGTTACAAGGGTTAGGAACTAGAGTAAAGTTTACCAAGAACTGCCTTTCCAAGCTCAGACATTTTGTTTATCTGGACTATCAGCCCTGTCCTCTTGTGTGCTAAGCAGACACCACATGCCTTTTCTCCCACACTGTGCCTGAGTATCTCTGGTATCAGTCAGCTGATTGGTTGCAGAGATTAATTATACCATCAGGGATTATCGCTGTTTACAACTTTGTTTTCAGGCTTCAGGATTTACTCTTATATAAACACTGTCTTCCAGCGTCAGCCTGTTCATGTGTGTTTTGGCATTAGCTCTTTAGGGTAAAAGCTGTCCTATTGTTACGCATCTGGCACAACAGGTCATCAGCCTGGAGCACTGAAAATAACTGCCTCTCTTTTTACCATCGTGAGAGGCATGGAACTACAGTAAAGCAAAGCCCACAGTGCTGAAAAACTGTAGAAACATTTAAAAGGGAAAAGTTGACTGCAAAGTCCAGAGAGATTTTGGTTTTGTTCCTTTAAGGGAGGAGTTGGTATAGGCCTGGAATTCAAATCTTCAAGAAAAATTGTGATTGGGAATGCTGGAAATGTGGGAACCAATTTGTAAGATGAAGTGATATACTGAGATGTTTTACTTTATAGGATTCCTCTTTTACAAATTATTTCCTTCTAGTGTGCCAAATAATTCCCTTTGAGACAGAACTTTCAAACAGAACAGTAAAATCTATGGGGATAAAGATTTCTACTGCCAAACACCCACTCCTTTTTGTCATATTCTTTGCTTCCTCCTCCTGAAATCCTTTGCACCAATATTCTTATCTAACCCGATTTGGTCTTGTATAATCTGCATGACAGGTCCTTCTCACACCACCAGGCAGCATCCGCTTACCGAAACAGGTCCTTCTACTGTGGTCTGAATGGAAGCAGGGTGGAAAAAAATCACACAGATCTCCCTGTTTTAAAAACAAGTCTATTATGAATACACACCTAATGGCTAAGAAGCATATAATCACCTCAGCTTCTCTTTAAATACTAAGCAATCTAGGTCAGTCTGGCTTAGCTATTCAGTAAGTATGCTTTCCTTTATAGGTTTAGCTAGCACAACATGGAAGCACAACCTTTGACTTGGGAGTTCTGCAAGAGTAATGGGTAAGATACCAGTAAGATATAATTTTAAAAATACTGCAGCTTTTCCTGTCTGAGCTAGTTATGAATGCCTTGCCGCAAACCAACTAGCATGAAAAGAGGAAAGAATACTCACATTTGTACAGTGGTCAGAAAATGTCCAGGGAAATGAGAAGTAGTAAGAACTGAAGTTATTTCTTTGCTAAGTCAAAGCCACTGTTCCAGCCACCATTTCCAGAAACTATTAGCAATGAAATTTAAGAAGAAAAAAAAACAAACCTTGAACGTTCATGTCAAATGATACATCTTTAATTTCTAAAAGGTGGTAAGTACTAAGAAACTGATCTAGTTGACAGGCAATTAATCCTCCTTGCATAGTACATTTATCTCCATGGGATATCAAGAATTACAACACTTCAGGAAAACTGGCACCTAAGTGAGAAAGCAGCTTCAGTCCTACATAAAAATTGCAGACAACCTCAACGTTTCCAAGTTTTACTTTGTAATGGATCCAGAGAATAGTCTTTGCTTTGTCCATATCTATCCCACAGTGTTGTATTCTTACACTGCACTTTTGAGTTGGCCATATGTATGAAAAACATAAAAGGCTGCAACCCACACTGATACAGTAATTCACAATAAATTATCTTCATTCTATTAAAACTTGGCCTTTTTGAGATCAAATACCTTAAGGTCCGTAGTTATGGACTTTATTCTTTATGTAAAACGTGTACCTCACAATACTTACAAAATGATTACTTGATTAACACTTCATCCAGAAGATGTTTAATCCTTCCCTTGAGAAGGTAAAAGGTGAGAGGCTTCAGTTTCAGAAGTGCTCTTGACACTCATCTAAAATAAGCACTGAATCTTACATGAAGCCAAAAAAAATTTAACTTGCTTAACAAGCTTACTAACAAGACAAGAGTAAATACACTTTTTCATATAAAAAAAGTTTAAAGTTACATTTTACTGTATGTGTCAGACATAGCTACAAGGGATTTTTTTCCTTTACAGACTGATACGTGGAAAGAAGCATTGTACTTACATCATCATCAAATAATCACTTTTATCTAGTAACTTGTGTCCTGATTTTCAAAAGCACTGATTATCAGCATATCCTAGGTACTGAATGGTAGTAGCAGGCACTGTTGAAAATAGACTATTGGTACTTATGCTGCAAATGCACCACCTGAAAATATTTCTCTTGAAAACAGGCAGTTTACTTTTTAGTCAAAATTGGTTGACTAATAACTATTTTAAATCATTCTTGTAGTGTTTTAGAATGTTTAAAATAACACTAATTACTTAATACACTATAGTGGATTATGCTCAAAAATTTAAGTTTATGATAAATAAACTTTGGAAAAATTTATACAAGGCCATAAATAAATAATTTTAACTTCAGTCTCATTAAAAAGTAAAACAGTACATCACACAACAATATCATCCTATCTAGACAATACAAACTTACTATATTTTATTGCATAATAATTTGAGAGTAACATCCTAAGTAAAATATGTAAAGAAACAAAATAATTAGATTTACTTCCTTTAATATTGAACAACCAAAGCTTCTCCTTTGTACATAATCCAATTTAAAGATAATATAATTAGCACTTCCAGCATGAACAGTCTGTATTTACAATGAATGAGATGGCGTGAGTAATTTAAAGAGTATTCAAATCTGTATGAAACAACTAAAAATATGAAGATTTACAGTAGGCTCAAAATCCAAGACTTTTCCATTTATGGAATGCAATTTAAAAGGCTTTGTCATCTTTATTACTTGTAAGGGTTCCCGAAATGATGATTTTTAATAGTATTTTAAACATTTTAAATCTTCACTAATGCCTTAATTATTTGTACACAACATTAAAAATTAATTCCAATACTTCTATTTAATTTTTCACTTGCTTGTAGACCAGTCTGAAATATGATGAAAGGACAACAAGGAAATTTACTATATAATCCTAATTCCATATTCCTCAATGTACAATGGTTGGAAATAGATGATGTCAGTCCATTCCAAGGGTTATGTACACAAAACTTACAAAATGTTCTTTGCTCTTGCATAAAATGTGTACACAGTATCAATGAGTTGGGAACTTCAAAGTTTTTTTATGAGCTGCTGCTGGCATGGACCTTTGTGGATTGAAAACAAAATACCGTTCACTCTATTGTTCTGGTAGCAGTTTTAGAAGTTAATCATCAATCCCTGGCGTTTCACCCTGTTGTATTCTGGAGGCTATTCTAATGGCTTCTTCCAGAGACTGTTGTTCTCCAAGCTGAAACAAATGCATTTAAACATAAATAAATCCAAAATTTTACATATGGATATAAATTTGTGAAAAAAAATTAAATATGAAACCAAAGATCTAGATATGGATCAATACTTTAGCACAAATAAGCGTGATCACTATTGTCACACCTCTTCTGGGTAATATATACTAGCAGCTATCTAATCAGCATGACAATTAAGATAGCTTCTGATAGCAGATTAAACTGAGTTTCCATGTATGTACTGAATAAATTTTCTTCAGAGAATGCTGCATGGTAAACACATTTCATGACACAAAATAGATGATATTTCAACTTGGCAGATACAACAAAGCTAATATAAGGCTTTCAAAAGACATGGTGGCTGTTGAATTACATTTCAACACTGGTAAATCAAACATTTATCTTAAAACTCTTGCAGAAAGTCAGCTCTTTGGAACAGCATATAACATTAATATAGATAAAAAAGCATAATTACTGCAGAATCATGACTATAAAAAAGCAGTCATGATGATACTGTTCGATTCTACAGTAGTTTAGAGAGGAAATTATCTTGTAATTGCAACTACAAGGACATCAATGTATCTGGGACTGTCAGAAGCAACAACAACAAACCCTGAATAAAGACAGTAGGACACATTTTTGGGGAACAATCCCAGTTTTATAATATGTACACCATGCATGTACATCCAGTGATGGGAACACTGAAGACAACCTCAACCTAAAAAAAAAAAAAATGTACAGCTGGCCATTACCTATTGACTCACGAGAAAGATGTATGACAGTGTGAAAAGTAGAACCAGATTATTTGACAGATGGATAGACCTGACCGGACAGTTCTAAATATTGCTTGTAACTTTTTACAGTCACTGGATATCACATTCTGGAACTACTTAAATTAAAAAGAGCTCTGTTACCACCTCCTCGGGACTTCAACCTGGCTATCAGGTTACTGGCTTTAGCAGTATTTAGAAACAAAATGGATTCATTTATTAGTACGAAAGTACAAAAGAGAAACAATCAAGAACACAGGAATAATGAAAAATATTTTAATTTTGGATTCTCTCTCTTCTATTTGTATTCTATATTTTAATTAATACAAAGATACTTCACCAAAAGCTTCACTACTGGTAACAAGAGGGGCATGTGCAAGGAGCGTCTATGTTTTCCTTTCATTCAAAGGCCACATTACTGAGGGTGCAAGTTACTTTTTCCCCCCCCTTCTCTTCCTCTCATGCAAACAACTGCCTTCTGACATAGCTTCTCCTATATGCAGCCTTGATTACTGCCAACTTAGCTCAAAAGACAGGAGTTTAGAATTCAGAGCTTTGACTTTTATTGCTTTTCAATCAGCACCTTTTGCTAAATGTAAAACAGCAAGCTCTCACTTCCACGTGAACATACTAACACAGTTCCTTTCAACCTGAGCTCTTAAGAGAGTAGTGTGCATACATACGCTTAGACTGCAGCATTAATCCCAAGACTCAAATGCTCAAAGGTTTTGATCTCATATTAGTTTCAGCAAATATGAACAGTCTGAGGGAACTAGACTTAAGTTACTGTTACTTCCACATGCAAAGTGTATGTTAACCCCTGGAAATGAAATTTGTGAGTGTATTTTCTGCATTTCTTCTTCTATTTGAAGCTATTTCCAAGAACCTTCCAAGAATACATATTAACTTACACTGCTTAATACAGATTTGTTTAGAAAATCTTTTGAGCATCTCCTCTCTGCATAGGCACACTGGTGTTCTTTTATATTGGTATTTGTCAGAGCTAAGGCCCATCATGCAAACCATACTCCAAGACAGTTGCATACACTCGACTGCCTTTGAAATTCATAGGGTGTATCACATCCATGAAAATCATCCTTCTCCTAACTGTATACTCTTTCAGGATGTCTGGTTCCTGAGATTCTCCATGTTATCTAGAGTAAAATGTGTGCCTGTGGTGATATCCTGACAACAACAGGATCCAACCCACAAAGTGTTGAGTCCCAATTCCACAGTGCATTTGAATACAAAAGTAGCTTCATTACATTCCCACTGGACTTCTTATTTATGCACAGTTACGCACAGAATCAAGAGGGCTATAATGTGGACCAAAAGCATTAGGCATTTTGCAGGATTGATATTACTATGCAACTCAAGATTTAAACTAATTCAACTCCTTTTATTTTACTTTGAGTTTAAAATTGGCTTCTGTCATTGGAGTGGCAATTTCCCTAAGATCCTTCAATCATTTATTTGACCCTTGACTGCAATGTCATTTAAAGACATTAATTTTTAAAATACCAGATCTTTCAGATTTAAAATTTCCAAAAGCTTTTATTAACTACCATCATATCATATGCAACAAAAATAATATATGCACATACTTATGTTAAGGTTTGAGGTGGCATACTGGCCATTGTTTGCCCTAGAAGTTTTGTTCGACCTTCCAGTCAAGCCAAGCTTCCCTCTGAATAAACTATTCACAAAAATGCTCGTCTAGGTTTTGTTTTCAGCTACTTTCTAGATAAAAAGCTTAATTTGTGCTTGGTTTACACCTTCTTTTAAATTAGCACAATTTAAATTAAACTCTTTCATACGCAGAAACTACTCTTTTATTACAGTGTCTGGACAATGTGACGAACTATCTACAGAGACTGCTGCTTGTACCGTGCTGGTTTGACACATGAACAAAAGGTTACTATTTCCAGAGATTTTTGTTTATTGATCTTTCTACGTAACTGTTTATGCTTTTTCACTATTACCATTTCAAGGTTGAAATACCATAAATTCAGTAATTTTATCTGTGTGAGTTCACAGCAATTTACCCTTGAGGAACTCTCAAGCCTTGAGGCTTTGTATGTTTCAGCTTTATATGTAATGGTGAAGGATGAATTCCACTAAAAACCTGTGACTCCATGAATGATTCATTTGACCTGAAGTTTGGATTTCCCCTAACTTCTCCCTTTTTCGGAAGTTCTACAAGTAGATTTGGAAAATCAAGTGCTTATTATTCCTCTTCCTAACTCTATATATTATTTAAAATATGAGATCATATGGTTATGGACTATTTTTTCAGGGGAGGCAAGCTTTGTTACGTGACTGGGAGCTTCTAGCTTTAGAAGAAACACTCCAAAAAACATTTATCACCATCTTACCTGTACTGCAATTTGTGTTCCATTGGATGTAGCCAACAATGTAACAGGTCTAGTTTCTGTAGTCACTAAATGGTGGCCATGTTGCTGATGTCCCATTTCTGATGAGGCACTATGAAATGCTGCTAAGTCTTGAGCCACGATAGCAACCTTCAAGACCAAAGGAAGAGAATCAACTAGATCACAGATGTTATTGTTACTGACCTCATACAACCGTTACTCTTCAAAGTTAGTTAATTTCAAAGCTGTGATTATTCATGGGCATAAATTTATTGTGCAGAAGATACATTTTTAAAGAAAGGTTGCCATCAATGTTCTCACAGTTATCTATTAGCGCTTGAAATATAAATATCCTCAGAACAGCAAAGAAGTTCAATAAATGTGCCTATAAAAGCCTGTGATTATTTCTACATACACAGCATGGTGATTAATAATTATCTTCATTTTCATGTGGCACATTTTTAGAACAGTAGAATGTATTTTAACTTAAAGATTAAAAATTATATGAATGCATTTCTACTAAAAAAATTAGTTATTGTATTTGTATATTAAAAACAAAATCGCAAATATATACTTACACAAATGTTTCCTATCTGCCAAATGAATTACAGTCCCATAATGTTAAGTGGTGAAGTTACAGTTCATACTAGATTTTACTCTTACCTCTGCCACTCATTTGCTGTGTGACTTTGGGGAAAATACTTAGCATTTCTAGGTCTTATTTTACATTCACCTACATGAATCACCAGACTGGTACCTCAGAATTTTTTCTTGGTGCCCAGTTATTGTTTTTAAAACATTCTGCCATATGTTGATGTAAACCACTGGAGTAGAACCCATCTTACTCTTATGAGGGGAATGGTATGGCCAGGTGTTTCAAATTGCGTTACTTAAATAAATCTATGTGAATGACAATTGTCACAGCTTAGGTGCCTATTTTATATCATCTTATAAAGGAACATTACACATGCACACAGGATAATATCTTACCTGCTGTCCTTCGGTGCCTTCTGCAGTAACCATTGCTACGGAATGTGTTCCTGCAGAAGAGATGACAGCGTCGTGGGCAGGGACTGTGATGGTGGTGCCATCTTGTGTTACCATAGTGATAGTATTGCCAATGGCCTGCATATCCGCCTGGGATATGTTGACCTGAAACACAAAATAATTCCTGAAGTAAAAAAAAGAAGGTTTGATTGCTGCTCAGGTCATACCCGAGTCTCAGCTTTTGGCAACATGTTTTTTAAGTAAGGTTTGAAAGAAATGATTATACGCATTTGAAGTGTAACAGCATTTATCAAACAAATTCCTGCTAGTTGGTTCAGCAGGAATAATCCTGCTAGTTCAATTTCTTCATTTGAAATAAAGTGTGTAGCAATCCAGAACAAAAAGGCAACTTGTTCATAATAGCAGGAAAAAATATTTTAAGCCATGTTCACAACTAATATACTGGCCAAAAGATCTAGTAGCTGTTATTCCACTTCCTGACCGGCATGCTCATACATTCCTTCAGAAACGCCGTCAATCTTTGGCCAACTCCCTGTCTTGGACAAAGCACCCTCATTGCATTAATCTTACTGACTGGGATCTAATATTCCATGACCTTTCAGATGCACTTACCTACTTACAAAAATAAAATTATGGCTCTCATTAATAAGAAAAAGGATGCATACTTGCCCCAGAGTCTACAACTCCATGTTAATCAGATCATATCCCACATAACTGCATGATAGATTATCTATGTATGTGTCTTACACAACAGACAACGTGACTCAAGGTAGTATCACCTGACATACTTTCATTTTAATGGAAATACTAGAGAGGCCTATAAGGGCTTAGAATTTAAGCCACGAATAAACAATTCCTAAAAAAATAAATTATATAAATTACTGATGTCTCCAGTATAAATGCGTTAGGGCATCAGATACATGGTTTGATGTCCTATTTACAAGGTAGTAAAACATCCCAGAACTGAAGTCAAGCTGAAGGATAATTTAAATAAATGCAAGAACTCCATGTCAAGGTTTCTGCAGGCCTTCATTTTAGAGCGTAAAAATGCCAGTTACTTAGCATTGCTGCAATGTTCAAGGCTGGCAACCTAACAGCCCCCCTTAATATTTAATTTCCAATTTGAATTTAGAAGAGATCTTTCACATGCTACTGGCATTTCAGCTACCCTTCCAGGTGATATATAAACTTCTCCACATATGCCTTTGATATACTGCCACAGATAAACAAAAGAGTTGTGGTGAAATGCCCTCCCAATGAAATTTCAGATGGAATCTTTAAAAAATATATCCACAGGAATTTTCAAGTGGAAGTAGTATCAAAGCACTCCTTATCCTCTTGTTTATGTTAGAAATGGTAAGAACTACACACTACCAAACAGCTTGTAAAGCAGGCACACACCTGGACTAGAAAGATTTCCCACCACCACCCCCCAAAAGGGTGTGCAGACAAGACAACACTGAAGATGACCATCACATACTAATAGAAGAATCAGGGAATTCCGAGAAACCTCAGAAACTAAGCTTTATATATAACAATTGTTAAAATAGCCCATGCCTACTTTAAAAGTGACAAAGATAACAAGGATAGCCAAAAAATCTAGCTGTGCATTAAAATGTTTCAGATGTCAGAAGATATGGTTTAATTTAGGTACTCCAGAGGAGGCCCAATCCTAAACATATCTTGACCCAGCTCCAAAGAAGCTTCTTTCCTTAAGAAACCCATGTACGTGTATATCAAGAATCCTAACTGATTTTAGAAAGCACATGGAGTATTTGCAAACACCTGCCTCAATTCTCAACATATTTTTGTCAGCTCTTTAACACTGCAGTTACTTACATGTTGGGTTCCATCCTGGGATATTAATGCTACTTGTTGACCTAATCCTGACTGAGTAACTGTAGCAACCTGTGCAGAAATTACATCTTCTCCCTCTACACCTGTCACATAGGTTATCTGGGAGCCTTTGAGAACATCTTCACCTTGACCTATTTGATAGAAAGAAGGCAAGAGGGTAGTTTACATACTCTAAGTGCTGCCAAGAAAGCAAATGACAAGGACTGAGTGCCAGCCTGGTTTGAAGGTTTTAAACACTCCAATGGAAAAATTTTAGGGAAAGACGAGAAAAATAAAAGAAGGAAAAATACCAAAAGCAAGTCAGAATGTCTGTTGTTTTGGGAACACGGGGTATAATCTTTTAGCAATGAGTTTTCACACACATAACTACACATAAAGAAAAGATACATTTAGTTTCTAAGCAAATAATAGTGACAAACATTGCTTATTCATTCATTAAATGTAACCTCTCCATACAAACACAACTGGCAGCTTTTAAAAAGAGTTAGAAATTAACAAAAATACAGAAGAGCACAGTGATGCCTTTGTGTGAAGACTTAAGTAAGTTCATTATCTTAATAAATGTTTAATCCCAGCAAACGAATCTTATCATTCCCTTAAAAGAAGGAATTGGACTACAGCAAATCTGCTTGAGGCATTCAGTGCAGTTTCCCACATACACGT
>Ga0181612_154679_pt1 | contig 19223 bp, 11 predicted proteins | sample HoacroProtozoa21_FD_119630 | JGI IMG/M metagenome (GOLD analysis project Ga0181612, IMG submission 119630) | Hoatzin crop microbial communities from Cojedes, Venezuel. Combined Assembly of Gp0051906, Gp0051904, Gp0051908 | reverse complement strand
GCTGGTATGTCATTCCAGCACCACCGCCGGGGGCTGGCGGAGATGAGAGGCCCTTTGTCGCAGGGAGAGCCTGCCCGCACCGCACAATGCAGCGGAGCCGGCCCCAGCCGCCCGCGCCGGGCAAACCCCAGCCCCAAAACCCAGGGATTCAGCCCCAAAGAGAGAGAAAGCTTCGACCAGACCCCTCCAGCCCGAGGGCTGGATGCAATCAGAGCAAAACAGGGGGAAAATTAAAAAAAAAATTAAATAGAGGGTTTTGCTGCGGGCACTTGCGCGAGCACAAGGAGGAACTTGGTTGCGGAACAGGGGTTAAATCCTGATTTTGCGACACCCTGCTCGTTGCCTTCAACGTACACGCAAGGGGTCGGGAAGGCTCAAGCCTGGATGGAGGCATTTATCCACCAAATAAAAGGAATTTGACCCGCTCCGGCTGTACGAGGAGACCCTGCAACCTGCGGGGCTGGGACAGGCTGCCAGCTCCTCCTTACCCACACAGCAGCTGGAGCACGAACCCAAGAGGAACCAAGCCCAAGCGGAAGGAGACCGAAAATTCTGCCCTGCCAGAGCCCGAGCATCCCTCCCAGCTGCCGAAAATATCGCGGGAGAAGGATGCTCCGCAGCCAGAGCCTGCGTTTTGCCGCACGGGGATGTTACAGTACCCGTTTCGCAGGTTAAATCGGCGTTTCTATGCTAAATGCCACGCAGGGGACGTGGCTGATGCCTTTTAAACCATTGGCTTCAGTGGATTTACTTCTGTTTCCACTCCTGTAGCTGAGCCTGGAGGTCAAGGACCTCAGTCAGACCCAAGTGTATGGCACCAGCTCCAAAATTCTTCAAAAATCAAGTATTTCCCCCCAGACTGAGTAAGCATCCAAACTCCCTTCCCACCCTGGCAGCTTCCCACTATTTCACCTTTCAGACCCCCAAGCTAATTGTCAGTAAATACCAAACAATATTACGCATTTAGATACGTGTTAGCTTGGGAGCATCTGTGAGCCGTTACGCAGCCTCCGGGAGCCAGATGGGAGGAGACGGGGCTTTAGAAAAAGCCTTTGCTCGTACCTAATGCATGTTTCTCCGAAACACGGTCACTGTCCCCATTTGAGGACGTTTCACACATTCTGAAAATCCTCAGGTTTCGGGATTCTGCCTGGGGTAAAGCCCTTCTTACTGGGTCGATGCAGCCGATGCTGAATTTGGGTTCAGGCAAGACACCAGGAGAAAACACAATTATTTCCAGAGCTCGGCCCCAGTCGCAGAGAGGATTAATCAGGATTAAGATCAGAGCCATTTTCATCACGGACCCAAACGCAGCCCAGCTCAGGAGCGATTTGAAATCCCTCGTCCTGGTCAAACAGCTGCTCCTCTGGCTTTGAGAGCAGATCTACTTTCACCCCCTCTCGCTGCTGATTTAGGTGGATTTTTGCCTTTTTTCTTCCCATCCGACCACACTGGTTTTGGACTAGTTGCAGCAGGCTACTCCACAGTTAAGAAAGGTACTTGGGGTCTTAGAACCAGTAGCAGCTCAGCTACCTTGAAGGCTGACAGCCGTCTAAAGGTGCTGAGCGTCCTCAGCCGGGCATCTCCAGGTCCTAACTCACTGCTTTCAGCTACCGCGCACCACTGGCGCTCCAGGCGAACGCTGGGAATTCCGCTTTACAGCTCTGGATAAAAGCAATGAAATGCCTGGGGATGAGGCGAGGTGCTAGCCCGCTTCCTTTTAAGTGATGGGGCTGAGGTAAGGCGAGATGCTCAGCGGATTTATCCGTCCTCGAGGAGCGCCGGGCTGTGCCCTGCCGTCGCTTCGGGCACGTAGCAGCCCTGACAAGGGAGACCTCGCTTTGGCTACAGGTTGCCAAATGTAGGGCAAGAATTTCGACAAATTAGGATTTTATCCTAAACCAGAGGTTGTTTCTCTGCTGGTAACTCTCGCTGCTCATATTCTTAACTGAACAGAGTAACTCCAGGTCTCTGCTCAGTCTACTAAGAGAACCTGAAGGTTGGTTTTTCATTTTAATTAGGGAATCAGTCACTGAAGTTTTGCGGCGCGGACACTGCTCAGGAACACACCAGTGCAACTGTTTTTTACAGGGAGTTTCCCTACCCCTTGGCCGCCCAAGGGGCTGGGAGCTGCCTCGTCCAAAGCAGGGACAGACAGCAAACGGGAGGTAGGGACGGTAAGCAGTACCTCTTCCAAATAAATCCAGGAAATTTATTGCGTCTTCGCGGACCGAGCTGCGTGCTGAGAGCTGGGAGGGTCAGGAAGGCGGCCGGGGTTGGATTTTTGGGTGGCACTTGATTCAACAAGATGCTTGGTCTTCACATCACCTGGCTTCCCAAACCATCGCTTCTTCTTCTGAGGGGATGTTTAAAAGGAAAGCGCAACACCACGCTGCCAAGTTGCATCTATGCCCGTGTTTATTTATACTGAACAGCTTTAAAAATACAGAATAAAATAGCTTTATCTACTATTATTCACAACATCTGGTCCAAATATTACATTTTTAAATATTTAATTGTTTAATGAAGCAATGTTAGAAAAAAAAATATGAAATTAAAAAAAACTCCGTAAAAGAATTACACATCTCAGAACAACAACAGGAAAAAAACAAACCCAACCCCAAAACGAAAAACCTCTTGCTGTTTAACAAAAAAAAAGTTTTACAGCCAAAGTCAGTCACAAAAAGTCATGGGAAAAAAAAAATATATTTATCCCCACTGCCTAAGAACAGTCAATAGTTTGTTACGCCAAAGGTTGTGATGAACAGACAACGTACGAGAATTTGGACTGGCAGCAAGATGATTTACCTGGAAAGGTGCAGTGAACGCCAGCTAGCACACAAGGCAATTCTAAATAGATCTCTCATGTCAATATGTACGGATGACAACGCACGGTCACAGTCAAACCAGAACTCGACAGGAATATTTCGGATGGCTCTGAACACAGATCCCCAATACTTCAAAGCAGCCCAGCACTAAGCTGTCCACTCACGGGCAGAAGCAAAACGCTGGCGAACGCGCGGCCTCCTCCAACACTGCAACGAGCGATCGCAGAACGTGAGAGCGCAGGGCACCCGGCAGCCCCCGGCCGCAAAGGCCCTCGGCCTTGAAGAAATACTAAGAAACGTGAACCAAGTGGGACATTTTCTGCAAAAAGGAGTGACCCGCCACTCCCCCACCCCCCTTAAAAAGACAAAAAAAGTCGCTTTTGGTTTAAGGCGGCCACGTAAAAGAAACACCGTAGGTTGTGCTGTCTGTCACGCACGCGTTTTCGACATCGATGTACAAACCATGTTAAGCACAGGTTGTTTCAGATGGCGTGTAAGCATCCAACGGCTGACTCAAACCGTCAGAAGCCGGCTATGTTAAACCACGTGTGCCTGGAGTGCTGTTTATACCACAAACGATGCCATCTTTAACACTTCTTGTTAAGGACGCGATGCCGTAAATGACCAGTCGCTCTCACTGATGCTCCTTGTGGTATAAACAGTACCGAGGATGTCAGTTTGCAAGCGCCAATTCTGCATGGGGAGTACCAAGATCTCAGTAGGGAGACGAACAACAAAGAAACCCTTTAGTTTTTGGTAGGAACATAAACATGGGTAAATAAAGTATACACAACTACTATAGATTCGTCAATGAAGAAATTCTACCATCACATGACATTGTCATGACAATCATACCACTCCCTCCCAGGAAAACGGCGCTCGTTCTCCTGAGCGGAAATGTTATTTTCAATATATGGAAATAAAATACTGCAATATTCATGTACAAACCAAGTTGCCATATTTAAAGTCAGTATTAAAAGGCATAAAGCAAATTCTGGGTTTAAAGACTGAACATTCTGAGCGAGGTACCTGATTAAGTTCCTCTGCCAACGCACTCTAATATGACAACATCAATCAGTCATAGCCGTTCGCTATGAAACCTACATTTCTATAAGTATAATTCGCAAGTATTTGCTTTAGAAAACGTGTTTCAGCGTATCAGCAAGAATTCTTAATTTAACCTAAAAAAAAAAATACAATAGAATATCAATTACAAAAATCCCAAGTTCTTTTGTTTGGCATACACTGATACCATCTTTGATATGACAAAATGATGTTTCTACCATGAATATTTGCCCTTCCGTCTTAAAGTCTGGCTGAAACGTCTCATCGCCTCGTAACTCCTCTCTCCGGTGTCGTCTTCCCTGTGTGGCTTTGCTTAGTTTAGCTGTCTGAAAGGCAGGCAATAACACGTACAGGACAAATACAGTATTGCGTTTACAGTCAGATTTCTGCATCCAGCCGCCCTTACGCATCGAAGCCTGGACGCAACCAGCAAACACGAAGTATTTAAAGGTTTTTCAAAAACTCCAAGTTCAACCTCTGCAACCCATCTGGCAGCCGCTGCTGCCCAGTGTGGTCCCCCCAGCCAGGGCACTTCACAACAGCCACCAAAGCGCCGCTGTAGGCAAGCAGACGGGGGAGAAGGGTTAAGGCCCGCCATCGCCTCCCGCAACAGCACAAAGAGTTATTTCCCTCACAAAGAAAGGCTACAACATCTTCTTGGACTGGCACCTCTAGGATGGCTTCAGGTGCATTCGAAAGAGAAAGGGGAGCTTCTCTTCCCAAGGCACCCATGCAGCAGCTCCATCCCTTGCTCACCTCACGGAGCAGGGGAGAGGCAGCTTCGATCCCAGCGCCCCGGGTGCTGCGGCCGCGTGCCCTGCAGTCACCGCACTGCCAGTGACTCCACCGTAACCCCTCGCTATACGTTACGGGTGCTTCAGCGCATCTCCTCTGCGAAACTGAGGCTCATCTTTAACCATTCATGTTCGTAGGAATATGGCGAGAGTTGTTACATATACAAATTTGGTTAAAAAATCGACTGCTAACTACTTATTTTAGTGTTACTAAGGTAAGTGGCTAGGAAAGCAAACACGCTGGCTAAATGCTACCGCACTTCTCTCAGCCAGTCAACAGAAGGGGCACGGTAGGACCCAAAGTCACGAAAAGAATTAAACCCAACAGTTAAACAGAGTAATTAGACTTCCCCTATTTGGATAGTCTCTCCTACGCTGCAAGAAAGGAGTGGTGTTCTGCTCTGCGGAGATGAAAAAAATATCCCTGGATTCATTGCCCTGTAATTTGACTGAAGCACCTCGGCAATTCTCAAGTGAAGGCCATGCAGAACACGGACGGCTTGGCTCCAGCCAAAGGCGAGAGAAGACGAACGCTGTTTCTCATCGCCTCGTCTCTTGACTGCGTATGCACTGAAGCAATCAAGAGAGTATTCGGGGGGAGAAGTCAGCAAAGCCTCGGGACACAGGCGTCACTGCCACGCTCCGTGCCCGGCGGCATCGCTGGATGGGACATTTCTAGGTTTCCGAGGTGGCACTGCTTTAAATAAAAAACTTGTGCCTGCCTTTCTCCACGTTTACAAAATGCCTTTGGCATTTTACATCATTACAACCACCGTACACGAGTGGCTTTTTTTTTCCTTATATATATAGATATATATATTTAAGCCCCCCACGTCTCTACATATCTTTGGTTGCACATAAAGTTGGGAAATTTGGAAGCTTCGTGCCACCGATCAGAGGTCTCCGCACTCAAACTATCTGCAAGCGGATGTGGAAATCTAACACCTCACTACCTGAAAAGGAAAAATTTAAAAATGGTAACAGATGACTTTGTTTCACAGGCAAACTAACCTTGTCTACTACACAATAACTCTTCCGACCAGCTTTCGAGATAGTCCAATTGACACCAAGACTGCAAACTACTGAAAGTTCCCTGAAGCAGGAACAAACACATGCTTTGTTATGGAAAAAAGCGGTATAAAATAGTTTCTGGAAACAGCCATGGCATGCTGAGAACTATATTAATGGAATCATTCCGACTCTACACTATTCAGTACTGATCTGTTAAGGTCTTTCCTTGCCCTCCCCACCCCAACCCTTCCATGCTTCAATAACCAACAACAAATTTACCTGGAATTAGAGAAAACAGAGTTCCTGCGCTCCTGTCCAGTAGTCAAACTTTGATAAATACATCAGTGAATTACAGGATCTACTGTTAGGTTTTTTCCAGGAATACAAAACGCAAGCACCGTAGAGCATACTGGCCTTGAAATTACATTAAACTACATTTCCCTGATGATCTCCACAGCTTAAAAATGCTTTTGGGGCCACACTGAAGTCTAAAACTAACCTGCAATAGTAAGAACATTAAACATGAATAAAACTTTTAATTATGAATGCATGATGAGCATGAACACCCACGTAACATCAGAGCTGAGACTGTTCTAGGAAAAAAAAAAAAAAAAAATCTGAATGGTGCCCTGACTGGACCCAGTACCCGTTAAACCAACCCGTGGATGAGGACATCAAACGTAGTGTCTCTGCTCTTCAAGACCACCTCCGCAACGGTAACGAGCTTCTGCAGAAGCCCCACAAAGAGAGAAGAAGAAGAGGCGATGCAACGTAAGCCACTCGCTGGCAGCATCAGCTCTCGATATCCGCTCAAGAAAAATCTGCACAGATCCCAACCAGCGAACGCTGGCAGCGTTCTGACCTGCAGGGAGAGCTGCATGGACACAGATGTTCATTTCTTCGAACTGCTCAACAAATCAGAGTCTTTGTTCAGGATGTCTTTTGCCAGATACAGGCCCTGCACTGTAAAAACTGTTACCGGGTCCTGGCTGGAAGTTAAAGGTTTCCCATCTCTGTAAAACTCAAGCTACACGTGTCCCTTGAAAGAAAACCTGCACCTGGACACCATATTTAGGTGGTTAAACGCCAGGCAGAAAAAGCAAATGTTTCAAAATGTGAACTGGCATGCAACGAGTGGATCCTTCTACAGCACGAGGCTGCCAGAGGTCGGTCACAGCTTTCATCGGCCAAGTTCTGATAGAAACCTTCTGTCCTAGCACTGGACACCCGACTGAACTACGGGTCATTAAATAAAAATACTCTCATGATCTGCCAGGATCAACTAAACCTGCTTTCCAGGGGGCTGAAAATATGGAATGTGCAAATCAGTGAGTAGAAAACAATACAAGTGGGATTTGACATGACTAGAAGCAAAGTTTTTTTCCTCGCCCCCACCCCCAATTGAACTTTTCTGGCGTAACTTAACATTGCCAGCAATGAATGCGCCAAAAATGCCAGCATCTTAACAACAACTTCAATAAAATCACCCTAAGCAGTACTACATACCTCCAGAACCTAAGCCCCATGTAAAATAAATAGGCGTCGGTGCGCAGACTTTTGAAAAATCAGAGCGAGCAGCATTTACGGACTCGACCCAGCGACACTACATCTGGCTACCACCACCCACAACAGGAAAGCTTTTTTTTTTTTTTTTTTTTTAAAATCCGTCTCAGCTCTGGTTCCAGAATTTAAATGCAGATATACAAAACATATATTTTAATGCTTCTTAATCAGCAAGAAACTGCAAATACATCTTTTACTACAACTAGATAATATAATTTCAGCTAAGGCTATACTGTAGCTTCTGAGTCTTCATCTGAACTCCGGCAGTTACTGCTTTTCCTGAAGCCTTTCCACGTGTAACCCAGGAAGGTAGGGCTGATGGGCAGGAAGCTGAAACACCTGTATTTTTTAATAAAGTTCATGCCAAAAGGCAAATCGTATGTTTCCATGCCATCCAGTGACTTGCTTCCTTTACCAACCCCTTTCTTCCATTTCCGTATTCCCCTTTCTTCAGGGCTTCCTAGAATTCAAAATGAAAGAAAGGGAAAAAAAAAATATGCATTAATATCTTTATGTAAACACAGCAGAGGTTCAGAGAAGAAAGAAAAATCACAAGTCTCAGAAACCTTGTTCAGCAAAGCCCTGGAAAGATCTTCCAGACTCCTCAAAGAGGCAGGAACAGGGAAAAAAAGACTTTTATTGGAAATGGCTATTTTCTGTTTTATTTTGTAACTGGAAGCTGAGGCAAATTTTTGCTCTTAAATGAATGGAAGCAGTTTGGATCTTTAAATATTTTTCCTCTGTCTCCCGAGGACGACTATTCTGGTTTGACTTTTATCAGTTATTTTATGCATTTAATAGGATGGAGACCTCAACCTGAAAAAGATTCAAAGCGTTCTCAAGGAAAGTGAGGCACGCAGGTGTTACGCAGTCTACTCTAGGTGTTAAAGAAGTCAACAACAAAAGCAGTAACCTCTTCCTCATCTCCTGCTTCCATGAAATGCTGTGCTATCTTTGTTCCGAAAGGCAGTTAGTATTTCAGATAAAATAACAAGTTTACATGCTGACCTGGAATGGTATTATCCAAAATAAACGCAACGCAGCCACCGACAAACATGGCCGTAGTGAGAAGAACGTTTAATACTTGATCAATGCCTGCTATTCCTAGAAGAACAGAACAAAAAAACCCTTGGAATTTGAATTTTAATTGTTCATCTACACAGCCTACTGACCAACATGCAGGTCAATCTTGCTACTGAGTTCATGGAGGAATTTTCTCAAGCAGGACTCAAAGCCATGTGGGAATAGATGCAGAAGAATTTTGAACTAATGTAGTACACCAGGGGGACCCCTTCCTTCCCAAAATGTAACTCCATGAACTTCCAGTTGCTTATAAACATGTAATGAAATGCCATTTTAGTTTCTACTGCAGACACAACTGCTTAATTTACACTAAACAGAAAACTACAAAGCGGAAAAGGAGAAATGGTCGTAATGTAAAATCACGTGGACTGAAATACTTCCTTTTATATGCCCTTACTTTTTAAAAGGGCAAGACTTCATAGCACCAACTCGGGGAAGAACATTGTATTAATATATCATCACCTAGCTCTGCTTGAATGATCCACTTTCTGAACAACTGGAAGTAGGTTAGATACGCTCTTCAATCTCATTCTGAAGCAATAGCTATAAAAGGTTAATCTTTCCTTCTAAAATTGAAACAAAAGCAAAACCGAACCAAATAAGCTCAGTATTCCTGCAGTCTTCCTTTGATGACATACACTGCCATGATCACTGTTGAGATGGCAATATCAACATAGAAAGCCTCCTTAATTCACCAAAGTTATAATCTGTCTAACAGTCTGAAACTGAGTTCATCAAAATTCAGTTTCAGAACACATATCCGCAGTACCAAAAAATTTTAAAACCCAACCCAAATTCCTAGCTTCCAAGCTCTACCTTGGGATTATTTCCCCTTATACTTTTCACATCATTTACAGCTCAGCTTCACCCTTTTAGCCCTTCTTCTAGTACAACTGGCAACCGCCTCCTTTCATTGCTTTACACTGGTACCCAGAGAAGGCAGGCCAACTTCAGCCGTATGCCACTGAAACAGTCGATTCGGGCCTCAACACCTCCAGTAAGTCTCCTCTGAACACACCTGCCTTCTTAGCTACGGCTTTTACTGTCTCCATAATACTTGTTTTTTTCTTCTATTTACCCTTTACATTACTTTGCACTTGTATATACTGTGCATATGAGTACAAGGTAAAAGTATACTTTATGTAAATGAGCAGAAACACATACCTGTGACCAGTGGATTTTGTTTGAGATAGCTGGGAAGGACCAGCCCAAAGAAAATGGAAAACCCAAGTACAAACAGGTTACGAGAAGAATTCAGATCTATGAACTGGAGGTTAGACAGACCCACAGCTGTAATCATCCCTAAAGAAAAATAAAACAAGTCTCAGCTTTTATACAGTCTTTTTCTTTGAAAAAAAAACGATAGCAACCTACATCTAAACACAGCACTAGAGTAAAAGGAGGTAGCCGCACAGAACACAGAGAGGAGCAAAAAAACCATACGTTACCAAAGAGAGTGCAGAAGAGGGCACCAAGCACGGGGTCAGGCAGCGATGCAAAGAGAGCACTGAACTTGCCGACCATCCCAAGCAAGAGCATGAAGGCTGCCCCGTACTGAATAACCCTGCGACTTCCAACCTGCAGAACAAAACGAAAAGCACACTGGAAAAAGTCCACACCTAGTCCAACCTCGTGCCTTGCATTTTATTTTATTCTTCTCTTTCGCATTTAAAACGTCTTCTTCTAGCTTCCATGCTTATTTTTTGTGGGGTTAACACCCAGGCTGTACAGCCTTTACAAATGTCTTGGAGGGCTCAGCTGTAACATGGCTGCATGCCAGTTCTAACATAACTTCATTTGATTTTGTTTTCATTAAGTCATCTTTCAAACCATCTGTAACTGCTATAGCCACAATAACTATGAAATGCAGCACACCCCCACCTACAATACAGAAAACAGACAGACCCATAACCAGGCGAGACGGCAAATGGGATCAACTGTCATGCAAACAGAAAAAAATAAACATCCATGCATTGCTGCCCTTTTCCACAAGAATATAGGTGGTACATTACCTACCATGAGTTCACCTGAAGGAGATGCAGGCTTTCTAGACCGAGATTATCAACTGATTTTACAACATCCCTCTCTGAGATCAGAACTGAGTCACTTCATATGCAAATCACGGCTGTGCTAACACTGTGAAACCAAGTGCCTGCACTTCCTTGCCCGTTTTGTTTTACGCATTCCAACTTCGGGGCAGTTTTTCCCTGGCACTATGTTGTGGTGGTAGCTGATAAACGTGAACGGTCGATATTTTAATAGTGTTATACTTGCAGAAGAAGTGCACCAGGGACAAAAAAACCCTGTTACGCTGCTCTTTGCAGGTCTCCTGTTACAGAGTATTAAGCTTCAAAGAGAAGTAGATATTCATTTGTTAACCATGTGTGACTGAGCTAAATGAGTGAAATCAGAAAAAAAGATACAGTAGGCGTGTTTAGGGCCAAGGCACTTCTTTCCCCCGCAGCCTTCACTGCCTAACTGCTAGGTGAGATGTGTTCACCTACAAACAGTAGCTAGACCAGTATGTTAGGATGTTCACTAGAATAACAACAGAAATTAGCTTGCGCCTTTTTCTATTTTTTATATTCATTTCCTTACGACCACCAATATCTCACTCTAAAATTATCTTGCTGCATGAAACAGGCAGGTTCTTTAAAAACTCTACATAACAGCGACATTTATTTATGGAAATGCTCAATCACTACAAGGCAAACAAATTAAGCTCCTTCTGAAGTCTACTGAAAGCATCCTGGTCAGCATTTAGCTCAAATGACATATTTATTCCCAGGCACTCATATACACATTTTCTGTGATTATTTACACATACAAATGGGATACATATACATGTAATGTGACTACTTACATGATATGGTGCCTTGTACCTTCATCACTATTATGGCATAAGCTGCCTATACTTTTGCTTCAACTAATCAGAATTAATTCATGATCCGCTCATCAAATGAAACTTGCTCACAGACTAGCTCAAAGACTTTCCACTATTTACATCCAGTTGAAGCCTCAAATTTAACTTCTGAGTGTTATCATATATTGATTTCAAAGGAGGTAAATGCCTTTTCAAATGTTGCACTGGTATAACAGGATCACCAGGACTCTGCGGTCTTTGCTCATAAGCACTAAACATTTCCTCTTCCAAATAAAAAGCAGTGTATCTACATGCCAGAAATCTATTTTGATATAAATGAGTGGGTATGCAGACAAGAAAACAAGTCAAGACACTGGAGCACAGCCATCCAGCTGTGCCATTGTGGGTAAGGCATATTCACTCTTCCATCAGTGCTTTGAACAGACCTAACTGTAGTTAACACTGTTCTCTGTAACAGCTGCCAGTTTAACATCCATTTTTCCCTGTTTCGAAGCAAAATGTACACTCATTTCTGTGGACTATTAATAAAAAAGTGCTGTTAATTCATATCAACCCCTATGATGTAACAACAGAAAAGGAGCAGAACAGAATAAGCCTTTGTTTAAGGATTTTTCTAACCCAAATTTCTTCTGGGAAATTTCCATCAGCAACTGAATGGAAGACTTCTACAGACAGCAGATGGTGCTATTAGTATTTCTGTTCCACCCTAAAACCAAACAGAATCATCCTTTGTGCAGAAAAAAAATGGCTGAAGATAAATCCATCACCTATATTAGATTAAGTCGGAGGGATGAGTTATTGTAAGTGGAGAGCACACATTTTCTATCTTGTACGCACGAAGTAGATTTATAGCTTCCAAACGAAACATGCAACGAGATGTACGTATTTACAACATAAATTACTCTTACCAATTCTGCTGATACTTCTTAACAAGGTTAAACTAACAAAATCAAGCAAATCTATCTGCAGTCCAAGGTCTCCCAGTTCTGCAAGGCTTCCAAGCACACATCCAGTTCCGCGTGTGAACAAAGGAATTCCTCAAGTGCTTGTCTATTTTGCTGAGGAACACCCCAAAAAATATGTAATCCTCTAAGCATGCCCAGTGCCTTAAAAATCTATCATGATGGCAACAAATATTTAGGACACATTTAACTTTGACGTTACCTTGACTGCAGCTCCTGTTCTAGCTGTGTCAGTGCAATGTCCTAGTACAGATGTAGATAAGACCCAAGGACCTCAAGTTGCATCTCCTTGTGTGTTCAAGCAAGACACTAAAAATAGTCAGCGCTCTAGCGATGCTTTCAGAGCCAAGACTTCCAACAGAGTACCAATTTCTATACAGTTTACAGTGTTTATGTCTCAACTCAAAACACCCTAGAGCCCTGCAATGCCTTTTTGGTTTTCAAAGGGATCGCTTATTTAGCATCATCTGCTTCCTGTAGGTTTTTTAACTGCCCTTTACTCTGAATAAAAATAAGACTTTTGGGGTCCTTATTTAGAATGTGTTTCCATTAGACAATGGCTGGTACAGACAAGTCGTGTAAATTCAGAATGCTCTGTAAAGTCTGTCTGCACGAAGTACTAAATAGCATGGCTTCTTGGAAGAGGATCATGCTGTGAAACATGAAAATGGTGTAAGGCATCCACCAGAGGAGATAAAATACTCGAGTCACTGAGTAATCAGGGTAAAGCACATACCTTCGTGATGCCCAAGACACCGATGTTAGGGCTAGAAGAAGTGGATCCATTCCCTGTCCCAAATACTCCATCCAGAACACAGGAGAGACCCTCAATAAAAATCCCTCTGTAAATCACAAACAGAAAAAGAGTCAAACTTGCATTAGCATCGACTCACTTCAGGCAGTGTTTTATGACTGCACGCTAGGCAGGGGCCTGTCAAAGCCCCTGTCCCACATGAATTATCATAATTCCTGCTTCAAGCTCCAACACACCTGGAAAACCAACTGGAGTTCTGTTTTCTACGTCTTCAATACTCACATTCTTAAACTGAGGAAATTACAAAATAATTCAAAGTCAAACTTCGAGCTGCTCTTTATTTCTAAAATTGCATTTCCGGTGAATCTGACAAGCTACGCCAATTCCAGAACCAATTTAGAGTTCTGTCCCTATGGAAACTGTACTATTAATTTCCACAGATTCCAGCAGAAATAGGACTAGGTTTCCAATGCTACACTTGCAACAAAATAATCCAATATGACAGTTGCATCTTGTATTTCATATCCTTGGCCCTTGTGTTTGACCAAATTGTAACATTTAATCTCAGAACACATTCCTGTCTTATCCTAAGAAAAAAACCTACGAAAGAACTAAAGAATGAAAAGAAAGAAAGAAAAAATAGTAGCTTAAGACACTGAAAAATATTTCATTTTTTGACATACCTGTTTATTGCATGAATAGGGGGAGGAGGAGCGCAAGACAGCCTGGCGCAGGCATAGTAATCTCCTATGGATTCAATAATGCTCGCAACAACCGCGCTAAGCATTCCTATTACTCCAGCGGCTGAAATTGTTGGCAGTCCCCACTGAACTGTGAAGAAAAGAAAACTGAAATCTCTCGTGCCACAGAAAACAATTTAGATATCAAAACACACAGCAATTTATTCATCGCTAATGGAATCAACAAACTCCCTTCACAGTAACACAGTCTGGCAAGTTCAAGTAGATGAAAGGAGCAAAGGAAAAACCGCCCAACCAACTGCTTTGATCACGCTTGGAAAAAACCCAAAAAAACCCTAAACCCCACCAAAAAAATTCCTCCTGTTCAGAAGGAAGGAATTTGAACTACTGCTCATGAAAAAACAATTCTGATCAGTGAGGCGAATGCCACTTAATTATTATTGCTCTAAAAACTGAGTCTTTGGTTATAAGTTTAGTTTACCGAAGAGAATGGCCAACAACCAGTTATGATCACTGCACAAACACCTGCCAATTCCCAATTTTCGCAGGAGAGAAAATAAGATTAATTTAAGCCCGTAGAAAAGCTTGGCAGGTTTTCCACAGCAATTGCCTTGATGCTTTTATCTCTTTGAAATAGATGAGCCTCTCGCAACAAAAGGAACTTCAAGTCCCACAAATGTGAATGAACAAGGCTTCACAAATAAAGGTCTAATCAGGGTGAAGTTCCTCCTCTTCTTTCCCAAAAGCTTCCATTATACGTCTTGCAAGGACTGCTTTAGAAGTGCTTTCTTTTCAGAACTAATCAGAACCAAAGCCTACGGAAAACCACAACGAAGCTGCCTCATTACAATGCAGTGGTATTCCTAACAATTTCTATTCTTCTATTCTAGTAGAATATTATTACCCCATTAATTTCTGAGCAGCACAAGGGCGAACCGGTTGTGCAACTCTATCTCATGCCTTAAGAAACAGCCTTCAACGGCTTTAAACCTTGAGGTGGCCAGCAAAAGAATACAAACATCCAAGACGTCGTGTCAAGCGTTTCGTGTTCTCTTGTAAATACTTTTTTATCCTTTAATAAGCCTTGACTGGCATTCTCTGACTTGCCCACTGGCCCCATTCCCATGCAGCTTCTGCAAATGACGACGTTTTTGTGTAGCTGTTAACAGTTGTGCTAATTCAAGAACAAGTGTGTTTGAGGCAGGGAAGTGGATGAAGCTGGAAAAAACTCCACGCAATACTGATTTTCCAGACAGTGACAATCGATGACTTCAGCAGCTCTACTGGAGTCGAAATCACCCACCCTTATGATTGTGTAACATTACCAGCAGCTGACCACAGTATTGACAAGTACAGATAAATCAATCATTCCCTGAAAATCCATGCTTTATATATAGTCACACCATGTTACTGGAAGTCAAGAGTTACCTAGAGAAACCCTGCAAGTGCCTTCCACAGACTGAAGTTTCAGAGACTTAGCCTTTCTCGGGTGAGACCGAAAGGTAACAAATTGAAGAGCAAAACAAGAAAAACAACCCATCATCCACACCTACGATGTCTTTAGGTCCGTGCGTGTTGAAGTGCGTCAGAATACAGTACCGACAGAAAAACAGCAATGCTTCTGAAAGCAACAGAAATGATACTCACAAGCCTATTATTAGAAAAACAGCCCTTAAAAAGCAGGCATACTTACAAGGATAAGGAACCTTGAACCACGGAGCTACCAACAGCACTCCTCGTCGGGCGTCTGTGCGAGCGTAGAAGCCGTACTTCGAACCGTCAGGGGGAAAGACGTCTGTCACAGTGAAGATGAAGCAAAGCAACCATGACACCAAAATAGCTAAAATAATCTGTGAAAGACAGGAAAAAAGCTGTTTATTTAAAATAAACTATCACTGGCAATATTCATCAAGAGCAAACAGTTCCTGCACAGAGTATCTATTATACCCATACCTGAGTGCGATCTTAATTGACATTTTAAGTCTGAACAAGCAGTAAATCCTGTAATAGATCCATTAGGTGTTTCCCCCTGGCCCCTACCGAAGGTGCAGTTAAAAAAGCTTTAAAATTAGAGCAAGCCTCTCCTCTCCCCTAACAAATGGGAAAGTCTCCAAATGGGCACTTAAGCAAACACTGAATTAGTCTCACCTTTACCAGAGAAATAAAAAGAAGTCTTTCACATGGGGGAATGGAGTATTGCTTTCATAAAACTAGAAGATAATGATCTTGGCATCTCTTTTTGGAGGGCTCAGTTTAGCCTTTCACTGCATGCATAAACATACCTTCTTCTCTACCCCCTTCCCTCCCCTCCCCGATCTTCATCACTCCAATGACTCTTCACCAGAGATGGATACCAGAATGGGATCTGGCAAGACTACAGCATGAGACTATTTCCTGTGGCAAAAAAGCCATTCCGTTAAGTTTCCCACAAGCCCACTGAAGCTTTTATCTCACCTCTGTGATCTATTGTATTACTAAGAAAAATCAAAACCAAGAGAAAAACCCACCCCAAAACACAAATAAAGGGGTTTTTTGCCAACTGAACAACAAGTTCAGCTACTCACAGGGAACATCTTGAAGAGCTGCAGCCTGTATGCTGTCCATCCTTTCTTAGATTTGTAAATGGGTAAGGGAAATTTGACGTTCCTGGCATACTGAGAAAACAACAATACTAGGAAAATAGTCCTGAGAAAAAAGGAGGAGGAAGGTGGGACAAGAGACGTATCATTAGCATCAGTATGTTAAAAATCTCTCTCAGCACAAACCTGTTCAGGCTCTTCAGACACAAAATATATATGTACATTTTAAATTTACCACAAGACAAGGCATCATAAGAGGATATATTTTAAATAAATTATCATTCCATGAAAGTCAAAACAACATAATTTGTATTCTAAAGTGCTGCAACAATAGCCAGCAGCAAACAGGTAACTGAAACCAGGAAAATGAATCAGATTAGGGAAAGCTCTTCAGAGCTAAGCAGCCATTAGCAAAGGGCTGAGCTGCCTGCTGCTTCTCGACTCACACTCCAACTCTCTCCGTGTCCAGGTCTGCTCTGAGTATGAACCAAAAAGGTCGCTGCTAGCAAATGGGAAGAAACAGGAGAACTGGAGGCAGGGATACGATAATTTTCGTATTTCAAAATTTGCACAAAACTCCAAAGCACCTGAAAAATTTCTGTCAAGGGAAATGCTTTCTTCAATTCTCAAGAATCCCAATTTTATTTTGTATATGCATCTTTCACTGAACAGATGTAAATCAAGCAGCACAAAGCCCCAAAACCTCATATTCCATTCAATGGCAGCTCACCAGTAACCCAGTTTATCACACTTTTAGACGCCTGCAGTATTCTGCATTTCCCTCCTCATCGAAACTGCTAAGCTCCTCTATACGTTCAAAATTAAATCAACTCTACAGCTAAAACGAGTATCCACTGCAATGAAAAATAAAAAGCCAGGGCAGGTTGCTCAATTCTGAGATAGACAGAACCAGCCTTGCTATAAAAAGGCTACACAAAGAGTGAAGCTGTCTGAAGAGACAAAGCTTTTCTGAAATCTGAGATTATGTTTTTATCAGCTGACTTTAAAAAAACCAAACTGACGGATTTTAAGTCTCCCTCCCTTTTCTGTCCAAGATCACTTTCAGTCTAAAAGAAACACAACCGAGCTTTATTCTCCCTCCATCTCCAGGAACAAAGAGCTCTGCACAAGCAGGGTGTCGTTCATAGCCTTCGCCCCCGACCGCAGTCGAATGAGAGAGGCACCTTTCCCTCGTGTGCAGGGAACACTTTGGCACCTCTCCCAAAGCCCATTACGGAAAGATGGGCTCCGCTCCCTAACAGCAGCTACCCTGCCACGCTAGCTCTGAGGACAGGTGGCTTTGTATTTTGATTTATTTAGTACAGAGTTGTAAATAATGTAATAACATTATATTAGTGCAAACGATATTATATTGGCTACATGGCAGGGGGGCTTACTGCCATTCTGTAAAACATTACCAAATCGTTAAATGCCTGAAGAAACAGCTTTGTTCACCAGATTGTCAGGCAAAGACCAATTCCGGAATAATTTCCCTTTTTACAGTTCATGAGGTGATGTGTTCTAAGGATTAAATTATTTCAGCCTGGCACCTGCAGAACAAGCCAGGTCAGAGAACTGTTTGGGAAGCTGAAAGTCTTGTCAAATAGCATCTGCAGCTAACGGAGGAAAACTGCTCTTCCACAGGTGTTCTTCTCCTATGCTAGGGAGCAATACGGTATTTTTATCTCATCAGAACAGTCAAGAAAATTGCAAGTGCCCCAGCTTGTACAGATCAAGTTACTTTTGAGTGGCTCTAGATGGCTACGGAGTTATTTTCAACAATCCAGTGCACATTTTTGAGTGGCAGAAGGCAGAAATACTTATTGACTGGGTAATATTTAAATCCTGTTCCTAAACTGATTTTTTTTTTTCCATCTGGAAAATGTCAACTTTAATTACACGTTTCCATGTCCAATTCACCAAAGGTCCGCTTGATTGATTTAACATCAGTCCCAACTTGCACAGAATTTGTTTTACAGGCAAAGAAAATGTTCCTTTGGGCCAGCTGCTTAACGTAACAGAATTACAAAAACATTCATGATGCTAACATCCAAGATAAAAGAGAATTAAACAGCCCTTTTGATTATAAGCTGCACTTACAGAATACTTTACATGCTCAAAGTACTGCACAAACAGATTAGTCCGATCAGAATCTGATCTCGGCAAGTCACTGCTTCCGCTTCCAGAGCCAGCACAAAGTTGGTCGCTATGCACTGAATATAGCAACTGCTTCGGCTAACTTCCATCTCCCCAAAATGTGGTTTCCATCCTTATTTGGTTGGATATCCACAGCATTTCACAGGAAGCTTTTGTCTTCTCTTCCATCTCGTTTTTGTCAGTTATTCCCTTTCGTACCACTCAATTCTTTAATTTCCCTGGCATCTACACCTACAGAAGTACACATATCACACCCTGAAATTCACTCCAAAAGCCTTTTTGTCTACTCAACAGAAATTTAGTTACTTATGCCTCAGCGACTGGTGGCATCCATGGAAATACATAGGCTCTCCATCGTCATCCAGACTTCTCTTGGCTACAGATAACCAAACCAGTAGTAATGACAAATGGACCACTACCACCAATGGTATTTGCTCGCTTTTGCAGAACAAGAAACACACACAATAGCATCACTAAAGTAAAAATACAAATTGTTCACTAATCTCTCTGGTGTTTTGCTAAATCGTCTTCTCTACAGCACTGAATTAGACCTAGCCAATGGCTCCTGCACCAACTATTGTTTTATAAAATTTTCTGTTCTCCACACCTCACTTTCAGCCATTGTGCTTTCCGGCCTCCTCTTCTTGAGCTGCTGCTCATTTATTCCCAAATTGCCAGCTGCCCCTACCCAGACCCACTCAACATTCCTGCACGCAGCATTTCTCCATGCAGGGAGCACTGCAATGCTACCCGTGGCAGCCGAGCAGACTCTGGCTCTTCCCTGGCACTCCACAATTCCTGCACGATGACTTAGCAACGGGGACCCCCTGAGCAAAGCCAAG
>Ga0181612_104001_pt1 | contig 19225 bp, 14 predicted proteins | sample HoacroProtozoa21_FD_119630 | JGI IMG/M metagenome (GOLD analysis project Ga0181612, IMG submission 119630) | Hoatzin crop microbial communities from Cojedes, Venezuel. Combined Assembly of Gp0051906, Gp0051904, Gp0051908 | reverse complement strand
CGGTGAAACCTGCCCAAGGGTGGTCTTTTGGTGCGTTTTCGGGGGCGATACCCCAAAAATCGAAAGTTTTTATGCCTTTTTCTTTGGCGTCGAAAATGGCGGTGGTTAAAATTGCGACGGTGGCGGGAAGTTTTTTGTAGTCGAGATTTGCGGCGGACTGCATATAGTAGCGGACGGAATTTTCGGAATTTTTGTCAAAATGGTCGAAAAACAGGGAAGCGGCGATGATTTCGCCATCTTTCGGAGTATTTTCAGATGTTTTTGGGGAATTTTCAGCGATTTTTTGCGAATTTTGTGTAATTTCTTCGGATTTTGAGGAATTTTTTGAATTTTTGTCGGAAATTTCGTTTTCTGGCGCGTGATAGCGGACTAAAAACAGGGAAGCAAACGATTGCTCGAGCTCGGTTCTTAGATATTCTTCGGAAAAAGTTTGAATTTTTCGCTCTTTGGCGAGCTTATGTTGTAGCTCGACTAAAAATTTAATATCGTCGGGATTTTTGGAAATTTCGACAGAAAGGCCTTTTTTGGCAAAATTATTGTAGCGGGTGCGGGTGCCTTGCGAAAAACCGCTAATAATATCCGATTTTTCTTGGGTTAAATCGAGAACCCAAGTGTCTGCGGGGTTCAAATCGTGGACTTTTTTGAGTTTTTTAGCGTAAAATTTCTGTTTTGCGTTCGGATTTTTGCGAATTTCGGCGATTTTGTGTAAATTTTGGTCTAAAATGACGGCCGGCTCGGCGATTTTGAGCGAATTTTTTACAATCGTCGCGCTTGTGCTTAGAAGCGATTCTAAGCCGTTTTTAGAGCCTTGTGGCTCAATTCGAGTAAAAATCACGTGTTCGCGCTCAGAAACGATTTTAACGGCCTCGTAGCAAGCATAAGCGGCATTTTTATCGAGGATTGCTGGTCCGTAGGGTAAATAAAGGTAGGGGCCGAAGGGCGTTTGTTTTTTTACGCCCAAAAATTGAAAGCCTTTACCCTCGACAAACATTGAATTTTCGCCGAGATCGTGTTGCAATCTTCCCCAAGCGTTGGTTTGCAAAAGGGGAACGAACGTTTTTTCTTCCAATTTACTCATTTTCAGTACATTATATCATAGATTTATCCACAAGATTTCCACATGCGGAATTTTGGCTGTGGAAAATTGTGTGGAAAAGTGAATTTTCGTGAAAAATGGCGAGGATTTGTATAAAAAAATAGTTCAGAGTGGCTAATTTTTTATCTGATGTCGGAGCGGGGAAGAATATTGAGAGAAAAAGGGTCGGTCGGTTTGACGCCACTTTGAATCTCATAAAAACAGGCGGCTGCGACCATGGCGCCGTTGTCGCCGCTGAATTTTGGCTCTGGGAAATAGACATTTTCAAACTTTTTCGCGGCTTTTTCGCGGAGAAGGGAATTAGCAGAGACGCCGCCGGCGACGATAATTGATTTTGCAGGATAAGTTTCGAGGGCTTTTTCGAGTTTTTCGAGCAAAATGTCGGCTGCGGTGTTTTGAAATGAGGCGGAAATGTCAAAAATTTGTTCTTTTTGTAATAATTTTTTGAGTTCGTGAGACGGGTAAGAAATTGGGACGTCGCAAATTTCTTGGACAGTGCGGAGAACCTGGGTTTTTAGTCCGCTGAAGCTAAAATCAAGATTTTCGACATTTGGGTGAGTAAATTTATATTTTTTCGGGTCGCCGTGTTTCGCAGCTTCGGTGATAGAGGGGCCGCCGGGGTAGGGAAGACCGAGGATTTTGGCGACTTTATCAAAACATTCGCCGACGGCATCATCTCTTGTAGTGCCGATGATTTCAAAGTGATTGTGGGACTGCATGTAGAGAATTTGAGTGTGGCCACCGGAGACAACGAGAGAAAGGAGGGGAAATTCCGGAGATGCGCCAGTTAGCCAGTTGGCGTAGATGTGGGATTTAAGATGGTGGACAGCATAGAGAGGTTTATTGTTCAGAACCGCGAGAGTGCGGGCACTGAGGGTGCCGATGAGGAGAGAACCGAGGAGACCAGGGGTGTGAGTAACGGCGATGGCGTCGATTTTGGACCAGTCGTCAAGGAATTCTTGATTGTCGGTCGAGAGGGGTTTTGTTGGGTCAAAATTAGGATTTTTTGTAACGAAACCGGCGTCTTTAAAAGCTTTGTGGACGACGGGCATCATGACTTCGAGGTGATTGCGGGCGGCGACCTCTGGAATTACACCGCCGTAACTTGCAAAAATGTCAATTTGGGAAACGACGACGTTGCTCAAAATGTGATGACCGTCCTCGACGATCGCGGCGGCGGTTTCATCACATGAAGTTTCGATTCCCAAAATTATCATAAACTTTCAATATTATACCATTTTTAAGAGAGAATTAAAAATGCTTATGCACGCTTTTCGCGGGCATAAGCGGAATGGAGGTTCAGAAAAGATTAGAAGAGTTTAGTTAGTGGCTTTTAAGGATTCGATTGGAGGCTTTAGAGAGGCTTTGACGGCAGGGTAGAGACCGAAAAGAGTACCAACGACGACGGAAATATAGAGGGAAGCGAGGCAGATTTCGACGGAAATGAACGGGTTGAACGGAGTGATGAGCGAAATTAGGAAAGCGAGGACGTAACCGATGACGAGACCGGCAATTCCACCAAGGACACACATAATAAGAGATTCAAAGAGAAATTGGAGGAAAATGTTTAAGTTTGTAGCGCCGACGGCTTTTCTTACGCCGATTTCGTGAGTACGCTCGGCAACAGAGACGAGCATAATATTCATCACGCCGATTCCGCCGACGATCAGGGAAATTCCGGCAACTAACGTAAGCATTCCGGCGACGAGATAGAGGCTGGAGTTGTTGCGGGTGTAGATATTATTACCATAAACGACTTCAAAGCTGTTATCGTTATTTTTCTCGGCAAGGAGAGTTTCGTTGATTTTGTTCGCGGTAGCGGCGGTTGCTTCAGGGGTGGAACTGATGACGATTTGCTGAACCTGGAGAGGAATGTCGAGGGTTTTTATGTAATCGATGTTGGTGAGGATTGCGTTGTCAAAGTTGATACCAGAGAAGTTGACCGGGCGATTGAGGTCGGCAAGGACGCCGACGATGAGAAATTTTTCGCCGTAAAGAGTAAAAGTTTTACCGACGGTTTCGGTGGTAGCGAAGAGCTCGAGACTAAAATTGGAGCCGATGACGACGGCCTTAGGGGCGGAATCGCTAAGAAAAGTACCGGAGCTCAGGGGGAGACTTAAAACTTGGTTAAGAGTAGAGGTGGTCGCGACGACAAGGGCGGAGTCGAGAGTTTTTTGTTCGGTTGAAACAGGGGCGGAAGAGGCAGCGAGAGGAGCGAGGGCGGAAATAGTGATTTTTGGCGAATCTTCAGGGATATTCTCGGGATTTTCAGGGGTTTTCTCAGCCTCTCGGGCGAGATTGCCGATAGTTGTAACGTCGTCGAGAGTAAGATTAACAGGGGAATAAGAGGTGGAAGTGAGATCGGTAATGAGTTCTTCGACGGAATTTGAGGATTTTGTCTTGGGGCGGACGACGATGAGACCGCTGTCGGCAGCTTCGATTTCAGAGGTGATAATCTGAGCGATTGAGCCAGTGAGAGACATAATTAAGATGATGCTCGCGACGCCGATCGCGATACCGAGACAGGTGAGAAAAGTGCGACCTTTGCGTTCTTTCAAGGAAGTTTTCGCGAGATCGAGATGGGTTCTTAAAAGTAATGACATTATTTGTCCTCCAGTTTTTCTCGAACACGAACAGAGGTGTCGATAAACTCACCACCGACGGTTGGAAAATTATGTTTTATGTGTTTTACCTTCTTAATTTTATGAACAACGGGAGGTTCAATTTTAGTTTTTGCGACCTCTGGAGCTTTTTCTACTGGTTCGGAAATAATAGGTTCAGAAGTTACAGGCTCGGAGATGGTAGGCTCAGGCGCAACAGATTCGGGGGTGATAGGCTCAGGGATAATAGGTTCAGGAATGGAGGGCTCTTGAGGAATAATGGGTTGCTGAACTGAGATTTGTTCGTCGGAAGAGTCGAAAATTTCGCCAAGTTCAGGTTCATCTGGGATAACGTCGGACGTTTCAGGGGTGAGTGAGGCGGCGATATCAGGATTAATGTTCGAGTTTTGTTCGGTTTTAACTGCAATCGGAACAGGGAGATTTTTGTCGGCAACAGTTTTTATATCTTTATCGATTTCACCGTCAAGCATGTGAATTACACGGGTCGCATAAGGGGTGAGGCGGTCGTTGTGGGTGACCATAATAATAGTATTGCCAGCTTCGTGAATCTTGCGCAGTTCTTCCATGACGATGTGAGAACTGCGAGAGTCGAGGTTGCCGGTCGGCTCGTCGGCAAGGATGATTTCGGGTTCAGAGACGAGGGAACGGGCGATCGCGACACGCTGACGCTGACCGCCAGAGAGCTGAGCAGGGAAATAGTACTCGCGAGTTTGGAGATGAAAACGGCTGAGGGTTTCAGAAGCCTTAATTAAGCGGGAAATTTTACTCATACCAGAGTAGACGAGGGGCATGGCGACATTTTCGATCACGGTGAGATTCGGGATGAGGTTAAAATCTTGAAAGATAAAGCCGATTTTATTTGCACGGAGTTTAGCTTTGCGATTTCTACTGATCGAGTCGACACGGCGACCGTCGAGAAGATAATTTCCAGAGGTAGGCACGTCGAGAAGACCGAGAATGTTAAGTAGAGTAGTCTTTCCGCAGCCGCTGGGACCCATAATCATGATGAACTCGCCGCGACGGACTTTGAGGTCGAAATTTTTGAGTGCAAAAGTCTCAGCCTCGCCGAAGCCAAAAGTGCGCGTGAGATTATTTAACTCAATTAAAAATTTAGGTTCTTCCTCGCCAGTCATTTTGCATATTATATAAAGTTTTACGGGGAAAAACAAGGGTTTATTTAATGAATTTTTTGTGGTATAATTTTGGAATAGTTTGTGGAGTTAATATATGGCAAATAGAAAACCGGTGGGCGGTTTGCGCGCTCGCAGAAGAAAAGTTGTTGACCCGATGATGGTGCCTCATGAGGAAGCTGAGGCGGATAATCGAGTGCTGGATGAAATTGCGGCGGATGCCGGGGTTTTTGATGAGGTTTCTGAGACTGATGATGAGATGGGAGCCACGCTTGAAGAATGGGGTGACGAGACGGAAGAGGCTGCTGTACTTGAAGAAAAGTCGGTAAGGAGAAAATACGCAAAAAGTACTGAGAGTGCGTCTCGAAAACGTAAAACGGTGAAGACGGATATTAAGGAGATTGAGAAGAATGATGAGGACGAGGCGCCGAAGAAGCCGGAGAGGGTGTCAGAGAAAGAGATGAAAAAACAAGAGAAAATTGACGCGAAAAATGCGGAATATGAGAAAAAGGGGAAAAATCTCTGGATCGACGAAAAGGGGCGGAAATATAAGATTAAGAAAGACGGTACGAAAAAACGTAAGATGCGCGGGTGGACAAAAATCTTATTGGTTTTCTTGTTGATCGTGCTTTGTGCCGGAGGTGTGCTTGCGTTTTATGCTTATAATATTCTTGATAGAACTTCGCAAGTGTTCAGCGGGAATCCGTTTGATATTATCTTCTCGAATGTGGAGCTCAAGAAAGATGAGTATAACCGAACAAATATTTTAGTGTATGGGAACGCGGAAGATGAGCCGGAGCATGGCGGGGCATATTTGACGGACTCGATTATTGTGCTTTCGGTCGATCAGGATAAGAAGATTGCGTCGATGTTTTCTATTCCGAGGGATTTGTATGTGAATTATACGGTTGCTGGGGACGAGAGAATGTCGTGCTCGGTGGGGTATTATGGGAAGATTAATGCGACTTATCTCTGTGCGTTGCATGCGAATGATGAGGATACAGATAAGGCGGCGACGTATTTTGGGAGAAAGATTACAGAGATTACGGGACTTGATATTCACTATTATGTTGGAGTGGACTGGACGGTGCTTACGACGATTGTGGACACGCTCGGGGGGATTGATGTGGATGTGTATTCGGCGGACGAGAGAGGAATTCTTGATTATTGCCAGGGGGATTTGCGGCTTCCAGCGGGGGTGAGCCACTTGGACGGTGACCAGGCGCTCAGGCTCGCAAGGGCGCGCAATGCGCAAGGTGGTTATGGTTTGCCGAACTCGAATTTTGATCGTGAGCGGAATCAACAGAGAATTATTAATGCGATTAAAGCTAAGGCGCTGAATGTAGGGCTGCTTGCCGACCCAGATAAGGTGTTTAAGCTTATCGACGGACTTGGAGAGAATGTGAAGACGAATGTGACGACGGCGGAAGCGAAGACATTCCTTGAGGTGGTGTCTGGAATGGAAGGTGGCGTTTCATCGATCGACACACAAAAACTCTATTCGACAGGGCGGATTGGGAACGCGTCGGTGGTGATTCCGGCGGGCTCGACTACGGAAAATCCATATTATTATACAAGGATTCGCGAAACGCTTCGGGCGGAGATTGACGCGGATACGGAAGAGTATGAAAAAGCTAAGAATCCGACTTCTACTGAAGAGTCAGAAGAAGTAAAAGAATAGTTCTATCGAGAAACGTTACGTAAAAAACTTGGTTTTTAAAAAATATCTGGTATAATAGTACCAGATATTTTTGTGGAAGTGTGTCCGAGTGGTTTAAGGAGCACGCTTGGAAAGCGTGTGAGCGGGCAACCGTTCCGGAGGTTCGAATCCTCTCGCTTCCGCCAAAATACTGCGTATTTTGCCAGACTTATGTCTGGATTTTTCTTGCGAAAAATGCGGAAGCTCATCGCGTCCCAAGGGGCGTACGCTTCCGCCGAAATTTCTTTGTAATTTTGCCAGACTTATGTCTGGATTTTTGTTGTGTTTTCAATTTTAGACAGATATGGTATAATGTGGTTAATAATAAGGAGTTATATGGCAGAGAAAAAAATGTCGGCTGACGAAGCGAAAGCTTTGGCAAAAGAAAAAGCTAAGGAGGCGATGAAGAAAAATCGTAAATTCTTAGATGAGTTTAAGGAATTTATTAACAGAGGTAGCGTACTTGACCTTGCGGTAGGTGTGGTCGTTGGTGGTGCGTTCTCGAAAATCGTGACTTCGCTCGTGGATAATATCTTGATGCCGGTGATTGGGATGATTATTGGTGGTGTTGATTTTACTGGACTTTCTGTAACGGTACCGAACTGGCTCGGTGGGGAAGACGCAGCGGTGCTACACTATGGGCAGTTTATTCAAGATGTGATTGATTTCTTGATTGTGGCGTGGTGCATTTTCCTTGTGGTGAAAATGTTTAATAAAATTCAAGAGCGTAACAAGAAAAAAGAAGAGACCGAGCCGGTCAAGGTCGAGAAGAGCAACGAAGAGAAGATGGTGGAGTTGCTTGAAGATATTAAGAAAGAAGTTTCGAAGAAGAAATAAGGTGCTTCTGTTTAAAATAACCTCCTGGATGGGGGTTATTTTTTAGTGGGATTTTTTTGGCTAAAGTGAATATTGATGTAGATTTTAGTCGGTTTTTGAGGCTTATTTTGGCGGTTTTTACGACTAAAATGTATGTCGATGTGGAGAATAGTCGGTATTTCGGCTTGACAAATGGGTAAAAATCGACTAAAATATATGTGGATGTTAAGAATAGTCGAAAAAACTCATGAAGAATATTAGAGTGATCGAAGATTTTTCATAAGAATAATGAAAGATGATTCTTGAAAGGAAAAAATGGCATATATTGAACGGCATGCGGAAAAAGTACTAAAAAAGCTTGAAAAAAATTTCAAGGTGATTTTAGTGACGGGAGCGAGGCAAGTGGGGAAGACGACGCTACTGACGAATGTGCGAGATAATTTGGACTATGTGAATCTTGACGATGTACTTGAGAATCAGATGGCAATCGAGGATCCACAGGGGTTTTTGTTGAATCATAGAAAACCGACGATTATTGACGAAATTCAGTATGCGCCGGAGATTTTGAGATATATTAAACTTGAGGTGGACAGGAATGAGGAGCTTGCGCAGTATTACTTGACGGGTTCGCAAAAATTTACCCTAATGAAGGGGGTAAGTGAAAGTCTGGCGGGGAGAGTGGGAATTTTGAATTTGTTGGGGCTGAGCTACCGGGAAATTAAGGGGATTGATTTTTATGAGCCGTTTTCGGTGAGTGAAAAATATTTGCGCGACAGGGAAAGATTCGAGACGGAGATTAGTAAAAATGAGCTTTGGGAGATGGTTTTTAAAGGGGGACTGCCGGTTTTGTATTCGAGAGATGCGGACGAAAATCTGATACATTCGACCTATGTGAGTACGTATATCGAGAGGGATGTGCGGAATTTGACACAAGTGGGAGATGAACTGTTGTTTTCGAAATTTATGGTGGCGCTTGCGGCGAGAATTGGGGAAATGTTGGTAGTGGATAATATTGCGAGCGAGGTGGGGATATCGGTCGCGACGGCGAATCGGTGGATTTCGATTTTACAGACGTCAAATATTATTTATCTCTTACAGCCGTATGCAACGACGGAACTTAAACGTGCGATTCGAACACCGAAGATTTATTTTCTTGATACGGGACTTGCGGCATATTTGACGCGATGGAAGGATAAAAATAGTCTGGCAACAGGGGCGATGAGCGGGCATTATTTCGAAAATTTTGTGGTGGTGGAGATTTTGAAGAGTTTTTATAATTCGGGAGAGCTAAATCCGCCGGTGTATTATTATCGGTCGAAAGATTCGAAAGAGGAAATTGACCTGATTATCGAAGAGAACGGGGAACTACACCCGATTGAAATTAAAGAGACGGCGACACCAGAAAAACAGATGGTGAGACATTTTAAGACACTTGAGAAAACTGGGAAACTCGGAGAGGGGGTGCTTATTTGTAATTACTCGAAAACCCTTATGCTCGATGAGAAAAATAAAGTTGTGCCGGTGGGATATTTGTAGAAATTGATTTGTAATTCCTTAAAGAAAAATATTTGTATTTTGTTTGCGGTGGGATATTTGTAAAAATTGGGCTTGCAATTCTCAAAAGACTTATGTATAAGGGTAGTGTACAGCTTAAACAATTAACAAAATAAACTCCGGGATTTTTGTCCTATATGGGCAACAACTCTGTAACTTAAGAAGTAAAGTGATAAAAAGGCATCACCAGGTGCTTGAATTTGTTCATTCTCTTTATCGGAGTTTGGTTAATTGATTCGGCTGTACACCCTGGTGGTGCCTTTTTTAAAATCAAACGAAAATATATGACCGGTTACGGGGCGTGTCCTGGAACCTTAGATATTTTCGAGGATAAGCTCCGTGGCATAAATTCGTTTGAGCCTTGGACAGCTCTAAATCGCGCCTCCAGGGTGAACAAGACAATATGTATTAGGCCACATATTGTCGAGGTAACACCCAAAAGAAGTTAATAGGAGGTAAAAATGTCCAAGAAAAATATTGGTGAGCGACTGCTTACCGACACTGGCAGGCAACCCGGTGCCGGTGTATGGCTCGGATGTCGCGATTAAAACTGTTGATCCGTCTGATTCTTATACCTCTGGACTCGTGACGAACGACAATGTGAATGTAACTTTTGGGGTGAAAGCGAATTTAGCGCAGACTGCGGGAACTTACACCGGGGATGTGCTGTTTACAATTCTTGGGGAAGCGAACGATCAGGGTGTTGCGGAGAGTGCTTCGGTGTCTCCGTCCTCGATTGTGATTGATGAGGCACGTGAAAATGGAAATTCCGTGCATCTTACGCTTGCGACGTCTCTCATGACAACTTTGCAATATGGCGATGTAACGGTGAAGGTCTCGAATACGACAGGGGAGTATACCTGTTCGAACGTGACGACTTCGAAAGATCTTTCGACTGGGGTGATGATCGCGGAGTGCGATCTCTCGATTGCGAATACCTCGAATATTTCGGAGGAAGTGCCAGAGGTGCCGATGGTGGGAACGTACGACGTGACGGTGTCTGTGCCGAGGTTTTCGAAGAGTTATGTGGCGACAAATGGACTGACGCTGAGCTATTCTGACGAGGCGACGATCTTTGATATCGCGTACATGCAGGATATGAATTCGACGATTTGTGCGAATACGCCGACGCCGAGCGCGTTTACAGCGGAGACGAAGGATCTGGATGATGACTCTAAGGTGATTCTTGGCGATACGGCGAACGATCTTGCGTCGATTCTTGCAACCGAACAAACCGAGGAAATCGATGGGGTCGAAACGAAGGTGTATTACAAAGTCGCACAACGTACATTGTCCGACATTAGGGACTCGAAAACGTACTTAACAAGGAAGTTGGCGGATGGGAATTGCTGGACGGTGCAATCTTTAGACCTCGATCTCGATTCGTCCGTAGCTCTGACGGCTGATACGACAGACCTGAATTCGAAGACGAGCTGGGTGCCGGAGAATTCGACTTATATTGACAATACAATCTGGTATAACGCAGATAAACAAGCTTATTCATATTCATATCCTCAAAATGTTTATTATATAAACGGATACACAAAAACTACATCTACCCCCACGGATTTAAAAGAAAAATTGGTCCGCAATGCGGGCAATTTTTACAATTATCTTGCAGCTACCGCTGATTCTGGTAAGGATTTAACCGAAGGTGAGGCTGCTGATTCGATTTGCGCTAAAGGTTTTCAATTACCGATTAATAGCGGCAAAAAATCCTTTAAAAATATAATCGAAACTGTTTATAATGTTTCAACTGACGGAGAAAATAAAACACGTTCTGACGTAAATAGTGTTATTCAAAATATTAATTTGCTTGCGTATAATCGCTCGGGTGATTTGCAAAATAATACTGGAAATATTTTAAACGAAGGTGGCGCTGGGCACTATCGCTCTTCAACTAAAGAATCATCTATTAATGCCTATTATTTTTCTCATCACTGGACTGGAGTTTACACGCAACGAGTCGATAATATTTTTTGGGGATTCTCAGTTCGATGTGTAGCTCGATAATTTTTATAGCACCTTAAAACATAGATGCCTTTTATTAACTTCTAAAACTGGACATATATAAATAGTCCGATGAATTTCGGACTATTTATAACAGCTATATCTTTAGGTGTAAGGTATTTTATTTCAAAATGATAGATAATATTTATTTAGCTACACAGCGGATAACGCGTCCAGTGGCTACGGTTGATACGTTGTAGTCACGAGCGTAAAAGTATGTATTGCTAAAGTCGAAGGAATATACATAGTTATGTTCCAGATTATCAAATAGCGTACTCATAAAATAACGCCCAACAATAGTTTGTAAGCCAACTCTATTGCTATAATATTGTCCAGTTCTAAGGAATGATAGTGGCGATCTTTCCACTTTGACACTTTGCGAGCTCTCATTATTATCATTCAAATCAGATTCAGTTTTAAGTTTATATGCTTCGGTCAATAGATGTATGTATCCTTTTTCCCCAGTACGATCAGGGATTTTCCAAGATAGCGGACATATTGAACTTATTGCAGAGTTGCCAGTTAATTCACGTCTGCTGTTAGAATATGCAGTCGCAAGTTGAAAATTGTAATAGTTACCAATGTGCGCGCTTTTTTCGCCAGAATTACTCTTTGCTTGTGGGCCGTCCGTACCATTGAGATAGATTTCTCCATTCTCAAATGCATGACCCGTCAAATTATTAGGATCTCCCGACCATTGTTCGCCATCTGTAGTCTGCATTTCAATCCCAGTAAAATTCTCCCCGTCTGAGCTTGGCACAAATCCTAATCCAGAGACGGTGTAATCATCTATCGAAATATCGGAGTCTAAAGCCGTAAGGTTGTATACTGCACCTAAGATTCTTGCCTTGCTTGTCCCAGGGTTTGCTTCAGAATCAGTTGTAAATGCAAGCTCCAAATTCTGTACCATCCAGCAATTCCCATCCGCCAACTTCCTTGTTAGGTACGTTTTCGAGTCCCTAATGTCGGACAATGTACGTTGTGCGACGGAGGGTATAAGCGAAATCAGTACGTATAAAACTGCAAACCCCCGTTCGGGAAAAACTTAAAAACCAACCAGAAACCTCACAACTCGTTCGGAATAACCTTACAACTCAATCAAAAAGTCTCACAATTAACCCAAGGAAACATCAAAAATACTTCTTCTTGAAAACTTCTGAAATTTGTACAAAAATACCGAATATTAATGTAAAATGCAGATTATAATCTCTAAAATTGACTCAATATTTGCAGAGACATTCATTTTAAAGTTTCTTAAAAGTTAAAAAACTTTTAAAAATCTACCCCTATTATCATCGTCCCGATTTGGAGTTGTAGTCCAAAAAAGTCCGAAATTTTTAGAGGTTTTTCGAAAAGTCTCCCGAAATTAGGAGAAACTTCCAAAAAATCGGCAAAGTTTCCCAATTTTGGGAAAAACTATTGAAATTTTTCGCTTTTTGTGTTAAAATAAGCAAAAGGATAATTATGCGCGAGCTTATCGAAAGAAAAGATTATTTGGAAAAATTAGATCAGCTAAGAGATAAACATGTTATCAAGGTTGTCTCTGGGATTCGGAGATGCGGGAAGTCGTCGCTTTTTAAATTGTTCCAAAAAAGATTATTGGAGAGCGGCGTCGAAGAGCGACAAATCCAAGTGGTTAATTTTGAGGATTTAAACGAAAGTGCGTTTATAAATTATCGCGACCTCCACGAGAGAATAGTAAATAATTTAGTTTCTGATAAGATGAATTACATTTTTCTTGACGAGGTTCAACTGCTCGAGAACTTCGAAAAAGTGATCGATAGCCTGTTTATTCGGGACAATATTGACCTCTATATAACTGGGAGTAATGCGTATTTTCTTTCGAGCGAGTGGGCGACGATTCTCTCTGGGCGCTACATCGAGATTAGTATTCTGCCGTTTTCTTTTAAGGAGTACGTGGACGCGCTCGGGAGTGAGGACCACAGGTCTATCGACGAAAAGTTTGAGGATTTCTTAAAGAATGGTGGTTTTCCGCAGTCTGTCGAGATGTTTAAAGAGAGTTATGAGCTCGGGATTGATTATCTTTCCGGTATCTACAACACGGTTCTCGTGAAAGATATCTTGACGAGAAAAGAAATCGACGATTCAGACGTTCTAAATAACGTCCTGAGATTCGTCTTCGATAATATCTCGAATGTGCTTTCGCCAAACAGTGTGGCAAATTATATAACTTCGAATTATAAATCTATTAAAAACGAGAAAATCGATAGCATTTTGAGAGCTACCGAAGAGAGCTTTGTACTCTATCCGGCGAGGAGGTTTGATATTCGCGGGAAAGAGTTGTTGCAGACGAAGCAAAAATATTATCTTGTAGACACTGGTCTGAGGCAGGTTCTTTTGGCGCGTGATAAACAGTTTGACAGGGGTCGAGCGCTCGAGAATGTAGTATATCTTGAACTCTTGCGTCGTGGCTTCCAGGTATGGACAGGAAAAACTAAAAACAGCAAAGAGGTCGATTTCGTTGTAAAAGCGAAGGACGGAACTCTGAAATATTTTCAGGTGGCAGATACGATGTTAAACGAAGTGACCGCCGAACGCGAGCTCTCTGCACTACGAGATATAGATGATAATCACGAAAAGATTATATTGACCTCTGATTTTGGCTCGAATGATTATAACGGAATTAAACAACTGAACGTGATTCGGTGGTTGATGGAACAGTAGACTTTCCCGAACAGGCCGTGATGGTTTAGAGTGGGTTTTAAGGGGCTGTTTTCGCTTATGCTCTCCGTCGCACAACGTACATTGTCCGACATTAGGGACTCGAAAACGTACTTAACAAGGAAGTTGGCGGATGGGAACTGCTGGATGAGCCAGAATTTGGAGCTGAATTTCTATACTGGTGATGGTGAGGGTTTTGCAGAAAATGCAAAGACATTAGCAAAAACCATCGCAAAAAGTAAAACCAAATTAACAAATGCAGATACAGATCTGAACAGTGTGGATAATATCAACGTTGAAAGTTTTTTTGCAACACAAAAAGACTTCGCAACAACAAGTAATGCCGATAATTTTACGTGGGCTTATGATGGCTCTGACGGTGGTCATAGTTTTTCTTGGTATGAAAACGATATAAATAAGGCATACGCCATAGCGACTGGTCAAGAAAATTCATACGGGCAAAAACTTTTTACTGTAAATTCTACTGGAAAGCCCGAAGAACGTGCCGGAAACCTCTATAATTACTCAATGGCAACTGCTGGAAGTGGTATGTCAATAATTTCTGGTAATGCGTCTGATTCAATTTGTCCAAAGGGCTGGATCCTTCCGAAGCGTGATAATGAATACTCATTTCATAATCTTGGCATGATTTACAATGGAGGTACAATGCCAGTCACAGGATTAACCCACGTAAATCCAGCCACGGAATTGTTTGTCCCAGGGATTGCGAGTTTATAAATCTTTCGTGAGATTGTAGGACATACGGACGAGGTCCTCGAGGTCGGATTCGTTGAGCTGGCCGGAGAGGACGATTTCGACGCCGCCGATGCCGAAATAGCGAGATTGCATGATCGTCTCATATTTTTCGACGAGGAGATTCTTTAGATTGTCGTCGGTGCGAATCTCGAGGGTGCGGTTATTACTTAGGTTTTCTCTTAGAACCGCGTAGACTTTTTGGTTCGGAGCAAGGAAAAGGGTGCCGAGTTTTTGCTCTTTTTGAACGTAATTCTCGGTGGCGAAATCGCCGATTCCAGAGATGTTTTCGATTTTTAGATCCATAGATATATTATAACATAACCTGGTATAAAAATAAGAACCACTCTCCTGGCGGCTCAAACTGTATCGAAGATGCGCGGGGCACGTTCACTTTGAGTGGGTTCATATTTTTTGAATATCTATGGTATAATTATAGAGATGGATGAGATTAGGGAAGAATTAGCTAAGATTATTGAGAAACTGTTTGGGATTAAAACAGAGGTGGATGTGACGGTGGCGCCGGAGAATTTTGATGCGGATTATTCTTCCAATATCGCGATGAAGCTTGCGAAAGAGGTGGGGAAGAACCCGAGAGAGATTGCGGGCGAAATTGTTAATGCTTTTTCGGGGCAAAATGGGGCAGCGGAAACTGATGATATGGCGGGTGGTGGATATGAAGGTGATGATAGAGGTGGAGCAGAAAGATACTTCGATGTAGAAATTGCGGGACCGGGATTTTTGAATTTTAAATCGCGTGACGAATATTTTAAGCAGAAAATCAGTGATTTTTGTGATAATTTTACGAAAAATATATCACAGGATGAATATTCTGGGCAAGTTGTGGTGTGCGAGTTTTCGGATCCGAATCCGTTTAAGGTGCTGCATATTGGACATCTTTATACGTCGGTTGTCGGGGATTCGATTTCGAGACTCGTGGAATTCGCGGGTGGAAAGGTGATTCGGGCGAATTTCGGGGGAGATGTGGGGCTTCACGTCGCGAAAAATCTTTATGCTTGCGAAAAGCATCTCTCGGAGTTTACCTCTGAGCAGACGCCGGAAGAGGTGGTGAGTTTGCTTGGGAAATGCTACGTCGAGGGGACGAATGCGTATGAAAGCGACGATGACGCAGTTGCCGAAATTACAGAGCTTAATAAGAAGATTTTTGAGATTTCAACGCAAGGGGAGCCGGAAGAGGCTAATTTTCCTGAAAATGTCAAAAATTTTGACAAAAATGAGGATTTGGCGGCGTTTTATTGGTGGGCGAGGAAAAATTGTTATGCTTATTTTGCGGATTTTTATAAGGCAATTGGGCTAAAATTTGACAAATATTACCCAGAATCGACGGTGGCGGAAAGAGGGCTCACTGAGGTAAGGAGCCATGTGGGACCAGTGTACGAGACGAGCGACGGGGCGATTGTGTTCCACGGAGAAAATTACGACCGAAAACTCCACACGAGGGTGTTTATCAATAAGAACGGGTTGCCGACGTACGAGACGAAAGACATCGGGCTGCTGTTTACGAAGTTTGATGATTATCATTTTGACAAGTCAATTGTGATCACGGGGAACGACATCATTGACTACATGAAAGTTGTGCTTAAATCGGTGGAGCAGTATGCGCCGGAGTTGGTTGAAAAAACTGTGCATTTGACGCACGGGAATGTGACTTTGCCAGGAAGAGAGAAAATGTCGAGCCGGAAAGGAAATTTTGTGCGAGCGATCGATGTGCTCGAGGATGTGAAAAAGGAGCTTGCGCTCTCGAGGAGTATGAGGGAGTCGAGTTTTGCGTCGGATGTGTCGACGGTGGATGAGAAAATTTCGTTTGGGGCGATTAAATATTCGTTTTTGAAATATAAGGTGGGGACGAATTTTGATTTTGATATTCGTGAATCGGTGAAAATGAGCGGAAATTCGGGGCCGTATTTGCAATATTCGGCAGTTAGGGCGGGGAAGATTCTCGGAAAAGCGATGGAAGGGGGGATTACGTCGGAGGGGGATGCGCGTGGGGCGGGGGAGAAACTCGTGTGGGAACTTTCGGAGCATGAGCGGAATCTGATCAGGAAATTACTGGAGTATAAGAACGTTCTCGGCGAGGCAGTGGCGAGCTTGTCGCCGAATTTGATTGCGAATTATCTGTACGAATTAGCACAAGTGTTTTCGAGGTTTTATGAGAATGTAAAAGTGGCGGGGAGTGAGTTTGAACGCGAGCGGGCGGAAATTGTGCTGGTGTATTTAAAAGTTTTGACACATGGGCTTTCGTTGCTTGGGATAGAAGTTCCAGAGAAAATGTAGATTGTGAGTATAAACAGGATAGAATTGGGAGTGTCAGGGCAGGTGAAGTTTGAAAGACGTGAAAATAGAAGGTAAAAAATGGAGAGAGAAATGAGTAATTCAGAGAAAAAGGCGAATTTATTGTGGGTTGATCTCGAGATGACGGGGCTCGAGCCGGAAAAAGATAGGATTATGGAGGTCGCGGCGATTGCGACGGATTGGGAGTTTAATGAGATTGCTTCGATGACGGCGACGGTGAAAGTGGATCTGGAGATTATTGAAAAACGGATGACGGGGAAGTTTTGGGAGGAGAATGCGGAGTCGAAACGGGCACTTGTCAAAGCAAATGAAACAGGGGAGAGTTCGGGAGAGGTTGAACGAAAATTACTCGAATTTTTGGACAGATATTTTGTGAAAGATGAGAAATCGTCCGAAATTGGTGAGAAAAGTGACCTTGCGACAGAAATTGCAGTTGATGAAAAAAATGATTCTGCAAAGAAAAGTAAAAAATATCCTGATAAAAACACGATTTACCTTGCGGGAAATTCGATTCATCAGGATCGGAGATTTATTCGACATGAGTGGCCGGCGCTCGACAAAAAACTGCATTATCGGATGCTTGATGTTTCGGCGTGGAAAGTTTATTTTGAAAATGCACTCGGAACACATTTTAATAAACCGGAAAAACACCGGGCGCTCGACGATATTAAGGGGTCGATTGAAGAACTGAAATACTATTTAAAGAAACTTAGGTAAAACCTTGCTACTCAAATACTATACGCGGAGAATTGGTCGTAGATGGTTTTGAGGTTGGTTTTGTATTTTTCGGTCACGGTTTTCACGGCGTTGTATTCGGTGCGGACGTTGCATTCGCTCTGGAACGAGACAAGATAAGCGATTTGCATTGTGATTTCGGAATTATAAGTGCGGTCGAGTTTGGCATTCATACGGGCGTACTCGAGAGTGCTTTGGAGCTTATTGTTGATATTTAGCTCGGAAGTGGCAATTGAGCCTTTTTTCAGCTTCTCGACGTTGACGCCGTAATTATCGAGGAGAACTTTGTCGTAATCGTTAATCATCTCTGTTAAAATCGTGCGAAGGGAAGCGCTCATATCGCGGAGGTCGGAAGATTTGAGCTTTGTAATATAGTCGTTCAAGGTTTCTTTGGTGAGGTAAGTCGCGCGATAGTAGCTCTGGATAAGTAAGTCGCGGTCACGAGTGTCAACCTGGTTCATCGAAGAGGCGACGACGGAAACGCCGATAATTAGCGCAATTACGAGACCAAGAATGGCGAAGATTTTCCAGTTTAGAAACTTTGTGATATCAAAACTACCGAGACCCTTACCGGTCGAAGTCGGTTTTTTGTTTGTCGCGCCAGAGATCTGTTGCAAGTATGCATAATTATCCATAAGAATATTATACCATATTTAGCTTTATTAAAAGAAGAATCAATCCTTTTGCAACTGCGCAAAACCCGCGAGCGTAAGGCGGAGCCTTTCCGTTGCGTCGTCGCTGAGATTAAGCAAGCTTATCTCAGGCTCCTCCTTACGGTAAAAAATACAACTACGTTTAACGTTTTCTCAGCTCACACAGATCGTTCGCTTCGAAAACTACTTCATTGTATTTTTTACAAGCGGGGTTTCGCGGGACACGTTTGCAAAAGGATAGATTCTTCTTTTTATGTCCTTCTTAATTTTGTGATTTCGCGGAGGATTTCGGAAGTTTTTTCGTCGTCGTCGGAGTACTTTTCAAGTTCGAGGGTTAATTCTTCGATTTTAGCCTGAGAGGAAAGTTTTTTATACTCGGCAAGCAGGAGTTTAGACTCTTTTTCGAGCTGGTCGGGAGTGAAAGTACTATATTTTTCGTCGTAAATCAATTCGAGTTCGCCAAGGAGAGTTTCGTCGGTCGGAATTTCGAGGTTAATCACGCCGCCGGCAGTGCCACCATAAACCAAGATTGATTGCAAAAGTTTTTCGATAGTCTGGAGTTTAAGGGTGGACTCGGAGGGTTTTTCGGAATCGAGAGTTTTGATCTTTTTAAGATAGGTGCGAGTTTCGGGGATTTTTTTCTGCTTAAGATCGTCGACGGTAACCTCGAGTTTTTTAGCGACGAGCTGTTCGTAGTGCTTTTTCTCGACGGGGTCCGACAGATAAGAAATCACTTGCATCGCCTTATCGCTAAACTCCTTTTTGCCGGGACCGGTGGTGATGTCGAGAGAATTTTCGTATTTTTTGATAATATAATCAACTGCCGGTTCACGCTCGCTTACGCAGGCCTGCCAGAGTTTCGGGTCTTTTTGAATCAGTTCGTCGGGGTCCTTGGCGCCGTGGTAGCCGGAAATAACAGAGAGGGAGATGCCGAAGTCACCAGCAAGGTTAATCGCGCGCTCGGTAGCCTTAATGCCGGCGGCGTCGCCGTCGTAAGCGAGGCGAATATCAGGGGTGAGGCGGCTCAAGGTTTTTAGATGGTTTTCGGTCATGGCGGTGCCACTTGTTGCGACGGCGGGCTTCACGCCCGCCTGGGGGGAGGCCAAAACATCCCTGTTACCCTCCCCGAAGACGATAAAACTATCCCGGCGGGACGCCCCCTT
>Ga0181612_109815_pt1 | contig 19230 bp, 13 predicted proteins | sample HoacroProtozoa21_FD_119630 | JGI IMG/M metagenome (GOLD analysis project Ga0181612, IMG submission 119630) | Hoatzin crop microbial communities from Cojedes, Venezuel. Combined Assembly of Gp0051906, Gp0051904, Gp0051908 | reverse complement strand
TGTCTCGATGTTGGCCCTGAAGGCGAGGTCGTCGACAAGTGAGCTTATGTCCCTTCGAAGATACCCGTCATCATCGAGGGATCCGATTATGAAGGCGGCAACCTTCCTCTGATGGTCGTCAAGGTTCCTGAATCCCAGCTGCTCCATCAGGCTCTGGGTGAAGCTCTGCTTTACCGAGAACGTGTTATACTGGGGCCTTTCGTCCTTTCCGTAGTTGTTTACGTGGAGCTTGTAGGCAGGTATCGAATCGTCGTCATCCTTTATCTCGGAGAGGGACACGTCACGGGGGGTGTCGTCATCATCCTTCTCCTGCGGGGTGTCGTCGAGCACAGGATTCTCCTCAAGCTCCTTGCGTATGCGCTGTTCCAGCTCCTGGACCGGAAGCTCGATGAGCTTTATGGTCTGGATCTGAAGCGGCGAGAGCTTCTGCTGCTGCTTGAGGGTGAGTTCCTGCTTTAGTGGCATAGTTAGGACTATTTGTCTTCAGGTGCCTTGGCTGCGAACGAATCCACGCTTCCTATTATCGGGAAATGTATCTTCTCTCTTACGATGAACGCCGTGGGGAACGATTTCTTAATGGCCCGCACCAAGGCCGCAGCCTCTGCGTGCGTGCGGAAATCTCCGACCGTCACCTTGAAGAAGGGAGCCTGGTATGTCCTGTAGGTGGCTATTCCGGGATACATGGCGGCAAAGCGGCTCTCGACAGCCTCGCTGGCTCCGCGGGAGTTCTGCTGGTTGTCAAAGTAGATCCTCACCCTGTAGCCGGAGAAACGTCGCGAGTGATTCATCGCGATGTGGCTGGAAAGGGCCCTTGTAATATCGGATGACTGGTTTACGACTATGCCCTTTGGCATGTTGCGAAGTATGCTGTGCCCCACCACGGTGGAGTCCACCATGCCGGTCTTCGCCTTTACCGTATCCTTCTGTGCGAATGCGCTGACTCCCACAAGGAGTGCAGCGAGTATTGCTAGTATCTTCTTCATCATAATCTCCTATTGCTTTTGCAGGAATCCTCCCTGCGCAAGGTCCTCCAGCGGAAGGCCCTCGTAACTGAACTCCTTCGACAGCCCGCTACGGAGCTTCGCCCTGGCGCTCACATCGGTGGTGAACCCTTCCAGAGAGTCTTCCGAGAGCATCTGCAATACCTTCAGAAGGCTCACGCCCTCAAGGAGGTGGGCCTTCAGGGGTATGGTATAGCTGTCCTCGGTGCGGGCCTTAAGCGTCACGGCCGGAGCCGAGTATGAAAGGACCGCGTCACCATTGTAGTAGAGCTTTCCCTGGATGTCGTCAAGAGTGAGCTGCACGGCAGGGTTGTCAACCTTCACAAGAAGGTCGGCCTTCAGAGCCCTCAGCCCCTGCGGGGTTATGGAGGAAAGGGTGCAGTCGGTAACCTTTATGTCACGGAGCTTCTCCACACCGGAGCATCCGGCGGCTGCAACCACTATCATGATTGCAACTATGACCCTGTATATGAATGAACGCTTCATCCTCCTTTCTGTAGGCACTCAAATCGGACAAAGTTAAGGAAAAAAATCCATACCTTTGCAGGGCGAAATAAGATAATGGAAAACCGAAGACTCTACATCGAAACATACGGATGCCAGATGAATGTGAATGACACCGAGGTGATATTCTCCATTCTGGCAAAGGATGGCTACGCCCGCACCGAGGACATGAAGCAAGCTGACGTCATCCTCGTTAACACCTGCTCTGTAAGGGAAGGCGCCGAGACAAGGATATGGGGAAGGCTCGAGCAGTTCGCCACCCTGAAGAAGGGACGTCCCTCGATGCTCGTGGGTATCGTAGGATGCATGGCGGAAAGGCTGAAGGACTCCCTTCTGGACAGCGGGAAGGTCGACATCGTAGCCGGTCCAGACGCCTACAGGTCCCTCCCGTCTCTGCTAAGGGAAGCTTCCGGCGGAAAGCCCCAGATAAACGTGATCCTCTCCCGCGAAGAGACCTACGGGGACATAACTCCCGTTAGGATCGACAAGAACGGAGTTTCAGGATTCATTTCCATCATGAGGGGATGCAACAACGTTTGCGCCTACTGCGTCGTACCCTACACCAGGGGTGCCGAAAGAAGCCGCGACCCCCACTCCATAATAAGGGAGGCCTGCGACCTGTTCTCAAAAGGCTACAGGGAGGTGACTCTCCTGGGGCAGAACGTAGACTCATATCTTTTCAAGAGCGAGAGCGAGGGCGACTACACCTTCGCGAGGCTCCTTTCCGAAGTCGCATCGATAAGTCCCCTTCTTAGGGTGAGGTTCTCCACATCGCATCCCAAGGACATATCCGACGAGGTCATCCATACGATGGCGTCCTACCCCAACATATGCAAATGCATACACCTGCCGGTGCAGAGCGGCTCGGATCGCATGCTCGAAAAGATGAGAAGGCGCTATTCAAGGGAATGGTACCTTGGAAGGGTTGCAAAGATAAGGGAGGAGATGCCGGATTGCGCCATCACAACCGACATAATCGCCGGCTTCTGCTCGGAGACACTCCAGGACCACGAGGACACCCTGAGCATAATGAAGGAGGTCGGATACGATTACGCCTACATGTTCCAGTACTCCGAAAGGCCCGGAACGCTTGCCGCGAGAAACTATCCCGACGATGTCCCCCTGAAGGAGAAGACAAGGCGGCTCAACGAGATAATTGCGCTGCAGAACGAGCTGAGCCTGAGGAGCAACCGCCGCGACGTAGGAAAGGTATTCGAGGTGCTGGTGGAAGGGCCCTCGAAGAAGAATCCCGAAGAGCTCTGCGGAAGGGCATCTAACAATAAGATGTGCGTATGGCCAGACACCACCCACAAGTGTGGAGAATATGTCCATGTAAAGGTCGAAGACTGCACTAGCGCAACCCTTCTATGCTCACTTGCAGAGGAATAGTCCTGACCCTAGCCGTCTGCATCCTTGCAGTATCGTGCTCAACCCTTAGGAGCGGAGACCTTGTATTCGTGCAGGAGCGCTCCAGCGGCATGGTGGACGCCATAGAAGCTTCCACCAGATCCTCTTCAAAGGACATCTCCTTCTCCCATGTCGGGATAGTGTCGAAGGCGAATGACAATACCTATTATATTATAGAGGCCGATACGAAGGAGGGAGTAAGGATGACCCCCATTGCAGAATTTCTAGGCGAAGCCGCCACCTGGCGGGACAATCTTCCAAAAGCGGTATTCAAAAGAGTGAAGGTCTCATCTGCAAAGGCAGCCGAGGCCGCCCAAAGGGCATCCTCCTACATAGGACGTCCCTACGACTATGCTTATTCCCCAGGAGACGAGGCCCTCTACTGCAGCGAACTCATATGGGAGTGCTACAGGGACTCGGAAGGAAGGCCCATCTTTACGTCAAGGCCCATGAACTTCATGGATGAGAATGGAGAATACCCGAAGGCGTGGGTGGAGATATTCTCCCGCCTTGGACGTCCCATTCCGCAGGGTATGCCCGGCACCAATCCTAACGACATGTCAAAGGAAAGTATTCTCCGGACTCTGAAAGTGAAGGTCCGCAGGCTTCTGGCCAGGTAGGCGGAGATGTATCCTACTTTACGATTTCCTCCTTCCAGTCATAGGTGTTCCTCACTCCATCCTTGTAGGAGAAGTTGATCTTCTCTTTTTCTGCCATTGTACCATACTGTTTTTTTGTCCCGTATAGTATCAACTTTTTTCAGGGAAAGACTCGCGATACAGGTTCTCAGCAGGAAGCCGGATTCCTCAACCGTACAAATTATTTTTTCTTCAGGGGGGAACTGCGCCTTCTAAAACGTATTTATATATGTAAAGCTAAAACCACTGAGTGTAGTTTCATGGGAATAAAAGTTGGTAAGACATTGTTGTACAAGTTTTTCGCACGAGAGACCACCCCGGGCGAAGCCGATGCAATCGCATCCTGGCTCGGGGAGGATCCCTCGAACAGGGAGACTTTCGACAGGGAGTACTCCCTTTTCATGGCCAGCCAGATGTCCCTTGATGAGAATAGCGTGGAGAAAATCAGAAAGGGGCGCTCCAGGAAACTGCGCACAATCCTGTATGCGGCATCCATAGCCGCCGCGCTTCTCTGCGGAATCTTCCTAGGAAGGCACTTCCTCTCTCCGCAATCCGCCCGCAGCATGGACTCTTCGATGCTGATGTCAAAGGCGGAGCCGGGTCTAAGGACCAGCATAACCCTCTCCGACGGGACTGTAATAACGCTTAATTCCGGCGCAACCCTCCAGTATCCCGAGACATTCCGAGGAAAGGAAAGAAGGGTGAGGCTCGCAGGAGAGGCGATGTTCGACGTGGCCCGCGACGAGAGCCATCCATTCATAGTCGAAACCTACGCATACAACATAAAGGTACTTGGAACCAAGTTCGATGTACTGGCTTACAGCGATGAAAACCAGTTCACGACTTCGCTTCTCGAAGGAAGGGTCGCCATCCAGGACACCACCGGAAAGGATGTGACCACCCTTGAGAGCGGCACAAGGGTCGACCTGAGGGACGGCAGGCTCGTCCGCTCAAGGATAGAAAGCACCGACGACTACCTTTGGACCGATGGAATCGTCTCGGTTGGCGGACTCCCGTTCGACCAGATGATGAAAAAGCTGGGAAGGGCGTACGGAGTCAACATCTCCCTTGAGTGCAAACAGATGCCCCAGGTCAGGTTCGAGTACCTCAAGTTCAGGATTTCAGATGGCATAGAGCAGGCCCTGGACGTCCTGAAGAAGGGATGCGACTTTACATGGGAATACGACAAGACTACCAATACGTACCACATAAAGTAATTTTTTTATAAACCCAACATGTTTATTTCAACAATGCGAAAAGCAGCCATCACAGTTTGCTGTCTGCTTCTCTCAGCCCTGGCCTTCGCCCAGACCGGCATAACCGGAAAGGTGACCGACAAGGACGGCCAGCCCCTCGCAGGGGCGGGCGTGTTCGTTCAGGGCATGACCTCCGTCGGGACAGTAACCGATCTTGACGGAAACTACTCTATCACAGTTCCCGCCGAAGGGCAGGCGCTCGTATTCTCATACATAGGTATGAAGGATGCTGTGGAGCCCATCAGCGGACGTAATGTAATAGACGTCACCCTGGCGGATGACACCCAGGCCCTTGAAGGTAGCGTGGTCACCGCCCTCGGTATCAAGCGTTCCGAAAAGAGGGTGACATACAACGTGCAGAAGGTCGACCAGAGCGCCTTCGTAACCCGCGAAGCCAACCTCGTGAACTCGCTGGCCGGAAAGATCGCCGGTGTGCAGATCAACGAGACCGCGGCTGGAGCCGGTTCCGAGACCAAGGTTGTGATGAGGGGTGCAAAGTCCATCTCCAACTCCAACAACGCCCTCTACGTACTTGACGGCATTCCCCTACCTTCGCTCTCCACGACAAAGCCCGGTGACAGCTGGAGCATCTACTCCGGATCCGGACTCTCGGGAGACGGTATGTCAAACTTCAACTCCGAGGACATCGCCGACATGAGCGCCCTTGTAGGTGCTTCCGCGGCGGCCCTCTACGGCTACAAGGCGGCCAACGGTATCCTGATGCTCACATCCCGCACCGGAGAGAAAGGCTTCCACGTCAGCTACTCGAACAACACCACCTTCTCCTCTCCCCTGATGCTCCCCGAGCGCCAGAGCCAGTACGGAGCCAACGCAGGATCCTACGCCTCCTGGGGTGCAGCCCTTTCCAGCGCTCCCACATGGAACATCAAGGACTTCTTCCAGACCGGCTACAACATGGCGCACTCGCTTAGCATGTCAGCTGGAGGAGACCATTCCACCACCTACCTTTCGGTCGGATACACTGACGCCCGCGGCATCATCCCCAACAACAACTACGACAGGGTGAACGTTACGGCACGCCACACCGCCGACTTCCTCGACGACAGGCTTCACCTGAGCCTGCTGGGAATGTACATAAAGGTAAAGGAGCAGAACATGATTTCAGGAGGTCTGTACCACAACCCGCTGGTGCCCCTCTACCTCATGAGCCCTTCGGACAACCTCTACGCATATTCTGTATACGAGGTGTATGACGCAGACAGGAACTTCCCTGTACAGAACTGGAGCGCCAACGAGCTATCCATGCAGAACCCCTTCTGGACGATCAACCGAAACCTTTTCCAGACCCACAAGGACCGTTTCCTGCTTGGCGCATCACTTACCTACGACATCACTCCCTGGCTTAACATCCAGGGCCGCGTTCGCACAGACCACAACCAGACGGTAGCAGAGCAGAAGCACCACGCCAGCTCCAACGGACTTTTCGCTGGCAAGTACGGAAGATACTACTACGACGACATGAAGACCACACAGACATATGCCGACGTTCTGCTTAGTGCGAGCAAATCTTTCAAGGACAACCTCTTCCAGCTGGATGCGGTTCTTGGTGCATCTATTGAGAGCTACAACTACAAGGGCATCTCCCTCGGCGGAGACCTCCTTGGAGTTGCAAACCTCTTCACCTTCACGAACCTCTCCACCGGAAAGGCCCTTTCCAAGGATGTGTTCCGCGACCAGACCCAGTCAATCTTCGGAACCCTGTCCCTTGGTTACCACAACTACCTCTTCCTCGAGCTCACCGGACGTACCGACTGGGACTCCCGCATGGCTGGACCTGACGGAGTGAAGGCCTTCTTCTATCCTTCGGTCGGACTGTCGGCCCTTCTTACCGAGATGTTCCCCATCCGCAGCAACGTCCTTTCATACGCAAAGGTGAGGGCATCCTACGCAGAGGTGGGTAACCCTATCAACCGCTTCATCCTCAACGCGACCTATCCCGTTGTAGGCGGAGTTCCCAACCTCAACTCATGGGCTACGGCTCCCGACTTCAAGCCCGAGCGCACCCGCTCCTTCGAGTTCGGTGCAGACGCCCGTCTCTTCGACAGCCGCCTGAGCCTTAGCGCAACATACTACAAGTCGTCCACCTTCAACCAGGTGTTCTCCCCTACCAACACCTCCACCGGAGGAGCCAGCACACTGTATGTGAACGCCGGTAGGGTTGACAACCAGGGTGTCGAGCTTGCACTGGGATTCAACCAGAGGCTATTCGGCCAGGTTGACTGGTCTACCAACCTCATCTGGAGCAGGAACGTCAACAAGGTCGTGAAGATGCTTGACTACACCAACGGTGACGAGCACTACGTCAGCACACGCGAGAGCGTCGGCGGAACATCCGGCGTCACCATGTGGCTCATCGAAGGCCGTCCCATCGGAGAGGTATACGTAGCCGGAATGCAGACCAACGAGGACGGCTCCTTCTACGTGACTCCTTCAGAGAAGGGTGGAGTCCTCCACAAGGCCGCCAACGACGGAACTCCCGAGACAATGTGGTATGCCGGAAACGTAAATCCCGACTGGACCGGTTCATGGCGTAACACTTTCTCGTGGAAAGGTGTTAACTTTGGATTCATGATCAGCATGAGAAAGGGGGGCGTAGGTGTTTCCCTTACCGAGGCTACCATGGACGCATACGGTGTGACCCCCAAGACTCTTGAGGGAAGGGAGACCGGTTTCAACACCGCTCCCTCCGAGATCTACGGCAACTCCGTCAACTACTACCAGATCAGCTGCCAGGACTTCTGGCAGACCATCTCCGGCTCCGACGGACAGAACGCCCTTGGCGCATATTATGTATATGACATGACAAACGTACGTCTTGCCGAGCTTTCTCTTGGTTACGACATCCCCATCAACAAGTGGGTTTCCTTCATCAAGGGTCTCAACGTATCCCTGGTGGGCCGCAACCTCCTCATGCTCTACTGCAAGGCCCCGTTCGATCCCGAGCAGGTTTCCTCAGCCGGAAACTATGGCGCAGGCATCGACCTGTTCATGACTCCTTCAACACGCAACATTGGTTTCTCAGCCAAGATAACATTCTAATTGTCAGATACTATGAAAATATATGCAATACCAGTTTTCGCAACGCTAGCCATCTTTGGCGCTGTGTCATGTGTGTCTGATTATACCGAGAGGAACACCAATCCCGAGCAGGCCACCGAAGAGATGCTCGAGCACGACAACCTCCGCATGGGATCCTACATATCCCAGATGATGGCTAACGTCCTTCCCTCCTACCAGAACGGCGAGAGCGAGTACGGTTCGGCCAGCTACCAGGTTGTCCAGGGACTGACAGGCAACATATTCTCAAACTACGAAGCCGCCTCAAACTCCGGTTTCCACCAGACAAACGAATACAACCTCATAGCCAGCGGATGGACGAAGGCCCTCTTCGAGGATGCCTACGTAAGGGCGGCAGCCCCCTGGGCCAACGTTGACGCGAACAGGGAGAACTCCCCCGCAGCGGCAGCCCTTGGAGACGTCCTGAAGGTCGCAGCCCTTCACAGGGTCACCGACGCTTACGGTCCAATCCCCTACACCAAGCTGGGACAGGGCTCGATGCACGTTTCCTACGACAGCCAGGAGACTGTCTACAAGGCGATGTTCAATGACCTTGACAGCGCCATTGATATCCTTACCGAACTCTACGAAAGCGGAACCACGACATTCATGGCGGATTACGACAGGGTGTTCTACGGTGACGTCCAGAAGTGGGTTTCATTTGCAAACACACTCAGGCTCAGGCTCTCACTAAGGGTATGCTACGCCGCCCCCGAGCTCTACGAGCAGGAGGCAGCCAAGTGCATCGAGAACGGCTATTTCCTCACTGAGGACGCAGCCCTTCACCCCGGAGCTGGTGCATGGGAGAACCCTCTCTATGTAATCGAGTACAACTTCAACGACGGTGACGCAAAGGTTGGTGCCACGATTACCACATACATGAACGGATACAACGACCCTCGCAGAAGCTCCTACTTCACCGCAGGCTCCGACGGAGACTACCACGGAGTGAGAATGGGAGCTGTTGTCGATTCCGACTATCCCAAGTCCACACTATGGTCAAGGATCAACTGCACAAACAGCGATCCCCTCATGTGGATGTCCGGAGCCGAAAGCTACTTCCTCCAGGCGGAGCATTACCTCAGGCAGGGAAATGAGAGCCTGGCAAAGACCTTCTACGAGGCAGGAATCAGGGCTAGCTTCAGCATCTGGGGAGCATCCGGAGCCGACTCCTACATCAACGGGACTACGACACCCGGATCCTACACCGACCCCGTCACCAGCGGCAACTCCTACTCTACCGTCCTTACTAACGTAGCGGTAGCCTGGGACAGCCAGAGCAGCGAGGAAGGACATCTCGAGCAGATCATAACCCAGAAATACATCGCCATGTTCCCCGAGGGAATGGAGGCGTGGGCTGAGTTCCGCCGCACGGGATATCCCAAGGTCATCCCCACCCTTACCAACAATTCAGGCGGCACCATCGACACCGAAAAGCAGATCCGCCGAATCATCTACCCCACTAGCGAATACACCGCCAACGGAACAAATGTCGCAGAGGGCGTAAGCCTCCTCAACAGCGAGGCCGGCGAGAGCGCCAACGGCGATACCGGCGGAACGAACCTCTGGTGGGACTGCAAGAAATAGTGCATGGGTTAACAATAACACATTATGACAATGAAAAAGACACTATATATAATGATGGCCGCAGCACTGCTGGCCGCCTCGTGCACGAAGGACCCGCAGCCAAAGACCATCACCCCTACTTCGGGGATAGTTTCGACACCCGAGTGGGCTACCTACATCCAGGGTACCGGCACGGTAAACACAATCCGTGACGAAGCCTACTACGAGTCTCTGCGTCAGTGGAAGAAGGATGCCTTCGACGAGAACGGCATTGCGACAAGGAGCATCTCCTACATCTTCTTCGCCGACTACGGTTCAATGGCATTCCGCTTTGCCGACATACCCGACAGCATCGACGTGATCAACCTCTGGGGAGGCGTTCCCAAGCTCGGATCGCTGGATTTCCAGGAAATGAAGGCCTGCCAGGAGGTGAAAGGTATGAAAGTTGTGGGCTGCCGCATTACCAGGATACTTGAGAACCAGAAATGGGGAATGCAGGCCGAAATCCCTTCATACATGAAGGCTTACGAAGCCTACAAGGCCGACCACATGGGCGACGTAGCCCTTGGAAGGAAGACCGAGCAGGAAATCGAGTCCGCAGCCAAGAATGCCGGCAACGCGGCCCTCAGGGCCGACATCGCCGCACACCAGACCAAGAACGAGGACGGCACCTATCCCGAGTGGCTGGTCTATGCCGCCAACCTCCTGCTCAACGAGATCCAGGAGTATGGACTTGACGGATACGACCTCGACTACGAGCCCGAGGGCGACCCCCTCTCCGGAAGCGTTTTCGACCTCTTTGTAGAGTACCTCTCCCAGTTCATCGGTCCCAAGAGCGGAAACGAGGGCACACTGCTTATCGTAGACAGGAACTCCTCGTGCTTCAGCTACAACCATCTGGCTCCCTACTGCAATTTCTGGATATACCAGAAGTACGGCAGCCTTGGAGGAGCTTCGGCCGCATCGGAGGGTGACTTCCCTGGCAACACCGACCCTGCAAACGGATGGGTGAACGCACAGGTCATCACGACCGAGAACGTCGGCGACACATACGGAAGCGGATGCGGAGTGCTCGAGCAGATGGCCGGATTCCAGCCTTCCAAGCTCGGCGAGAAATACGGCCACAAGGGAGGTTTCGCAAGCTTCCACGGCCAGAGGGACTGGAGGCTTGAGGCCGAAGGCGCCGAGGCAGGCAAGCTCTACCGCTACCAGCATCACCGCAAAGGCATACAGGCCCAGGCAGCGGCTGAATACTACACGGGCGAGTAAACCATAAAACACTAGAATTAGTATGAAAAGATATCATATAGCATTGGCTCTGGCCGTCCTCGCGGTGCTGCCCTCCTGCAAGAAGGGCCTTCTCGAGGAGGAGGGGCTCTACAAGAACGGAGTCGTAGAGTTCCAGTCGAGCGACACAAGGGAGATTTCAGCATTCCTCGAGGAGTCCTCCCCTGTTACATTCTTCATCAGCTCCTCAAAGAAGGTCGATGAGGATGTGGTTGTGAACTTCGAGCCGGTCCGCGACACGGCCGTCCTGAACGCCTTCAACACCGCAAATGGAACAAACTACTGGATGCTCCCCTCCGAGAGCGCCACTCTTGAGTCCACTAGCGCCATCATAAGGGCCGGCAGCGCAGTTTCCGACCCTATCACCCTTGACGTCGACATTGACGGTTTCGTCAACGGAGCCATCTACTGCCTTCCCCTTAAGATCACAGGGACCAACAGCACGATGACCCCGGTTCCCGGAGACGAGTACGCCTACGTGGTTATCCGCGGATATGTATACGCATCAGCAGCGCTGCTTCCCGGATACGCCTACTTCAGCATGCCTACCACGGTATCAGACCCCAACCTCTCGCTTGAGGTCTGCACGATGGAGATAAGGGTGAAGGTCAACAAGTGGGCTTCTTCCAACCCCTACATCTCATCCCTCATCGGAGTAGAAGAGAACTTCCTGCTGCGTTTTGGCGACATCTCCTGCGACCCCAACCAGCTCCAGCTGGCAGGACAGGGTGTCTCCATCACATCGAAGGCCCACTTCGACACCGACAAGTGGTATCACGTAGCGGTGGTTGCCGACGGTGTGAAGCAGACCTGCGACCTGTACATAAATGGCGAGCTTGACAGCTCGACTCCAATGGGATCCAAGGGTATCAACCTCGGACAGGTCTACAACTCCATCTTCGCCATCGGAATGAGCGAAAAGGGAAGGTATCTTGACGGCTACGTAAGCGAAGCCCGCGTATGGGGAAGGAAGCTTTCCGCAACCGAGCTGATCAACGGCCAGTGCTCTATCGCCGATCCTAAGAAAGAGGCAGCCGAGAACAAGCTCCTGGGATACTGGAAGCTCGACGCCGAGAACAAGGGCAAGGACCTCACCGGCAACGGCTATGACGGAAACCCTTCCGGCAACATATCCTACACCGAAGCCAATATCCGTTGTCCCGAATGATGACTAGGCGGATCATAATGTCTATCGTTCTGTGCCTGGGACTCCTTCAGGGGACCTGGGCCCAGAGCGGCAGGCTGCTCCGTTTCACCCCTTCTGAAAAGGACCTCGGGGAGATCCGGTTCGACTCGGGGAAGGCTTCCCTGGAGTTCGAATTCCAGAACATCTCCCAGAAAAGCGTGACGATCCTTGAAGTGAGGACAACCTGCGGATGCCTTACGGGATCTGCCCGGAAGAGCGTCCTGGCCCCTTCGGAAAAGAGCGTAGTGGATGCGGTCTTCGATCCTTCCTCCCTCTACGGCGACCAGAGCAAGCACCTTACAATCGTGTCTACTGACGGGCAGAACACCCTTCTTAGCTCGATAACGGTGAAGGCGAAGGTGAAAAGGGACCAGAGCGAGGGTGAGATCCGCTACGCAGAGCTCCTCGGAAGCGGACTTCGCACCGACACTCCGGAAGTATCCTTCAAGAAGGACCGTTTCGGAGACCTGGTGGTCTCGATACCGCTTTACAACGACACGGACTCTCCGGTGGAGATTTCGTTTGGAGCCCCGCTAAGGATATCCGTGATAGCTCCAAATAAGATTGCTCCGCGCTCAAGGGTGGATGTGGTCTGCAAGTACAACTCCCTTTTCAGAAGGAAGGGCGCATCCATAAGGGAGACCCTCAGGATAAAGGTGAACGGAGACAGAGTGAATCCGCTGACATTAAAAGGAAAAGTATACTAGATCATCAATGTATATTGAAATGAAAAAGATATTATCAACAATCGCCATCACCCTGGCGATAGCCGCCGCCATCTCCTGCAACAAGGAGAGCGAGCCAAGCTACACCCCGAAGGCTACATCGGAGATTCCCGATCTCCAGGGTATCGAGGTTACGCCCAAGACCAACTACCTGGTCATCGGCGACAAGCTCCAGCTTTCGGTGAACCTCTCTCCCGAGACAGCCATCCCCGTCGCAACGACATGGGTGTCTGATTCTACGGAAGTAGCGACCGTGGACAGCGAAGGAAACGTTACCGGTGTAGCAACCGGTATCGCAAGGATTACCGCGACAGTTGACGGAAAGTCTTCTACCGCTATCGTGAACGTCCTCGGTGAAAGGGTTCCCGCTACGGGACTCACCCTCAGCAAGGACGAGGTCAACATCCTCGCCGGACGCTCCACAAAGGTAAAGGCCGTCGTAACACCTGAGAACACGACCGACCACATCGATGTGCAGTGGAGCAGCGCCGACTCCACAATCGCCACCGTATCCTACGGAGTGATTATCGGCGTAAGGCAGGGAACGACCACAGTTACCGCCTCTATGGGCGACCTCAAGGCCACCTGCAACGTAATCGTTGGCGACAAGCTCAAACTTGTGGACCGCACGCCCGACTGGCCTATCGTATCATCCTCATACTGGCAGAAGAACTGGAGGGGCGTCAGCGCCAAGTACGCAGCCACCCTCGAGGAGTGCGACAACGAGCTGCACTATTTCGAGGTAAGGGACTACACCGAGACAGCTCCCGACATCGAGGCCATAGCCGATGACCTTGACGCGCAGGTAGCAGAGATACTCGACAGCGACGGTGATCCTTCTTCCCTCTTCTCAAAGGATGTTCCCCAGAAAGTGGACCTCTCCGACAAGGGTGAGAAATGGGGCATCGTCCTTGGGTATGACGCAGAGTACAACTTCACCGGCGAGTACGCCCTCTACAAGTTCACCGTCGATGATCCCGACCCTGTACACGCAACAGGCATAATCTTCAACGAGGGAGACCTGTCTGAAATAACCCTCAAGGTCGGCAAGTCAAAGACCCTGAACGCAAAGGCTCAGCCTGACGACTGCACAGACGAGCTCAACTACACATGGGCAAGCGCCGACGAGTCCATTGCAACCGTCTCCCTGCCTTGGGGCTCGAACTACTCATACTATGCTAAGATCACCGGAGTATCCGCCGGAACTACCACCGTTACCGTCACCCTCGGTGAAATCACCAAAGAGATAACCGTAACAGTAGAAGGGTCTTCTGTTGAGTTCAAGAACGTTACAAAGACCGCAGGCTGGACATACACCTACGGAGTCGAGGAGAAGTGGGGCTCCTCAATGCCTTACTTCCAGCTTGAGACCTGCTCAGCAGCGCAGCATGTCATCGCGATGAACACGGAAGACGGATGGAGCTACTCTGTCAGCGACTATACCAATGTAAACAGCGTATTCTCCTACGTTGAGGAGCAGCTGGAGAGCAGCTGGAGCAGTATCAGCATTACAAGCGACCTGCCCGACAAGCAGACATGCTGGGGAGACGGCAACCTCATAGTCTACGTATTCGCATACGACGAGAACGGCAACTTCACCGGCGAGTACGCATACTACGAGATCGATCCCAACAGTCAGCCTGTGAACATCGTATCCCTCGACGGACAGTACTTCCCCGTAGAATGGAATTCCGGAGATGACGAGCTCGACAATGTCACGATGAGCGCATGGGTGAATTCATCAAGCTTCTCAGGAGGCAAAGATAACATCTACACCATCATGGGAACAGAGGGAATCTTCCTTCTCCGCTTCGAGGGCAGCAACCTGTATCTTGTATATGGTGGTGCCAAGAGGGACAACGGCGAGTACAATGAGAAGAAGATTTCCGGAGGCTCATTCTCGACCGACGAGTGGATCCATGTGGCGTCAACCTATTCCCGTGGCGGAGACGTTATCCTTTATGTAAACGGCGAGCAGGTCGGAAGCGGAACCGCCGAAGACCACGCCATCGAGATGAACGGTATCGGAGCCTCATGGGTTCTCCCCTTCAAGTTCTATGTAGCGGTATCATCTAACAATAGGGTATTCAAGGGCAGCATGTACGATGTTGCAGTATACAACTACGCACTTAGCGCAGACGAGATTTCTTCCATCCAGGAGGATCCCACTGCCTGCAGCCCCATCGCCCTTTGGAAGTTTGACGAAGGATCCGGAAACACCATCTCCGACCAGAGCGGCAACGGCTACGACCTTACCGCAAGCTCAGACCTTACCTGGGAGGAAGGACTGCTTCCATACTAGTGCAATCGCACACAACGCATAATAAAATAAGAGGGACGGCTTTCGGGCCGCCCCTTTTTCTATCTTTTCCCTTTCAGTCTCCTGTAGACATACACCCTCGTATCTTCACCACTGTAGACTGTCTTCATCCTTTTCGGTGTCATCCACTCTATCTTTTCCGAACGGATCCTGTCAACATCGAGATAGCGGTATGTTATGCTGTCATTCTCAACAGAGTACCTGGCATCCATGTCCATTATCCAGCCATCGAACCCTTCGTACCTTCCGTAGAAATACTTTCCGTCCCTTGTGAAGCAGTATACGTAGTCCTGGGTCCCGAGCTTCTTCCGCCTTCCGTCAGGGAAGGTCATCCTGAGGCTTTCCAGTTTCCACTGGCCTACCACATCCTCCTTTGAGAAACCTTCGCTGCGGAAATTCCTCCACCCCCTCACCGCATACACCGAGGCAAAGACCAGGGCGAGAAAAAATGCTGTCCAGAATACCTTTTTCATGGCTAGATCCCTATAGTGAGACTTTTATGGAAAATCCAATGCTACGGGTCGGCAGCATGGTGAAATAGTCAATCCCCATCCCGTAGTTGCCGGCGGAGGATGAGAGTTCAGGGTCGAACGGGGCCTTGCAGTAGAGCATGAGAAGATTGCGCCCCACAAGGGAGACCTTCATATCGCGCACAAAACGGATCCATCTGGAGACGGGCACCCTGTATCCTAGTGACACTTCAGAAAGACGCACGTTTGTCATGTCGTATACGTAGTATGCGCCAAGGGAGTTCTGCCCGTCGGCTCCGGAGAGGGTCTGCCAGAAATCCTGGCAGCTTATATGGTAATAGCTCTCCGAGTTCCCGTAGATCTCGGCAGGTGCGTAGCTGAACCCTCCTTCCCTTCCTTCGAGAGTCTTCGGAGTCACTCCGTATGCATCCATGACAGCCTCGGTAAGAGACACTCCCACACCGCCTTTTCTCATGCTTATCATGAAGGACAGGTCCAGTCCCTTCCATGAGAATGTGCTGCTCCAGGAACCGGTCCAGTCGGGATTGACATTCCCTGCATACCACATGGTGCCGGGAGTTCCGTCATTGGGGGCCCTGTGAAGGACGGCCCCGTTCGCCGAAGGTGTGACATAGAACGAGCCGTCCTCGTTTGTGCGCATGCCGGCCACGTATATTTCCCCGATGGGACGTCCTTCAATAAGCCACATCGTGACTCCAGACGTCCCGCCGACACTCTCGCGCGTACTGACATAGTGCTCCTCCCCGTTCGTGTAGTCGAGCATCTTTACTACCTTGTTTACATTGCGGCTCCATATGAGGCCGGCAGACCAGTCGACCTGGCCGAAGAGCCTCTGGTTGAATCCGAGGGATAGCTCCACACCTTTGTTGTCAACCCTTCCGGCATTCACATACAGGGTCCTGGCACCTCCTGTCGATGTGCTGGTAGGAGAGAACACCTGGTTGAAAGTGGAAGACTTGTAGGTAGTGGCATCAAAGGATATGCGTCCTTCAAGCAGCCGGAGATCCACCCCTGTCTCGAAGGAGCGGGTCCGCTCCGGCTTGAAATCCGGTGCCGTAGCCCACGAGTTCAGTATCGGCACTCCGCCATATACAGGATACGTCACATTGAGGATGAAGCGGTTGATGGGATTTCCCACCTCGGCGTATGAAGTCCTCATCTTGGCATACGAGAGAGTTTTCCCCTTTATAGAAGGGAACATGTCAGTAAGGATTGCCGAAAGGCCTGCCGATGGATAGAAGAAGGCTTTCACCCCGTCAGGTCCGGCCATACGCGAGTCCCAGTCGGTACGTCCGGTAAGCTCCAGGAAGAGGCAGTTGCGATATCCCAGCGACAGGGTCCCGAAAATGGACTGCGTCTGGTCGCGGTAAACATCCTTTGAAAGGGCCTTGTCCGTGGACATGTTCTCAAATGAGAACAGGTTGGCGACCCCCAGAAGATCACCTCCTAAGAAGAAACCCTTGTAATGGTAGTCCTCTATCGAGGCACCGATCACCCCGCTGGCCGACAGGCCTTCCTTCCTTTCACCCGTGAAGGCCGCAAGAAGTATGTCCGCATAGGTCTGCGAAGTCTTTCTGTCCTGGTAGTAATACCTTCCGTACTTCCCTGCGAACACTCCGTTGGAGCTTGCATGGTGCTTCTGCTCTGATACAGATGTGTTGTGGTCGGTCCTAACCCTGGCCTGCAAGTTCACATTCGGGGTGAAGTAGTACTTTAAGGATGCTCCCAGCAGGAAACGGTCCTTTCCGGTGAGGAACATGTTGCGGTTCACCGTCCAGAAAGGGTTCTGCATGGAAAGCTCGTTGGCCTTCCAGTTCTGCACGGGGAAGTTCCTGTCCGCATCATACACCTCGTAGACCGAGTATGCATAGAGGTTGTCCGAGGGACTCATAAGGTAAAGCGGGACAAGCGGATTGTAGTACTGGCCTCCGGAAAGCATGTTCTGCTCGCGGACCTTCATGTACATTCCCATAAGGGCCACGTGGAGCTTTCCTCCAAGGTGCACGCTCTTATGGTTGGCAGTGAAATTGTCCCTGCCGTACTCATTGTTCGGGACCACTCCCCTTGCATCGCAAAAGGATGCGGAAACATATGTCGAGTAGCCTTCTCCCGCTATTGAAAGCCCTACTGAATGGGCCGTATTGTATCCTGTCTGGAAAAAGTCCGATATGTCCCAGGCAGGGGCGCTTGAAAGGGCCGGTCCCCACGAAGAATAGCTTCCGACCTTGTGCCCGTAGCGGCTCTGGCGCTCGGGGAACATCGTAGGGCTCGAAAACGTGGTGGTGCTTCCATAGGCAAGATGCACCCCCTGCTGCCCTTCACCTGTCCTGGATGAGAGCATGAGCACGCCGTTTGCGGCCCTGTAGCCGTAGAGGGCTGCAGCGGAAGGACCGACAAGGACGGATACCGAAGCTATGTCCTCGGGATTGAAGTTGGAGATCCCGTCTCCGGAGACTCCGCTACCCCTGAATATGGAGTACTTCTGTCCTGGAGAAGTGAGCGAAAGGGACGGAAGCGGTATTCCGTCAAGCACGTAGAGGGCGTTGTTCGTGTTGGATATGGACTTGGCGCCCCTCATCACGACCTTTGTCTCGCCTCCCACACCAGCGGAGGAAGAGTTTATCTGCACCCCGGGAATCTTTCCCGCAAGGGCGTTTACTATATTCTCGTCATGGTTTGCGAACGCATCCTCGGAGAGAGACTGCACATGGTAGGGCACAACCCTTTCCATCTTCCTTATTCCAAGGGCCGTCACAAGGCTCTGCTCAATAGTGGCGGCAGACTCGAAAAGCGTCACATTGAAACGGTTCCTGCCCCAAAGGGGAAGCGACGCGCCGTTGTATCCAAGAGATCCTATCTCAAGGATGCCGCGGCAGTGGGCTCCGGGAACGACAAGGGTGAAACGCCCGTTTTCATCTGCAATGGTTCCTATCTGCGTACCTTTTACATATACGGCGGCGGCCGGTATGCCCTGCCCCTCCCTGTCCATGACTACTCCGGAAATGGTCCTGTCGCGAACCGCAGAAAGCAGTATGTTTGTTCCCACGATGGAATATTCCAGGGCGGCCTTTTCGGATATTTCGTCAAGGGCCTTTGAAAGGGGGACCTTCCTTAGCGAAACGCTCATCCTCTTTCCGACGTTGACTCCGCCTTCGACTGCGAAGAGGTATCGTGTCTGGGATTCGACCGCCTCCATCACATCCTTGAGGGTGCCGCTCCTGACTTCGATGGTGACCCTTTCATTCTGGGCGCAGAGGGATGCCTCCCAGAAAAGGAGAAGCACAAGGGCCGAGAGAGCCCCCATCCATCTTGAAAATCCCCTGCCTGTCATCGATGAGTGAAAGTATTCCCTTAAGGATTAAGCAATTATCTTATATGGTATGTATCTGTCGAAGAGTCATATTCCCACTTGAAGTCACTACCCTTCTGCATGATTCCAAGGGCGTGCTCTATCCCGTCGGAAACCCTGAACTTCAAATATGAAAAGTCAACCCGTGGAAGATCCTGCCTGTCAATTGAAATATTGACGCCGTAGGCCCTTCTGAACTTTCTCATAAGTTCGTCAAACGGTACGCCCGAGGCCGAAACCACACCCTCCGTCCACAGGAAATCGTCCGTTCCTTCGAAGGTTGTCCTGACAAGGACTCCATCCGAAAGGCTTACCCTCTGAGAAGGTTCCATCCGTAAAATTTCAGTCCCGTCTCCATCCTGGACGGCGACGCTTCCCTCGACAAGGGATGTGGTGAACACCCCTTCATCGGAATAGGCCTC
>Ga0181612_113759_pt1 | contig 19233 bp, 13 predicted proteins | sample HoacroProtozoa21_FD_119630 | JGI IMG/M metagenome (GOLD analysis project Ga0181612, IMG submission 119630) | Hoatzin crop microbial communities from Cojedes, Venezuel. Combined Assembly of Gp0051906, Gp0051904, Gp0051908 | reverse complement strand
GATGACAACCCTCTGAGTTCTGCCATTCAGCCAGTTCTCTATCCACTTCACCGACCACTCATCCAGCCCACACTTCCTCAGCTTCCCCAGGAGGATATCATGGGAGACTGTGTCGAAAGCCTTGCTGAAGTCAAGGTAGACAACATCCACGGCTCTCCCTTCGTCTACCCAGCCAGTCATGTCATCGTAGAAAGCTATTAGATTGGTCAGGCATGATTTCCCCTTGGTGAATCCATGGCACACGCTGTCCTTGCTGCTCTGGTGCTGTTGGCTCTCCTGTTAGCTTCCTGCCTTACCAAATTCTTTCTCATCTCCCCTGTGCAACCATCCGTCAGGCCTAGAGATTGAAACCTGTCTGTATCTGCTTGTCACCTGAAAACATCAGTGTGTGAAGATGGTGTTTTGAAGTGCCAGAGACCAGCTCTCCTCCACCAGCATCTTTTGCTGGGCTAAAAGCTGTTCCCTGTGCTCCGCTGGTGGTGTCAACCACCCGTCCTGACCTCCTTGGCTGTGGCATCTTCAGTTTACCTGAGAAATGCAACCTCCAGCCGCTCCGGCCGAGCGGCGTCAGGACAGCAGGCCATGGTCAGGCAACCAGGCTCTGTGAGAGGGGGGACCCCGATCACTCATCTGTGTGCTGAGGGTCCTGCAAAAGCTCTCCCTGTCTGTCATCTCTAGTCATGCATGTGGCAGCGTTGCCTGGGTGGCTGGGTCTCCACTGGCTGCCTCTTGGCAGACCCCGTGACGGAACGCGGTGCCCAAGCACGCTGTTTCACCTGGCAGCAGCGATCACAAGTGTCCGAACAGGCATCTTCTCTTCAAACAGTCTCCTTTCGAAAAGGAAGTCGGAGTGTGAGCAACCCTGTAATTAATTGTAAGCAAAGCTGAGCTGTTCTGTTCTGACATGGTTTTGTGTGAGTCCTTATATTACCTGGAAAAATTTTAAGAATAAGCCTATCACTTGCCACCCTTCACTTTTCTCCCTTTGCCAACTTTTTTATGTGAGTAGGTTGATAAACCAGATCTAATGAGCTACTTAAATAGCAAGAATGCTAATGACCTTCCTTTAGCAAGTAGTTAGCAGAACAGTGTTAATTATCACTGGTGCAGAGTATCAAGAAAGGCAGATCAGCATTTGATTAAGGACAACTCAAGGAAAATTGTGGTAAATGCAGCAATTAAGATACTTTTTTAATGAAAGTTATAATTGGAGGTGTAGATTTCACAGCCTTCTTGTCCCAGTTTGAGACAGCCTTTTTGTTGATTTGGTTTCAAAGGTGTTTACCCATCCAAGTAAATATATATGCATAGAAAGTAGTTCTGTATGGAAAGACTTGCCTGCCGGAGGAAGCATAATTCACATCTTACAGTTTAAAATTCATATTTTGTGATTTAAAATGCTATGGCTACTTCAGGGTAGATCTGTGGACGTGTTTACTCTGAAGTAACATTTTTTGCAGTTTAGTTTGCTAAATTAAAACAGGCCACAGCCTGGTGCGGCTCATATCCACCGCGCTCTGACTTAAAAGCAGGGTAGTGGAATGAAGTGGATCGTTGTGATGTGATGCCGCAGTCTGGGCATGTTGTCCCTGACTGACCTGTGCAGCCGTTCCTCAAACATGGCCCACGATGTGTTGCTGGTGATGACATAGTACTGTGTCTTCTGCCAAAGCAGGGTGTGAGATGGGCTGAAGTTCGAAAAGGCAAGCATATCCTGTAACAAAAATGTGCAAATTATTCTCCTAGCATCGCTCTCTGTTTTATGGATTATCAGGAGCTATTCCGTGCTGTTGTGGGATTAAAGAGGGAACGGAGGTCTCTGTCTTGTTGCCTTTTGCAGCATGTCACATGTTCTATTATTTATAGTATATATGGGTGAGTATAGGCAGCATCTTCCATTACCTGATGGAGATAGTAGATTAAATGTGATACACATTTCTATTTTTTCTTTACCAAGTTGCAGCTGCTTGACCGGTGTTCTGTAGCCCTAATGGCATCTCTCCTCCTGTAGAGATCTTCCCCACATTCATTTGCGTATGGCCCAGATTGTGGTAGGTAAAACGGGACTTGTCCTTGCAGTCCAACATCTGATCTACGTGTGCCGAGGAAACACTGTGAGGAAGCAAGCCCCCAGCCCCCCATCCTTATTATCTGTTTCTTCGAGCAGTAACTTTAAGTTGAGGATTTCTCTGGTCCTGGCTGAGCTGAGTAATTAAAAGCCTTTCTCATAGTGCATGGAAAGGCCAAATCTTTGACGTGGCTGTCAGCTGCAAAAAAAGGGGAGAATTAAACACCTGGAGACCAATCCACATAGGATTTATCTCCTCATTGCAACGAGCTAACAAGCTTCCCACTTCTGATGACTCAGCAACAGACAAGATTTAAATCTGCCCTAAAAACCCAAATGACTTCCCATATATAAAACACTCTTTGCCAAGGGCTCAAAGCCTCTTCTGTTTTTTTTCCAGAGCTGCTGTGCACCTGTCATTTCCCATGACTTTGGTTAGAAGTGCAGGTTCTCGGCATTTTTGATAAAAAGACGTTTGAAGTACATAAGAGTATCTCAATAAAGCAAGCCCAGAAATCCAGAGCTGGTCGTTGTTTCACTCAAGTATTTCAAGCTCTGCCCATCTGCTCTGTCACTCCTCCTATGCAATAAAAATCTCATTAAATAAACAGTTTCTTCCTCTGAGCTGCCAAGGACCCTGCACTCCCACTACGGACACAGAGGTTTTGTGGTGCTGAGCACCTCTCACAACAAGGTGTCTGGTTTCTGCAACATGGGGCAGTGACTTCGTTCTCTTGGGATATGTGGCCAGGGAAGGGACCTGTGCTGCCGGGAGAGATGGGGGACGGGATGGAGGGGGGGCTCCTAAACTGCGGGGCTGTGCCATGGATCTTACTTCTGCATGGAAGCGGGCATCTCCCACGTTTGTGAATGTCACCGTACCCCTGCCCTGTCGTGTGAGCCGTGCTGCTCGATTCTCCATTCCCTATGGTACAAGGCATCTCCTGCTGGGACAGTGTCAACTTAGAAAACCCCTGGGCAGACCAGACCTGCAGAGAAAGGCAGTTAATGACAGGAAGAAAACAGACTTTCAGGTCTCTCCTGTTAACCAGGGCAAATGTCGCTCTGACACCTAGAGACGTACAAAGTCGATTTGGTGGCCCTGCAAGCAGAACCCTTGATTGAGTATTTTAGTTTACTGCAGCCTTTTGAAGGAAGCACTGCTTATTTAATGCAGGCTGGTAATCCTGGGAGGGGTCACACAGATGAACAGCAGTCCTTGCTACGGATGTTGCTGGGGCAAACTCGGGTACCACGCACTAAGGTGGGATACCGATAGTGCCACCAGCCAAGTATTACATTTGTTTGTGATCTCAAAAGGACACAGGATTAACAGGATATTTTGCTTTTTTTTCTCCAACATCCAAATGTGCCGAGGTTAAAACTGAAATAACTTTTAGACTATAATTGCTTTTACCTTTCTGCAGTTTTCTGAACAAATATCAGAACATAGGTTTACTTCTGTTTATAATGTGTTTCTCATGCCATTTAGCACAGTATAAATGCTTATGCTCCCCCACAGGCCCAGCAAATTGTTTACTTTATAAAATTCCTTATTTTTGGTTTCTAGTCTTCATTTGCATTCATATTAGATTTAAAAAAAAAAAAATAAAAATCAAAGAAACCTTTCACACACCATCTCTGAATTCAGAGTGGGTGAGCCCCGAACCATTGTGGTGACGCTGCGGGGTTACAGGGAGTGCTGTGGTAGGGAACTGTACTGAAGAGAGGAGCCAGGGAGAACCTGGCTTGTATCAAATTGATAGTCATGAAACTCAGGTATTTGTGCCAGATACTGCAGTGGAAATAGCCTTTTATGTAGCAAGGTTTGTGCCCAAGAGGCAATGTCAGAAATTTAGAAAAATCAAGTAATTGCAGAGGAATGGAGACATTTGATTCGGCAATGAGACAGAATAGATGAAATGATGAGTTCAAGATGTTGTTACCATTACGTTGTCTAATTAGTAAATCAGTTTCATTTAACCGCTCATGCTGGTCAGGAGGGACACTAGCACAGAAGCAAACCATCTTTCTAGGGCTTCAGCCCCCCTGAGCTTTTCTTACATCAATAGCCTGTCCAGTGTTTGGAAAACCACAGCATGTGCTTCCCAAGCAAGGTGGTGAAGTTTCCCTTTTTTCCTTCATTGTCTTCTGCACTCAGATTGAGACGCAGTCAGAGATTTGGGGTTTTGGGATCATGCCCACTGCAGCTGTACTCTTCCTTCTCTGGCAAGTGGGCATTTTCTCTAGCTGGACTCCATCCAGTTGGCTGCCACCGGCTGAATACCTGCCATTTGTATTCTGCTGTAAAAATGCCATGAGCTGAAGTTTATTTAGCAAAGTCATTCCTCTAGGTCTGAGATCTATGTTACACATCGAGGAAAAAGATGATGTGAACTTTCATAGTTAAGATGCTATCAGAGACTTCTGATGAGACTGCAGAGCAGCAGAAGCACTTCCTTATTGATTCCCCCCCACGCTTTTGGGTAAATGTTTTGAAGATTTTTGCCACCTACCAGTTGGCAGAACAAAGAAAGGAATCCCACACATGACTCTGTGCTGAAGAACTGGCACTGACTGTGCTTGCAACCCTCGCTTTTTGTTACTCATGGTAGAGAGAAGATGCCGAGTATGATGGTAGATCGAGTCTTGCCAAATCACAGTTAGCCAACTCCGGATGCTGTCATTGTGAGGAGTCTGGAAAGCCAATAACTGGCAATACGGAGCAGACCATTTGGCAAACAGGATGTCATTCTTGGAGCCCAAGTCTGTAATTATGTCCTGTGTCCTCTTGAGAGGAGATGCCAAAGTTCCAGTCTTAGCAGGTGGCTTGTAACCCAATAGAAGAAAACAACAGCGAATAGTGACAGTAAGTTAACAGCAGAAACATGTATGTGGGCTCTGATAAAGCTCCAGAGTTAAGAGATGCAGACATGGGTGAGGGGATTATACAAAACTTAGATGAGAAAGCCCAGCTGGCTTGGTGGAAGGAAACACTGCTTTGTCTAAAATGTGCACTTAAACAATACGTTGGGTTTAAAATGAAAAAGGTAGCAGACTCAATATTAACACCATTTGTTGGTATAAAAGGTCAAGAAGGAAAGGTGTGGGGCAAGCTGCATTAGGAGTTTTCTTTGTTGGAGGCTTTACATTTTCAAAACTAGTTTTAGCTTAGAATGTCCTGTCATCCATAAGAGAAAGGATCGGGAGTGCATGCCTGGCTTTTCATCCTCTACTGCTGATTTATCATATCAATTTGTCGAGTGATTTATTGTCTGGTCCTTTTGGAGGATAATTGTATCCATTCCCAGAAATGAAAAGTAGTTTAGAGTTTCTAAAATTCTATTTTAGAATAGCCTCGATTCTGGCTATTGCACACAGAGGGCCTGATTCAATGCCAAGTTTTGGTTCATAATGAAGAGTAAGGCAAATGGGTGGGAATTAAGGTGTCTGGATACAAGAGGGAATAAATTACCAACTGATACCCCTGCCTTCTGGGTATTTTCTCTGCGAATTTCTTGTGTGTTCTTTACACATTCAAATCTTGTTGCTATTTTTTAATGTCTCTCAGACTAATAGCACTGTTACTTGCCTTCAGTCTAAGGACTTTTTAACCACCAGTTCTCACAAGACTTGTTCATATCAATCCTGTTTTCCCTTGTGTGTGTTACACACTCTGAATAAGTTCTCTTTGAGAGGACAGGAACACTTCCTTAGCTATATCCCAAGCAATGAAATTTTCTCTTCCTCCTTTCTAGGGCAAGTTAAAAACCAGGAGAAGTCTGGCTAAAAGCCTTCAGGTGTTTCTGTAGATATGCTCTTCCAGTGTTTGTTCACTCCTCTCTACTTGAGAATGCTCCATAACGAAGGACAGTCTTCTGCCCTTTTGCATGCAGAGTGGTTTCACCTCCAGCATTGGGCTGGCCGCTCCTCCTTTCCTTCGCTCTAGCAGGAGCCAGGCTGAGCAGTAAGATGGGTATTAAGGCACCGAGACCACCAATGCTCCACAGCCTCCCTGCTACAGCACACTCTGCGACCTGTTCACTTGAGTCCCCACCAGTGTCATCTTTCTGTCACCTTGTGTCGTGCTTGGCCTCTGCTGAGGCATCTCTTCACACACGTTTTTTCCAGGTTGCTGCAATTGGCTGCGGGACTGTGAGTTGGTGATTCCTCCTGTGTGTGACATTTCCTCACTTGATTTTCAAGTGTCTTTAGATTTAAGCCTTGAATGTTGGATTTTGTTTCTAGTTTGTGTCTGACACCACCTTTTTCATTAGCAGTAATGCAGCAGTTTAGAAGGTGCTGCACAAGCTTTGACTATTTCTGGAACCAATTTGCGTGTGTGCACAGCAGTAGGATTTTATGTTGCAAATTCCCTGCAGTCTTTTGGTATAAACCAGCATTTCTGCCTCAACAAAAGGTCACAGATAAAAACAGAGCTGGACATTTAAATACCCAGTGCCTTGAGACTCACCCCTACTGCTGCTACTGCTCTGCTGGCTTTATGGAGAGTAAAGTTGTTTGCTGGACTGTAAATATTAAAATGTGATTGTTTTAGCTACAGACAGTCGTTAAATGTTACTGAGTTTTAGCAAAAGCCTTTCATAAAGAACTAAATACTGCCATTGTATGTCACTGCTCCTTCGTGTAAGTGCAAACTTGTGTTCATGTCCATGTAATTAGGCTTTTTGGCTGTCAGAAGATAAACTCAGTGGTGCGTGGTTCTTCAGTGTGAGTGCAGCCCCTACCCAACAGACCTTGTCTGGGCCTGGGGGGCAGAGCCACATCCTGCACACAATTCCACTCCCAAGTGCAGCAAGCTTAGGAGGCTGGAAGAGGGAAAAAGGCCCGTACCTCAGAGACGGGGGTAAAAGAACCATGTTCGAGATCTGTTTCTGAAAATCAGATGTGATCTCTGTTTTTTTGTTGTATGAAAAGCATTTTCCCCTTCCCACTCAATACACAGAAATGGAATTTAATGCCTTCTTTTGCTGAAGGGCAGGTAAGGTGTAGGAGTAAGCAGGACTTGATAGGAATTGCAGAAGAGTGATCACTCCCTCACCCAGGAGCAGTGGCGGTGTGGCCCTGCCGGCACCCCGGGAGGCTTGGTCAGTGCAGCGAGGTTAGACATCCACGGATGCCGTCACTGAAGCAGCCAGGGAGAAGATGGAGAGGGCTGTGGGAAGAACAACAGATCAGCCCAGAAGAGCAACAGGCAGAGGAGAACCCCGCCAAGCTGCTCGCAGCATAAGTTGCCCAGGCTCCAGAGTGGCATGTGGAAGGCTGAAGTGTGCAAGGGACATTCAGGTTTTACTGAACACACTGTTCCGTTTGAAACCTCATGCACATGTTCAGCGGGCGGTTGTTTAGGCAGTCGTGTTCCCTTCACCATTATCATGTCTCTTTTGCATCTAAGTGACTAATTTTACTCTTTTTTTCCCTTCTCTCCTAGATCTCAGACCTGATACGACAAAGCACAAAGGAGTCCCCGGTCTGGGAGTTCCTCAGCTTGGGGTATGCACTCATGCTCTGCCCATTTGTCGTTGTCCTAGGAGGGATGTTTTTCCTGATCACAGCCGTCTTCTTCCTAAGTGACCGTGCCAAAGCTGAACAACAGTGAGTAACCTGGGAATTGCAAATGGGGAGGTACCAAAGCCTGTGTTCTGTCTTGAACGTCCTGCTTGTACTCTTTCCCTGGCCTTGGTCCTTCCAGGTGAAGGATGTCGGGTTGTGTGTTAAGAAACTTGGCTCAGCAGAGTGCATGAGGCTGCACGAAGCACAGGGGCTTGGGTCATGCTGGCTGGGCATCCTTTCCACGCTTCTGCTCTGGTGGATCTCAGGTGTTGGCCATACGGCCTGGAGGGGAGCACAGCATTTGAGATCACAGGCCCCTTTCACCCTTGCGTGAGCATGCCACAGCCCAGGCCATCTGTGGTGAGGGGTTGCTGGAATGTGTGGACTGCTAGGGGAAGTGCAAGAGATACTTTACAGAGCTTGGCGGTTAACTTGGAGCCCGCAGTCCTGTCTCAGCCCCCTGTGCCCTGCTCACTACCTCCAATACACAGGAACATCAGGAAAGAAGGACGAAAGCTATGTGGGGACATACGCGCTCAAGGGTCGCTGTAATAGATAGTCTTTCCCAGTCCCTTATTGCAGCTTGTAAAAAAAAAGCTACTGTTTTTCAGTGAAGAAACCGATTTGGACCACCTCACGGTTGGCAACTACAGTAATTCAGAAGACGCTTCCGCATGACATACAAACTCCTGGGGTTAGTCTCTTTCTCGTAATTGTTGAATGATAAGAGTATCTATGTAAGAGTATCTATGTATAATGTTGTGCTGAATGTGTGCGTAGGTGACTGGCCTGGTGCTGGCTGTTAGCTGCCTTTGCTGTTCTCCCACTGTGAGAATGGAAGACATGCAGACACACCTTGCAGACGTTAGCGGCCTGTCGGAATTCTGCAAAGAGCGCAGAGTATACCTTGCTGCACGTTCAGAAGGGCCCTGGCACATCACTGGCATGAAACATAGCACAACTAGAAGGAAAATAAGGTGTTTGGAGGTTGGCAGTTTGGGTGATGCTTTCTGGCCTACGCTGTCATGTCAGATGGATGCAAGAGATGGGGAAGCAGTGCCACAGATGGTGCTGTGGCCCTGTGAGAGCAATTCCACCTTCCTTTTACTAACATGCGCAAATACTAGAGATAGGAAAGGTTTCCTGCCTCCTGGTGCCTTTAGATGTATACATTCCCCCTATGAGAAGTTTAAACATTGTGCAAAAGACAAGACCTCATCCTGTATCTTGTAAGGAGGTGAAGTCCTGTGCAGCTGAACTGCAGCGTGGCTGTGGAGATGTGACGCGGCCGATATGTGCCTGCTTTGCTGTCTGCATATAAGGGCTTTTAATTGCAAGAAGTGAAATTGGAGATTAGATGTTAGGAAGAACTTCCTAAGAGAAAAAAAGAGGTAAATGCTACAGCAGATGATTTGGAGAAGACATGAAAGCTGTCCTGTGTTTCTGCAGGCTTCTCTGGCTCGGTCTTGAGGCAGGAAGATGGGAAGTGCTCTCTGGCTCCCTTCCAGCCTTGTATCTGTAGTTGTGCACAGGAGCTGTAGGTGCCAGGCTAAGCAGGGATCACTTGGTGACATGGCAAGATGGATAGAAGTTTCTAGGGGCTCAAGGTGGCTTTTTTTGCTGCAACGAGGCAAAAGTTCTGTTTGGTGGCAGGGTAGTGATGCAGCGCGGCAGATGAAACCCCCCTCATAGCCATAGCATGAGGCCTCGCTCAGGGCCCCCCCTGGTTTCTAAGAGCAGTTCGGTGTTTGCCTTCACTGTGCTCAGATGGGAGAGCGCTCGTGCTGCTTACTTGTAATTATGGTGGAGATACGTGTCGCTTTGCACCACGTGTGTTGCCAGCACAGCATGACAACACCTCGGGTGGTGAAGGAGGGTTTCAGTATTCCGGTGCTGAGGAATTCCAGGTCAGCCCCATCTTTATCAGCACATCTGACCCCCCCCGGACCTTCACACTGGGCAATGCACCGTGGTACCCAGCCAGTACCACGGCTCCAGCAGCGTTCTCCAGGGAAGAGGGTTTTCTCAGGAGGCACTGCAGGTCACAGTGCCACTGCTTGGGTGCCAGTGCCGCTGTGTTGTACAGGATTGTTTTACAGCGCACCGAAACACCAGCTTTGCAGTAGTGTTACTGTGGGAGGGAGATCATGTCCCACAGCTCTGCTTTCTCCTGTGTAGCAGCGTTTATTTCCCTCTGTTGCTGTCTAGCCTGAGCAGACTTAGTCGCACTCTGTTCAAGTCCAAATCATACCAGCTTCCCAACCAGTCACTTTTCCACTTTTTGAAGAAACATATTCAGGCTTCAGACTTGGTTTTGTTGCTCTCTCTCGTTCAGCATCCTTCCCTTTCCTAGTCTGTCTGATTCACATTTGTTTATGAATTTTATATTGTTCAGCTACTAATCCTTCATGTTGCCAACTGGCAGAGATATGGAGGGAGAACAGTTGTCATAAATAATGGTTAACGAAATAATTTCTCTCAAATGACTTCTACTGCACTGTTTCTGGGATACGCCCACTCCCATGTTAAAAATACCCTGGCACCCTGCAGTCAGATTCCTGGAGGGTGCAGCTTATTTCAGGTTTGACACATGACTGAACAGCAAGACAGGATCTTGAGTAAGGCTGGCAACTGCAGAGCAAGGCTCCTCGCCCTGCCACGTGCACGGGGGTCTGTGCTGCCGACGGGGCCCCGTCTGCCGTTGCCGACAGGTTCGGTGGTCTCCTCGGAAGAATTTACGGGGGAGGATTTGTTTGTTATTAGCTGCATGCTGGCCTGTGAGAGCAAAGACAACAGAGCATTTTGCCATTAGCAGTTTAAAACTCCATGCTGGGCTCCAGAGCCGAGGTCCAGCTCCCACCCGTCGGACAGGCCGTCTGCACTTGGCATTACGCACCTTTGGCAGGGACAGCCTTCTGCCTGGCCCGTCCGCCCTCCTGTCCTACCTGTTCTTGCTGGCTACAGGAGAATTTCTTTTTCAAGATGCCGCCTTTTCCCTCTGCAGTCAGTCATGCTGCTCAGACAACAGGACTTGGAAACATCCTTTGCCAGAAGAAATCAATTAACTTGCAGGAATCCCAAACGCTGGTGCCGCACGCCAGAGATTAAACCCATTCATCACCCGTCGGGTCAGGGCACACAGGGCAGATGTCACAGACCTCTCTAATGAACTAATATGGAAGCAGAGAAGTGTAACGCTGCTCTCTGCAGCTCAGCCTATGGAAATTAAGCGTTCCCTGTGCTTGAATTTCCATGCTTCTGTGAAGAGTAGTTCAGGGTTTTATTGCTGGGATTTTTTTGTTTGTTTGTTCCTTTGTGTACTGGTCTCTGGGCGTTTGCTTAGAGACAATTTCTTCTTCCAGGCAGGACAGAGTATCAGGATAACAACCTCTCTTTCCTGTAAAGCTTCCTCCAGTTTCCACCACGCTTCCTTTCAAAAACAGAATTTCCAGGCTTTCAGTGCCTCATGAGTTTTTTACACTGCTTTTATGGTTGCCGCAATTCCTGGCATATTTTGCAGATTACTTTTTTCGCACAGGAATTCCAGCCAGTAAGGCTGCCCCTCTCACAAAAACGCTCATGAGAAAAATTTCTTTCTACAGCAACTCTTTTTTTTTTTTAGATCATGATTCTTTTATAACTATTTTCATACTGCTTCAGAAGCCTGACAGTTTAAAGAGGCTTTTAGTAAATTTAGAGTTAGCAGAGAACACAATACATCAGTCTGTAATATAATCCAATCATTCTTGGTGCAATTTTTGTAACACAAATTTAATCCCACCCTTCCAAAGCGATAAGAGACAGAAAATGGTTAAGAATGGTTTCTGTAGGAGCTCTTATGCACTAGTAATAATAAATATTTCAGTTCTTTTTTAAACCACTCAACTACAATTCCTGCTGTGATTTCACTTGACTATGTTGTTGCTCCTTTCCTGTTCTGGACTACTGCAGTGGAGGGTTAAAGCAGTCATATTTTATTTCCAAACGTGACTGCACTCTGTGCTTTATTTCTCTCACCTGCTTGATGAAAATTTGTGAGACCCAAGCTATGCTTTGAGATCCTCTGGAAGACGATACGTACACAAGTACAGTACCTTGCAATGGCAGAGCCCTGCAGAAACAGATCAGAAATCTGATGACCTTACTTTTATTCCTTGGCTCCGTTGCTGATACCTGTGCAGTCTTGGCAGACATCAGCCAGAAGGCAACTTTCAGAGGCCAGGAGTACTTCAGGTACTTCACTCGTTGGAAGTAAAAGCTCAGCACTGCTGGGAACTGCATCTGTGGCCTGCCTATGTCCTCTTCCTCGCTCATAATGCAGATAACTTGAAAAAACAAAGCTCCAAACTAGAGAGGTGCAGAATAAATTCCTACCCTGGTACTTACTAGGAGCAATGGCTTCACCAGTAATGGGGAAGGATGTGCTCTTTTTATTATGAAAAGGGAAAAAAAAAAGTCCTTTCCCTAAGCTGTGACAACTTTTGGGTGCCAGGGCATATAAATCACTGGAATGTAATTACCGTGTAACGTGATTCTTTTCTGGGCAGTCAGTGTGAGCGCTCAGCGTCTGGAGCTTTGCCGAGCGATGATCCTGTCTCCGCACGGGCGCAGGCCTGTAGGGCCACTGATGCTCGGCAGCGGGCGCGGGGCGGTTCTGCAGTCCTGTCTCCAACAGCAGCCACTCCCTGCTGTTGCTGAGGGAAAACCCAAACTCACCGAGATTTTATCTGAGGTACACCACCCCACACAGGTGTAGAATACTCTACCCCTCAAAGGTAGATAATAAAATAGGTAATAAAAAGGTAGGTAATAAAATCTCAAAGGATTTTTATTATAAATAATTTTTTTATTTAATCCCTGATTTTATACCTGGAAGCATGACATTTTCTGGTTTTCCCCCGTATCCTTTCAGAGGTACAGAAAGATACTGCGGATAGATAGCTAAGTTTTATAATCGTTCAGTCCCTCTCTGTGTCCTGCATGATATACGCTGGATATTTTTGCCAAAGATACAGCAATGCAGATCAGGCAGCAGGATGCAACTGCAGTGTGTATCCCTGGTGCAGACACGAACAGGAATAAATAGCTGCACTGATGCAGCTGGTCAGAACAAAAGAATTTAAGTATTTAACTCGCTACCACTCCACACTTCAGAAAGAGCATAAATGGTTCACCCATTTGTTTACATGACAAGAATCAGGTTATTTAAACAGCTCTAGTGGGTTTTTCTTCTCTCCTAAAATTAGACATTTAATAACAAAAAAAATTTACTTATAACACCTTTGATCAGGTGTGGAAACGCTTGCTGAGTAGCAGTGCTGTTTAACATTTCATTTTAAAAGTGGTGGGTACAAACACAAAATACTCCTTACATACTGGATAGTGCAAGCCACAAAAAGAACAATCCCTAGTCCTGACACCTTTTCTGCTGTCTTAAACAGCGCACATCTGCAAATTACATTACAGGAAAAAGGAGAATAATCCATTTGCAGACTCTGTCTTCTGCCTCGCATCAGGCTTATTTTTAGCCTTTTCTGAAACTAGATATGAAATGATCTCCCAGTTCTCCTATTGCAGCAATTTGAAAGTGTCTGACCTTATTTTTGCTTTGCAGATTCTATTATGTGGGGCAGGGGAAGGACTTGCAGAGTTGTCAGCCCTCTTTTCTCTGATTTTTCTGTGGCAGCAGTTAGAGGCAGAAAGGACCCATCAAATGACTTCATGTTGTTGTCAGTGAAGGCTACACTGATACGCAGCATGTTCCGTTCTGGTACTTTGCATTCCTAAAGCCAACATTTCTTCTATGAAAGATTTTAGGATGGATTGCAAGGGTTTGTTTAAAGAGGCTGGACACTTACTGTAGAGAGACGTCTCAGTGCTGCCTTGAAGCAGAGTTTGAGGATTTCAGAGCCAGCAAGTGGATTTAATCAAACAACTCCCATAAGGGGATATTTGAGGAACACTTCACTCACTGCTGATACTCAGCTATTTGTGGGGAATAATATGATTGCTTCATTTGTTTTTCACTTTACAAAAGAACAACAATAATTAAACATTTCCTACAGTGATATAAACTCACAACACTTTTTTTAGCCCAGATAAGATGTCTTTGGCCTTTAAGGGCATGCGAATTCACAGCAAAAAGCCCAGATTAGGGTGCAGAGGATCTGTGATGGTGGAAGAAGAGAGACAAGGAGTGTGCTCTGGTTATCTGAGAGTGGCATGATAGAGATGCACAGACTGCAGATGGAGTAAGATCAGTCTATTAGATGGTTTATATGGAATTGAAGGGTTGGAAATACAAAGGGAAGAGGTGGTGAAAATGTAAGTACTGAAAATGTAAGTAGTTTTATTATTGCTGGAAAAAGCCTGCTTGTAGAGCTGGGTCTTTTCGCTCTCCCCTGTTTGCCAGCCAAGTTTGTAACTCCATAAATGGAGCTAGCAAATATAAGAATGTAACAGCTTGGGACTGGCTGAATTTTAAATACTGGTTTGCTTCTTCAGCTGGGAGCTGCTGGTTTCATGCAGATGGAAAATACAGTCTCATATAGAAAAAATACTGATTTGTTCTGCTGCCTTAGTTGACCTGTGGATTTCCTGCAGGTTAGGTAGGAAGATGTCAGAGGTCAGTTTGGTTGCTCACAGACACATTTTCAGCTCACTTGTGGTCCTATGGCACTTGAAATATGCTGTTCACGTTAATTGTTGGCAACAGGAGCTTTGCTTAAGCACAGGCAGAAGGATTCAGCCAGCTGGTGCTGGCACAGCTCTTGCTAACTGAAAGCTGCAGAAGAGGCTGCAGGCAGAACTTCGTGGTTCTCCAAGCCCATCAGTTCCCCACATATACTGCCCTTCTGAGGTTAATCTCCTGTGCCGCAGAGAACGGAAAACAATATTCCTAGACTATTCCTAGCTACTCAAGTGCTGTTCTCCAGCAAGAACAGAATTTCTCCATGTGCCTGAAGTTATAGGAAGGCAAAGCTTACTTGTCCAAGAAGAGCCCCAGATCAAGGACTGCTTGGAGTCCTACCGCTGTCTTGGCTACTGACTCTCTGCTGCAACCTTGAAGTCAGATGCTGTCCCTAAAATGCTCATCAACGGTAAAACAGGATTCAAAACATTTGCCCGCGAGGTACAAGGAGCACTTAAACCATACGCTTACAATGGATTCAGTATGTCAGTTTGCGCTGTCATTGCAAAGGACAGTTCTTGGCATGCAGGGGCTTTATCACACAGGAAGGTATTTTAAACTCACGCTAAGATGGTCTCTTTGCTAAGGCTGCTCTGGCACAGACAGGAAATCTGATCAGAACCCACGCAGGTGACTGGAGCACTGAACAGAAGGCAGCCTTCCAAGCCAGCAAACCTTTCTGACACAAGGAAACAGAACAAATCATGAAAAATTCAGCCCTGCTAGTCTGTTTCCTGAAGCCTGTCACAGTCACAGAGCGTATTATGAAGGCATTGACTTTTATCAACAGTCGATGACCTCTTCATGTGGAGAAATCTGCAAGGCGGATTTTCAGCAAGCTGTGATTGTAGGTGTGTTCAAGTAATTTACTTGTGGCTGGGTCCTTGTCCTGAATGGCATCTTCTAGTGAAAGAGGGACAAAACTGCTGGTGTATTACTTCCAGTGCTTCAGTAAGGAGTGTCTTAAGTGCACTGGCTTGGTCATTCCTAAAGCTGGAGCCAGACCACCACCACAGGCCAGACTGGGCTTGCCCAGGCTGTTACAGTGGAGCGAAACAGAAGGATGGTTCCCATACCCGGTAGCTTAGAGGTTGGGAAGCAAACCCAAAGCAAAGAGCTGTATCACGAAGCGGTTATTTTGGAGGGTAAGAAGTATGTTTCTGATCAAGTGGCATCAGGAAGTTCTACAGGATTTTCTGTTTAAAGATTTAATTAGATCATACCTGATTGTTACATTATGTTTTATTGCCTTTCCCATTCAGTCATGCCAAGAAAAAAGCAAGACCCTCCACTTCCTCTTTCCTCTGCTGTTTCAGTGGACAGAAGAGTATGATGTTACCTGCATCACCCATGGCACTAAAAATCCCACCACCTTAACTCTGAGCCCATGAATATCTGGCAGAATTATACATAGGGACAGATTCGGGCTCAAAGTTTTGAGGCTACAGAGACCCACATTTTCACGAACTTGCAGAGTCCGCGTTTGTGTAGCACCGCAGAGCAGTAAGGCAGACCTGTCTCTGGAGTTCATTGCCATCCAAGTCTTTGATACCTAATGAGTGCTGTTAACCGCTTGTCTTCAGATCTGTTCTGTTGCAGCTGCCTGGAAAAACAGAAGGAAAGGTTAATGATTTTTTTTCTTTATGCCAGTTTTCTCCTCTGTCCAGATCTGCAAAAGAGGAAAAATAGAAGCTCACCTGTGTTTCTTCCTCGAGGGAAATATGCTCAGCACCTAGATTCAACAAACAGATGGAAAACACTAACAGAGTCTGCGCAGCTTTGAGGGGATGTACTGAATAAAGAGACAAAAACGGATTTGCTGTACATGATTATCATGTTCTGTTCACTAAACCCACTGACGTGCAGGAAGAAAAGGGGATTGAAGCCAATTCATTTCTTCAGTGCAGCTGGCGGAGCACCTGTCACCATCGGGCTGTCTCCAGGAGAGAGCTGCTCCTGGGCGCAGACGGACCCACCGCTGCCGTCTCCTGAGGGAAGGGCAGCTCCCTGCCAGGGGCTGCCAGGAGGGCTGCACGCCGCCGGGCCCTGGGTCAGCCTTGGTTTGGAGTGCTACAGATGTACACAAGCCCCAGGCTTCCTCTCTGGGTAGGAACGAGTGAGCACACGCAGGCAGCAGAGCTAAATGAAGCAATGGTTTCCTACTCCAATGCAAGCTACTCCTATGCCTGATTCTTTGTTAAATTTGTTTAGCGTTCTGCTTCGCGTCCTTTTCCTTTAGCAAACTGACCTCAGCTTCATCAAACAGCCCCTGTTCCTGGGAGGCTGGATGAGCCTGTCACCATGCATCAGGAAGCTGAGTGCCTAGGCTATTTTTAGCTGTACCAATGCTGTCCCTGTGCCACTCACTGGGACCTTTCTTGGTTGATGTATTATTATTACTCACCTTTCATGCATGTTCACGCTCAGTCATTGTTTTCAGCTGCAGCAGACTAGAAGCCTTTTAAATCAAAGCACTGAGTTTCTCCAGAAATGCCTGTTGTTAATCTTCTGTGTCTTGTCCCAGAGTTACTGACTTAATATCAAAATAGCTGGAGTTCAGTTAAAACAGGACACGCTCTCTGGAAGCAGTGCTTGAGTTGGGCGTTCTTCCACCCTGCTCTGGAGGCAGTAAGTTAAATGCTCTGCAGCCATTTTTGAGAGAGCAGATGGAGGCACAAGTGCACCTACCAGTGTGTCCAGCATCCCGGCAGAACTCTGTTGTAGAGGAGGGAACCAAATCCAGCTGCTTCCAGCTGCAGGTGAAAATGACAACTATACGTAGTTACTGGAGGACAGTAACAGCCAACATATTTACATTCTTCACTGCTTGATTAAAAACTCTGCATAATGAAGGGCTTCAAAGGTACGTGCTTGAACTGGAGTCTCCAGCATGCTGGTTTTGCTGTCAGTAAAGTGTCTGGCAAAACGGTGGTGCATTGCTGGGACCAGTACGTTACATGCACAAGTGGGGTAGGGAGTCAAGCTGAAAGAGATCTTCACAGTGGGTAAGACAGTGGGGTTTGGCTTCTGCATGAGCAAAATAATAAGAGAAAGCAGAATAGCTGTGGACTTTGATTTGTTTCAGGGACAGACGTCTTTGCATGAACTCAGTGCCCACGTGCGTGGCCCTGCTGGCACTGTGCATTGCTAGATGAAATTTGGTGCATTTAATGGAGTTTGATTCAAAGTCCTCAAGGGAAATGTGACAAAATCCCAGTGAAATGCAGCTATAAATCCCCAGGTGTGAAATACCGGCGAGACAAAGCAGTAGGGTCTGTGTAGGGTACGAAGGAGGTGCGGTACTGTATGAGGGGTGGCTGGCTGTGTTTGTAAGGTGTTTCCTGGTCCTGTGTCAGTTTGTAGTGCTGGCAGCCCAGCTGCAGTGAGCTTTATATCCTCTTGAAGCTGACTGTGTTTATGAGGGTTGATGACAGTGTGCAGACAGTGGTGGAAAATATGAGTGGGATGATCTGTAAACTTCAGTCCATTTCCCTCCTTTGTTTACTACAATGTTAATGTGTGCTGGCAATTGACTTCAGCAAGGATTTACCTGAGGCACTTGATCCCTGCAGTAACAAGGTGGTGGATGAAGCAAGCCATAGACTTTGACGACATTTCTCCCTTTCTGAACCACAGCTGGTAAGTTAGGAGGTGGTTATTGTGCAGAGAGGACTTGGCCTGTGCCTAAGCGCACTTTGTGCTCCTCTGCCTTAGGGATCCCTTTTCTCCTCCTAGCTGCAGCTACGCGTGTCCTCTTGTGTCAGGGAGACTACAGCAACAGCATTACTTCTATCCTAGGGTTTTAACTTACCTGATGGACCTCAGGCTGTGTGCATCTGAAGATCAAGAAACCCAGCGTGGAAGGCTGCCCCACTCTCCTACTCCATCATTATTTTGTCGGTTATCTGCAGGAATACAGCGATAACAATAGCATGAGCCAGCCTTGTGTGCAAGTAACTTCCTGTGTTCATTTATCAGTCGATAAAATTCACTGTTACATCTCAAAGTCATATAGGTGTGCAGCTACAAATGATTTAGCCTCTGTTTTTCTTGCACAGGTTCAGACAGCAGCATTAGATTTGAATGCTGCTGCTGAGGTTCAGTAGTTGGATTTGCAGAACGCAGCACCTGGCTAGGCTGCTAATTATCAGCGACACACAGGTGGAGTGTGTCATTGGCTCTAATGCTTTGATGCCAAAAAAACCCCTTTAGCTAGCTATATTTGACAAAGAGATTTGTTTTTCCTAGATTTAAGGCCATACCGTCTCATTGCCTTTCAGGGATGTCTGTCCACGTAAACATTTCATCACCTGAAATTTCTGATTTCAGTTGTATTCACTGGGCCTTTTGGAGAGGTTTAGCCCCCCCCCCCAGAAACGACTGAGAAAGTTCAGCCAGGGAGAAATCTGCTGAAGGGTGCCGTTAGCGACTGTTACGCTGGCATCCCTTCCCAAAGCGCTGCTTCAAACAGGCGCTTCGTAGCGGATTGCACGGTACTTCAGAAGCACAGGATTCTCTCCAGTGAAATGAGGGAAGGAGAAGGATCCTTAATCACAGGAGGAGCTGCTGCTATGTACAGTGATCTGGCTGCCCTGGTAGCCCCAATGGTCTTGTCTGCTGCATGAGCTCCTGCTAGTCAAAAAATGAGTTATTTGCAGGCTAGAAGGACCCCACCGAAGCATTTTATTGTTGGTTGTAAAAGTTAAGTGATGATAAGTACAGCAGGCTGTAAAAATTAGGACATTATTTCCTAATATGCTTCTCTGTTACAAAAGCCAGAGCCTGACTTGTTTAGACAGCAAGAAAACAGGGCTTTTGGAAATGTGTAGGATACTAAAATATATGTGTTGTTTTTAAACAAAAGTTTCATATAAGCACAGCCTTTCTCTTGGAGTCTTGT
>Ga0181612_169372_pt1 | contig 19235 bp, 18 predicted proteins | sample HoacroProtozoa21_FD_119630 | JGI IMG/M metagenome (GOLD analysis project Ga0181612, IMG submission 119630) | Hoatzin crop microbial communities from Cojedes, Venezuel. Combined Assembly of Gp0051906, Gp0051904, Gp0051908 | reverse complement strand
GGCGAGCGGGAGGCCCCGCGCGCTCCTGGTGGGCCGGGCATGGTGGGGGCTGGGTTTCGCGGCCCGGGGACTGGGCCTTGGCATGGCCGTGCCTTCAGCAGCTGGGTTTGGGCCTCGGTGCCAGGTGGCTGGTACGTTTCACTCACTGGTCTCTCACCCAACGATCATCTTTCTCGATGAGTGACCCTTACTTTGTGGCTAGGTCGTGGATAGTATTGTGTTACATGGTGGGGGGAAGCCATCTCTGTCTTCTGCATTTGTCTGTTCAACAGCAACTTTGGGGCTGAACCTGAATTAATGCCCAAAACGCCGTCACAGAGGAGGCGTCCCAGGAAAAGGCAGTCCTCCTGCCTGAAGGAAGACAATAAGGAGCCAAACAGGAGGAGGTAGGTGAGTCGGCTTGTTCTGGCCCTGCCACACGGCGTTGAAGAGGCAAACAAACCAGTAACTGCTTCCATATACACAAGAGCATAGAACAGCTGCTTTTATTCCCTAGCAAATACATGTAAAAGGGCGTGCCAAGATCAATCAACAGTTTGATTCTTGTGAAAGTTTGGGATAGAGTTGGCTGGTTTCCCTCATGTTCACTTTTGGTTTGGTGTTGTTTTTTGTCTGGTTAGAAACAAAGAATAATAAATATTCAATTTTCTTGTCTGTTTGGATTTGTTTGTTGTTTGATTTGATTTTGTTTCACCATGGTTTTTTGACCTGAGGTTGCTACTGGTGTTCACTCCCTAAACCTTTGTGCTGGTGCCTGAGAGAACCTGGGAATGGAAGTTGCTGCTGGTGCCGTGCAGAAACGGCGTCTTCGTGGCTGTCATTTGAGCTGGCAGGCAGGAAGGCTCAAAGGGGTTAGAGGTGAAACTGAAGTGGAAATTCCAAGTGTTTTTCTTAGAACCAGCTGTTCTTGAGGTTTTTAAAGCTAGTCCTAAGTAGACAATAGTTGCCTGCAAAACAGTGCTAAGGCAGGATGGTGTAGGGTATGGTTTGATTGATGTGTGGTCAGGGATGGCTGTGACGCTAATCAGCTTCCTTGATGCTGCCGCTTCACGGCAGCTGGCTGTGTACCTGCTCTTGTCCTGTGGTCAGTGGCAAGGCGGTTAAGGTAACCTTCCCTTCAGAGAAGCGCGTGCCGTGAGCTGAGGGGAGGCATGCTGACAGTTGCTGTAGTGTGACCCAGACCTCGTTGCTGGGTACGCAGTAGTAAACTGCTTATGCGTTAAGGCACTTAAATTTTGATAACCATGGTGAAAAACCCACAGAAGTTGGACAGGAAGAGTTAGAACTAAAAGACTGTCAGAAACCAGACATGGAGGATGGAGAGAACAGCAAGAATAGTAAGGACGCGTGGGAAGTTCATGCGTGTGTGTGGCGAAGGAGGGCAGGAGAAGAAAATGCTGCAGATTTAAAAGGGGAGAGCTCTTAAGACAGACTGTTAGTGTTCAGGTAGCAGCTGCATCGCTCCCCTGAGGAAGACAAGTCTTGCAGGTATTTTTCCTCATTTAAACGTGGTTTTGAGAAACGTCCACTGATGTGACAGAGTGCCTGGGCCAGCGGTTATGCGTCAATGGGAAGTTCATGCTGCAGTTCAGCACGTTGTGCTCTGTCCTGTAGGGCCAGGCCATTGTTGCTGTCCTTGCACCCTTTCCAACTTTGTAGTCTTGGGTTTTTTTGCTGATTCTATCAAAAAGTCCCTCTTCTTGCTAGGGGCCAGAATGAGAAATTAAGAGAAGGGGGCTGGGAGGAGGGCAGAGGCTATCATCTTAAATACTGGCAGTAGGACCAGTCAGTCCTTGCTGGTGGTCTTGCACAAGGGGCTGTAAAACCTTGTTCGTGCACTGCAGTGGGTTTTCTTAGCTGCCTTTTCTGGCTGTTGCACACTTCCATGTTAGCTCTCCATTTTGTCTTTGTCTCCGATCTCCACCTGTTACCTGGCTGCCTCTGGGTTACTTTGGCATCGGGAGCTGCGTTCCTCTGCACAGACAGAGGTGTCCTTTGGTTTTGGGTTTTCCACCAAGTCTCCTTGGCTTGCTGATCAAGTGCGTGGCTCCATCCTCATGGCAAGTTACCGAATGCAGCAAAGGGCATTTCACTGCTGAAGTTCCCCAAGCCTCTGCGTATGTGGTCAGGTTTAAATGAAGTGATAGAGCTAGAGACAGTTACTGTTAACTGATAATTTTTTTTCTTAAATATCAGTAATTCAAAGAATTTGAGTCCCAACTGTGTAGGGTTTTTTTCTTGCCTTCCTTGGGATTGTGCTGTTGGGTACCACGTGTATGGCGGCATTGCTGTGTTTCCCAGCCTGTTCACAAACCCTACGTGTAGAGCCATGGATGTCTTCTCAGCGCTTGGGTCCCTGCCTCCCCAGTGCTTGTGATGTGTTTTGCACAGAGCAGCCTGCCAGAGAGCAGCAGAGCCTGCTGTTTCTCGCTGGGTTCTGGTAGGTCTCTACAGGGGAGGCTTCCACGCAGAGTTGGTCATGGGAGATTTCGATATCTTGGATCCGAAATCGCTCCCTGTGTGGATGTTTGTACTTTGCTCGAGGCAAGCAGAGTGGAGCTGGCTGTACCAGTAGGACTGTCCTGTCCCCTGGTGTCCGCTCTGCCTGGGGCTGTGGGTTACTCTGCAGAGCAGCCAGTGTCCCGGTACCTCAGCTGGTGTCCACGCGATACAACCTGTATTTGTGAGTCAGTCCAGCATGCCAGGCTGATAGCGGCAGCGACTGCAGTGAGGGTATGTGCCCTGCATTCCTGCCTGTGAGATAGAGTGCAAACATCCAGCAAAAAACAGTCTTGCAGGCAGCAGAGAGCGATTTCTAAACTGCTGCAGCTAAACCTGCCAGAGTGCATCTGTGAGCTCTCAAAGTCCAGCTCCTGCATTTCCCCAGTGACAAGAGATGGGTTGCAAGGGGGAGCGGTGGAGGGAAGAAGCCTACAGGTTCACTTCAAAACCTGTTTGCTTTTTTTTTCCTCTGAAGTCATTTGGGAGTGGCAGACTTCTTCATCACTTCACTTCAAATTTTTTTATTTAAGGTTGTCCAGAAGAAGAAGCAGCGTCAATCCAGTCTCTTCCAAGCCAAGCTCCCAAAGGCACCACAGCAAAGAGCAACCACAGAACCCTGGCAGTCAGGGAGAAGAGGTGTCTGCGCCCGACTCTGCGGTGAGGCCTCAGGCCGCCGTTAAAACCGCGCTCCCAGCGCTGACTGGGAAGTGGCTGGCGGAAGCACAAGTTCCCGTGGCGAAGGCGGGTTGTCAGGGCTGCCCTGCGGGTGCTGACGGCAGTGGTGCAGCCCAGAAGGCTGTTACGGGGCAGCAGCTGCCCGAGGGGGACGCAGCCACAGAGCTGCACGATGTCTCGTCCGTCGCTGCAATCCCTGCCCGCCAGGCAGCACAGGAGGAGGCTCCCGAAAGCAGAGCAAGTACCTCCACTCCCAAGGCTGCTAGAGATGGAGATCCTGCCGCAGTCCGAGCAGGTCCGTCTCTTCAAGGCCTCGAAAAGCTGCTTTTCCAGGACTCTGACAGCAAAGTGACTACAGGGAGATCCAAAACGCGCCGTTGCTCTGGACGCCGAAGCTTAGTGGGTGGCCCCCACAAGAGCCGTAGGGCCTCCTTGGCAGAAAAATATTCTCTGGCCAGAAAAAGAGAGAGCATGATCCGGAGGTCTATCAGCAGGGCCATTTCAAAGAAGGCAGCAGCGCGAGGATCCTCCTCTGCCTCCAGCAGAGTGAGCTGTAAGTTCCTCTCAGTTGTCGAGTGCTTTTATTTGGCGAAGTCAGCTTCTCGGCTTTCGTGGGGGGAGTAAGCAGCTGTGGAGCTGCTCATCTGCATTAGCTCTCTGGCTCCTCTTAGTCTCCTTGTTGGCAGGCCTTGTGGCTCCCACCCATTTGGGGGGCAATCTTCAGGTCCTCATCTGCTGTCAGACCACATCTCAGGCCGTGTTTTGCTGCAGCAGGAGAAGGAAGTGTCTGCTGGGGCATAGGCACAGGGGGTTGGAGGTTGGGTTCCACACATTGTGGATGGGCAAAAAAACCAAGAGTGAAAGGGAAAGTGTGGTCTGGCTGGTTCTAGCCATGTGTGCATTTGGCTGATCCAAAGAGACTATTGCCTTCCCTGGGGAGGGGCTTTAATTTCCGAGCCTTCTGCCAGCTCTTCAAACAATCTGTAGTAATTGGATGTCTCCACCCCTGAAATTTGGCTGACATTGGCAGAGGAACTTAAACGCTTTTTGGGTGAGGATGGGAGAGTAGCTGGACTGAGAACCAAATAGCACAGTCATCAGAGGAGATTCAGAAATCCAGGCTATTCCTGGTAGCACTAAACTCCTCATATCCTCTGTTCCCACTGCTCCTGGGATGGTTTTGCTGTTTGGGCTTTCTAAAATCATTGCTTCTGAAGTCAGATTGGCTTCTAATAAAGCACTGAGGCCTTTGGTATTTAGTTCTGTCAGCATTGAGTCACGCTGTATCTAGGCATTTGTTATAACACTTTCAGCTAAGTGGTGTTATGGGGGGAATGAAATCAGCCTAAATCCACCAGATCTCTGCATAAAACTGGGCAGGGAGGCAGGAGCTGAAGTCAATTGACTGGGAAATGCTATCTCTGACACAGGCAAGAGCACGTCTGTGCAGCTGGAGCAGTCTGCAGGCAGAGGAGCTGCTGCTTAGATCCCTGCCTTCCCAGCCTACACCAGTTTGTCAGTGACACTTGAGGGAGGTGGTGGTGCTGGTGTGGAAAGCTGAGATGAGCAATCGGCGTGTTCCCTGGGAGGAAAGCCTGCACAGAGACCCGAGCTCTACCACGAGCACGTTGCCGCTGTTGGGAAGCCTCCGAGTGAAATCCCCAAGCTAGCTGATGTTTTTCTCCTCCAGGTCAAAGCTCCTTGGACGTTTTTGTGGAAGATGTGACCAGCAGCGTGAGGTGAGGCTACCATGTAAAGCAGGCAGGAACAAACCACAGAAAACCCCACAAGGAAGCTATATGGGTTGCTTTTATATTACAGATGTCGTACTGGTTTTGTAACAGACTGTTTAGGTGATGTTGTCACCTGGGGCTGGTTGATACTTCAAAGTTTGTGCTGTTCAGGCACAGCCCTTGCTTTTCAGAAGTCTGTTCAGAGCGTGGTGACATTAATCACTGCATTAGTGTGAGGTCAAGCCTATACCTTAAGGCCGGAGAGGCTGCCAGCAGCTGCTCTGCCTGGTGTTGGCTGGCATCACGCGAACCGTGTCCTGCGATTCCTGGCTGTAGCCAGCCTCTGGGTGCCTGGTGGTGCTGGAGGTCAGTCAGCTGCTGTCTGACCGGAAAAGTGGGCAGGCAAGACTCGGCCTAGGGCTCGCAGAGCTTCCTTGTTACCTGCTACGTGGAAGTTCTGCAGAAGGGGACAAAGCTCATCAGTGTGGTGTTCAGTAATGCGATGGAATGGCCCATCGGAAGAATTTACAGTTCCAGCTCCGCGTGGCCTGGCTGAAACAGGCCTGTGCTTCTGGAGGTACCTGGATGTGTCAGCACTTTCCTTGGGGTCCCATATGCTGGCTCCACCATACTTTTCTCACCTGTATCTCACTCTCTGAAGAGAGTTGAAATAATTAAAATAGCTCTTCTTTTACAGGCCTGGACCAGAACAGAATCCCACAAGTGAAAAGGTAGGTTCTAAGGAGCAACCTACAAACTACCTGTCTGGATGACGTTCTCGCCTGAGCTGATGCCTTGTGCTGTGCCTTGCCCCTGGAAGCGGGGAGTGTGGCCGAGGGACGGTTCTGCCACGTCCCTGCGAGCTCAGCGAAGGCGCTGCTGGGTTGGGCAGTGCTGCCCTTCTGGCAGTTAGGCAGCTAGCTCAGCTGGTTGGTGCTCTGCTGCTGGTGGGCAGAGGCGTCTTGTGCCTTGGTAAGGCCTCTTTCAAGACGGAGCTTTTGGAGGTGCTTGGCCAGGTTCCCAGCAAGCTTTTGCCTCTCAGCTGGGCATTGTAATTGACGTGTGTATTCTTAGCCTGTCTCTGTTGCATGGCTGGTCTGAGCTACAAAAATCAGGAGGACAGTTCGAGTTAATGTGCTTTCCTTGGCCACTGAGGCTATGTAACAACAAGCTCGTGTAAGCCTGCAGTGCTGGCAGAGCAAAGAAAGCCATCCCTTCCTTTGAGCTGGCAAAAACTTCCTGTGTGGTTGTGCTGTGGACCAGCTGAGGTGAAAACTAGCCCAGCAGAGAGAGGAGTGGGCTCTGCTTCAGAGCAGCTCGCTGGCACTGTTGGGAAGCAGCAGTGGGAATGGGGAGATGGCTCTGCTCGGGCTGTGGTGGTAGCTCGGCAGGTAGGGGAAGCACAGCCTGCAGCCAGGCAGCCTCGTAGCGTGCTAGGGTGCTGTGCTGCAGCGGCGTTCTCGCTTGTCCTCCTGTGAATATACCACAACGATGCTTAAAGTGCCTGATGATCCTGTAACCTGAAACATGTTAGAGACTTGTTTTTAGGGCTGGAATATCTGTAGTTTGAAAATTGTCTTCAAGGGGTGTAGAAGCTGCCTGTCGTTCTCAAGGCACTTTGACTTTGGAGTCTGCGCTCGGTAAAGCTCTTGCTTACTGAGAAGTGCTGGCACTGTCCTTCCTCCAGAGGCCGGAGCTCTGCGAGCAGGCCCCCTGTTACTGGAGTGAGCCAGTCAGTGTCTGTGTCTGCGCAGCACAGCTCTGAGGGGCAGACCCTAGCCTAGCAGGTGGATTGCAGTTGGAAGTGACTGGCCTTTTCAGGGCAGCAAGGTCCGTGGTAGCCTTGTTCTTCGGAGCAGCTGCGCTAAGAGAATGCTTGTTTCCTTTTCCTGCAGGCTCCTGAAGACATCCTTGTTTCAAGCAAAAGTACAGAAGCTGCCAGCCCTCCTGCACAGCACTTATCTCCTCCCAAGCAGCAGACAGGGAGCGATGAAGGTAGCTTCGAGCTGCTGTTGCTTTTTGTGCATGAAGCCCCAAAGACACACAGACCAGGGAGTCAGTGTAACGGTTTGGGGAAAATCTGGGACTTGTGTCAGAACAAAACCACCTCTGACCAGTCAGGGTAGTTTCTCAGCTAAACTTTTGATCTGCTGAAGAGGCGAGACATGCAATTAGATAAGCAAGGGCAACTTGTAAAGATGTCCAGGCCTTGAGACAAATGCTGTCCTGTCCAACTTCATTCTGCATACTGAGTGAGTGGGGACACTTTGAAAGGAGATTGCTGTCAGACCTGGAATCTTCCACCTAGTGTAAGGTTCTGCTAAAGCGCCTTGACATCCCTTTCCTCTGGGTTTAGCTGTGTGAGGATTTACAGGTCCTGTTTATTTACTGTGCCTCAAAGCAAGGAAGTGGAGAGAGTCAGGCTTTTTGCTTATCCCCCAAGGGAAGTGTAGGATCTGATAAGCAGCTGTGGCTGGAGTGGAGGGAAGAGTAGCTGGAGGCCATCTGGTGTGACAGGTTGTGTCTGTTCAGGAGGGTCTGTACAGGATGTATAGTACAGCATGCTGCACAGGGTACGTACATGGCACTGATATTCCAGGTAGCCATCCAGGCTTCTGGTTTCTCAGTTTGCCACAGGGCTCTGAGCACACGAGAGCTGGAGACAGGAACTGGAGCCCTACAGGATTCCTTGCACATGATGCTAACCTCAAGTTTCTTCCCAGGAAGCTGTGTAAATCCAAACAGTGAACGCCAGAACAAGAACCAGGAGCTCTGTGCCAAGTCGCAGGAGAATCCCTCACGCATCTGGTACGAGACATGTGCAAGGAGGAGGAGTGAGCCAGGGGTCTGGAAGGACTTGGGCCTGGCCTTTTAAGTAATCTGTTTAAAAAGCTTTGGGTGTATGTTTACCTACCTTGCTTCCCCCTTCCAATGTACTTCTGATATCATGTAGCTTTGGCCCAGTCTTGTCTCCTGGGAGTTCCTCTTGGCTTCTTGAGCCCTGTTTGGGTCTGGGTCCCGGGTCTGGCTAGGGAAGCAGACACACGAGTTCATGCACAAACCAGCAAAGGTGACTAAGATAGCACAGTTAACTCACAGCTGTGACTCTGCGTGGCTCAGAAAGGGGTGGTCCGGGAGCAGTTTCAGAAGATGTTGCGAGTAGGTGACTGACCTCTTTATTTTTATCTTGTGCAAGTGTCTGGAATACCCAACTTGTTTCCTCACTGCTTGTATTACTGGTGTTTCACGTGAGATTTCATCTGCTCTTAGCTCTGCCCTCAGTCTCCTGTCCTGGTTTTGCTGGGGTGAATTTGCTGTGGGTAGTGGGTGGGAAGGGGAGTGCCAGTAGCCTCTGTTCTGACGTGGATGCTTAGCACTGTGTGGTGGGTCAGGATCTGCAGTCTTCCTCGGGGCTGCTGCTGGATTGGGCCCTGATTGTGCAGTGAAGCTGTCCCTGCTGTTTTTCCCTGGAGTCAGGGGATGTAGGTGAAGTCATTTCTGACACAAGTAAATCTGTGAGTGTCCCAGGTATCCACAAAGCACGTGAAACCCTGCCGGTGAGGTGAGCTGGGCTGGCTGGTTGCAAACACACAAGGGGCTGTGTCCGTGCTGTTAACGCCAGACAGAACGAAGGCTGCTCCCTCCCTGGGACTCTGCATGGAGGATGAGGGCGGGCGTGATGTTGTGCATTGCTGCTGTGGAGCTTGGGTGTTCCCCGCCAAGGGTGACGCGTCCCTGTCCTGTCCGCGCTCGCGGCTGGGCGGTGTGCCCGCCACAGGGCTGGCTGAGCTCGGGAGGCCCGTGTGCTCCGGGGCAGCCGGCGGGCAGAGGGAAGGTGTAACTGCACCTGAGTGCTGCTGGCAAGGTGGGGGAGCGTGATGGTCACCCAACGTGCCTCTTGCTAATGCCATCAGGACGAGAAGCTGTAAACAAGCGATGGGTATCATGTGGAACGGGCAGCAGCCAGGGGGTCGTACCCTTTCCCCTTTGGATGACAAGCAGAAGAGCTCAGCAAACAAGACTCCACCGTCTTGCTCTCCAGCTAGCAAGGTGAGTGGGTGCCATGGCCCTTCTTTGCCTCCCTTTCCCTGGCAGGTACTGATCTCCCTCCATCTTCTCCTCTTAGGTTGTTAGACCGTTGAAAACCTTCCTGCAGGCTGTGCAGCGAACCCAGCTGCTGGCGAGCCCGGGGCCCACAGGCCGTGGGGGTGTCGTAAAGAGCTTCGTCAAACGCAATACTCCCACCCGACCTGATGTGAAGGTGCGTCAGAGTCCCTTCCCTCGCAGGGCTGGAGGAGGGGAGCAAGCTCCAGGGAGCGGCGGGAGGGACTGTTTACTTAGAAAAGCATAGACGTGTTCCTGGTTCTGTCTGCCATGAATCAGAGCAGGTCCTCGCAGCAAACTGGCCTCACGATCCTACTTCAGAAAGGGGAAACTGGTTGGTGTTGCCTTGCATCGCCTGTCCACACACACTGTTATTGGCTGGGGGGGTTTGGCACCAATCCTCAGACCTTCCTCGGATGCAGAGGAATCTCAGAAGCTCTATCTGTAGTCAGCAGAAACATTTTGTATTCTGGGGATGTTGAACCACAGGGAAGTGGGAAGGTTTTCTCTTTGCAGTGGGAATCTGCCCTTGTGTGTCACATAACTGGCTGCTGCGGGGCTGAAAGACAGGCAGTGTGGGGTCAGGCAGCGGGTGCCCTACTGCGTGCTGGTGAGAAGCTAAGAATGGGGTGTGTGTGCCATGAAGGGGGCTTCTAGTGCTACTTCTAAACCCTTAATCATTTTTTTAATGTCTCTTCTCTACAGGGAGACTTTGTTGTAAGTAATGACACCCTTAGCTGTGGGGGCTGGAAGATCATAACGGCTGTGCTTCTTGCCTCACGGACACTGACAGCTCTTTCCTCTCACGCTGGCATCCATGCAGCTCCCTGTCCAAATATGTAAACTGGTCGCACCAGTGGTGAGGTGGCAGGATCTCTCTGCAGGTGTGTTCTGTTGGGGCTGGGAACTGCTAAGAAACCTTTTGGCCTCTAAGCAAGGCTACTTGCACTGTGCCCTTTCTCACCTGTTCTCCAAGCTGCTGGTGTAGGTTACACTGTCCCAGGCAAGGAGTGTTTCCTACAGGTGGTCACCTACAGCAGGACTGTGCTGTTCCTTGCAGAAGTGTATTCTCTGCTGCTGAAGGACTGAGGTGTTTCCCTCCTGTACCCGTGACTCTTCTGCTGTTATTAGTTGAATAAGCACTGTTGCCAAACCTGCATTGTTTCTTCCCTACTATTCACTTCCCATCCTGGTGTGTGGGTGAATATGACTCTGGCTTCTGTGTTTAGCAGGCTGCCTAGCCTCTAGCTGCCTGTGCACAAGCAGCCTGAGGGCAGAAACAGGCCCCGTCGACTGATACAGTCTGAACTCATCTCCCTTCAGGAGAAGGAGCGGCAGAGGCTGGAAAGCCTTAGGAAGAAGCAAGAAGCTGAGGAACAGAGGAAAAAGAAAGTGGAGGAGGAAAAGAGACGGCGGCAGGCAGAAATGAAGCAGTGAGTAACGTCCCTTACCTCCTGCTCCTTCCCTGGCTCCGCACAAATTGCCTTGGAGGCCTTTCCTGCCAGGCAGACGGGTGTACCGTGCTGTACAGTGCTGCTTGGAGCATTTAGCAAGTGATGCTGCCTGGGCACCCTGAGCCCTGCTGTTCATGGCTTGGGGCGGTAAGAACTGCCTTGGTGCAAAGCACCTGCCAATGTCTGAGCTTAATCCAGAAGTGAGCTGAGGCTAAGCTCAGCCAAAGCCAGTCAAGCAAAATAACGGTTTTCCCCAGTTACTGTGGCAAGTCCCTGTTTCCCCATCATCCTCTGTGCTAGAGGCAGACAAAGCTTACAAGCCCCTCTTGCATATACATTGCCCAGGAAGAGAGAAGAGCGTCTGAGGAAGGCACTGCAGGCTCGGGAGCGGGTGGAACAAATGGAAGAAGAGAAGAAAAAGCGGATGGAGCAGAAGATTTTACAGAACGATGAGAAGGTAAGGAGGCTGACCACGCTTTGGATGGCTCAGCACAGTGACATCTTGGCGAGAGGTGAGACCGAGAGGGTGCAAACAGGCCGCTGGCATGGTGCGTGCAAGCACAGGGCTACTGCTGATGGTGACTAATCAGGTGGTGGGAAAGTCTGCATCAGAGACTGAAATTCTTTGTCTAACGAGGAGGGTTTTGTTCTCCATACCTCTGCAGTGGTTCTAAACGCTCCTGTTCTGACATGCAGTGTTTGTGGTGCTCTGCATGCAAGGAATGTGGCAGCATCCCTTGGCTGTCGTGTGAACAGGCCCTGCAGACGAGACAGCCTTACTCAGCTCGCAGTGCACTGTGAGCTGTTCGCAGGAAGCGTCACAGACAGCAAAGCCGCGGTGCTTGCAGGGGATTGCAAAAGTGTGGTGGGAAAGAATAGCTACCAAGCATGCCAGGGATGCTCGTGACTAGCAGACTTGGCTGTGTGCGTGTGTTTGTCGTGTTTGGTTTTTAAAGCCTTGTCTGGCCCTCTCTTGAGGACAGGTAGAAGATGAAGAGCGTGCCAGGGTGGGCCATTCGACGGCTGCGTGCAGACAGTCTCTGCTTTGGCACAGCCGTTCAGGTTCTGCAGGCTTGAGAGAGACTGTGCCCAACTGACCCAGAGGCCTAGGAGCCTTTGGGAGAAGGATGGTTGCTTATGTTGAGGGGTGGACAAGTGACCTTTGGAAAGGGTCAACCTTGGAAAACAAAGGAATCGTGCTCCTTTCAGCCTTTCCCAAAGCCTAAGTGGCCACAAGTGCACCCAGCCATGGCTGGTCTGCTGCTGCGGACATGCCAGTGTTTCTGCTGGGACAGGCAGCTCGTGTCCCTGGGGCTCAGCCAGCTTTCACATCCCCAGTGCAGGCTGCAGCTCAGTTAGTCGACAGCAGCACTGCAGGCAAAGTGGAAACCAGATGCTAGATCCCCTTGTTCTGCAAGGAATTGCTTACAAGAGGGAAGAATGTAGTTTGGGTTGTGTGATGGTCTCTGCGCTCCTTTCTCGTGTCACTCCAAGTGATGGGTGTCTTCACGTGGCCTGTAGTAAGTGGTGGACCTGCTGCATGAGGTTGGTGCTAAAGTCAGTGCACGTGTGATGCTTGCTGGGTGCTGGGTTCTCAGTCTCGTTAGGACCTGGAATATCCCAGGCTTCAGACTCCAGAAGCAGTCCCCGTCGTCCGCGCGGACGAGGCTGCGAGCGTGTCCTGGGGGCGGTGGAGCAGACCTGTGTGGCTCTCTCAGGTGCACCTCTCACAAGTGCGGGAAGAGAAGGTGGCAGAGGAGCGGAGCAGGAAAAAACTGTCGAAGAAGCAAGGGGAAGCTGACGCACGGAAGCAGAAAGCGCCGAGGGGGGTAAGAGCAGCTCTAGGTCCCTCCTGCGCGTAGAAAAGGAAAGGAGCAGCGGGGAACCCATGCGCTGTTCTGACTGGTGGGACAGGGGAAGGTTACTTACTGCCTCTGCTGCAGGGATTTTAGGGTCCCTGCTGCCAGATTTCTGTCTAGGCAGTCGATGTTGGGTTTGAACACAAAGGTACGTGGGGGGACAGAAGGGAGAGACTGCCCGAGTGGTAGGCAGGCCGTGGAAGGTAAGGAGGAGATCTAACAAGCACAGGTTGTCTCAAAAGCATTTGCTTCATATCCTCCCATCTTTCCCTGCTTGAGCTGGAGGGTTACAAGGGCTTGCTTTCTTCAGGAGGAAGATGAATTCCAGCAGCAAGAACGACTGCAGAAAAGAAGAGAGGAGGAAGTGAAAGAAAGAGGAAAGAAAGTCTTGGAACTGAAAAATCTTGTAGAGCAGCTACAGGCAGAGCAAGTGAAGGAAAGGTATTAGCTTGTTTCTGTCCTGGAGGAGGGGACTGGCAACAGGCACGGTGAAGCAGTAAATATAAACAGTAATGCCAAAACTGGGAGGCTGGTGTGAGTGCCAGGCTGTCCCAAAGGTCTGGGGTGACAAAGGGGAGGCTGTAAGAGCGCTTGGCGGCGGGGGGAGGCAGACATGCTTTCCTCTATAACTAAATTACAGGGTTTTTTCCCCAGGGATCACAAACAGCGAGGGAAAGAGAAGGCCCCCCAACCACAGCTGGAGTCAGCCGTGTGTACTGAAAAAAACACAAAGGTGGGGAGCTGAAGTGGTCTTGGAACAGCTTCTCTGTTGTAAACTAGTGGGGCATAGGATACACAGACTTCTTCTAAGATCAGACTTGTTTTCCAAGTGCTGTGTTACTGTTTAAGGTTTTAACACTTGCTATTATGTTATTTAAAGGACCAAATACAATAAAACTGATGTTGAGCCCGACATGTTATTGTGAGGAGTTGGGGTTTGTGCCACAGTAAGCCAGCTCTGTTGCTGAAGTTGGGGTTGGCTGTTCTCTTGTTAGCAGGTGAGCCTCCTCAGCCCCATCACAAGACGGAGGACAGCCATACAATGGCGCTTTGAAGAACACATCCAAATGGCATTCATTGATACTTAAATGAATATGGAAATTAGTAAGAGATTTATTTTTTTCCTACTACATTCGCTCACTGTATTTGGAGGATGTGAATCCCCATAACAAACTTCAGGTATCATATGGCTTCATGTAACATCATTTGCATTTATACAAAGAATGTTATGGCTTAAAGTCAAGGCTGTTTGTTTCAAAATATCACAGTAACATTTTCTTTCCACTCGCTTTCTGCTCTAAACATCGCTCTTCTGCCTTCTTCGTTAGTAAAAAATCAAACCCCCAAATGCTACTCCTCTTAAGAATCAATTTCTCCTTCTTTATTTGCTCTTGCTGCTCTTACTCACTAGGTCCGTGACATTCAAACTCCTATTTGTGCTATATAATTTTAATGAAGGTCTGAATTCTTCACACATTGCCAGCAACTGGGCTGGAGCGAGCCATAGCAAAGCTTGTCCGTGTAAGAAAGAAGCTGAATAGAATTGAAAGTGCCTCCAGCCCTTGCCCTCCTGTTAGCTCTTCCCTACTGAGCAGTGCGGGAGAAGAAACCCCTGGATAAAGCGGTTTGGGTTGGGAAGGAGTTTAAGCAGTGCAATTTTTTTCTCTCTATTAGGAAGAGGAGAGCCCAAAAGAGCTGCACCAGCTGCCTGGGCAGGGGAAGAGAGCCAAGCAACTGGAATCCATTGCTGTGACTTCTGATCCCTGGCTCAAAGCTTTAAAGGTGAGCGTGGGCTCTGGAGACCGTGCTGATCTGGATCTGAGCAAAGACAGGAGATGCTTTAGTCTTGGGTTTGGGTTCTTAGCTTTGAGTGAGTCTTGGGTTTAGGTTTTTTGTGCAGAAGATGCAGAGGGACTGAGGATTTTTTTGCAGGGGTGCTAGAAAATATGTCTCGGTTCCAGAGGTAGTCTGGTTTTGATTGGATGAATATGAACAAAGAATGACTTAATTCATGTGTCTTAGAAGGAGGAAGATGGTGTGCAGAAGCCCCAGCAGCAGCTGGGAGAGGAGAAAAAAATCAAGCAACCAGCAGCATTGGCTGCTGCCTCTGGCACATGGCTGAGCAAAACCATCAAGGTGAGTCCTGGTTGCAGCAGAGCCGTCAAACAAAACGAGTCTGTGGTGTCTGACTGGCTGCTGGGGTTTGGAGCCAGCCTGCAGATTTATGACCCATCCGCCGTGGCGTGGGAAATTGAATACTCAAGTGTGGGCTGCAGGGGTTTAACAGGCGTCTGTGCAGGGGGTGGGCACGTCTGTCTGCTCGGGTGCTCGCCCGAGAGCTCGGCGCGGGGGGAACCGAGGGACAGCGGCGTTTTGTCGTGGGGAGGGCGCTGGAGGTGGCTGTGGGATGGCAGCACATGGGCACAGCGGGCCTGGGCGGGAGCTGCTGGGTCAGACCCGCCCGAGCGCTGCCTCTGCCCGAAGGCTCTGCTGGCGTGGGGCTGGCTGGCTCCTCTCCTTGCTGCTCGGCTTCTCTGGGCTGGGACTCACAGCAGGGCTCTGGAGAGTGAAAACCAGATCTGCCGTGAAAGATGTCAAAGGGTTTGGGTGGCAGAGCTGTGTGTGCAAAAGCCAAGTACCGAGATGTGCGTGGTATGTTCTTCTAAGGCTTTTCTCCAAAAAACAGGAGGGGAAAAGGGTTAAAATTAGTTACCAAGTCACTGAGCACAGCAAGGGGTTTTGTGTTCGTGCAGATGTGTGTATACTTCTGCATTCCCTCATGACTTAATCCTGTGGGATTCAGGTTGCCTTCCTGGTTTATTCTCTGGTCAGCACCTCTAGACACTCCTGTACCACGTACGACTGTCAGGGCTTCCAGTCACCCCGGTTCCTCACCGCAGAGCCAGGAGGTATCTCCCAGCTTCGGCTCCGCAGCTGCGATGTGAAACGGGGCCCTGGCTGTTTCCTGGCGGGGTGCTGGCAGGGTCTCCTGGCAGCTGGGGAGCTGCAGGGTGGGCACGCGGCTGCTCCAGCTCGGCAGCGTGCAGTCGCTGCAGTACGCAGTCCCGTGCTACGGCCTGGCCTTCAGCAGGCTGTGGTTTCAAAGCAAAGCTCAGTAAAAAAAGCCAAAAGGGTTTGAGCACTTCTGGGTTTTACTGAAAATCTCAACCCAAGTTACCTGTCAGGTGGGAATGCTGTAGATGTTCCAGGTAACACGTAGATCAGAGGCTTCCCGTACACAGGTAGGTGACCTTCTTGGCTCCCCTGTTCTTTGAATTAGGGATGGAAATCTGTGCAGATGATGCATCCGCTCTAGAAAGTCAGCGGTCAGCTCTTGTTTCGGGCCACCCTCCCGCTACAGTTGCTGGCCCAGCACGTGGCACTGGGGACTCACCTCTTGGCTCGTGGCTTACGCTGGGTGTGAGGGTACTGCCCAGTCCCTGAGCAGCACCTCGCTGTGGGTCCATGGCAGTCTGTCCATCTCGCTGAGCGTCAGGGTGCCCGCAAAGGCTCTGACCGTGGGTCTGGTTGTCGGCCCGCCGAGGCGAGCTCCTGCCCGACGGGAAGGTCTGCCTCCTGCTCTAATCGGGGCTGTCTCTCTGCTTTCAGAAGTCTGTCTCCACATCCTACCTAGGGCCCCCGAAGGGCACGGGGGAATGGAGATCCCCAAAGGTAAGCGAAAATAACTACGGGATGGATCTGAACAGCGATGACTCCACGGATGATGAGAACGAGCCTCGGAAGCCTGTCCCTGCCTGGGCTGATGGTAGGTGCCACGTTTGGTTTGGTTTCTTGAATTCCTTCTCTGGGAAGCTGGAGCTTTCCCAGCTCGCTTGGTGCGGTCGCGGGTTCCCCGGGTGCTGTCCGGGAGCGCGTCAGACCCCGGCAGCTCTGTCTCCCGGTGCCGAGGGGGCTGCCGCTGCTTCCCTGCGAAAGTGCCCGTGTGTTGAAGTTAAACCAAAGAGCTCTGTGCACGTGTCTGGATCCGAGGGTGTGAAAAGAGGGAGGGGGGCTCACAGGGAACGAGGCAGCCCATCCTCCCGAGGGAGGCCGAGGTGCACAGGGCTTGGCATGTGTCTGGTGTGCGGAGTGACTGAAAACAAGCGCTGCTGGCACCCTGGGGGTGGGCGTGGGGCTCCAAGCTTTGCCGCGAGCAGGGGGACTGCTCATCGCACTTGCTGCCCAGGTGGTGGGTTTTTGGGTGTGCAGGCAGTGTAACTGTCCTGCAGGCTCTCGGGGAAAGGGCGTCTGAAGCAGAGCATTGAGAGCTTGTTCACAGTGAGCCCGCTTCTCTGATGCGGCTGTTCCCATAGGGTCTCAGCTTAACGAAGCCATTTTACACCAGTACTATCACCCGGTGAATGTTGACCAGGTCTTCGGGCTAATCGCAAGCCCGAAGCTGGAGGACATTTTCGGCAAGAGCAAACCTCGATACTTCAAGCGCACGAGCTCAGCGGTTTGGCATTCCCCGCCGGAGACCAAATCCGCCTGTGGCCCGTCGTGCAACCTCAAAAACTGAGAATGCAGAGATGTGTTTTGTGACAGTACGGTGTGTCAGTTTATTTTCTTAGCGTGCAGCCTATTTACAGTTTTAAATTTTTTTTTGTATAAGAATATTTAATAAAGTCCTGGTGCAATAAACACTCCGTTGGCCTTTGTCTCTCCTTTCCCCTGCCGTGGGGGGATGGTGCTGCTGGATGGCTGACTGGAGACTGGTGGCTGTGGTTTCTGCTGGTGAAAATGCCGATATTTGGAGGCGTGATGTTGCGCCGTTACACGTTCCCTCAGACTGCCTGCGGAATCTTGCACAAGGAAGCTGTGAAACTGCTGTAGGGGAGATCAATATTTTTCATCAACCTCAGGAGCTATTGTTCCCATAACCCATTCTGTACTGTAGTTATGTATTTAACAATGCTGCTATCTGCAAGGGGCTTTCCTTCAAGAATTCTTGTGACCTCTCATTACTCTGAGCCAGAATCTTTCTCCTGCACTTAGAAAAATCTGCTTGGACAGTTTAAGCAACGTCTGAATGTCTTATTGTTCTGTTCTTATCTGAAGGAAAAATGAAGCCCAGGCTAAGTTCTTGGTCCTGTTTTCCTAGGAGACTTCAGCCTGCAGTCTCGCTTGGGCAGGAGGCAGGTTTGTTGGGAAGTGGTGGCTCGCAGAGGGTGACCGGTAAGATGATTTCCTCGAGACTGTGTTCATACCCCCCGCCAGCGCTCCTCTGCCCGTGCCACCGTGGGCGGTGCTCGCTGGCAGCAGGCAGCTCCTGGCTCCTGCTGCGCTGGCAGTGGTGGCCTGGGGACGGCTTTGGCACCCTGGGGTGCCTGCGGAGGGTCCCGAGGCCCCACAGAGCTGTGGGGGGTCTGCTGCGCACCCGTGCCGGGTCTGGGCTGCCCTTGCAGCTCTGGGAGGGCGAGCAGGTGTGGCCAGAGCCGTTTGGCTGGCTAAACCCCGCTGTCAGTAGCGATGAGGAAGATACTTGGCTGAAAAGGGAAAGTCCCTGAGCCAGAGCCATGTCCCACGCTTGCCAGAATAACCTCTGCTTCCTCTTTCCTCAGTTCTCAGCGCTCGGGCTGCGCTGTCTAGCACAAACATGAAGACAGCGGAGGGACTGTCCCGCCTTGGGCGACGTGATGTGTTGCTCCAGGACCCCTTGTGCAGGTACAGGGCTGGGGCTGCGTGCCTTCCCTGCGTGGCCAGAGCTGTGAGCCTTCCTCGAGGAGGAGGAGGGTCCCTGGCCCCTGCAGCCCTGCACAGGGCAGGTGCCACACGGTCTCCTACCCCTGACCTTCATGTGCAGGCTGCCCAGAGCAGATACCGAAACATGGCTGTGGACCTGTTCAGAGCTCTGGGGCTGCTTAGCTCCATTCAGGGGAGGCTTCAAGCTGGTCAGAGTGGTTTTGTGGAGCTTTGTGACGGGCTGGGAGGGTTTTGAGTAGTTCGGAAGAGTTTGCAAGTGTCTTGGTGGAAAAGTCTTGCAGGCAGCTAGAGGTTTTGATGGGTCATTAGAGCTTTGAGCTCCACAGCCAGTGACTGCAGCTGCGATGAGATGGGCAGAGGTACGGGGCTGCTGGGAGTGTGTGAGCAGAGCTCTGCAGCAGCTAAAGGCGGTTCGAAGCTGCTTGCCAGGAGCTCTGTACTGGCTGCGGATTGCCCCCAACTCCTGGTCCCCCCAGCTTATCTGTTTGTCTGGGGCTCCCCCCGCTGTCCCCGGGGGTGCCTGTGGGGCTGTCAGTGGCTCTTGTTCTTCTGGCTGGACTCTTCTGGGTCCCCCTGAGCTCTCTGGGGCGATTTCAGGGTCTTCTGGGCTCTCTTGGGTCCCCCCAGGATTTCGGGTCCCTTGGGTCCTGCGGCCCCTCTCAGCAGCGTTACCCAGAGGAGTAACTCATGAGGTAGGAGACACGTTTGGTTTAGCTTTTACTGAAGGAGGCTGAGTCTGTTGGAGTGGAGATGTGGTCAGCCTCCCCAGCTGTACCCATGGGGAGCTCCTGCCACCTCCCCATCAATGCGCCGAGTTTTGGGGTGCTGGCACTGTTCTCCGCAGGCTCCAGCTGCTCCCACGGCTCTGCTGTCTGCCTTGACATGTTCCTGGGTCCCCCTGGCCCCCCGCTGCTCCCGTCCCACCCTGGCTGCACCCACTCCTCACTCAAGGTGCTGCAGGGCTGGTTTCAGCCCACGTGGCAACACCATTGCTTTGTCTTTCTGAGATTTGCTGGGGGTTTTGGCCTCTGCCCTCCTGGGTTCCTCTGCGCTTCCCTGGGCGCTCCGGGCTCTCTTGGTTCAGCCCTCTGGGGCTCACCTGGGTTCATCTGGGCTTTCCTGTTTTCTCTGGGGCTCTCAGCATCACTTGAGATCTCTCAGGATCTCCCTGGAGGGTTGGTTTTTCTTTTTCCCCAGTTTCTCTG
>Ga0181612_173441_pt1 | contig 19236 bp, 10 predicted proteins | sample HoacroProtozoa21_FD_119630 | JGI IMG/M metagenome (GOLD analysis project Ga0181612, IMG submission 119630) | Hoatzin crop microbial communities from Cojedes, Venezuel. Combined Assembly of Gp0051906, Gp0051904, Gp0051908 | reverse complement strand
TGATGTTAAGGCTAATTAATTTAAAAAAAAAAAACAACACCAAGCAATGAATTCCCATTCTTAGTGCTACGACAGACTCTCCAGTTTGTTTTTAAAGAATTCATTCAACTGAGGGACAGTGGTGTAATGAAACAAATTGAAGAGCAAATCCCATGCAACTACTCTAAAAGTGAAAAAGCTTTGTGCAATTTAGATTCAATAAGTCGGTTAAAGCAAGGACCTGAGCCCAGTTTAATCATTTGATTTTAATTTCAGGGTGAGACTACATTGATGAATTTTACAAATACACATAAAGGGGAGTGAGAAGAAAAATAGTTAACTGAAAAGAACGCTGCATATGAAGTATTAGGGCAAAACTAAGTTAGAGAAAACTGTGAAGTCCTGTCCTCAGTGTTACTACCCGCACTGACATTTACCCTGAAGAAGTTCTCCATGGTACTTTTCACACCCTCGCCTCCAGCCTTTGCTTTCTGGCAAACCATGAGAACCACTCCTCACTTCCCAACCATTCTCTACCACTGCCATCTGTTCCGTCGGCTGGCCTTGTCCCATGGGCCGGCAACGTGACCCTTGCTTCACACCCAAGCTGGAGAGCAGTGGGGCAGAGGGGATGAGGAGGTGGGTATGGAGAGACGGCCGCTTTCACAGAGCTGCTCTGCTCTGCCCCTTTTCACATGGGCAATGGCAGAAAGATAGAATATGTGCTCCTATTCCTGGCTTGCCCAAGAACATAGGAGTTGTCCCAGACACTAGGGACAACATGGGTTACTGTTCACTCGCCCCCAGACAGAGGACTACAGGCTGGCTGAGACCCGGCATCCAAGGGGGAGGGCAGCAGCACTGCCCCTCGCCGCCTCTCTCCCAGCAGGAGCGATGGAAAGCCAGCCTGCCAGCTACGTCAGCTCTCTGCATCCAGCTGGGTGAAAGAGAAGCTTTGTTTGTGTACAACAGCAGCTGCAGCAGAGCCCCATGTTTCCACAGGAGGCCCCAGCACTGCCGCCACCACCACCGCAAGCCCACCCGTGGTCACAGTGGAGGGAGGATGACGAGCCGGACACCGCTGGCATCAGAACCACCACGACACTCCGTTGCCTTTCTCCTCCGAACAGAGCCAGGGGCTGCAGCCACCTAACCCCAACAGTACTCACACGCACAGAGCTGCCGTCCCACCTCACCAAACAGGAGAGTTTGCCCCCATGGCTTTTTTCCATCCTTACCTGGTTGTATACACGCTTCCTGGTAATCTAAGCAGCAGTTTCCAAGCTTGACACAATCTCTATCACAACGGCAGCTTCCAAAGGTCCTTTCAAAGCAACGACCTTTGCAGGTTTTCACTGTAATATTGGATAGTGTTAGATGTCAGTGGCTGAGCCCAAATCAGTCAACATGCAAAAGAAACGAAGAAGGTCAGCAGGTGGAATGACACCGCTGGTCATTCCACAGCCTACAGAACGGCTGCAAAATAGTGCCAGCCAAAGGAAAAGGAAAGTGTTGATCCAGCCAAATGTTTCTCTTCTCCTGCTGAACAACAATATTTTTTCATCATATTGAACAAAGGGTTCTGTTCTGTTTTAGTAGGAACATGGTGTTTCATTATTGGCAGAAACAAGTGAAACAAAAGACTGCAATTCTAGTTGTGACTGTCCCTGCCTTTCTGTATTACAAGAAGATGTGAGTAGAGTCACTCAGAATATAGAAGATCTCTAATGGAGGAAATACGAACCTAGGTTTTCAACAAGGGTGCCCTGAACAGTGAAATGCTTCCGCAAAGAACACTGATCTTCATTTTCACATCTGACAGTGTTCCACCTTCTAGAAATAATTAAACATTAACTGGAATACAGACTGCGCTGGCTATGCTTGCAGCTCTCCCATACTCATGCCTCATTTGAACTACTGCCTTCACACAAATCAGAGGAACCAAAGAAGCCCCAGTTCCGCACCCCACTGTACCATGGTTAAGGTACTGTGTCAAGACACAGGAAGGGCTGTTCCAACCCAGACACAGGAGATACGAACTTGGGTGTATTGCTCACTGGCTTAATTTTTGTTCCGTTTAACATAAAAAAAGGCATAGCATTCTTCCACGAGCCTGGGGTTGCCTGGGAAAAAAAAAGAAACTGGTGATGTGAAGCATTAAAAACAAATCTGTAGCTGGTCAGCCTGTTTCTTCCCGTGCAATCACCAGACGGAAGTGAGGTAAATCTCTCATCATTTGGCTCCTCTTCTCAAGAATCTTGAGGTGTGTCATATTAGGAAAATGAGATAAAAATGAGACAATATTGCAGAGCTATACTAAAAATCAGAAAAAAAACCCTAAACAGATTCTAGTGGGAAATTAATCATCTGAATTTTAGTTAAAAATCATTGTAGGACTGTTTGTTAAACAGATGAACTTTGAAATTACTCTAGATAGTTGTTCCCAAAGCAAAACTTAACTTCTCAAAATATCTTTTGTAACCTTCTACCTGAAGAAACTTCACCATTGAAAAAAAACCCATATTTTTCAGGACAGAAAACAGCCAGAGGAATTCTACAAGGAGTGTTTTCAGACTATAATTCTAACCAATAGAAAAATAACTTTTTTTTCTCCATAATTGACTGGAAAAGATGAAAAACAAATGTTCCAGGACAACATGAAACAGAAACTGTTGGGTTTTTTTTTTTTATAGTGAACTGAGAAAAGCCAGCTATGTGACATCACCACAGTGACAGCTGGGATACATGGAAGCTGCCAGACCAGACACTGAGGGCCAGGATAAATCTACCTCTCAAGTAAGTACACCGAAGTACAGAGTACACCTGAGGTTTACTGCTTGGTATTTTCATTCACCTGTAACTGAAACTGCTTCAAGCAACGCATCTAATCCTCTTCCTGCAGCAAGAAATGGTGGCATTCTGATAACAGCAAAATTAATTTATAAAGAGGGAAAAAAAAAGAAACAGAAAGGAATTGCTTATAAATATTACTAAATACAAGGCATATTAATTACCATCTTTTGAACAGCTAGGCTTCAGGCCAAATATACATCCTAGGATTGTCGTTAACATGCAGACACAGAGTACCTGTGGGACAGGAAGGAAAAGAAAGTAATCTTCAATCACCACTGAATGGTTTTGTATAGCATTACAGAGACAATGAGGGCTTTCAGTTGCACTGAAATTGATAAACATGCAGATTATAAGGCTGATTTCACTGCTTTCACAGAGTTTTCACTCACACGAGTAGTTATGATGCTTGCAATTAATTACTAGTGCATGAACACGAATATGCTCAAGACTAGGCCTGTGTATTTCATTTCTTATTAAGTTCTTTAATGCAGACATGATGATGTATTTCTTTCTCACGAACAAAAAATAACAATGTTTATGGTTACACATATATCAATATTACAGAAAAATTTCTTTGCTCCTCTTCTTCCTTCCTCCTAGGTTGCTCCGAGAAGGTGCAGTGAAGTCTTGCCATTGACCACAGACTACAAACAGAAGGCATGGCCCTTAAGCAATACCTATAATTTTCTTAGGCAGGAAAACCTTTACCCACTTCCTAGTATCCAGTTCATACTAGATGTTGGTCCATACCATGGTAAGCAACTGTGGGATGTCACATTAGACTGACCACAGTGTCTTACACTGACCAGAAACTAAGGCCATGATTATTTTGGATTCTGAATGCATCAAAATTATTAAACAAGCACTATATTGTCCTTGCCCAGCATTTTAGGGCAAGATCTAATGCCTGCTCAAACACAGGGAAAGATTCCTTTTAACTTCATTAAGTATTGGATTTGGTCCATAAACTTTTTAGGAAAAGCATATATATTATCAATGGATATACAGTATTTAAGAGTCCAGGAAAGCCCACAATGCGCTTATGATGGCTATTCTATTTAAGAATAGAATGTAATACAGTAGTTTGCCAAAAGTGCTGAAAGAGAAGGTCCTGTAATAATGCAGACTTTCTTACACAGAAGTATGTGGGGAGGTATGGCGTGCTGGTTTCGGCTGGCATAGAGTTAATTTTCTTCCCAGTAGCTGCTGTGTTATGGATTTAGTATGAGAAGAATGCTAATAATGGTTATTGCTATGAAATGAAGGCCCTTTTTCCAGTTTTTCATATTCGGCTGATGAGCGGGTGTGCAGCCGCTGGGAGGGAGCACAGCCAGGCAGTCGGCCCAAGGTGGCCAACAGAAATATTTCATACCACGTATGTCATGCTCAGTTTATGAATGGGGGTAGGCTTGGAGCAGAAAACCCTCTTCCATGAGTTTGGCGACCTCCACAAAAAAAGAGTTCTCCAAAATTTGTGATAGCTGCTTGGGGTCTGGGTGTGCAATCGGTTGTCGGGCAGCGAGGGGGAAAAAAAAAAAAAAAAAGTGTTGGGTGTTGCTTGTTTTGCACATTCATTATTATTCCTTTCTTTGTTGTCTTATTAAACTGTCTTTATCTCAACCCATGAGTTTTACTTTTTGTCTATTCTCCTCCCCATCCCATTGGAGGTGAGGACGAAGGAGGGAGCAGCTGCGTGGTCCTAGCTGCTGGCTGCCAGGTTAAACCCCAACACATGGGTAGCATAGCACGTACATTTCACCTTTCCAGTCATTATTTTCAGAGGAAAAATTTCTTTCAAGTAATACCTCAATAACTTTATGTACCTGTCTACACAAAGTCTCTCCTTTTTTTCCCCCTCCTCCTCCATCAGCAAAAGCCGCTGAGTCAGTCTTTTCAGTATGATGCCTGAATCATGCTGAGGTGGCAAAGACTCACCCCATTTTAACATCCATCTAATTATTTCTCAAGCTTACTTTTTTAAAGACTGTGAGCACTTTAGTAAATAAAAACTATCTGCATTGTTTTTAACAAGTACACTGTTCACTACACAATTCTGTTCACTAAGCAGTTAATAAAGATAGTAAGAAAGCAATTTCTGGAATGTCTAGCATTGAAATTCAGATATTATAATGGATTTGTGAAGTGCAAGTTATCATAAAGAATATTAATCCATATAAAAAATATTACATCTATAGCATTCATGAAAAAAGGGAGTTATAGACTGCACCTGGTGAGACTTTGGCCTAGAATTTCAAACTAAGCAAGTCTGAAACCTTAGATTATTCCACACAATGTGTAGCAGAGTAATAAGTACTTTTTGAGTTCAAATCTACCTTTGGATTGATAGCAAAAGAAGGAAAGTAATAAGAGGACAATGAAGAAAGAAATGGCATTATCAATGCACCCAGATACACTACAGCTGACAAAGGTGCAAGTCTCCATTAACCCAGCTGCCAAGAATGAACACAACTGCAGAGCTCTGTACTTGCCTTTTTTTTTTAAACACCATACTAACCTGTGCAGTATCAATTACATTTTCTGTTAAGTCAGTATTAACAGTATTATCTTCTACATAAATTGTTCTGGACCTTTGAAATCTTCCATATGAAATACCACCTGGATAAGAGCACGTGCACAGCTAGATAGGGAGCACGTCAGATGCAAGATGTCAAAGCCCAGCAAAATCAGTGGAGAGCACAAAACTTGTAATTTCCAAATAATAAATTAAAAGGACACTAAAAAATGGATCCATTTGTTTAATAAAACCAACCACAAACCAACAACTTGAGAACATTTTATTTCAGAGTGATGATATATTGCTTCTCTACTCGCACCAGGGCCTGCTACTAAGATCAGAGATTAGAATGTCCTCTGATGCCTAACTGCAAACATGCTTTAAACCAAACAGCAGCCACATCTACTCTATCCATAAGAGCTTTATTCCTGTATTTTCAAATAGCTTCATGGTCTATGGGACTTGTGCCACCTAAGGCACCCTTGTATCAAAAACACATTGCAGTGCTACTAAATGGACTATTAATATTCCCTTATGGAACTTCAGTGTAGGCAATGCATGTTTAAAAAAAACATTAATTTCATTGTGACACCAAACTGATGTAAAAATAAAATCTAAATAAACCCACTCCAAAGTGGTAGCATTATAATACTTCCCAACTAAAACTAGTAAATCCTCATTAAAGTTCTCACAAATAATTCCTGATATTTTGGCACCTAATGTTACAAAAATCACAGTTTTGTATTGTATTCCAGATTTTCAGTTTTACGCTTCCATGAACATAAGTAACGACAACAAACAAAAACGTAAGTTCACTGAGGCATGTGAATGTTCTTTTGGGTATGAAATACTAGGAAAGGGTAATGCTAGTTGACGCAATAGCTCAACCTGTGTTTCCTGAGTGCAGTAGTCTGGAAACCTCACAGCATCACAAACCACAGCATACTACAAGTGCTCTCTGTCTCTACTACAAACCAGTTCTGCTCTCAAATTTCTTGTATATATGCAAGGCAAAACATGGCCCAGGGCCTTACCTGGTGTTAAAATGTTCTTGACCCTAGGTTTCCTGTGGCATAGTCACAGACATCTGTGCTTATGAACTAATTTAATTAAAGACACAGATTGAAAGATACAGTAAAGAAATGGCCCAGACTGGGTGCCTCTTGAAGAGGTGGACCCAGAACAAAGAAACCCCTGGGCATTTATGCCCTTACAAGCTATGCCCGCGCTGTTCGTGCGCCTTGCATGCGCCTCTTGGTCCAATGCCAGTTCTTGGTCTGGAGCCCTTTTGTTTCCTATTGGATTCTTCCTCTGTCTCCACACAGGCTGTGATGTTGGCAGTTCTTATCTGAAAATAGCTACAGCTCTCTCTGACAGCGGCAGGCTCCTTATCTCCCAGGCACCAGGGCCTGCCTTCCTGCATCCCAGCAGCCAGGTCAGAATAAGCTCAGGACAAGAGACCTGGAATTCCAGCGAGCTCACACTCTCCTGCTAATTCATGCTAAGCAAAATTATTCAAATGTAAAGATACAGCTAAAAGAACAGAATACACTTAAATAATTTAGTTTATTAAACTTATTCTGCAGCATCTGGTATTCTAGATCCATATCCATCCATAATAAATGAAGATCTGGGAACTTCTACTGACTCCTTACATTCAAACCTTTGCATTCTTAACATTAGCCCCATCATCTCAAATTTTAGTCTCAAAAATATTTTTCTGACAAATACTAACGCTTGGGCTCCCCCCTCCCCATGTTTTTTTTTTATTTCTTTCTCTCTTCAATGATTAATACAGAAGCTTCACAAAAATGGTAAGCTTAGAGGTAAAGCATTTGACAGTGTTCTGGGACAGCCAACTAATCTAGTGGACTATACCATGTAATTGCAGCTTAGCGTTTAAGGCTTTGAATCAAAGCTTTATCTTGAGCCTGAATGACTTCAGTCATGTGGGTATTATCCACACAAATGTTCAGGAACAATGTGGAGCAACTAACACTGGCAAACAACAGCAGTAGTCCTGACTAGGCACAGCAAGAGCTGTTACACTAGTAGCAGACCTATTGTCAGTGCAAAGGCTCTAAGATTATCAGCTCTGCAGATGAAAAGGAACCTTCAAGCTAGCTTTAAAGGTTGCCCAGGTATAGGAAGTCTTCTCATTGCTGCACCCCAAATGTGGACTTATTTACTTTGCTTCTTGCTATATGGGACCTCACTGCAGCAGGTAGGTTACTAATATTACCTGAACTATTTTGCATACAGGTAGCTCAGGTTTGGGATGCTGCTGTCTGCTGTGTAAAGATTATTTTTTATTTTTTTAATCTATATAAGACAAGTAGCAGCACAGGTAGTTTAAAATTTACTACCAAGAACCTCCATAGAACCCTGCAGCATCCTGCTGCAAGAACCAGACTTAAAACTCTAGCTGTTACCACAGTGTCAACCTAACGCCTCCCTGTTTAGTATGTCTTTTTAAACAAAAGGAGAAATTCTTTTCTGTTCTCTCTCCCTCCCCCCCATATTCTTCCCCTCAAAAGAGAAGGCAAGAATTGAGAAAAAGATATAATTAAGAACGAATATTGGAATCCATCATTTAGTAGGAAGGCAAATAAAAGAACTTGGCCTTGCTATATATATGAGTAGCACACAAAATTTTCACGGTCTGTAACCTGAGAGATAGCTAGAACAAAATGTCAGATTTTGTTAATATAATATCTGAGAAATTTTTTTAAACCAACATAGTACAACAACTGCAGAGAAGAAAGTGTCCTTTTTTGTTTTAAAAACATTTGTTTAGAAAGTTTGTTTTGGAATCAAAAAACATTGTCATCTAGGGATGAATCTCTGTCCCATTACTGCTTCCTTTACGTGGGAGGAAGCAATAAAAGCTTTGCTTTGTAAACACGATAGTGGTTCAGTGTCTGGAAAACTGCAATCCTGAAAACATTTCCAAAGCCTTTTATTTTGAGCTGGGCAGATGGAAATACAATAATATGGTTAGAGAGCAGGATCATTTCCGTCACTCACATCTAAAACTGCAGCTGAAGACAACTTCTCAGCAGTAGTTTTGGGGAGCTGGTAGAAAAGCCACAGAGCCAGCAAGTCTGTAGGCTGCAGACACTGGATCCCAAATAGATCAGTCAACTGCACAGGTCCTGGTGACATACAGAGAAGTCCCTCACCAGCCTTAGCTACTGTCACCTTTCCTTTGCTATCATATTTTACTCTTCCTTTACAGAGTCAATGCTACCATCCCTTTCTCTTCACTCTTCCCTAGCTCTTTATCTCCCCTATTCCCTCTTTACTCCTCTATTCTGCATTTTCTTTGACAAAGAATGCCTTGGTATTTCCTTTAAAGAATAATCATTCTGAGTTAAGTTTCTTTCTGTGTTGATTTTCCTCCTCTTTGTCTACCACATACTCCATTGCTTTCCACCTTCCTTTCTTCATCCCTGGTGTTCCAAGGCCAATAAAACTTGTCACTCCAAGGTTTAAGGCACATCCATTAACAACTACGCAATTAACAAAGAAGCAATGCAACATAATGGTTTTCCATTCTCATCTCCATGATTGACTCTCACAGTTGTGTCATGTCTATCCATGAAGGGAGAACATCTAGACTGGGCCTGTAATGCCAGCATTACAGAAACCCATGGAATATTCTAAAACCACTGGGATCCGTGAAGGGCATACTGCATTTCACTATTTTCTGCACCTAGAATAGATGACTAACCACCTGAACCTTTACACTAAAATATCTTTGAGAAAGAATTCCATCACAAAAGTGTGAAGAACACAGTAATAAATAATGAATTTCAAGTAAGAACAGTCACCTTCTGTCTTTAAAAGGACATTGTTAAAAATGCAGAAAGCACACTGTACAGAGAAGAAAAAAAAAAAAACAACAACTTATCTACACTTGCTGGGGCAGTGCTTATAAAAGGTATTTGCAAACAAGGATCACCCCTCAACAGCTCCGTTTTGTTCACAAGCAGGGGATATTTAAAATTTACTAAACTGAAAGGAGGTGGATACTTCACTTGCACCAGCACAGCTACATAGCTAAATAAATCACAAAAAAAAAGTTAGCACTGAAACAAGCGCACCACCTCCTTCTTGCACTGCTCATCTTTTCTTTCCACATTTGTGAATACTTTTATGCTCTTCAAAGACTTGCTTCTGTTGATCCACATTCCACAACTAGAGCCCACGAGAGGGAGAGCTGTTGAGGCTCTCATGTCCCGGTTGTCCTGAAACAGGATAATTCGGTCACCTTCAGTGAAGTCAGTGGATGGAAAAGCTGGAGCTTACACCCAAAAACTTTTCTTTACTCTAAAAATGTATAGGGTTTATTGTTTTTCTTCTCAAACCAGCACACACGCATGGTCTAGTCTTGCTGTTTCTACTGAATGTTCAAGACTCTTATTACATACTATTGCCATCTGAGGTCATTCAAAGGACAAGAATGTTTTAAAGGTAGCTCGAGCCACTGTAAGGTATTATAACAAGCCTTAACAGAGCTTACCAAAGAGTGGTATCTGTTCATTCGGCAAGGAATATTCAGCAGAAGACATTATCATACTATAGCTCTCTAAATACCTTCCAAAACTATTCAAGCACCTGGTTTCTAACAGGAAAGAGACAAAAAAGATAGAACAGAGTTAACATCTGCCAGCTAGGATCCACAACATTTTTCTTATTTATTGCTTGTCTAACTGTATAGGTATATATTCTTCTGAAAGGCAATAATACACGAGCTGTTATCAAAGCACACACATTTCAGCCTTGGCTGTTTTGTTTTTCAATGCATTTTACACCATGGGAGAATTTGGAGAGAAACTAAAGTGCAACTATACACTAGCCAAAAAGAAGAGGAAATAAAACTTCTGGTTAAATTCCCACAGAAGCGATAGCAGCTGACTCTGCTATTTAATCAGCAGGTAGGTTTTTGTAAAAACCTAAGGATAAACAGCACTGAAAACTGATCTTGAATTACCAGAAAAGTAAATATTGTACTTTCAAACACAATTCTTTTATTTAGCACAGCAGACTATGAACAAAGATCACCACATGCCATCTACTTTAGCCACATCTGAATGCATGGTTACATTGAAAGAGAAGAAACTGTCAGTATTATGACAACTCAGAACTTGTCCAAACAAGCAGTACTTGATCCATGAATAAAAGCAAAACTGGAGAAGAAAATACAGCCTAGAGCCATCTTCACGTTCTTCCTATTCCAAAAGTCCCTTTTTCAAGAATAAATTTAAAGCTGTTTCATTTATAGTACGGTCATGAGAGCTGTAACAAGAAGAGTGTAAAAAAGGGGGCTGCTCCTACTGTGTACTGACAATACTACCGAATGTACCAACTAAACCCATATACACCTCCGATTTTCCACAACAGATGCTGTTGTTACTACCACCGAGAGAGCTATATTAGGCTGAGCAGGAAGACACAGCGACCTTAAAGAGAAAGTGAAGAAATCCTGTAAAAAACACTCCAAGAATGTAAGGAGTGCCAAAAACTGAGGATCCACAAAGGGCTATGGGAAGAAGACAGGACAAATGAGGTTTCAAAGCTATTCACCATGGGTGTTTGCTAAGCACACTGGTATCCATCACAGCTACACCTTTAGTCTCAACTCCTTTGGCCATTTTCCCAAAACAAAGGTCAGGGCTGACAAAGAGGCCGTTATTTATCTCTGCACCCTTTGAATATAGCCTCTCAAAATACAATCGGCGGACTTTCAAATTTTGATGCTTCACAACACGGAAATGTTGTGTTTCAGAAGAACAGGACTCAAGAACTGGCCAACTTGATCATGCCAGAGAGAAAAAGCACAATGGAAGATAAATGGCTGGGTTTAATTATTGACTTTCGTGTAAGCATCTGTAACAACATTACACTTTTTGTTATTCTGTGAACAACAAACACACACAAAGCCTTTAACACAAACTTGTGCCCAAGCACTACCACATATTAAAGGGCATTTACATAGGTTAATTTGCCTATATGTCATTACATAACAGCAGCACAAGTTTCATGCTTGCCTGAGTTTCTGCAGCAATGCAAACATTTTATCTGTTCTCATTAATTTCCTTTTCTCTTTGCCTAACATTCACTCAGTGCTGAACTGTTAAACAATAGCCTATTTGCCAGAAGTCCTTACTTGTACTTTGCTTTGCCCTCCACCACGTTCCATTTACAATAAAATCCACTGATGTCTTAAGTATCCTTAAAGGAAACTTTTTATACAGCTGACCTGTGCAGAAAAAGAAAGGACTTTTTGCTTATCAGTGCGGAAAATACATTTTTACATTGTTGTGATGTATTTCCTATCCTATTTTCAAAATACCATGCCAATATTGATCAGTACAAAAATAGCTTCTCTGAAAATCATATATACTACTGTTTCATTTAAAACAGGACACTACTGCAATGCAGCATACAGCCAAATTCTGTCAGACAGAACATTCTTTAGGGCAAATATTTATCCACTGCCCATAGCATACAGGCACAGTGATGTTTGCCAATATATTAATTTCTAATACTGGCTCCAAGATGAGAAACTTATCAAACCTTTCATGTTTTCAAAGCCTTTTATTTGCTCTACTCCTCTTTTCAGCTGCAAGCAACAGAAACATAGCTTCCATGGCAAGTCAGATCAGAACAATTTACTCCTTGTGTAATTCTACTGATGTTAGTGAAAGAATGCCAAGGAAAAATTTTGAAGAGCAGGAGCTGGAAGGAAGCCTTGCATAATTTTCATATCTTTGACCTTGTCCAAAATGTAACAATTTTAGCACAGTAACTAAGTTGTTCTGAATTCCAGTTAATAACTACCTCTACAGAAAGTCTATCAATTTAAACTATTATTGTGGTCCTTATTATTCTAGTATCCAAGAGCTTGCAGAACTGCATGGAGGTAGAGCTTGGACCAAGAGCACACTCCCCCAGGAGGAGTCTGGATGCCTGTGCTCCGGGCCAGTTCTCTGACACTGTTCCAGCTGTTGAGAGCCCTGTTTGGGAAACCTCAACCAGCCTTGAACACAGCTCATCAACAAAGAGCTCGAAGGTGCCTTGGCAGAGTCTCCCCCCACCTTGCAGCTGGCAGCTGCATATAGCCATCTCCTGCCTCTGTCCCCTGCCTGAGCTGCATTACAGCTGCACTGCGGTCATGTACATCCTGGTCAAGTACCCTGCTGACCCAGGCACTGACTCAAACTCGTGGACTTGGCTTCCTTCCTTGACTTCGGACTTGCCTCATCGCTGTACACTCCTCTGGCAGTCTATTGTTTGAATCTGGTTAGCATCTCCAAACCTGCTTTGCTCACTTTGATCAGGTACAGTGAAACCACCCCTTGTCAGTAAGGCCACTGTCTGTGTCTGCCTTGTTGACACACCTGGATACAGGTTTACCTTCTCTTTCATCGTGACTTGCCCCCATCTGGTGTCTGACAGGTAGACAAAGACCATTACTAGAAAATTAAAGGTAGTGAAAACCCTCAGGCATGGGTCGAGTCTGAGCTCTGAATGGTCCTGCAGGAAGCCTGAGCACACGTGCCACCAGTTTCAGCCCAGTCACTCACCTGTTTTGCCCGAATGGACCAAATGGCTGACCCTCACACACTGCAGCCTAATCCATAAGCCGAGAGTCTACACCCAAATTCCCAGGGACAACACGGGTGTTTTCAGGCAGGCAACCAGCCAGCAGTGTTGACAGAAGCACACAAGTCACACAGCTGGGTTTTACTTCAGCCTGTTCCAAGCTTTGCAGTCCAGCTGGAGTACGGGAAGCCAGAAGCATTCACACGCTGCACTCCAAGGTGTGACTGCAGCCTCACAGGCGCCTTAACATCCTCCAGCTCAGCTACATAAGAGAGCGTCTTGCAGCCTGCCCTAAACTCCACATTGTTTTGTCAATGCTGAAAGCAATACCTAAACTATCCAGCTCAAAGTGAGCTGAAGTATGCCATGCAAAGTCACAATCACACCTTCGACTGTGGCACAGCTGCACCCAAAGCCAACCTAGTTTGGCAATAAAATTTAAAATAAGTTCCAAGTACAACTATAAAAAACAGCAGTCTCTACTCTGCCTTGGTAGAGATTATATAACAAGTGTTTAGTCTTTTTTTATTTGTTTTTAAATATTGACAAAGCCTCAATTCTTGCAAGTGTTTCTTTGGATAGTATTTTTTATTTCATATCAGCTTCTGTCATCTAGGATAGGATATTCTGACCAGCTCTGTGAAGCAAAGTGCAAGCAAAGCAAGAACACAAATTAATCCTGGAAATCCTCCAAAATTAGAATGGCTAAATAATTCTTGGCATTTTACTGTACGAGAGCAAGATTTGGATTTTTTGTCTTCAATACTCAGCATAAAGGCACTCACTCAAAGAAGAGTAAAGAAATTGTGGGTTTACAGCTCCCTGTGTACAGTAAGAAATATTTGCAAAGCCTTCCTTGAACAATGAGAGGGTTAAAGACGAACATTAAAAGTGATAGTGATCTTAACATTTGCCAAAATCTGAGTTTTCTTTTGATGGATTAAACTGAGTAACACTTGTTGTATTTACTGAATGTATTGATAGTTGCAATCGTATTGCAATCAGATGCACTTAAGCAATACCAACAGCAAGTGCAATACGAAAACTTCTATCAAACATCAGTTTTTACTGTGTCTTCAGAATTCAAAGCAAACTACCATTGGAGCTGGAGAGCTGTAATGTTGATGGAAGACAAGCATGACACTTCCTGTAAAACACCTTTGTTTCCAAACATTGGGATGGAGTTTCCTATGAAATATTAAAGTGTTGGACATTGGCCAAGTACTTCTTTAATATTTCTGAAACAAAAGCACTTCCAAGTCTATTTAAAATATGGTCATCATGTCACTATCATTTCTGACTTCTTATTTCACCAAAAGATGATTGATACTAAAAAAAAAAATTAAATTGCATAACAGTCAACCACTTCAATATTCTTGTTAAGCCATGTGGCATTTCTTGGAACACAAAAGCCCCATTTGAGCACAGTCCAGCACTTCCACAGGAACAAGTAATCTCAGTATGAACTACTTTACTGAAAAAAGAAAAAAAACAATCAAGGTACATAAAGCAAAATTGTACAGAAAAGGCTGAAATTGAATAATTCACTGAGGGCCAAACAAAGATTAGAGGAAAGATTGAACACGGTGCCCAGGTCTTCCAAACTCAGGCACAAAGTATAGCGTCCTTGAATCCAGTGCTAACGAACTGACTGCTAACCACAAAAAACCCCACACCAAGGCCTGTGGAAGTCAATAACCATGTTCAAAATCACAAGGTTAGGGCTCAAATACTTTCTTGTCACTGTCTTTCCTCTCCTCACGTGAGTTACGTTAATTCCCAACCCTGTACAGTGAGCACAAAAGGAAAATCCCAGAGTTTGGAACCGGCCTACCATGCAGTCCTTCCCCTGAGAATCCAGGCCACACTGCAGTGACACAGAACAAGACAGAAAAGAGGAGTTCATCCAGTGATCACACCCCTCTCAGAAGCCCAGATCCCAGAAGAGAACAAGCTTTTGAAGGGTCTGTGCCAACACGCTACTTCTGAACAAGTCCAACCCATTTCCCCCCTGCTCTCTCACTAAATGCTCCCCATCTTTCCATCTCCAACAGCAAATGTAGAAGAGAATATAGCACTTTTTTGGAATAACGCATTAACTTATACAAAGGTTTAGGTACCTTCAGACATATTTAGGAGGAAAACCATCAGCATTAAAACAACCAAACAGGCATACGATCTTCCAGACAGCTACATAAAAAAAGGTTATTTCCCCCCCTTCCCTACTGTGGGGGAAGAAAAAAAAAACAAACAAACAAAAAAAAAAAACACAACCACCCAAACCTACAGCTGTTTCCAGAGTCCTGACACAGCATACCCATCTTTCCCTGTACGGGCAGAAAGTCAGCAGCTATAGGTTTTTTTGGAAGAAAATAGTGAAAAACTTTCAGGATTCTTATATAAAATATCCTGGTAGCCAACAGATCTCTCTTCTATAGTTAGAGTTTCTCCTGACTGCAACAATGGTAGATATTAAGTGACAAGAAATACTCTCCCTTGGGCTGAGACTGTCTCACTTATCTATGATTTATGGGGGTTTCTGACTCAGATCTCACACGCTAAACTTGATATAGAGACCAATGGACAACTGGAAACAGATTTATAGAATCATAAGTCTAGAAGGGACCTCCAGAGGTTTTTAGTCCGGTCTCCTGCCCAAAGTTGTGTAAAAACTGAATTCAGGCCTGGCTGCTCAGGGCTTTATGCTGTTGAGTCTTTAAAACTTCCACGGGTGGAGACAACATAATCTCTCTGTGCAACCTGCTCCAACACTTCATTATCCCCATAGTGATTTCCCACCCTATATACAGCAAGACCTCTCTTGTTCCAATTTATGCCCATTGTCTCATTCTCCCACCATGCACATCACTACCGAGCCTGGTTCCATCTTCTTGACGACATCCTTGGAGGTATGGGAAGGCAGCTGTGAGGTATTCCTAACCCAAGCCATCTCCTCCCCAGGCTGAACAAGCCCAGGTACTTTGGCTTCTCCTCAAGAGGACAAGAGCTCCAGCCCCAATGGTGGCACTCTGCTGAACTCAATCCAGCTGAATTCATCTTTCCTGTACTGGAGGACCCCAGCCCAGTCACAGTATTCCAGGTGGAGTCAAACAAGACTGCAGAGTATAGGGAAGAAAAAACTTCTCTTGGTTTACTTGTCCACTTCACTTTCACTGCTAGATAGAAAGACAACTGAGTTCAGCATGAGGGCTCCCAGGGATGCCATCTTTATCATCATATGCTTCCGTGGCTTCAGTCCATAGGCGATTACAAGGCCTTGTCCCACCCACTGAACCTCAGGCAGATAGAGAGCTCACTAACCATCCAAAAGAAAAAGTGACCAAACCTGCGGGAGTGCAACCACAAATCCTGGATCACTTCTCACTGCATCTGCAACCAGCCGTAAAACCCAGAGCAGCTTTCCAGCAGTACACACTAAGAGTCACACTGTCTTAATTTGTTAAGTGAAACTGTTTTAATTTGAAGGTTTTAACAATCCCAGACTTACAAAACATTTTAAAGTGTAGTCCCAAAGCATTTTTTAAAACTTCACAATTTATCATCTTTATGCACTCCGAAATGCTTGAGTTACTCTTGAGACCAACACACTTTCAATGTCTCAGTCTGGACCTTGCCTGGATTTTTTGATAGTTTTCTTCTAATCGGGAATTCTCAAGTTGCAAAAACTCCTTAAGAAATTTTCTAACAAAAGTGTCAGTTTAAATGAGCTTTCCAGTTCTGACAAAGAAAGCCTGAAACTGTCAAAAAACAAACATTATTTATTTTGTTACTTTTCCCCCCCCTCAATGTTTCAGCTGTTACAAACGCATGGAAAATTTTATTTTAATGGCATGAGCGAATCAAACCAAAATGCAATGCCTGAGTCACTGGCAAGCTGGAATAGAAAACCTCAACCCTAAGGAAGAGTTGCATTGCTCTTGGGCAGCAGCGTGCTGCTCAGTCACACAACGGCAGTGGGTGAGCCTGGAGAGACTACAAACAGGCAGACGGGGCTTTGAGGGACAAAGGTAAGAGCTCAGAAAACTGGCAAGACACTAAATGAAAAGGTGTGCATAGAAACTATATAAATGGATAAATGCATCACCATCTCTGTTTTCATTCCGCTGCCTTAGGGAAGCACCATGGGTGAGCAAAAGGCATTGTCTGGGGAATTCTCCCAGTGCAGCTGCAACAGAAGAGCAACCTGCATGTTACGACAACCCACAGCTGAACTAAAATTCTGCCTGCCACAAGCTCTGCCAGAAGCAGAGGTGACTCTACACCACTTCCTTCTCTACCTACCTCCTTCCTCAACCAACATACATTCAGTTAACAATCAAGGACTGCCATGTGACACAGCGGCTTCTGGAGGAACCGCCAAAACCCACGGGCAGAGTCTGCATGGCACAACCTTTTGTACATGCGAACTCTGTGATTGCTCGGTAACAGGGTGAGGCTGGCTCTTGGACAGAGGCTGGGAACATCAAGGTTGTGTTCATGAGTTGAACAGACATCTACAGGTGGCAGGCACACAGACAGGAAGAACGGAAAGCAAACAAGTTACGCTTTCCAGAAAAATGGAAAAAAATAATTCAGGTATTCCCTGATCACCAGAAACGCACTGATCAGTTTTTACAAAAACTTCAACATAAAAAAAAAAAATCTGGTTTCAAGTAAATTTATCTACCCAAGTAAAGGAAGTAATGGTGCATGCAGCTAGGGTAGATACAGGCAGAGGGAGTCTTCCTATGTCTTATTTGCACAGTGTCACTCATAGTTTCGCAATGCCCAACCCAAGACAGCAAGCAGATAAGTCTACTCCTTTCTTAGGATGGGATGACACCATCGATACATTATAAATGCACTGGTTTGTGAGAAAGTACAAACTTGAATTTCCAATTGTTTTCCACTTTCTAGCATGTTTATGTTGAATACATTCTTGGTTTACTCAATCCAATATCACCTGTAGTATTTAGAAAGTTTTTCAGGTATTCTCTGAGTATTCTAAATTATCTCAATGTCTGCAATAGTTGAAAACAATACTGCACGGTCATTTATATTTAGAAGTTTTAAGTTATTTCTATATTGATGACATATACTTCACTGATACTTTAGTCAGCGCAGGATGAATGTCTCGCCAGTTCTCAGGGAACAGCTATGGTTAGGAAAACAAGGACTTAGTTCAGAAAAGTAAGTGCCTGCAAACATTTTAATTTGCACTCAACTCCAGTCTTTAACTGGCTACATATCTCTAGTCGTTTTGTTGCATTAGAGCCTAAAAAGCTCAGAGCAACAACATTAGGCTTTGAACAGTATATGACTATTTTCCACGATTGCTACCTGTTCCTAAGCCTGAAAAAAGCTGAGCTATTTTCACTACCCAACTGCAACAGCTTTTATGGCACAACCTAACCTCCCCAGAACACAAGAAAGTAATGAAAGAAAGCTACAAACCACTACCTTTATTTGAGAGGACTTACCATCAGAATAGTTGCCAAAGAAAGTTTCTACAGGGAAAGTACCATAGACCCATACACGAATGTTGATATTTTTATTACAATGTTCTGACAAACTTGCAAATGCAACTTACCATCCATTATGTCAGAAAGGACGACCAACACGTAGTCACTACCATACGGTGGATGGTTCATTTGAAATGGTAACCAGACTAGAAAGCTATAAGCAAATTTGGAAAGGCCATCTTGATCCTTATGCTTTAATGCACTGGAAGAGGACTACTTATGGATATATGTGTACATTAATAAAGTCTGCTGCAGTTCCACTGAAGCTTGCTTCCAAGAAGGCCGCAGTCCTTCCACCTTGATAATGATTTTAGCCTCATAATGATCACTCCAGGCAGTCTGGAAGGTCTTATTTCCACACCTCTGCAGGGAGGATAATTATAATACAGCAGCGCGGCTAAAACTGGAAAGTGACCTACCTGCTGACGACGGCTTTGGGCACTGGGGCCTCGGACCGCGCCTGACAGCGGCTCCAAGCAGCACCTGGAGACCAACTTTCAACCCACAGCACTCGGCGAAAAGCAAGTTTTTCTACTTCTTTTGTCCTTTTGGCTCTTCAACTCTTTTTCGCTTTTCCAGCCGCGTCCTCCCGTTTTAACACGCTTCTGTCTCCCCTGGTGCATCCCCCTCGCCACACGCCCAAAGCCCACACACGATGGCAAGCGGGACAACCGCGACGAACCCCGCTGCGGGGCAGGCTGCTGCCCGCCGGGGCGGGGAGGAGGGAGCCGAGCCGCTCCGCAGCACCGCGGCCCT
>Ga0181612_104534_pt1 | contig 19236 bp, 8 predicted proteins | sample HoacroProtozoa21_FD_119630 | JGI IMG/M metagenome (GOLD analysis project Ga0181612, IMG submission 119630) | Hoatzin crop microbial communities from Cojedes, Venezuel. Combined Assembly of Gp0051906, Gp0051904, Gp0051908 | reverse complement strand
CCAGTACTGACCCCTGGGGGACACCACTTGTTACCAGCCTCCAACTAGACTCAGAGCCGCTGATGACAACCCTCTGAGTTCTGCCATTCAGCCAGTTCTCTATCCACTTCACCGACCACTCATCCAGCCCACACTTCCTCAGCTTCCCTAGGAGGATATCATGGGATATCACTTACACTTACAGGCATCAAAATTCTATTTCTTAAATTTTTTAGAATTAAGAAAACACCGAAAGGAGATCAGCTATTCTTGAAATACAGGAAGAAAAAAGAACATTTTAAAAAGTGTTAATGGTCTTTCTGGGGGAGACCACTGAACAGAGAAAAAGAATACCTACATATGAAATCAACAACATCGTCCCATTTAGTTGAGATTACATGCTCACTTCTTTTTTAACCTTTATATTGATATCACTTTGCTTAGTTGGTAGGTGTAGATCACAAGGCAGGGAGATTTCAGTGAGGCTGTGAATATGACCCTCAGGTGTCCACATATAGTACAAAAACAACAAAGAGCCCAAGCAATTTTTAATCAAGCAGATGAAGGCATAACAACAAGTTGAACAAGAAGAACGTTGAGCAATGCAAAGTGGAAATAAAGTGCAAATTTTAAGTGAGAATAATCAGCTGTTAGAATAGCTCACCATGAAAGAGTAGGATCACCACTGCTTGACCTCTTTGAAGGGGTGTTTCTCTGAATGAGACCTTACTCAAGCAACAATTGTTACACTCAGCACAGGGATTATTTGGGATTTTAATGCAATATGTTAGACTAAATGAACATACGCTTTACTTTATTGATAATCCAAAAATAAGTGTCACTTTGATCTAGTACTGGAGTATGATGGAAGCAAGGTCAGTTAGATTTACCCTGTCAATGGCTATATGATTTGAGAGGCAGTAGAGTGGTAAATGTAGTGTTCAGTTGTTTATATACCTGACATAATGAAGTTGACCTACCAACTCAGAGTTCCATTCAACAAGTCATGAGAATTCTATCCTGTTAAAACCAACCACTAGAAATGTCGACCTTTTTTCTTTATCTCACAGTGCTTTTTTTTTTAGAAGTTCTGAAAAAAGTTACTTTTGAAAACTCCGTTTTTGGTTCCTTTTTTTCCTTTTTTGTTTTTTCACTTTTTTCACTCATCTGGCAGAATGAAACCTACGTTGATGACTCTGTTCCACTCCCTTTAATCTGTTCTGTGTTTTTCTTTCATCATTTCTCCACTCCAGAATCTTTCAAAATTTCCTAGCTGCTGAAAAGTGAAACTAGAAAGTGTTACAGATCTACAGGGGAAGAATGCAGATTATGATGTGTAGTATTTCAGAAAACAAAACAAGACATTGTTAGTTGACTGTAAATATTGGCAAAAGAAAAACAAACAAACAAAACAAAGTGAAAAGAAAAGGAGATTAATTTTAACATGTGAAATTCCAAAATCTTGAAGAATTTAAATATACCACACAAGCATTTTGCAAAGAATACAGCTATGTGCCTTCTCAGCGCCACAAAACGGCAACATATTAATGTTTCCAGTATAATTACTTTTTTCACCCTTTAATAGTTATAATGTTTCAGTTGTAGATATTGGTTCATATAACAGCTATACTTAATGAATGCTGTGTATTTCTCTGGACAACAACTTCCTAATGTCCTCATCAGTAAAGACAAACTCAGTTTTCTTGGCTCAATGGATTCAGTCATAACTTGTCCTTCAAAAAACCATCAACTCAGAAAGCAGAGAAATTGTGACATGATACACATCAGACGAGAAAGAAGATGCTTTTTCCCTTGCTTTACTGGCACAGTAGTCTATTATTTGTTACAGATGCCTTTTTCACAATGTTTTCCTCAGACTGTGGTAAGATACATTTTGCCTATTGCACATGCAATTTACAGGTAGTGGAGAGGCAACTAAAAGACTTTGTCAATAACTCTTAAGGACAACACCACACTGGGAATTTAAGATATGCACCTCAGTCTGTGCACAAAGATTTGCTTGTTGTGTACATCCCTTTCCTTACCTGTGTGGAAGAACACAACTGTTAAACTGACTGTGTAAACAAACAGTTCCTTAACAAACCAAAGCATGCTGAAAAGACCTTAGAGCTGTCTCACAAATTTAGAGTCCACATAGGACACAGCTTCATATGCCAAGTTCTGGACTGATAGATGTGAGTAAAAGATGCCTTTGCCAACATTTGATTGTGCTCCAATGTTAATAAGTGCACCACAAGTCGTCTAATGGACATAAAAAGACCCAGACCAACTATACAATATTGAAAGAAAAAAAGAGAAAAAAAAAGAAGAGAAAAAAAAAGAAAAGAAAAAAGAAAGAAAAAATAATAAAAAGGAGTATAGATGATGTGAAAGCAAAGGCATTTTCATCTATCTTGTTAACATTTTTTAAGCAGACAGACAAAAATCGGAGATGAAACAAGGGATTCCACAAACTAAACAGAAGACCAAACTCTGGAAAAAAATTGCTGTCTATTCCTGAGCTCTTCTGAAGCACAACAAAATTAAAATTAAGATTGGAAATCTAATGAAATGCTTGTATATGTCTGTTATCATACGTAAATACAAAGTCTTTTGCAACCTGGAACTCCCATTCTAGACAACTCATTACATATTTTTGTACTGTTCATTGTTACTTACTAGGTATACTACAATGTGCTGTATAACTTATCCTGCAGCTATGAATCGTTTACTTGGTTCTCCTGGCCTCCTTAAAGAATTTTACATACAAGTCATGGATTAAACTTTTACAAAGACATTGTGTTAGACAGTGGATGTGTGTCTTTGGTGGAAGCTGTAGAAAGGAGAATATGAAAGATTGTTTTAAAAAATTAACAATAAATCCTTTAAAATTCTGGATGTAACGTCAGCTGGAGACCCTGCAGGCTGGCTTGGAAATCTTCTGAAAATATAACTACACAGATGCAACAGGATGAAATAAGATAACAAGAAGGGGCAGGGAAAACAACATAATATGCTGTGTCTCTGTTGCCTGGTAAAAGTTAAATGCTGGAGAACTTCTTTTGTATCTCATAAATATATTTCCACTATATTCTGTAAGGGGAATCTTAAATATAGTCTTGCAGTTGTAAAAGAAGCAAAATCTACATTGATTTTGAGGTCTGATACAGTGTCCCCTCTTATATAGAATAAGAGTCACTTCAAAAAATCTTATTTAATTTAGCAAATATTTAAAGGAAAAGGATTTGGCCCCTAGAGGAGATGAACGTGTAGCATATAGAGGGACAGAAACAGTAATTTTGTCCCCAGACAAAAGCATATTATGGTAGTATGTAAAAGTATCATATTGTGTCACCTGGTTTCTATGCTATTGGAAAATGCAAGGAAAATTTTCATTTAATGAACAAATAAATATTATTGTTGACGATTTAGGACATAGTGACTCATGAGGAAAGCAACTTGATCTAAGAGCCCAGTTTACAGTGTTCATTGTTGCTTGAAGATTTTAACTGACCTTTGGTTAGCCGTAATCCTTGCTAACTTGAAGTTTGGGTAGTTGGGGTTGCTGAAGAACAAGAGAAAACTCAGACTCAAAAACTAACTTTAAGTGACTAAATTAGCCAAAGTCACTGCTATCTTCTTCTTTTCCCTGCCATGCACTGAGTGGAGATTGTCAGGTTATCTTTATTAAGGCCAGATATGCTCTGCTTTCAGAACTGTAGATTTCCAGGCAAGACCTGTGTATCCATTCATACATAGAATTAGGAAGGTGAATAAAACACAATAGTTAGAGGAGAAAAGTTTTCTCTGGTAACACATGTACCCATAACTACTGCACCCCTCCAATAACACTTCTCAGTTGAAAAAATCTTGCTGAAAGTGTATTGAGAACCGTAATTTTTGTTAGCAAGGGGAGAAGAGATGGAACTGAGCTGACCACGAATTCAGGAACTATGTGATTTACAGTTTATTTAACTTCAGAGAAATTTCAAAGGAGCTTCTTGGTGTTGATGAATACAGGACATTCCAGTTACTCCTGGTCACACATCCCTGGCTTCTCTGGTGGTGTGACCACACAAAGGTCAGACTTTACTCTTGCATTTTCTGAGATTTCTAGATTTTGTTTTGTCTCAGCTTTTGAAAAAATAGGACCAGTACAATATATTGGTGTCTGTGCGAGACCAAAGGAAAAGCTACTCAGAGAACTGATAAAGCAATTTTAACTTTTCCCCAGTACATTATAAAACGTAACAGCATAACATATGCTCTCCTTGCAAACCGGATTTAAAAATGCAATTAATTTTAAAGAAATCTTGGTTTCATGTTCTATGAGTACATAGATAAACAATGAAAATTATTTTAGTTCTTAAGCTTTATAGCCACAGAACATGGAGAGTTTGTATACTTTCCCAGGAAGATTTAATCACACCAAGAAGTGTTAGTTTATAATAGTACTATTTCTTCATCTGTTTGTATGCCAGGGTATGCAATGCCTTTATTTGTACCCACTGCTGTTTTATGTATTGAGATTCTGAAATGCATGCCATCTATTGGAGAATAACTAAGGACTAGGCCAAAGAAGTCATGTAATTTTGTGTTCAGCATCCCATATCCTAGTTCTGCAGAGCTACCTTGCTCTGCTGTAGCTTCCATCCAGAGCATTTATAACTCTCATTGTGTCATTTACTTGACCTTTCCTTTGCAATTTCGTCCTAGCTTTACGCTTAAACCTCTAGGTCTCACTTGGTCACTTGTCATATTATGAGGGAGTTATGGATAGAGATGAGTAAACCACGTGCATGCAGACCATGCCTTAGTTCTCCTTCTGGACTTCGCCATATGAAGTTTCTTCCTGAGCCTCAAAGTTCCATGCTCCAGACTACACAGTAAGTATCTCACTTCCAGATGTGACGTTAGGTGTACTTAAGGACCATCAAGTGCACAAGAGTCATATTCTGAAAATACTGTACTGAGGGATTGACTTATATGTAATCTAACCATTTTCAGTATCTACAGGATTGCCAACACTGGTGCATGCAAATCCATATACCTTCACCCCTGCAAATACTTTGCAATTTTCCACAAACTTGATCTGCATTTTTGGTGACACATGACTGTTGTGAGCGAAATCTTCCCTGACAGCACTCATTTTCAGAAAACGAAACAGAAAACTTTCACAAACCTGAATACACCAGCCAAGGAGGAAACCCATATTTAGGTAGGCAATTACTGTGCGAGAAGACTTGTTTTCAAAGGTAGTCATCACTGAAATATGTAACAATAGATGCTCTATCCTCCTAAAGTTAGATTGGTTTTGAGGGGTCTTAGCAAGAACTACTTAACTTCATGGTTTTTTTCTGTTACTAGATCTCACCAAAACATGTTTGGCTTTGTAGGTTCTGAGAGAATGACTGATTCAGCTTTATCTGTGTAGATTTGTACCCACCTCCTCAATTTTCACTTAGAGTTTCAGGTTCAAACAAACTCAGACTCTCAAAGCAAAATTGCTGAACATCACATGGTTTAATGTTGAAATCTTGAAAATCTGCATATTTCACATCATGCAAAATCATAATGTGAACCACTTTCAATACAATTAATTAACCAAAAGGAAAATGTATTTTTTTTTGCCCTTTGCAATATAAAGATCATGCAGAAGCACATTCTGAATTAATCTTTAGAGCTCAGGAACTTTTGGGCCATTCTCTTTTCTGGACATCCTAACATTTTTCAGCATGCAGCTAGCCTTCCTCATTTTCAGTAATAATTTGAGGTTACAGTAGCTGAACGGTGGAAGTGCTGTGAGCCTCATTATTTCTTTCAACAAGCCTCATTGATTTCAGTGCTACACGACCATTAATTGCTAGTAATATCTCCTAATCCAGGTGTAATTGATTAGCAGTTAGAGCTATTTTGCTGTTTGGTTTAAGAAACTACCCATCCTCATCAGAAAGCTGTGATATCATTAATTCTGCTCTGCTGCTTTAAAGGAAATTGATAATCAGTTTTCCTTCTTTCCTTAATTTATACTGTAATAAGGACAAAACAGTCTATTTAGCATGACAGGGAAATTAGGTAAAACAGATTCTTAAGCATTAACTGGAATCTTCTCATTCATGGTGCTGAATTTAAAAAAAAAAAAAAACCAAGAAGTGAGGACCAGTGCACTTAAATCAACTGTAGAATCAATTATGCAGCACACTGCAAGTGCCCTCCTCATCCCCAGCATACCTTAGTAACAATTGTATCGATCCTGGAGGCACATCTATAAACAAAAGGCTTTAGGAATAATTATGTTCACTTTTGACCTTCAGGGGACCAATACTAAAGATAAATCTTCCAATTGTCACCTATATCTAGTATAAAAACATGTCTTCAGGCTCAGTGCCTAAATGATGTAACAGTCTTTAGCAACACCGATGAGCATTTAGGTTGGAAACTGTACAATATGAAGACCCCGGAACAGATTTGCAAGCAGAGAATGGTGCCATTTTATCACTGTGTCAGCCTCATGTCTGCAACACATCAAGGAGACTAGCAATAATCTGACGTTCATTATCTGAAGCACTTATGCACTAATGGCTGAGAACTGATTAAAAAATGAGGTCTTAACCTACACTACACACCGTAATCTCAGTGAATAATGACTTTTTTTCCCTCTTTGATACTTTACTGATGTCTTGTATGTATGCCAAATCCTGCAGATCGTCTACAGAATTCGCACTTCTGTGCCTGTTTTGATAGGAATGGAGTTTACACAACCGCCTGTAACCAGTAAATCTCGGTGCTAATTAGTAAATCGCATTGTTAATACCTTAAGCCTGGCTACCGAGTGGAAAACTGCATACCATGCTGCCCCCTGCTGTAGTAAAAGCTCACTGCCCTTTATGTCTAACACGAAGAGGAAGAACGTATCACTTAAACGTGAAAAAACCAAACCACTCAACAGTGGTACTTATGAATTTACAATTCTATTTTCTTCTTTGGCTTGTGCATTATTAAACGTCTTATTAATACCTGACTTCTTAAATGCAGGGTTGGCAGATGGAGAGGTATTACCTGGTTTCTGCAGCTGCATGATGCAGGGTAATGCTGAAATCCAGATTTTAGCACTGAAATCATGTTCTCATTTTATTCAGAGAAATAAGAAAAACTTTCCTTTTGTTTTCCCCACAGAAAACAGGTTGGTTCTCACTACTGCAAAAAAAGTCAGTATACTGTTTCCCATGTTAAAATGATGAATACTTAGTATAAGATTCTACACATAGCATATATGACAGTGAATCATATACTGAAGATAGTTATCGTGCTGTTGATTTTCTGAAGGCACAGATACCAAGTGATACTGAATAGAGATAATGGTCTAAAAATCAATTACTGATTAAAAATTGACTTATTGCTCACATATTGAGTAGTCACAAATAAAGACTATTCTTAGAGGAAAGGGGATATACTGTAAGAAAAAGCGAACAGATTTAATTTTTAATTTCTCGTAATTTAATTTTCTCTCTGTTTAACTTCTGCTTCAATAACATTGTAATTTCAAAACATGTAATAACTATAACTTCACTTTCCTACACCTCTCACCAACGTGTTTAAAGTTTAATGTAAGGTTAGTGCAAATATCTGCCTTTCTAACATGAAAGCAGGCTTTATGTCCGTTTCAGATACAAGAAGGATAGAGAAGTAAGACAATCATTAAGAGGAACAGGCTGTGGTTTATCTCAATTTCCAAATGCTGCCAAAACCATCCTGAAAATGGCTGGAGTTAAACAATGATGCAATATCTCCTGAGACCGGAGGATGGAAGACAAACAAATGAGCAGAGACCACAAATCTGAACAACTGTTGGAAAATATACTCCGCAGCAGTGGGATGTCAGGATAGGGAGAAAGGGACTCATGGCTTATACCTGTTGTATACTGCTTTCCTGGACACTTGCTGTCTCATTGACTTGCTCCCTGGCTTATTCACCCAGTGCTGGTCTACGAAAATAGTGTCTGGAAACACACTGGGGCACAGCAGCTACCCATTTTCATTCAGCTAGCATTCCTTTGTTCAGAGCTAACACACCTCAACATTTGAGTTAGATCTGAAGAGGCAACCCACTGATTCCCGTTCGTACCTAAAGGCTCACCACTGACACACGCCAAAGTGTGACTTAGCTGCCCCTGCCTTATGGGTGGACTATGCCAGACCTTTGTGCCCCACTTTAACTTGTGCCCATCTGCTTCCCTCCACTGTGTGAGTGGAGGGAAACATATGGCCCTAAGTGCCTAGCTCTGATTTCTTGCCACACCTTCAATTACACTGCCATATGTTCTAGTATCATAACGTAATTGCTGATAGTTAGTGCTAGAAATACAAAAGGGGTATTTCACAAGCCAACAGGTTTACTTCTTCTATATAATAAAGCAGCAACAGCTGTCACTGTACCATCCTCAGATAATGTCCTGACTGCATACAATACTTTTGTCATTTTATGTATTTAAAATCATGCAGTCATTCCTTGGTCATTATTTCTCTCTTCATCACTTTAAAACCAGAAAAGAGAAAGCCTATTTTCACATTGTTCTGTTACTTCAGATTATTGCCGTACCCCACTATTCTCCATGGGAACCTCTCTGCATCCCTGTTACTAGGGAGAATATACATCAGAGGCATCAGAGAACAATGCAACTATTTAATTTTACAAGGATTTTTATGTTCTAGGGAATGGTTTCTGATTTAACTTCATTACTTTGCTGCCTAACTGAGAAAAGCTAAAACCCACTGTTTTTGCTGTAATAAGTAGGACAGTACTCCCTGTGACATTTTTGCATTGCAAGCATATGGTTGCAGTTTAGAAAATCTACTGGAAGAACATTTGTGCAATGTGCAAGCACTCTGGATTTCTATTATTCATGGTGACACTATAAAAGCTTCCACCTCCTCTAACTCATGTTTAGAGCACTGTCTGGCTTTTTTTTTTTCTTTTTTTTTTTAAGCATTAACAGTTGCAAGAACAACTTAGTTAAACACAGAAAATGAAGAAACCTTAAAAATTAAACTACAACCCCAGGCAAAACTCTGTGTATGGATACTGGAGCATAAGCTCAATTACTGGATTACAGTGAGTACACAAAACAGGTGACAATCCAAAAAGGAGTCACTTGGGGCACAAGTTAAGCAACATGCAACCAGAAACACATTAGTGTATTTTAAAATAGTAGTTTGCACAGACTGAGGTTTTCTACAGGAACACATACACCAGTTTCAACAGTAATCTGTCTTACATTCAAGGTGGAAACTAGTATAAAAGGAAAGGATAATCTTCTTCTAAATAGGCCTTGCTTTCTAGAGTCCTATTTATTTGTGTGTTTACACATATTATTCATTTCTTTCTGAAATATATTATGAGTCTGACATTGTCATGTTAGTTGATAGTCACTGATCTTTCCAGTTTTTAATCTTACAATGAGATGTCACTCCTGTTGTTAAGATGGCATTGTATAAAGCCAACTTATTCACTGTCCTAGCATGTAGTTCATGCTTCTGGCAGCTTTAAGTGTTTTCTTTTGCCACTACTTTATAAGGCTATTTACTGGTTCAGTCCAGCACTACTCATTTGATGCAGCTTGCTGTTACCTAAATAGGAAAATTGACTGCTTACTCATTTGACTCTCTGAGTTGCTGCCCTCTGCTGCTCTTCCTTCACAAGCTCAAGCAAATTGCTCTTTTCGTTGGAAAGACGAGGACTATTTCTTCCACCCTTGAGCTTTTGCATGGGCAGGAAGGGTTGTGCACTGTCTGGGACAGTATATTATAATGGGCTGACATGCCAGGTAGGAATGTCTTCCAGATTGTCTTGCCTACATGGTAGATTTCTTTATTATTTCTTTTGATGGTTTTGCTTAATGATTGTTTTGTGAGTAGGCATTTGAAGAAGTTTTTGATTCCTGTTCTCAATGGCAGATGAATCATGGAATTTCGTGACTTACTATCTGACCATACATGCCTCCTGCTAGATCCATCTTCAACCTCCAGGTCCCAGCTCTCATAACTTGCAGAAAGCCTTCCTTCACAGATATGATATAACAAATGTACAGCAGAAAGATATTTCCTGCCAGTGGAAGTTAGCTGAAGGAGACTTCACTGTCCTATTTTATTTTCTATTACTATAGTCTTTCATATTTTACTTGTTACTAAGAGCTTGATCTCTTTTCTTGTTCAAGAGACATACCTCCTAGCTGCACTTGCTCATGCACCTTCTCCTGGGTTTGAGGAGTGAATCACTGTTGTGAAGTTAACTCTTAGCTCTGTCAGGTTTATTATTTGGTCTCCTGTAAACAAAATTCCATTTTGCACACACAGCTTATTTCTCAGTAGGTAGTAAACTCTTGTGGCACACACTCTTTGCAGTCTGGCCATCCCTGGAGAATGAAGTGTTTCATTGTCTACAGTATGCTTCTGCTCAGTGACTTGCTGTATTGCCTGGCATATTTTATTACAGATGTGAAAATATTGTAACATGTTGATAGACTCTGCTCCCAAAACGCACAGCCATCTGTGATGTACTCTGGGATGTCTGCCTAGCTTATAGTACCTTGTGGCACCACTGGTATACCTGGGCAGCATACGCTCCTCAGAGCAGATCACTAACAGTCCAGTAATGTGCATTATAGTGATTCATATTTAGTTGCTTTATTATTTTTTTAGTAGTTTTTGATGAGACTGACCACCTCTGGGTGCCACAGCCACTGATGAAACTGTATAGTTCCAAAGAGTCTTGCATGAGGACTCTTCTCTTGACGCAAGTGAAACAAGATTTTCCAGAACACAGTGCTAGTGCTTTAGACATAGGATTTCATAAAAATATTTTCACTTATGCCTGGATGAAGATGGAAGAGTAGAAAAGATTTTTTTGTGACAGCTGAGAAGCTGTCTTCTTAATAGGGATGGTGTCATTTTTCCCATGGCTTATGTAGTATGTATTTGATTACGTAATGCCTCAGAAACTTTTCCATATATCTGTAAGACCAAGAGGAAACACAACTCAGCATAAGCAGGAAGGAGGCATTGAAGTAATCCAGATTCTTCCTCGAAGTCTACCTTATAGACAGTGTATATCCTAAATTACAGTGAAGCTTCATTACCAGAAGGTTCTGGGCAAAGTGAAGATAGTGCTCTTGTGATGGTGGTGAAGTCCAAGGTCTCACAGCCCTGGAGACTGCAGGTTTGCTGTAGCCCATCACAGCTGGGGAAGATGCATCAATCTTCCCCATCAAGGATCAGGCTGTAGTGTCAAATTTTCCTTGCAAATGATTCCAGTGTTACAAAAAAATTAAGAAGTCTAACAGCAAAATCTTTGTTATCCAATACACCTAAAGAAATGCAGTGCTCCGTTTGCACCCAGTAGATGCACATGGTAGTACCTGAAAGAAACAGACATGGAAGACTGCTGAAAGGGAATTTTATGCAACAACACGGACAGGAAAATGTAAAACGTAGACCACACATTCTTTTGCCCACTAAAGTCAGCAGATATGTTTTCTTTTTAGACAGGTCTTGTGGTTCTCTTGATCCCCAGATTTACTCCAAGCAGTTCTGGAGTAAATGATCCTCTGACCACAATTGACTAAATAAGCAACCAATATGTAATATCTCCTCACGATTTTTTGTTCTTTTTTTTAGAGTAAAATGAAAGAATGATAAATATAAAATGCTTTGGTTAATTCAGCTCAGAGGAACATCATTGTCTCATTTTTTCTTCCTCAGAGAATAACATTTTTGTGGGACTGAGTTTGCTGCGATTTCTTCTGGATGTCTAATGCAAAAGGACACTGATTTTGTTATATTCTCTGTACACTGTAAAAATACCCGTGAATTTATAGTGGATACAAGACTGTCAGCTTTATTCTCTATCAGCTCCAAAGAAAATGCAACATATGATATAACACCTAGTAAATGTATTCAGTGTTAGTCAAAAGATCATTTATTACTGCACCAACATTTAATAATAACATCTAGGGCAAATCTGGCATAATTGTGATTGTTTGGAGTTGTGTCAGTTTGTTGTAGACGTCTCTTCAGATCAAGTGTTTTATACAAGGTACTTAAGATAAAATTATATTAAGGTAAATATGTTATCTAAAAATATACATTAACTGTCATGACCTCCAGGTAAGATGGTACAATCATTTCCTATAACTTTCAGTGATTACACAAATCATCTTCAGCTTTTACAAAATCAGTAGTTAGATACATTATTTAGACTAGATGAGTTTCATTATACTTTGCCATTTTTAGTGAATTGGTTGATTAATCTTTTGCTTCACAAGACAGAGATTTACTGTCACCATTCACCCTAATTTGCAGCGGCTCTTAGGTAACTTGTAAATTCAGATTCTATATTTCACAGTAGCTTACATGTGCAATCTGAAGCTCATGCCACTTGCTTTGTTTCATAAAACCCGCTGAAAGTTTTGGACAAGTGAAATAAAAAGATCTGGGACTTTTAACCTAACATACTAAAAAGTCAGTGCCGCTTGGCTGCAAAATAACTTTCTTTCAGAGCTTCAAAATATAGAGTTGAAAATTTAACTAAATCTTACTTAATTAGTTACACTTTTAATCAACTTCTGTTCTTTCCTATGCTGATAGATTTGGTGCGGATTTGTGAAGAGTAGTACTGCTTATAGTGCTCTTGAGTGCCTGCACTGCAGAAATGCTTAAAACAAAGCCATGATTTATTACCCTTTATGTATTAAATTCCACAACACGGCAAGAAAACACTAGAAGAGACAGAGGAAGGGGAAATACATTCAAGAACACCAACAGAATCATGCTGAAAATAATACTGGAGACAGGCATATCCTCTGCTGTACAGAACTCTGTTTCAGACAAAAGGTTTGCCTTATTTTCCCAAATGGAAATTGGAATATCAAAAGAGACTGCAAGAATGACAGCAAATCTGTGACCACGTTAGTCATTCTGTCAAGGACGGAAAAATCTAGGAAAAAAACCCCAGTAATTGCCAAAGAAAACAAACTCAGGCCTCAGCAGTTATAAATTGGCAGTGCTGTTTATTCCACAGGCTCTACTCAGCATGTCCCAGCTGTGCACGTGTCATTCAACTGTCCAAATCTGTCTATGCAGACTTTTCTTACTGAGGCACCTAACTAATCAGTTTGTGGAAGCACAATACTCCATTTGTTCAATTTATCTGCATAGAGGAAGACGTGACAGATGTATTTGAAGTAATGCTGAAAACTACCATCAATGGGGAAGATACCAATCTTGGCTAACAAGTGAGTATTGTGAGAAATTCTAATGCAGCAGCAGCACGTAATCATTCACGTTTATTTCATGTTGTTTAATGGTGACATATATCAAGGCTTCATCTACAAGAAGCTCATCCAGTCACTCAGAAGTCAGATGATAGAAAAGAATGTGGGATAAGGAGCAGAGCTCTAATCAGTAGTTGTAGTTTGTACGTTGTTTTTAAAAGATCCAGATTGCTTTCTGTGGTCTTCCTACTGTGTTGTGATTCTATGTTACAGAAGAACTGTCGCATTCTGTTTTATTTACATTCATCCTGTACTGATGATGATGTGATGTGATACAGATATAACATAAAACAGTACTCGAAAAAGCACTGTACTTTAATTTAGTGTAATCTATAAATCATCTGCAAAGCATCTTTACATTTCAGAAACAGTAATAGTTCCATACGTGTGAGTAGTGCAAAGAAAGTTAACTCGACAATGTCTTCATGCCTTCCATCTCTTTTGTTTCTCATTCATCTTGTAGATTTCAAATTTATGTGAGTTATCCAGGGACTTCTTTTCAGAGACTATATTTTAAAAGGAATAGCTTGCTCCTCTTACAGGCAAATACAGAAGATGCACGGAAAAACACAGTGTTTTGCTTGATATGATACGACCTAAAGAAACCAAAAACTACACCAGAAGTCCAATATTTCCTGAATATTCAGTTCGCTGCGAATACACACAGGCACGTATCAAGAGTAAATTTGTATTAAAACAATCATATACTTTGGATCAGCCTGAAATATTTCGTAGAGGTTCGCTTTCATAGAAGCAATGTATTCCACAATCACATACACTTGTTACCAGAACTTGGTATTCAAAATACATAGATTTTAGCTGTAACTGAAAATATATGTACCTTAAAAGTGTAAGGCATTTTCCAAAAACTAGATTCATAACAACAAAGAACAGGAAATTACTGTTCACGGTCACTCAAAGTCTTATGTCATAAGTACCTGAAATTGATTAATTGAAGTGGAAAAATTAAGGTATGAGATGATATTGCTTTGGGAAAGGCAGGGGCATGAAAAGGAAAGATCTTGCTGTCATGCCAATCTCCTGTGGAGTGCAGAATTCAGTATGACCTGTGAGCCGGGTGCCACTTTCTCACAGAGATGACATCAATCATTCAATCAACCCATTTTTGACAGGCTTTTGCCAGGTTGCAGTGGAATTCTGCATGTGATTACTCCTCCCACAACACAGCAAGATGTTGACATTCAGGACTAAGAAACAGAAAGAAAAAAAACTCACCTAGCTTATAGAATACTTCTCTTTGTTTCCTCACTCACACCACTGCAAACGAACAATTTACTGGCAAAAGATACGGGGTGCCTGTTCCCTTCGAACTCTGGCTTTTGAGGGCCTGTTCTGCCTTGTGTCAGTACAGGCTTTTCACTAAGATTTAGCACAGGTTCAAAATAGAACTAATTGTCAGACAACTTCATCAGGACAGCAAATGAGAATATTATGTCACCTTTGTGCTCCAGGAAGACAGCAGTGGCTTTCCCAGCAAGTAGCACGTCCTGCATCAGTGTTGGCATCAAACTCTCTTGCCCCAAGGGAAGCTTCAGGAATCACCCTGACAAACAGAGGCACATGCTGTGCATCCTTGGGCTCCCATGAGGAAAGAGGATACATGCACTGTTTTAGTGGGTACAGCTTTTTCTCATACCCATGTCATCCTTTCACACACACTCACAGTCTCAGAATCATTGGAAGGCATTGGTACAGAGAAACAAAGTGCTTCCTGAACCTAAATTCTGCCTGTTTTTTGCACACAACAGAAAGTTAATTCCAGCTATGTTTCTGCTGTCTGGAAGAACAGAGGCTCAGGCTTTTTGACTTCTATACTAATATTAATTCTTGGGTATTTCTGAAATAGGTATAGATTTTTATCTGTAATGACCTTTTAAAGCTTTCTGTTGTCACACTCGTAGTCATCTCCTAATCATTGTTCTAGTATCCATAACATGCTTAGATTTATTTCCTTTTATTTGACGTGACTCATATAATTTTGCTGAAACAGGAATTTTTTTTGTGCTAGTATCAAATACCTTTTTCTTTTTAGGATAATATTTCTCTTTCATATGAGCATCAAAACATTGCTTCTACCTTTGTGAATGCCCTATGGTAAAGGAGCATGTTCCTTGCTGGCTTACTCTTATGTACTCTAGGACTGAACACATCTGACTGTAAGTGTATTCTTAGGACTCATTACAGGGTCTTAACTAACCTTATATTAGTTTCCTTCTCTAAATGAAAATTTTAACATGTTTACATCTTGGTTCACATTTATTTCTTCATAGAGGAGGCTTGCTTAACAAATTGCTACACTTTATTTTGCATCCTTTGCAGGGCACTAACTGAACAAAGCTGAAATGAAACAAAAGATCAAGTAACAGAAAAAAGAACAAAGCAAAAACCCGCTTTCTGAAATACAAGCTTATGTGTTGGTAAATTAGCTACGCATAGAATCATAAGTACAGTAACTTGTTAGAGTAATAAAACACATTTTATCTGTGAAAAGCAAAACACAGAAAATGCAAAAAACTTCCAAATATTTTTGTTTATAGCAAATTTTTGTAACAGTAAGGGACTTCAAAAATTATTTTGCCTAGCTCTTGAATAGAGATTTATGGCAAAGGCAATGATTCCCTCCTCCTCTTCTTCTTCCATATTGCAGGAGTGGAATTATTTGTTTGATTGGTCAGGACAAAGTACTAAAAGAAAATTCCTGTCTTAGTGTGACAAATTGTCAAAAATGGTCTGAAGTTCAGGAATTTATTTGCCTCCTACCTTGTCTTCTGTATCCACTTGTATGAATCCTTGAAAAAGCATACCGACAACCAACGAAAAAATTTTAAAAGGTGAGAAGAGAGAATAGAAAGAAGATAAAAAGGCTAGTGAAATTTAGTTAGCTGTATTACCCTGAATAGTACTTCTGAGCTGCACTGTTGCTCTGTAAAGAAGCTGGAACAGAAGGACAAAGATATAAAAACCCATACTGATCTGAATCAAGACTGAAAGAACCATAAAAAAGTTTTTCACAGCACTAACAAAATAGACTTAGAAAGATTTATAACAAAATGAAAATCTCTTTTTGCACTACAATATTTATATACAACTGTAAATACCAAGTCAGCAGTGAATAACCTGATGGCACTCCACTGATCAGTGAAGAATCAGTAGGAGTCAGGTACATTGGCAGTTACACAATTAGCATCTAATAAGCACATTGTGTCTCCTAGAAATCTTGAGAGTCGTTTCTCACAGTGAAACTGGGACACAGAAAGACAGCAATCGAACATTTTAGAATGAGGCAATGAGCCTGCAGCTTGCAAATTCTGGCACAGTGTCTGATTTTCCTATGCCAAACATGGATAAGAGCTAAGACAAGATTCATTGTAAGAATTTGCAGTTCTACATGGCTTTCTTAGTTAGATGCACACACTGCACCTATCTTTGTTGTTCTTCTTTTATGAAAGAAAAAATAAAATTTGAAAAATAAATATTGCTCTGGGGTTTTCTGATGCACGTTTCTTTCAAGTTAAGAAAACAGTTAGCCTTTAAATAATCTACTACTTACCTCATAATAATTTCATTGTGGAAATAATTGAAATAAATTACTTAAATATCTGAAAAAGAAAGACTCTTCTAGGAAAATCAGGAAAATTATTCTTTGGCTGAAAATTGATTAGAATAATAATACTTGATTAGACACTTTGAACCTTAATTTTTTCTTTATTTTTACTTCTTGTAAGAAAGTAAACGTGCAGCTAATACTACATTTTCCACTCTTGTTAGTAGACTGAGATTAGGACGTCATTATAAAACAGCGTGTCCCATATCAATGAATCACTGCCTTCATAGTAAAACTACCACTAAGTAGCAATAGCCATCAATAAAAAAAGCATGGGTTAAATGGAAACAAATCCATAAACTGAAGAAGCATATAGTGAGGGACATATCACAAGAAAGAGGTGTAAATTTTGCAGAGAAATAGAATCATGTTAACCACAGACAGACAAATCATTGTGTCAGTGTAAGTTTACAGAGTTTCTGCAAAAGACACGAGACCCTAAGCAAGGCTGCCCAAGGAACCTCAGAGGATCACTAGAAAAAACAGATGCCATGGAAATTAACAGATACAGCTGTGGAAACTGGAAGTGAAATAAAGAACATTTTGCGAATGGTATAAGCCATTGTTTCAAAAACTGGAAAAGCAAATACCATGAGGACATGGTTACTGATTTTCACAGAGTGGATAGTAATGAAAAGAAACAATATGTGATAAGAGCTAACTTACCATTAAATTCACTTTGCCTGTTTTCTGCTGCTCATTTGCACACAATGATTTTAGTCCCAGGATAACTATTCCTTTCATCTATGTATATGTCAGTTTCTCATCAGTGGAGCGGCACAAAATCCTCAGAACATAGCAATGAGCACGAGATGCTCTTTTAAAGAAAACGACATAATAAGAATCTTTCTGAAACAAAAAGCCAAAACAACAAAAACAACTTTCTTCTGTACCAAGGCCAAAAAAAGCAAAAAGAGCAATGTGGGTAACAGAATGTTTAACACTGAGATGAAGCTTTTCCAACCAAAGTGGCTGCAGAAAAATCTGAAATGCTCCAAAATTAAACGGGCTTCTAAAGGGCTCAAAACTTCTCCAGAGGAAACCAAAAGAACAAAATTCTTCAGCTGGGGTAAATTAGGACAATCATACTGCCTCTGTGGCGGTTCTGCCCATTCATCCCACCAGCGCATTGATTTTGCACTTGCAACATAAGCCACAGAAAACAAGTACCAGGATACATCACTGTGCACAAAAGCCACTGTGTCAAAGTGTGGTGTATTTATTTCTACCCAAAATACTGTATCCTGCCCACATCAGGTTCAACACACAAATGTAACATGCTGCTCTAGGTCTACACAGCTACACCAGCTTCATATCTAACACTGCAATGTAAACAGAGCTTCTAGTTTCAAAGTCTTTGGAAAATTCCGTATTCAGTACTTCAATGTGGCTTCTGTTCTCTGGCAACTGTAGTTAAGTCTTCTCCCACTCCAAGTGGTATTTTTTTCTGAGTTTTGACTAAGACAATGTTTCTGCATCGGAGACTCTTCAATTCTCTGCAGTGAAAATGCAACGTCACCAGTGCATGAGCTTAAACTATTCAGCATCTTTCTTTAAATTAAATGGATACACACATAAATTCAATTGGAAATTTATTTTTTCCAGGACTTCTTGAAGGAACCTTCTTTTAGTGGTTGCAGCACAATTAGAGCTGAAGTTACTATATATTTTGGACAAGGTAGAAAGCCAATCATGTGAAACTCAGTATGGCTCCATTACTATGAAAAGGACAGCACTGCCATTTTTCAACATATTTGAGTGGTGTTGGACAGTGACAGGAGAGGACTGCATGTTGCCACATAAAAAGAACTTTTCATGTCTTAGACAACAACGCAACCAGACCTCAGTTATTTGTTTTCTTAATCTCTTTGGGCTGGGTATGTCTTGTCGCAGCCACACTCATGACTGCATTTCTATCTCATCACCACTGTGTTTGAGTTGGTAGTTAGATTGTTAGATTTGTTTTGCGCACCTGTTGTATAGTAGCAGCCAGTAAAATGAAATAGCTGCCGATCTTTACCTCCCTTGTTGCAAAGAATTAGTGGCTTTGTGCAGAGTCTTCCTCATTCTTATGTGCCCTGTTCTTGAAACTGGGAAGAAGATCACTCCGTGTCATAAGCAAAGGCTGTGTCCCCTGCCTGCCTGTCACTCAGTGGGCTGATGTCCTTCCTTGGCAGAGGTGTATTGTTCCCAACAGATTATACGCGGTCACTTCAGCGTATACCGAGGAAAGATTTATGTATGGGGTTTTTTTAATGACTTGAACAGGGCTTCCCAACCCCCTTGTGTCACCTTTTTCAGGGT
>Ga0181612_150791_pt1 | contig 19238 bp, 10 predicted proteins | sample HoacroProtozoa21_FD_119630 | JGI IMG/M metagenome (GOLD analysis project Ga0181612, IMG submission 119630) | Hoatzin crop microbial communities from Cojedes, Venezuel. Combined Assembly of Gp0051906, Gp0051904, Gp0051908 | reverse complement strand
AGGTTGTGGAGTCTCCTTCTCTGGAGATATTCAAGACCCGCCTGGACAAGATCCTGTGCAGCCTACTGTAGGTGACCCTGCTTCGGCAGGGGTGTTGGACTAGATGACCCACAGAGGTCCCTTCCAACCCCTACTATTCTGTGATTCTGTGAAATATCTGTGAATTTAAAGAAATACTTCCTTAAAAAAGGGGGAAAAATATCTTTCTAATGCTTCAAAACTAAAATCTTCCCCACTCTTCCAGGTCATCCTTTTACTATGCATACTCTCACGCTTAACTATGCTATTTGGTTTAGAGCAGTAACACAATTTCAAAGCAAAACCATTTACTGTGAGCTAGCTGTTTTTTCAGAACAACTTTGGTGCATATGAACAATCAATTGAGTAAGAGAACCTGAAAACTCTGCTCCAAGACACACTTCAAATGCAACCTGCTGCCAAACAGGGACACTAGGCTTCAAATAACCCCGTGGGCTACATCACTGCAAGGTCATCTGGCAGCTACCTATTACATTTTTTTTCTCCTTCAAGAGGCTTCAAACCGCACTAGTAAGTGGGGACATTCAGCCCCAGGTGCCAAGCTATATCTAAAGTAACCTACCCACATCAGTAATGAAGATTTAAGAAGCTTCAGCGTCAACAAATTTGATCTACACATTCATCCCTACTGACCAAAGTATTTGCTAATTTAGACAGAACCTCGAGGTATCAAGGGATTGGGAGAGCTTTCTACTCTTATCATCTGCTGGAGGTAGAGAGCTCTGGTCCTGTATTCTCATTTACTAATTTTCATTTACTAACTGATGGCTAAACTCTTCAGAGGGTTTTAGAGTGTGTGAATTCCTCCTTTCTACGTACTTGCAAGAGTGCCACCAGAAATGTTCTTCCCTTTTTTGTACATCACTGTAAATCCAAACACCTCTGTTTTACGAAGTTGTTTGAAAAGAACCCTCAAGCTTCTCATTAACACCAAAAAAACCCCACGCCTTTCTTCAGATACAAAATGTCCCATGTAGACAGTGGAGCAAACCAAAGCCAGTTTATATGTCTGTCTAATCTGTGAAATAGATTAACATATTGGCCTATCCTTGGTAATTCAGAATATAGTCTTCAGTCCGTGTTTTGGAAAATTATCACTGAATTGACCAAAGCAACTTAGTAAGATTTGATTCAAGCATTCAACTTGCTTATTTCTTTACTAATTCACATCCCGCATCTACTAAAGTTTGCATGTTTTTAAATTTTAAAAACAATTTCTTCACTGAGTGGGTGGGCTCAAAAGCCAGTTAAAATGCCTATATCCATTCAAACACACTTTGTCAGACAATAAAGAAACAACCATTTGCAATAGTTCTGGATTTTACACACACACATATATAATCACTATTTAGCTTTTACATAAAGGCTGCATTTGATCTCAAATAATTTATAGAGTTCTTTTAAACTTGTGCTGTATTATATACCCTCTTACAAACCACGTGGTTTTATTTTCCACTGAGAAGCTAGCTTTTAAATATGCAGAATGTTGACTGCTTAGTTAAACATCTAAGTAGAGGGACATAAACAGTCACAATGTCATAGGTGAGTGACAAAATGTTACAAGCAGTTTATTCACCTTCAAACAATTTATATAAAAACAAGTACTGCATTTCTCACATTAGAAGGAATCCATTATTTTTAGAGCAAATTAAAGAGACAAGTATCTTGGACAACTCTATACTACCTCCTTATCTAAAATTTTAAAGCTATTCCAGAACCTTTTAATCAAACATCTTTCCTAGATTACCCTGGAGGAAACACTGTCTCGCCTTCTTAACAGTGCTTTTGTGTCCGGTGACCCAGGCAGCCACACCAAAACCGTCTGCTACCCCAACATCACACAGACCCTTTTACTCAAGCTTTTTATTACATTTAAACTATATTTCATGTTTTTTGGGTTCTTTTTTTTTTCTTCTTCATAGTGGACTTAGGAACTCTTTGGCCTAGCCAGATGCAATCTTTTCAGAGAATTATCAACATCCAATGATTATGTCATGTACTATGAAGGATATTCCCAGTTATATGCCTCCCAAAAGAGGGGCTCTTCTGCCTATGAAACCATTAAAGAATGTTTTCAAGCTAAAGTTTTGAAGGGTTCTAGAACCACTTTTTATAAAGTCTCATAATCAACAAGTATTATGCAGATGAAGGGATCCAAAACCAGAACAATACCTGGTTAACTGCCAGTGGCATGTCATTGTCATTCAGAATAAAAAAGTCATCACGAGAAAACAAAAGCCAGAATAGCAGCAGCAATAACCAAAAAGATGCTTAAAAGACAGTATAAACATATAAAGCATAAAACCTTACTCTCAAGATCCCCAGAGCTGCTGCTGTGACCTTGTTCGACCATTAAGTCATAAATCAAGACAGTTGTGTTTTCTCAAAAAGTAATGCAAGTCAAAACATCACAAATAAAAAGACCCATAAAAGAGAAAAAAAAAAAAAAAAAAAGAAAGAAAAACAACCCACTGTTCTCCACAAACCAAAGTTTCTCACCACTAGGACTTGGCCTTCAAAAGGAGCCCATCAGTCTCTTCTCCCCTCCAGCCACAGCAGAGTGGAAGCATACTGTAAGACAAGCCCTGGGTTTGACCTTCGCAGCTGTGAGCGGACGAGTGTGCTCTCACACGGCTTTATGTAACACTGCCCCTCTATGCTCTGAAGTTCCTTGAGGGAAATATTGCAGGGTTCTATAAATAGTTCTTCCTTGTGTAAGGTTCACATTACACTGGGAGCTTTTCACAGTTCCCTCTCCTTTTATTTAACATCAGCCACCAAACTTGCCCTCCCTGCCCCTTCCCTGTGAACAAATAAAACTGAAAACAGTTGAAAATTCGTGCATTCCCTTTCCTGCAATGCATCACGCTGCTGGCTGGGAGATCTTAGCTAGACATGCTGTGTATCTGTCTTGGAAAGCGAAAGCCCTTCAACCACCACCCTTAGTACGGAGTGTATGAGAACTGCATGTGCAGTCAAAGAAGGCATTAATCAGGTAACAAAACAAAGCTCAGAGGTACGACAACATAAACACCTCAAACACGTACTTTCTATTCATGCTCATGCACATGCAACGTGCTCACTGAGGTAATCAATATAAGATGGGTCCAATGGGCATGGTCCAATACTTGCTGAAGAAAAGGAAAGGATATAAAGACTTAGAAAATCAAAACAAAAACACAAATCACTAAATCATTTGGGATTAGATTGCTGTTGTATTTAGCATATATGAAGTCTTGCGTATTGGCTGTGTATGAGACAAGTTATACGACACGAACATCAGCTTCAGTCCATGAACACATATGCTGCCTACCAGCATATCTCCTCATATCCCTAAAAAACAAGGCAGGTATCAAAGATTTGTCAAACAGTTGAAGTATGGTGGATACTATTATAATAGCAGCAAACCAGGTCCTCAAATAGTATGGACAGGAACAGAGATAAAACAAACCTGAAAAGTGTTGTTTGTTTATACACCACAAGAGCATGAAATTCACCACTTCTTTACTTCTCCATAAGCCTCAAAGACTTTCAAAAGATTCAAAAGATAGGTAAGTATTTGGTACTGCTTTTCCTCTACTTGGAAGCTGCAGGATGACCAGAATTTCTCTGAAATGCAGCAGAGGAGGTAACACCACTGTGTCTGAGCTCATTTCCCATCCACAGGAAGAAACAGTGAGAGTGCTTGACCAGAAGCGGAACAGAGAAGAGAGGCACAAAATGCACTAGACACACGTGAACTAGCTACTAGTAAAGGCGAAAACAAAACAAAAAAACTCCAGCAACCCTACTGAACAGTGCCTAGGCCTAAGATAGCATGCAGTAGGTAATGATATTCAAATTAAAATACATTACCATTCCAAGCTAAAACCGTGATCAGCCAGCCAAACCATACCTCAGGACAACATCAAAGAGCAAGGGAAAGCAGCGAAAACTGCAAAAAGACCACGCTAGAATGGTGGTTCCCCCTACTACTGCTAGTGTTTAAATAAAGACACAATTAACCTAACTGGCAGCAAATTAGGGACAAGAGTTTTAGTCAAATAAACCTAAACAAAGAACAGACTGAACTAAATCAGATATTTACCATGATTTAAAACAGGGGGGGTAATTATATCTTGTTTTGCATTACTACTGTTTTTCTCCTGTTCAAGGAGGATTTTTTTTTTTATTTCTCACCCTCCGCAATGACTTTAAAGAGTACACAGAGCTGGTATAACTTAAATTTTTTAACATGTGTTTTACAGAATTGGAGAAGTATCATTATTTCAAATTTTAGTAGCTGCCTTTCCAAAAATATTTACACAAATATCACATAACAGAACTAAGACTGCTGCTTCTCTTAACTATTTCTTATTGCACAGAGACAGTGAGAGCAGAGGTAAGAGGAACCAGCTGATGAAACAAAGGAACAAAATTCCTTGCAAACTACCCTAACAAAAAATCAAACACAAAACCCAAAAAAATCCACACACCATACCTGCTGTGTCCCAATATGCTTATTTTCAGATTGAGCTATTGCTTTGGCCTAAGTTGAATAACCATATAAAAAAATGATAAAGAAAAAAAGAAAAAAAAACACAAAGAAAAATAAAAACACAAACCAAAACCCAATCTGGTGAGTAAGAACATCCATTTTTTTGCAGAAAGTAAGAACTTAAAAGCTTCCTATTCCTGCCAGAAACAACTTTAAAGATGACTCTCAGGAAGCTTACCTCCAGGGACAGTCAGACCACCAACTCCCGCCCTAAGTAAGATGCTAAGAAGATCTGCTTTGGCTCACTAGCATCACTGGCCCTCACTCCCTGGCAGCAAGCCTCCCCATGTGCTCCAGCAACTGCCACTATCCAGCGAGAACCTCCCTCACTCTTCAAGGTTATTTTACAACCCTAAACACGAACAGAGGTCTTCAGAGCATACCCCACAATTTCTTAACTGGCTGTTAATATCCCTGGGCCTCATACCCATTTTCTTTTAAGTATTTATGTATGGGAGCAACACCTTCAACCACACACTATCATGTTTGAGAGGACATAAGTGAACTGAACCCAGCTCTGTCACAAGCTCTACCATTAAAGTCCCTCTCTAAAGCTTTGGGCTGGGAGGAATGCAGATCACAGCCCTTTTCAGCAAAGGGAAAGCCAGACCTTCAACACTTGAGGCTAAGGGTGCATCTCAACACATACCATTCCAACACAGGACCGCTTCCCTTCTGCTTCCGTAGAAGTCAATGGCTACAACCACAAGAGAGAAATCTCACAGCCCTTCTCAAAATGCTACAACGTAACTTAAAAACTCACACAATTATTCTGTCACTTTCCTGCTTACGGAGTTTGTGTGTAAACATCAAGAATAAAACAGAAAAATAAGAATTTGCTGTTTAAAGGTTGCTCCGTATACCCAGCACATTACCATATACATGTGTCTGTGTTCTTGGGAACCTAGAAATGTTTATCTTAACAACGGGCTGTGGAATTTTAGGAAACTGAGCCAATTATCTGTGGCTTAGTGCCATTAAAGTCAAAGTCACATGAGCAAAGATTTTGAACTGTTTTTAGAAAATTCCAGGGGCACTAACATGAACATGGCAAGAGCAACACTGTGATACAGCCTTTAAACAAAACAAAAAAACCACCACCACCAAAAAAAGTCTCCTTACAGGGAGAACTACAAGAAGCACAAGCTAAGGGGTAAAATGCAAATTAAATTTAATACATGCTATGGTTTTGCTTCATTTGCAGACTAAGCTATCTTACTTAATTACACAATGAAGAAGAAATCCAGCACTGTGCCCTTTGCCGAAGGACCACAAAAATAAAAATCTGAAGTCACTCCATACAGATGGATCAAATCATTCCAAACAATTTGGAAACTGATTTTGGAAAATAGTTGCAATAACCCTTAAATATGGCACTTCTTGAAGTTGTCCTCAAACAAATTCCTGTATGCATGTATATATTCTCCAAAATGCACAACAGCTAGTACTGGACATGGAACTTCACTAACTCACCAGAGTCATGGCACAGGCAGTGAGCGAGCACTTGACCAGACTGCCCCCTGCCAGCTCCTGCTCTATTGTAAATCTCTGTCGATGGAGACCTAAAACTACTGTAAGTGGACTAGGCAAGCCGACCTGCTTACCAATCAGTCAATTCAGTTTCCCACTTATCAGCATGCCTTATGACTTATTCATATCTTAGCACCCAGTCAGAAAGCATTCTGAGTATACCAACAGCCTCAGGCAAGCAACCAAGCCAGCTTTCAGTGAGGGGAAACAGTTCTCTGATGCACCTTATTCCTATACGTCAAGTATTTTTTTTGTGTGTGTACTCTTAATTAGTAGACTGAAATTTCTCGGAAAACTTTCTCTGAAAGCGAAATTTTTCACTACAGTATCAAAAGCAAACCTTGCTCAGGCAGTAAGAGGAGCTGGAAAAATTCATTAAAATATTTCAGATACATGATAAAGGTAAAAGTACACAGAACAACATGTAGATTTACACAGCTGGAAAACACAGCATTTGAAGCGCCTCTTCATACAACTGAAAAAAAAATATCACTAATGTTCTCTGTCTGCAGCTTAAAAGAAAGCATCTCTCAATACAAGCGAAATTTCTTCCCTCAAACTGTTTTTTCATGATCTAAATTTAGCAGAGTCCTATCAGCCTCAGAACAACCATTAGGATTCATTTTCCTCTACTCATGCACATATTCTATCACAAGCAAAGTTCGCATTTCCAATACTCAGTTTCCTCAAAATAGTGATACTTACTCAGATTTCCGACCAGAACATCTTCTAGACTTTCAATACCCACAGTTACATTTGAAGATGACAAATTTTGACACCATAGGAAAGTATCACTACAGCCAAAGTAATCGTCTGACTGTTTTAAGACTTTCTCGCTTGTTGCCTGGGCACAAAGGAGCAAGCTTCTGTCAAGGGAATTGTGGAAGACTCAGATTTCTCAATCAACAAGCAAAATGGAAAGCAAAGCCTATGAGTACAATCCTGCATTTAAACACGGGATTTCCTGAAAGTGAACGGACCTCTCTACCTACTCTGTAAATTCCCTGTGTAGACTGCTCATTTGACATACAAAGTCTTATCCACGCTAAAACAGGTAAAAAGAGGCCAAGATCTGACAGGTGAAACCACTAATGTTGAAGTGCTTTGAGACTATACACCCTCAATTTCATTATTTAGCCTTCATTAAATTTGGGTTGTCTGCCCTGTATGTTCTAGCATCAGACCTCAAAGCTTTATCACGTCTTTTACTGTCAAGACAGAATATGAATCTTGCCCTGCTATTAAACAAAGTCTGGGGAGCACTTCCTTGCAACTTAGTGTGGCAGACGGAAAAATAAAGTTGTTTGGAAAGCGCTACACATCACATCATTAAAAGAGAGATTATTTAGAAAAATACTTCTACATTCCACATCTGCACTGATTTCCCTGAAGTGATGTCAGCCTATTTAACTCCTCCTACGGTTCATGTAGAAAAGCTTTTCACTTAAATTAAGTCATACTTCAAGCACAAGCAAGGCGACATAGTATAGTGTATCTGCCTGAGTGTACGATGTCCAACAGAATTTTCAGCAAGAAATGCTGAAATAACATTAAAAAGCATGTCCAACAGCAGCAGAGATCTCCAGACCATCGCTTGCCCCATACAAGTAACAGTTTTAGCTTCATTTAACAAATTCTGGGACATCCTTTTGGGCAGGAGAACACAGCAGTCCAAACAGTTCATGCAGCAGTTCAAGCAAAAGACAAAACTGTATCCTAAAGAGAAAACTGCATATTTCCCTTACCAGCATGCAGGGAATTAAATACTGTAGTTACTCCTACAGCAGAGTAGAGTCATTACTGCAAAGAGTTACTTCTCTTGCTGTTCTGGATCCAGACTTGGTTTTCAGAAACATACTGTTTATTCATCTGTACCAACTGCAGGGTTCAGCAAAGACACAACCCCCAATTTCTACTAAAGAGAATTTTCCATTCTCCTCAGTAAAATATTCTGCCATCACTTTGAAATTGTTGCTGTATAATATTCCATTCTTCTTCCATGTGTTCTTATGTCTCTGTAAGGTCCCATGGCCCACAGCAGTGCAGTTCAGTTTTCACACACCTGTCTCTCACCATGGAAATAGAAAAAGAAAAAAAAATAGTGTGCACATACCTCATTTATATTATTAAATAAAAATTTGTCATCAAAATATCCTACTGATATTCACCATTAGGCTGGAATCTCCATGAGCAAAACAGGAAGCACAGTAAGTTTCCCATGACTCAGGCCCAGCAATAATTCCCTTATAAACTTCCATCATCATCAACATCAGCAACTGACACAGAAGGCAAAATCAGCCACCATCCTATAGTTAAGAAAGGCAGCCAGCTTTTAAGCAGCAGTAAGTCTAGCACAGCCCCTCTGGGGCAAGTATCTCGATAGTGACAAGCTGCATCAGAACCTTCCCAGAGCTCTCTTCCTTTTCACAGATCCACAGGTTTTCATTGTAGGTCTGCAGTTCCACTACTCATGCCCTTGCTCCAAAGCCACTGTTCAGTCCAGACTCCACACCCACCAGATACCACACCAGCTGCCTGCACAGCCCCTGCCCACAGCCCAGGCAATCGCTGTGCAATCTGAGAAAGGCATGCTGCCACTCAGCGGGATGAGCCAGTACTAAAATCCCCTCTTCCTCAGTCTCACTCTAGCTACAATGAAAGTAGTAGAAATATGAAGGTTTATTAATAAGCAGGAGGAAAAGGTCAGCAACTTGACTTCGATCCATTACTTTCTAGGCTAAGATCAGCTGCAGGGTATGCCAGAAGGGCCAGGTAAGAGACCTGTTTTCCCAGAATATACCATGAAACAGCATGGAAACAACAAAGCATACACCTATATGGTCTCCCATAGAATCCTACTGCCAAGTGAGTGCTCATACAGGCATGTCGATATGGGACAGCAGGGTGTTTTACAACTCCCACTCATTTCAGGTAATCCATGCTACATCTACAGTGAGGTAGGAAAAAAGCAATGCAGAACAAGTTCAGCAACATTGACAACAGATCACTTGACAACTGCACTACATTTTGGGGGGATTTTTTTTCTTTTTTTTTTTTTTTACAAGTTTTCTCCTTCTAACTTCTGCATAACAGCGTCATTTCACAAGTTTCTACTTTTCCTCAGCTTTACATTGTGTTCAGACCTGAAGGCAATGAACAGAGTTGTTCAAAGGCCCCTACAGATACCAATTTACAGTGCAATTAAGAAACAACGCAAAACCACAACATACAGCTAGCACAAAGAATATTTTCTTGCTGTTAGAGTGCATATATGATTTACTGGCATAGTGTTTAGCTGCAGCAGTAGGTTTCCAAGTCCAGACAGATTTTTTCCTCTCTCCCTTGCACAAGTGTATTCTTATTAGATAAGAAGCTTGGTTTTGCAGTTGTGCAGCTGTTCTGCTCAATTCGATTTCTTTTTTCCTTTTTTTAAAGTTCTGGTTAAACTTAGATGCACTTTAACACACAGTAGTGGAGTATATTCCTACAGATGAAGATAGGAAGACTTTGAGCACACTCTATCCTTGCTCCAAAGATACCTGCAGACATTACAGCTGCACAGTGCTGCCTGGTCATTCACAGTGCAAAGTAAAAGGCAACTAAAGAGCACATTGGCCACATCATTCTTACGCTCCCCAGGACAGCTACCAGGCTCAGCAATAGAGACACGTATGCCATCAGTCTTTAAAACCAAACATTTAATGGTTAGTTACCACAGTATAGTTTGCATTCTCCATGAGTTCCCCTTACTGCAAGACACGGGGCACCACCATAGCCACTAGATTTTAACCATTATGGTTGGTGTTCTTCAGACAAATTGAACAGTTGTAAAAATAAAACTGAACTTCAGCTTAGCAAGTTTGCAAATTACCCAGAATACTTCACATGTTCTCCATGACACACACAATAGTGGGCAGAAAATACCTGACCTGACATGGCTGAAGTGCCATATGCATGATTTTCCTGCAGTTAAATATCCTACACAGGCAAAGTTGCATCATGAGATTAAGCCCAACAAAATCTGCAAGTCTGCATGTGTGGCACCAAAGTCAGCTGCTGTACAATAATCTCAGCAGGACCAATGCCCACCAGCCAAAGTGAAGAAACATGAGTTTCGGCATGAACCCATTCTGACCAGCTGGAGGAAAGATACTTTTCACAAGATACTTTCAATTGAGAGAACGGAAAAAGAAAAAAGTTTTTCCACATCGGGTGGATGACTCTGTCCTGGTATGAAGAGATAGTATGGTGGAACATATAAAACCTAAAAGTAAATAGTAAAAAGAGAAAGGTCTAATCTTTCACTTCAGCACTACTGCAAATCTTCAATTTCATGGAATGTTATTTTATGCAACACTGGAGCAATGGACACAGCCTACCTGACATTATCTTTGGTGTCCCCACAGCAATGAAATATACACCACTGAAATGTTTTTGCTATGTGGCAGCGTTCCCAGGTATGTCAATTAGAGAAGTCTTAAACAGCTTTGAATTCCATTTTTAATTCTCTACCTGCAGATTTTATTTGCAAATATAATCATAAAAATGAAGAAAAACACACTCAGCCATGCTCATGGAGATTGAAACACTAGGGATGACCTTTAACACTCAAACAAAACAGATATTAAAAATAAGAAAAAGGTTGGAAGGGGGGAAGGAGGAAAGCACAGCAATGTATTTAGGGGAGTCTCACTAGTTATTCCGCCACCAGAAAAAAAATGGCAGCTTTCCTGCCCCAAATTCATAATGTAACTCATAAACATGAAAACTGGTGGGCCCTCTTGTGCTTTGTGCTATTTTTCTACCTCAGCTGTCTTTTTGTGCAGTAGTTCTGTGAATAAAATAGATCAGCTTGAAGCTCACAAGTTTTGTTAAATATCAAATTTTTAATATTAAAAAGCTGCCCATAGCCAAGTATTATGGTCAAATTAAAGGTTCCACAATTTATAACAATATCTTTTTTCAGTGGCATTGCTGTCTGCATCACCCTTCCCTGGTTACTGTGCCATTAGAAAGAGTCTTGCACATATGCAAATACAGTGTACAAATTAATATAATTCCCACATCCAAACTGTCTCAGGTCAGAGCCTCTCCACCAACACATAGTGAGAAGCATTTCGCAGATTCACTTTAGTTAAAAGGTGTCGTTTTTTTGAGATCAGGGCAGCCTTTGAACATAATCACAGTGAAGAAAGAAGTTTCTCCTCATGCAATTCTACTGATCTTTCCCTCAATAACACAGAGATTATTCCTAGCTAAACGCAAGCTAACAAACCTGAGAAACCTGCCTTTACTTTGCAAGTTACCAGGAAACAACAAAATAGTCAAAAATATACAAAACAGTTGAGAACGAAAGGCACCTTTTTTCCCCCCTTCCCATTCCAAACTACTGGCAGTTCCCTTTTACAGTTCTCCACCAGGACTCTGTCCCCTAGTGACTTTAAAAGTCTAACCAGACTGCTAAAAATAGCTTCTCAACTAAGAGACATGTATATTATCAGTGGAAAACATTTCTGCAGACCAACAGCCCCACAGCTCAGTCTAATGACACGAGAGACTGAAGAGGCAGACTAAAGAATGGTTTGTCAAGTTAGGGAAGCCTTTATTGCATGCCCATCCATGCCCATCAGAGAGAACGTGTATTTTTTTCCCCCAGGGTAATAGACTTTACAAGCAATCTTAAAAAAACTGTATTGAAAATGTCTTTTTTTTGCATTATAAGCAACAGTGACTGTAAAATCTGAATATGCTAGAAACACATTGATAGTGTGAAGTACACTTAGATACATAGTTCGTTTGCAATTCAGCAGTCTTTCACAATTGTTTCTCTGCAGGACTTTATAAGCAATGTGTAATAACGTATGGGACATTTTGTAGGCAAGTGCAATGCTCTCAACACTCAAAGTTATTTTTCTCACTATAAACCAGTAACAAAACAGATGGATTAAAAGGCTTGCCCAGGTAACTTTTGTATGGATACCTGCGTTGCAGGTTCTGTTGTTTCACTGCATGCTACGATCACTACAGGAAAAATGCACATGAGATCCTCCATTACCGAAAGTTCAGAGCCACAGAATTAAAGGCCAGTTAGAGCCTCAAAAAGGTATGCGAGGCATGTTTCCCTCAAACCTTGAGAAGGCAGAATGATTTTGATAGCACTTCATGAAATGAAAGAGTGCTTTAACACCAAAAATATCCAGGTGCTCATTCTCCTTTCTACCTCCAGAACTGAGTTCTCTAGTTTAACAGCAAGATTTTAACAGAATAAGGGATTGGTCTGGTGTTCAAAACAGTTGTAATATTTTGTTTGCACTTTGGGAGGTAGCTGTTAACAAAACCTACTTTTAAGACAAATGAATCGGAGATTAAGGCTGTCCTTCACATGGATGCTCACTCAAAAACTTGAGATGGTTGTTTCTTGTCAGTAGCAAAGCAATGCAATATTGTTCAATAATGACAAAACATAAATATTTCCCCCCTCCCCCTTCAAACATTTAGATTTATGCTAACCAATAGATTCTAATTACTTTAAATTATGGTAAATGCAAATGTAACAGAGACCTGACAAGAAGCAGGTCATCTTCAGACACTGCATAAAATGGCATTCTGCACTGTATCTCTACGCTGAAGTGCCATGCAAAATTTTCAAGACATCTTAAAAAAAAATCGTCTTGCCTCACAGCACCTGTATTTGAGATTTTCTAACTCAAACGGAACTTGCCATCTCTCAGAAAGACACAGAAAAAGTCAGCAAGACTTTGAAACTTCATACACAAAACTGTCTTCCCTAGACAGACCACAAACTTCTGCAACTTCCACCACTTGCTGCTACCAGAAGACAGTACTGTGACTTATTCAAAGTGGATGGAACAGAGTTCTTGTGTCATTGCAGCAAAAACTCTGCAACCCACCACAAAGAGTCTTGGTCTGACTGATTCCCAGCCTTGTTCTATATGGTTCACAGAAGTTAGCTTTATTCACAGAGAATTTAGGTAGTAAAGCATTCACCATTGACTTAAAAAGTTTTTTAGAATGAAGGTGTCCTATTTACTCTGTCTCTGCTTTTGTAAGGATGCTGAGGTATTTTAATTGTTCTCATGGAAAACAACAGTAGCTTTCACGATACCTCCCAAACTGAATCTCTGGTTATGAAGTTATAGATCCATAAATACAGTTACATGTCATAAATTGTGGTTGCATTAAGGGCTGTAATTTTAAGAGGTCTGGGAGTGATATCAGCAACACCTACTCCAACTTTGAACACATGCTTCAGAAGCATTTTTTCTTGCACAGTTAAAATCCCCAGCTGCTTCCAGACCAACAGTAAGATTTTACCCCAAATAAATTCCCGTGCAGAGCTGAAGAGATACTTAAAAGCACCGTTTTTTTTAAGTAAAGATTTAGAGTGTGGGTGGGTTTTTTTCCTAAGCTTAATGTAGATTTTAGCAAGGCAGAATTTTCCATGGCTACTGTAAACATACAGGGAATCCATTCGTCCATTTGTTTTTCCCATGACACTGTCATCAGAGGGCAAGTCACATCAGTTACACTATGACCTTCCTACTGATGTTATGTTAATGACTACGCCAGAAACAAGAAGTTTTCTGAACAGAGTTAAAAATTACTGTGCTGTTGATGTAATAGCTACAGTTTGAGGTTACAGGATTGGGAAACATACAAGTAAACTAGTGCTTAGGCATAACTACAAAAGAAAAAGGGAAAAGAGTAGAAATCCCAGTGAACTTGCACCTTTCTTTAAGGGCCAAGAAGAGCAAAGAATTTGCCTGATCTAAAGACTGCCATTTCAAGATAAACACTTAAACTCAAGTTTGTTTTCTTTTGTTTTGTTTTACTTTGGAAGGAGGGCACTGAGAGGGCAATGCATCTAAATTAACTTACCTGGTTTACACTCAACCTTGAGAGGCAATCCTTCTCCCTACAACATTCCTTGTCTCTCTCGACACTTCAAGAACTTCACTTATAGGAAGAAAAGGAAAAGCCACGTTCAAAAGCCACCAATGCTTCTCAGCAAACAGAAGGATATCCTGACCAGAGCCACTACTTGTTTCACCTTCCCAAAGTCAGCAGGTGCAGTACCAAACAAGTTTATTGCAGACTCCACTGAAGACCGGCTAAACCAGAACAAGTGCCGGTATCAGAAGGCTGATTTTCCTTCATTCTCCCTCGTACAGTTAGGTGTAGTTGTGCAGTAACAGTTGCCAGTGTACTGCATTTCATGAGAATAGAGAGTAGGTTAAGGCAGGGAAGCAAACAAACAATATAGCCAGGAACAAATAAAAATAAGCTCAATGTCTCTTCTATCAATACATGTCTAAATTAGAGTTTCCACGTGATATCTGAGCTATCTATATTAAGCCTCTCGGGCCAGTCTTCCACTAAATTAAGCTCTTGAGTGGTTTAAAGTTCACATGATTTTCAGAGTCTAACTAGGCAGCTATTCTTCCCACATCTCCTGTATTGAAAGTTTGTCAGCTACCTTTTTCAACTTCAGCTCCAGCTCTCTGATGAAATCTTATATGTGTGAAGTCAAATGACATCAGGAAGTATATTTCATCTTTTAGAGCAAAAGGATTTCAGAACGAGGTAGAGTCAAAAGGAACAGTATCACAGCTGATACGGAAATAGTTTCCGTATTTAAAAATTTAACAACATGGAAACCACAAAGTGAAATGCACTCCTATCACTTCTAATCCTCAGGTTTTCCCAGTAATTCTTGTACAGCCCCACGCTGACTAGTAATGATTTGAAGGCAAGCTGTACATATCAAGGCCACATATCCACCTTAGTCTTTAATTTTATATTTGAGACGAGTCATCTCAGAATAATTCCAACTAAAATCCTAATTGAGAAGGCTAGTAAATGTGCTATAAATTTGTCCCAAGACTTCCAGTTATGTTTAAAGACTTCATTAAGATTAAGTTACTCTGTTTTCTTGCTAGTCTCCAAAGACTGCAAGTTTTAGTACAGACCTACCCTTCGCTTTTATCCAAGCTCCCTTCACACTTTTAGAACCAGACTGTTCACTGGACAAGACCTCACAACTGCGAGGCAGTTTCTAACAGCAGTTTTCATTTAGTTTCCCCTGCCTCCAACTTTTCTTCTTACAGTCTGTGTTAATGCCTTGGGACACAGTTCACCAGAAAGAAACAAAACTGATTTCCATTGCAGTCCATGCCACTGTACCACATACATTAAACAGCAACACCTGGGATACACAAAGGAGGGTGAGAGGAAATAGAAGTCTGTTGAAAATACTTCCAATTGTAATGTGTTCTTTCAAAAAGACTTTCTCCACAAGGACTGAAAATTGCTCAACGCCTGTGCAAGGCAGGTGTTCCTCTGTATTTTAGAGAGCAACAAAAAAAGTGGGGACGAATTCTGAGCCACCCTGTGATGACTACAAGTGCCTCACTGGAAGTAGGCTTAACAGAAACAGTTAAGTGTGGGCAAGTTAAGTGAACAGGGAGAATACAATCTTTGTATTCACTACATCTTTATGTTCTTTATCAGGGGGTGAAACAGGAATTTACAAGAGGAAAAACTGAGCCATATGAAAATGAACAAGAAAAATCCATCAGATGTATTTCACTGAAGAACACTTTAGATATTTTAGACTAATCCCTACAGACAAGAGCTCCTACTGGAATTTAAGCGCCCTTTCATTGCAATGTAATCCTACCTGAACCAGTGGGGACAGAAAAGGAGAGTAAAAAGAGCTAACAAGAATGGTATTCTTTCTGCCCGATATGAACTTCACCTCTGTCCAACTATAATTACGCTCCCATAATTTGCAAAGTCATGTTACAGATGCTAACAACTCTACAAAAACGTCTCATTTCCTTCCCTTCGCTTTCCTGCAATAGTCTAAGAACAACTGTAACACTGAGATTTCTGGGCATGTTACGGATTGTAAGTATTGCAGATAGTGCCTGTCCAAAGCATTTTTACAAAGTTTTAAAATGTAAAGCTTTTGATTACAAAATGTCAGCTTCCTTCAAGTCAGTCAATCACAGAGTAAGGAACAGCTATTATGGGCAGTGTTCCAAAGCTAAGAAGCTCCCAACGACAGCAAGGCCCTTTAAACTATTCTGGCTCCGAGATGATTGGATTTTGTAACAAAGAGCATGTGAAAAATAAAGTTAAACTTGATTTCTTGTTTTAACTTGATTAGAAGCAAATGTTTTTTTTTTTCTTTTACACAGGCAAGTTAAGGAGTAGTAAAAAGAATTAGTAAATTATAAAAAGTTGTTCCTCACTTGAATACAGCAGTGAAGATTATTGTATTAAAATTAATTGGTAAGCAAACAAATTCACAGTAACAACAGGGGGAGGAATCTAAACAGCTTTCGCACTTTCCATCCACCAGAACACAAGCATTTAACTCTCCACCAGCAATCTAGTATTTCAGAGCCATCAAGATTTAAAAAAAAAAAAAAAAATTGCTAAAAATAGTTCTATGAAGAAAATAATTCATACCATCAAAAATTCATGCATTAATTTTTAACCGTTTTGCTTTTTTCTGTTTCAAACTTAAATACAGATAAGAAAAGCAAACTCAAACCATATCCAGAAAATGACCTTAATAAAATGACGACATCCTCAGCACAAGTTATCTTGTGTTTCAAAGCAAACACTCATGTCTAAGCTCCTTATATTGTAGCAATGTCCATTTTAACAACAGAATGAAGTCCAGGATACCAGTTTGACAGGCATCACTAATAGCATACTGCAGTAAATAGGCTTAAAGTTACCAAAGTATCTATCAGCATATATAAAGATTAATACACATTATATATAAAGATTAATACATTTCCTGGCTCTGATGCTCCAGGGTCACTAGTAGAAATCAGTGACAAGTGAATTGTCCTATAAATATAGGACAGCATATGTATCCCAAATAACTGCAATTTCTTTGCAGCCAAAAACCTGCAAAACTGTGTAATTCAGCTTCCACCAACCTGCCTGCTCTCACCACAGCACTTGTTTAACAATATCATGACTTAAGATACCTGATGCCCAAAGCAGTTTCATCTGTACCCTTAAAAATATTAGATATCTCATATTCCCTGTGTTTTATTCTCAAAAAAACCCCTCACTTACGGTGGCAGCATTTTAAATAACCTAGGACTAACTTTAGATCTTGAGGCAGTGTAGGAGAAATCAGCTACAGTACACAGTGATCCTTGGCCCATGCAAGCACAGTGCATTGTCGATGCCCTCCCTACTTTTGCAGGTTAAAACACAAGTCTGTCCCCCTGCCCCACCAGAACAAAACCTGCATCTGACAACAAAACAGCAGCTCAGCTCAGCATTGTTTGAGAAAGAGGCCAGGCAGCGTTATGCAGCACAATAGTTGAAAAACAGCATTCAACTAAACTGCAGAGTAAGGGAATTTGAAAAGTACTAAAGCAGCATTTGCCATGTTCCCTTCCTTTGTCTGAGTTAATTTAAAACATGGCTAGCAATGCCTCTGCACACACACTACATACGTACTACACTCAAAACTAAGCTCTAAGAGAGAGAAACAGTTCTGGGTGAAGATTTCAGCTCCGTAGCGGCCATTGCTGTACCTGGTTTTCAGCTCTTTTTGCTCTTGATCATCTGCATAGCATTCTTCCTTTCTTGAGCCTCCTTTTCCTCTCCAGAATTTCACCATTTGGCTAGCAGGCTCACTGTAAGTGTCGCTTCTATTTGCGTTTCCCCCACATGAACAGTTCTTGATGCTGTAAGGTCATTTGAATGCAGTTGTAACTTTGGCTCACGCACAAGTTTCCTCACCCTCTCTTGGCAGAGCAGTTACACAAACTACCAAACTGAGTCAAAGAGCAAGGGTTAGACTACTCCTCTCTTCAGTCTGCTGCATTAAAACCTCGATCTTTCGAGTGCATTTTACAATATCTACATTCTGAACCACAACCAAAATTTTTAGGTTGAGCACAGAGAATTATAGACAACTGTACGCAAACATCCTCTGGAGAGAATAGATGGTAGCAAAATTTTTCCTCTTCAACATCACATAGAAAGCATAATCAGGGAAGCCTGTACCATCATGAAAACACTACAAATTGTTTCCAGAGTCTTCACAAAAGTAGTAAGATTTATCTACAGAACAAAATAAAGTAGTACTTTAAAACTGCATACATTTCAGAAGACTAAGGCTTTCTGCTGCAAGTCTTGAAACACTGATGAGAGAACAGCTACGAGCTCATCTGGCAATCACACAAGTACTCCCACAAATTACAGCCCGTTTTGCTGAAATTATCCTCCAAAGGAAAGCCAGTCACGAACTTTGCCCTCCTCAAAATGGCATTTTTATATTGTGCATGAGCTGTCACCTCAGCAAACTCTGAGTTTTAAGAACATGGAAATAATTTATCATTCTTCAAGAAAGCTATTGAGCAAATTCCTTTCTTAATTTCTCCTCCAAGACAGATCACAACAGTTCTTGTCAGACAGCCTCCTGTCTCCTCACATTCAGGACAAGTTTGCAATTGCAGCCACCTCTTCTCCCAGCAGCAATTCTCTTTGTGGACTGATCAAACTCTCAGTGTCAAAACAAAGGATGCGTAAACATTGTCTTCCAAGGGTAAGTCTGCACCAACAACAAACTTATGAACCTTTGGAGATACAAAATGCAACTCCCACCCTGTAAAACCTCTCCAAAACCAGATGCTCCTTCAGACAAAATAAAGGATAACACAATTTTAAACACTTCTTATCTGATCTTGTTTATTAGAAGTTACCTTCGTGCTTGTATCTAACTACCTAGATTTTTTAAAAGTTCAATTGTAATTATTCAAAAGGCTCACACCTACGTTGATGGTTATTTACAGTGCTTCCTACTGCATCAAGCTTTTGGATGCTGATAACCCAACTCTAACGAAAAGAGGATTCCTCATTTTGGAGTGTCTTCATACTGTATGAATCCTTTACACTCGTGCACATTTTCAGACTGATTTGCATTCAACCATCTCATTATTCTTCAGTTCAAGACAGAGCATAACTATGCACCTGGATAATGCCCAGCCTTTAAGATACATAAACCATCAATTACTTTATCAGTGGAGTGCAGATATTCCCAGTGCCTTTTCATACCACTGTTTTCCTGCTT
>Ga0181612_105960_pt1 | contig 19238 bp, 9 predicted proteins | sample HoacroProtozoa21_FD_119630 | JGI IMG/M metagenome (GOLD analysis project Ga0181612, IMG submission 119630) | Hoatzin crop microbial communities from Cojedes, Venezuel. Combined Assembly of Gp0051906, Gp0051904, Gp0051908 | reverse complement strand
CACACCCCTTGGCATGCCAAAGTGAATCAGGCCACACAGATTTAAAACAAACAAAAAACCAAACAAAACCCCCCAAAGCCCAAGCAACCAAAAAAAAAAAAAAAAAAGGTGTTCTAGGTAATGTTACACATTGGCATTGGTAGCATACCATTTCCTGTAGGGTTCTAGTTTTTGTAGGCTTGTTTGCCCAGTATTAGGACCAGCAGCAATCTATAACTCAAAGAAAATGATCAGCAAGTGAGTTCTTAGCAATGATCAGTTTAAACTCCTCACTAGATCCTCAGGTTAATTGCTGAAATCTGGTGCTACATGCATAGGAGAAGAATAGCGTGGTTTTCTGTTTGTCGTTTGTGAAGGTCTGACTGTCAATTTGGTAATGTCTGTGAACAATCCAAACATCTACTAAAGCTTTTCCACAGAACGTAAATACTGTATTTGTTTCTTTTGACAGGATAATTGAAGCTATCTGCATAGGCTGGTTCACTGCAGAGTGCATTGTGAGGTTCATCGTCTCCAAAAACAAGTGTGAGTTTGTCAGAAGACCTCTCAACATCATTGATTTACTGGCAATTACTCCTTACTACATCTCTGTTCTAATGACAGTTTTCACAGGTGAAAATTCACAGCTTCAGAGGGCTGGAGTCACCTTGAGGGTCTTAAGAATGATGAGGATTTTTTGGGTGATTAAACTGGCTCGTCATTTCATTGGCCTTCAAACACTTGGTCTGACTCTGAAGCGTTGTTACAGAGAGATGGTGATGCTACTTGTCTTTGTCTGTGTTGCTATGGCAATTTTCAGTGCACTTTCCCAGCTTCTTGAAAATGGGCTGGACTTGGGAACAAAGAATAAGGATTATGCCAGCATTCCTGCTGCTTGTTGGTGGGTGATCATCTCGATGACCACGGTTGGTTATGGTGACATGTGTCCCATCACTGTACCAGGAAGGATTCTTGGAGGAATTTGTGTGGTTAGTGGCATCGTTTTATTAGCCTTGCCGATCACTTTCATTTATCACAGCTTTGTGCAATGTTACCATGAGCTCAAGTTCCGATCCGCTAGGTACAGTAGAAGCCTCTCTGCTGAATTCTTAAATTGACCAAACTTGCATTCTGGTGTAGTCACTTGCTAAGCTTTGTCTTAGAAGAGAACGGTGGAAGGTCCCTTCGCGTGTCCTCCTTGACTGGATGGTCCTATGGAACGACATTCTCGCCAGCCTGGAGAAAGCCCATCACCATTCAGGCAGGAAGGATGGCCATCTGCCTTGGGCACCTTGCAGGGAGAGGGAGTGACTTTTCAAATTTGAGAGAACAAAATTAACAAAAGAGGATTCAGAAGTCCTCAACCAGACCAGTTTGGTCTTCAGTTTGCTTTTCCACACAAAAGCAGAACAAAAAGTGAGCTTAACACTGAGATCTGTCATTCCTGTAATTAGATCCTATACCATTCTAAGCAACGTGTAGCAGAAGTTTTTCAAAGGTTTCAATATCTAAATGCTCCATAGAGGCATTGATAATTTCTTGCCTGAAGTATCTCCACTTTATTCACATTTCAGACGACCAAATTAGGTACTGAAGGAGAATCGCTGCTACTTTTGAGCTTCACAAGAGTAGAGCTGGTTCTGTAACTCAGGAAAGATGAAGAATATAGGTCTGTAGGGCAAAAAATCATAAGGCCTCATTCTGATCTTTGATGAAGCACACAAATCTTCCGTAAAACCAGTGAACTCAGTGGCATTGCTCTGAATTTGAAAATTCAAAAAAGCTTCAAGAAGTGCACCTCTGAATGTTGCAGCAAAGACTTCCTTAGCCACAATTAATTTCTTCTCTGAAACCAAATCATAAGCAAGTGTTGTACTTTATAAAGATCAGCATAAAAAAATCAAGCATTGCTAAAAATACTTTCTGGTAGCTTAGTGGGGGAGCTATTCAAATTTTATGCACATTCAGCTCAACTCCATACACCTGAAGTTACATACTCATAAGCACAGATGCCCCCTCCTCCATTTAATTAACCACGTATGTCATAGTGAAAGTTCTCCAAGACAAATTATAAGATTCTATCACTTGAAACAGTCTGGAGAAAGCACTAGAAAACAAGAGTAGCTGCTCCCTCTCAGATGAGACTCTTCATCATCTTTAAATTCTGCAATCCTTACTTGAAGGATAGACTTTAATGGAAGTTCTAAAAACAACTGTAAAAAGCCCAGAGCATACCAAAGAAAGTAAAATATGGAAGTGTGAGTTGCACTTGGCAAAATGGTATATTCTCCAATGTAACTAGAAAATTAAAATGAATCAAGTTAGGTTCTGAAATATTGTTCACTACATTTCTTGTGTAGTACTGCTTAATAGCATTGTTCAGTATAATTCTGAAAGGCTGCTACATAGAAATTTGCATTTAGATACTAAAACACATTAAGGTACAGCTTTACAAATTTGGGTACCAATAAACATCAACAGGGAGCTTTCTTATTAACATGGAAGTTCAGAGTTATCAGCATAGATGAATTTGGTGTGCTTGCCTGAAAATACCGCATTTACTATTACTGTGCTGTAGAAGCATCTTTTATATACATATTTGTTAAAAGCTTTAGAAGTAAAACAAGTGCCACCTAGAAAACACATCTCTGGAATTGCTCACTGGAATAAAAGTACCACTTTGGTCAGCAACCAGTACATTGAATACCCTAAGACCTGAAAAATTCCTTAGCATTTTAGGTGGTCTTAGTCTTAAGTAGTCTTAAAGAATTAACATCGCAAACACAATTTTTCTGAAGACCTGAAGAGAATTTTAGTTGCTTTCTCAGACAAGCTTGACTTCTCCTTCAGTAGTTTTTCAAGACTACATTATTAAGTATTGTTCCAGCCATACCTCTGTTTCTTGCCACTGATGTGTTCTGGTGTTCAGAAGGTTGGCTCTGTAGTTCCCTGTACTACGACATTTATACCTTTTGTATCAGAATCACGTTGTTCAGAAACCGGCTCCAGCATTCCACAGAGAGGTGAATATGAGATAAGCAAAAATTTTTTCTTAGGTGAGAATCACATCTGATGTTAGTTAGGCAAGTCATGACTTCAGAGACACATAGATGTTTTACACCAGCGGAGATGCTGGCTCTGTATTCCTGCATGTGTACCTATATATATCCTGCATATATTATATATTATAGTCAGTCAAAATGGGATTTTTTTCTCCTCACAAAAAATTTCTTCCTTGACAAAACTGAAATTTCAGACTTTAATCTAAACACAGCTGTTGAAGAAAATGACATTTTCATCTTCTAATGAAAAGTTTACTTTGACAGTATCAAAACCATTTTCAAGGAGAAAATCGCTATTTAGCCCGACAGATTTTCCTATGCTATTTTAAATGGTTGGGAAAAATACTGTTTTTCATACAACTCCTTAAAACTTACTTTGTCTTTTGTCCATGTATTGTATTTAACCAAACCAGTACTCTGAGATAAACCCTCCTCCCACAAGACGCCCAAACCATCATCACAGTGACAATAGTTTGAAATCCATACAGAGTGTGAATATACTTTAAAGTATCTTGATTTCAAGACAAAATAAAATGCATTTCATCACTACCTGTAAATCTAATCTTTAGGTGCCCGTACAAAGGAAAATACATAAATTAATGCACATAATAACTTGTGAATACCAATTTGCACCATGAATCATTTTGTATAAGCAACTAAGGACAGGAAGTTTTCAAAGACCCAGGGTATTTGTGGTATAGAAACAAAATCTTTGATCCTTTATAAAGTGTTTTTCAGCTAAAGAATCCTTTCCCAGTGTAAAAAGATTACCTAATGAAAATAATCATATAAAGGAATAAGTGCTTTTTTTTTTTTTTAACAGCTTATGCTCACTTTTTATATGGCAAAATCTGGACAGAAGGACCTAATGTATTTTTTTATTTTTAATTAGAGTTGTAATAAAATATGATTTTGAAACTTCTCTCTATATAAGCCCACTAAGGAGAGACACTGGGGTGATTTTTTTTTCTTTTTTACTGTTGTATGGGTATCAGTGTGTAGACTTTAGTTTCCTTAGAAACCAAGTTAAGTAACGTGATCTCAACAGTAGCCTTAAACCAGAATTTTACAGTAAATAAATAGGGTTCTGGACTTCTAGTAATATATATCATCTTACTTTCAATGGACCAGTGTTTTTTTAGTGAAACTTTAAAAAAAATGAATTATATGTGTAATCAAAAATAAGCAGACTTTTAAACAGATGAAACTGTTCTACTAAAAGTTTACTTGAGACCATGTTTTATGCAGACATGGGGTGCAGCATTCTAGTTTGAAATACCGCATTTCAAAGCCAAGTGAAGACAAAGCTGGCTCATTTCTAATCATTGCCAGTTTGAACCCTATACAATAAAATACTTCGTGGGCAGTACCTCTTTCAATATCTGAAACATTCACAGTTGGAACAGATTAGATGAAATACAAATATAATAAAGCTGGGGATAAATGAAGACAGCTTATATAATTGTGATCCAGCCTTTCTGTTCATCTAAAACTAAAACCAAACCAATGAGTTTTTAACTGCCATTGTATGTTTTGATGACAACAAAGGTTAATCATACATTATATGGTGTATAATCATATAATAATCCTTAGGACTGACCTGTTGGCAACTATACATTGGCTGCAATCCTTCAAGGTACTGTGTGCCACTTAAAAGCATTTGATCATTAATGAGATCACTGGAATGGAAAGCTGTCTAGGGTACATTTTCGTTTTACAGTTCTACATGAAGCACCATCCCAAAAATCATAAAGAATGAAGGATTATCATTTCCCTTGATGCAAGACTTAGAAACGATATTGTCTTGATGAATACACACCAAAACAAACAAACAACATAGATTAATTTGATTGACTGATGATTTTAAACAGTTTTATCAGCATAGGGATCAGCCATTTAAGTATGTGGTATTCATTCTTACTGTACAATGGCTTATGCTGGTGCACATAGCAGCAAGTTTGAGGAAGATTAAAAATCCTGTTAATGTAAGATTTGTTTCCTGATACCCATGCATTTGAAGGAAAAGGTCCTGGGGTTTCATATCGTGCATGCAGTTTGTGCCTGTAAAGGAATCGGTCTTCAGCATTTGTGGCGTTCAAGCCTGACGTTTCCAAAATAAAACTGAAGTCTTTATGGGTTCAAAACACTTGTCTCTTCCACTCTGGGTAACAACTACAAAAATCTTACCAGATCTGAACGTCTGCCAGGAAGCGGTCACCAGCCAGCTAAATTCAGCAGCCAAACCAGCCAGTTTCCTGGGAACCAGCACAACGAACAAGGTCTGTTGTGCTCTGAATTTTCTCCCACCTAAGAGGTTCAGGATAAAACTACTGATGAAAGTTTGATCATTTGAAGTACCTTGAAAATTTTAGAATTATCCTTTCAGATGACCTTCTAAGGAGACATTTGCTGGAACATTAAATAAGCTACGCATAGCAAAAAAGATTATATGGCTTTATAAAAAAAATTCACTATGATTTTAAGAAAAAAGATTGACTCTCATTTTCTGTTATTTGTTTGTAAAAGCAAACGTGCAGGCCAGTATACGTGATGCTAGTTAAACTTGCTACGTAAAACAGATCCCCGTTTAAAATAGGTAGACTTAGTGAGAAAGGTCTTCCAGCTTTGCTACAGCTGTAACAGTTTTCACTAGCTGGAGAGCTGCCCCAGCCCACATGGAAGAAACAACAAAACTCTGGTTTCATAGTGAAAAACTAATATGATGTATAGCCTGTGAAGTGCAACACAGGGGAGTGTCTTTTGCAGATGACAGGATAGGATAAGCATCAAGAAGGCTGCACAGTGAGCAACCAGGACTGACAATCTGCTTGAGAAGAAATTTAAAAGAGCCGCAGAAGTAGGAGAATATAAATCTTTGGTTAGATTAATAAAATGTGAATGTTTGCAACTACACATTTTAGACTCCTTTATTCTTTACAAATGCAAAGGATTATAATTTTATAGAACATTAATTTTATATATTGTTTGCTTATCTGTAAAGAAAAATGTATACCATAATTTGAAAAGGTAATAAATGTGTTTTTTTGATGTGAATACAGAATTAGATGCATAAAACAACGTAATAAAATTTGCTTGTCTTGTTGCTATATTTCATGAACTAGTGGTCAAAACACAAATGTTTATAAAATGTGTTATTTTTAACAAATTAATTCTGTGGCTATTCATATTGGTATTGTACCTCAGCAAAAACTTTTTTCCTTTAACAATGTTTGGCTACTGAGAAGTCTGCCATTTAGAACCTAGGAGTTTCACTCAATAGAAGATTTGAATATTTGATCCAGAAGTTAGTCTGAGGCAAAAAATCAAGTTAAACCTACACAGAGTTATTCTTCAGCAACTGAATATCTATTACAACTATGGACAACTGTCAGAACAGAATGAAAAAGCCAAGTAACACATACAGTATTCCTCAGGGATTATTTATAGGAACAAATCTGGAAAAATGGATTAAATTCAGCTTCAAGTTCGCTGAAATGTATTTGTATTAAAAAAAACCCCACCATCAACATGCTGTTCATTCTGGAATTTCAAAACAACCAGAAGTTTCACCAGTGCAATGTTTGCACTATTGTTTACAGATCTGAGACACTCTGGTGATTCTTTAAATGCAGCCATTTGAAAAGTACTTCAAAAAATAATCACAACTAATGTTCTTTTACCAAAAAAGTTTGAATATTTTAAGAGATCACTGAATTATGAACTATTCTGGCACTAGCCTACTGTATTATTATGAAAATTAATTACTTTTTGTTTAGAACTCATGAGCGTTTTTACTTATTTATTAGTTTTAAAAGTTTTACAAAAAATCAGTCAGTGAAGAAATGAAGCAGCTGTCCACACGTTCATATATTTTAGAAGTGTTTAGTGTTTTTCTGGAAGAACTTCTAAAATATTCTGGAAGCAGAAGGGTTTTTTAATGTTTCAACACTTACTATTTTACAGGTATTCTCAGCACTTGCACCTCCTAGCAATCTGAGATGCAGCTGTAAATACACAGAACCCCCCAAATACGATCGATTCTTGCTGTGTTGGAGAAGATTTTATATACTTGTTTGCCATAAGAATTTTAAAAAGAAAACAGTAAAGAGGTTCATGAAAATCTAGGATATCCAGGAGTTTAAAATTTGTATTCTTTCCCTCGTACCTCAGAAATCCTCCACTTCCGTTTTTATATTTCTTTTTGCTGCTCTTTTACCAATATTGAAGTAGCACCTAGGAACTACAGTGAGGACCAGGCTTCTGTTGTACTAAGTGCTTTACAGCCACAGAACAAAATTACAACGCTGCTCCCAAAAAACACATAATCCAAGACTGAAACACAAATCAAAAGCTGTACACAGGCAACAGTGCAAGCATACAACATGGCATTTCTCTGTAGCACGAATGTATCTTATCTATTGAGTCTGATATAATTTTAAGTATTAAGTGTTCAAATACAACTTTTTTTACTCTTCAGTTTAGAGAGGCTCATAGAGAATGCAGCACTTAGAAGATAGTCTTTTCTACATTGCTAAAGGCTTTGTTAGCTGTACTGGCTGCGCCAAGACAGCACTGCCTCTAACCATGACTTTTGTTGTTAGGGTTTAATATTTGAACTTGATGTCATTTGATGGGATGCTATGAATGAGTAAAATTGGGGCCATTTATTAGAATAGCATCTTGAATCCTTGATGCTATATAAGGATGCTATTATACAGATGCCATATAAAAGAGAAAAACAATCCCAGGAGTGTATTCACTAAATATAGTCATGCGGAAGGTCACTGAGAAGGAAAGCATCAGTAACAAAATTACTCCAATTAAAAAAAAAAAATCTAAAAGTGTGGATTCCTGCCAGAGATCCTTGCTTATTGCCTTCAAATTTATATGGATTTCTTGAGTATCCCTGCCTTTGGGTGCAGTGTCCTTAGGCTGTATCTGTTGGGTCCTTTGATACAAACCAAGACCATAGGTCACAGCAGCTTTTTGGTCTCCATTGACTCACGAGGCTTAAAAAACTGGTATGTCTGGAGAGAAAAATCTTCTTCAAGGGAGTCAGGCAACCACCAGTGAATAAAAGCTAGCTAAGATGAATTTTGCTTTGGTTTAGAAAACTTACTTGTTAGCTGGATTATAGAAGACAAAGTCTTGGATGTAAATTCCAGGTTACCCTCAACACAAGACCAGGGACCATGAAGCTCATCTGCTTCACTCTTTATAACAGACTTGATCTTCAACATCTCTGTCTTGTTTTCTCAGACCTTTATCTTTCTTCTTTCACCTGATCCTCACTAAGGAGCATTAACGTTAAACATTAGCATCCAGGGACTGAGGCTGCTGTTACCTTTGCCTTCTCTTCATACAAGCTGTCCCATTCACATTTGAAATACTGTTCAACTCCAGATTAGATAACTGAGAAGAAATATCCATACATTTCTCTGTCTCACTGTAGGATAAGAAGCTCTCTCCTCCCCCACAACAAATGTCATGTATAATGGGAAGAAACAGTCATGCAAAGCAAAGTTTTTACAAAGCCACACAGAACAGCCTAAATCATCCACATCCCACCCTTCACCTACAGTTTAGTCTTACGGCACCTTGTGTCCCTCAGCCCATTCAAATCCACTCACAACTGTGCAGTAAAGTTCACCTCTCTGCCGTTGGCCACCTACTCCTGCCAACAGGGGTAGACCTGACAGCTGAATTGCCAATGGGATGTTGGAGTTACAGATTGGTACCTGTTTACTTTTTGGTTGATTACTCTCAATTGCTCTTTCTACCAAGAAACTGTAAAGCAAACTGGCCAGGCTTGGACAATGCCTTTCCACTGGCTGGTCCGCTTCCACCAGCATATAATAGAGTCATGCTAGAAGCAACTAACAGCCTCAGACACTGGTAGGCTTTCACTCTAGTATTAAAGATCCCAGTTTAAGATCCATAAGAGGAATTACTACTTTTACATTCCCTGCTTTGGGGATTTATCCCTACTTAAGAGTCCAGGATTGTCATGTACACTGAAAGAAGATTGCAGAGAGCAGGTGGAAGACTAATGAAAAAAGGAAATGGGGCAGAGGGACAGGGACAGGTTAAAAATACTAAACACAACAATGCAAAAGACACTGAGTCAGTAACTAAGTCCTTTCTAAGTGACTCACCAAAAACTAAGAACATGCAATGCAGATAACTCTCAGACACTAAACACAACAGGACTTTGCTGTGCTTTTCAGCCCTGCTCCCCATCACTGCTGCTGTCCTGCCGTTACCCTCCGTGAAGACACATCTCCGCTTTCTCCCTTTGCCAGACTTTTTTCACCCAACTCCTTTTCTCTTTGTTTTTTACACTTTTCCTAGCTGCCTCATTTTATTTCTGCCACTAGCTACACTGGGAGGCTTCTGTGCTGGCACCAAATATTTCTGAAATTGCAGTGCCAGCCCACTGTCTACCATCTCATCCTGCCCATTCTTTTCTGTCCTACTGTCAGTTCTGTAGGTACATGCTTATATGAATTGAGCATCCTGCTCCTTGAGGAACTGTGCTAAAAAGCAGTTCCCCAGTCCACTCGTAAGTGCAACCCAACTGCTACCTACCTACTTTGCTAAAGCTTTCACCCATTTCTTTGTGTTACACACTGTGACAATAACTTGCATTGCCAACATTTATGATTTACTGTTTCCCTCTAAATGTTTTCTGAATGTGTCTGCTCGCAAACGCAGTCTTTCAGATCAGGAGAATAAAAGAGCATCTGGCACCAGCTCATCCCATTCAGCAGTTGCTTCCCTTTCTGTTGAGCGCTAATGACTACCAAAAAGCATAAGGCATCCACAGTAAGAGGATCCAGGGACTGCAGGCTACCACTCAAAATACACACAAGAGCAAACAGAGGGCTTTGACTTAAAACCTCCCCAAAAGTCGCATCATTTCCTTTCAGATAGGACCACTGGAAACTTCCATGAAAATGTATCATCTCAGCACGGAGGGTCTCTAACCTAGCCTCTGATCATGAGAGCTGGTACACTAAATACAGGCTTTTGCCACTTACACAGGCTAAAGTTGTGGTCAACACGTCAGCCAACTCCTCGCGCTCTAAGGCTCATGATAACATATGCAGCAAATGCAAATATTCAGCTGTATAACTTGGGCTCCCAAGCCACATCTTTATCCATGTTCTCCTACTATTTTAAAGCAGGATATACTACAAACAATACTTTTACTACTTTGCTTTTAAAAAGACTATGAAACAAAAGCTCAGCTAAAGCACCATAAATTGTCTTGGAGACTAGAACAATAAGATAAGCACTACAATACTTGATTAGGCATTTTCCCTGCTCAAAGGAGAGAGAGAGATCTCCTGAATCAAAGGACGTTTAGCTTGGATGTTACAGTTCAGAGTGAAAATTGGGTAAGTCCATTGCAGAAGCCTGCAGTTATTTACCAGTAGTCTTAAAGAATTCATAAACTCTCTACTAGGTCTTTTATTTCCTCCTCATCTATCAAATGTGCAAATCATGTTTTACAGTTTCTTTTTTTTTTGTAACCGGCTTTAAGGCAGTTTTTTAAGCTTTAACGCTGCAAGCACCCAAAAAGGAACAAAAGGGAATACACAGAGGTATTGTTCCAAAGTTCAAGTTGGTTTCTGCGTGAATAAAAATCAGCTCTTAGATTACATTGAAAATATATGGGACCTTAAGTAAAATCTATTTAATAGCATTTGGAGAATGTTTCCCTTGTCTCTACCCATAAAACTTTCCTGTAAGGAAAGCGTGTAGATCTCGCTCCTAATTCATTTATCCCTGAAGCACTACAAATATGATGCTATAATTCAATAACCAAGCGAAAGCAAAGAAAGAACTTGGAGTAATTTGGTTCACATTATTTTAGTGTAATCTCTACACTGTACAGCAAGTGTTTAGCCAGTGCTAAGAAGCTTGAGTTTGTAGGTTCAAATTATATTAATCTGGTACCATCTGTCTGGTGGCAACTGGATCTCAGACAAGCAATTTAATGGGGCTAAAGCGGTGCCTCCAGCAATTCTGAGGATGCACAGAAGCAAGTTTCCATTCTGCCTTTGAACACTGAGCAACAAATTGTGTAGCCTAAAGCAGATGGGGAATCCTTCAGGAAACCATAATCACATCAGCTCCACGCTGCAAAATCTAAAAAGAGAACAATATTGGGGAGGGGAAACAATCAAGAGTACACAAAATAAAAAGCAAGTAAAATCATGGTGCCCAATCTCTTTTTCCACACATCCTCACCATCCCTTTTCAGTTCCCTCAGACTGCAGAATAGGATACAGCACCCTTAAATGAACATGCCTGCACCACCAATGGTACTGCAAGCTCTGATACTCCCTGGGAAAACAGAATTCAGATTTTACCACTAAAAAAGCCCAAGCTCCTGTATATCGAGCCAAATCAAACTCTCCATTAGCAACTGGCATCACAGAACCTACGCAAGACAAGGGAGCCAGATACAGTTCAGCAAAATATACTGTGAAAAATCATGAGGAGGGAGGATGTTGTCACAAGACACAAAATCAGATGTTAAGTATGGTCAGCAACTGAATCACACTGCTTCCATCCACGTACACACACCTGCACGCACATAGGTCATCTCTTGCTTGGGAGAAAGCTGTAAATAGAAATGCAAAGCGCACTATGAAGAGCCCTAATCTAACTATAAGCTCTGTAAGGCTGCATATGCTCTGCCAAAGGAACGTTCCTGCACAATGCAGAGGCAGATGTTGCAGGCAGCATTTACTTGGAGGGCTCCCTATTTCTGCAACTATCCAACCCTTTAATGCGTGCAAGGACTTGGCTCAGGAACAATTCCTTTCAGCTTTCCATGCTGTTAGTCTACTCACTCCAGCACACGTCAGTCCTCTGCTCTGCAGAGCTGCTACTAAGCTTCCCTCTTTCCCTCAGTCCGGACTTTGTCAGTGTTCTCCCACACTGCTACCTAATCTTCTGAACTTCTTTCTCCTGTGCAGGGAAACACTGTGATAAGGAGGTAGATAGTTCTTTAGTTCTTTCATCTGCTTGTGCTCCCAGTTTTACAGTGTCCTTATTCTGATGGCAGTAAGAAAGCACATATAGGTATGCAACAGCTGACAGAGTATTTTACAAGGAAAAAAAATCATTCATAATGTGGCAACACAGAAGGGAAATGCATCAAAAAACCTGAAAGACATCCTGAAACAGATCTGAGTTACACTACCATATGAAGAGACTAAACCATAATAGTTACATGCTTACAGAATGTCAGTGAGACCACAGGATGCTGCAGGAAAAATAATTAGGAGACTGTCAGTCCTAAAGGTATCACAGGGTAATGGTTCCTGCTGCTGGCAGAGTACAATCCTCAAAATAAATGTAGTCAAAACTATGCATTATTTTCAATGCAGGAAACGCTGATCTCGTGGCAGCAATCTATTTTTATAATGTTACCTCTGATGTGCTAAATGATTCATAAAACAAGAATATTTTCTATGAGAAACATTTCTCTAGTAACCAAACAGTTGACATTAGTATTACTAAATGTAAGTATGGCTTCTTTTTTTTTTTTTTTTTTTGTTTGTAAATTAGTCAAATAGAAATCCCTTAGCATACAGCCTGTTGACAAATTATCTGGGCAAAGCTGGACCTTCTGTCTGAGTATGGTGATAGTTCAGCCAACTCTGAATAGCTTTATCCCATGGAAGTACTTGGAAGGAGGGCTTAGAGGCAGTAGCTGTGACTGGGATTCCAGGCAGGCATTGGGATCTAGAAAATCCATCCTTACATCTCATCTTCCACAATTTACCAGGTTGTGCCTACTGTAGGAAGCAACGGAGACAGCTGATGCTGAGGACCTGACACCCACACCACATGCACATTTCAGGAGGTGGTCACTTCAGACTAGTTCTAGTCTGGTCCTATTGTCTGAATGCACGTTAGCAACGGGAGCACATTAGGTGCGTTTCTTAAGTGCACGTTACAGTCAACCAGGAAGTCCAGCTTCATCCAGAAAGATCTCCCATCTGTGAGCTCCAAGCCTGCTCAGTGATACAAACCAAAGCACAGGTATAATTTGGAGGTTCACTTCAAAAGCTTATTTCTGATTAAAAGCTTCCTAGTTGAGTACATCTGGAGGAAATCTCTCTTTTTGCTCCTTATATTTCAGTTTGTCCTCTGTAACATACTGGAGATCTCTTGTTTTCAACCTTTGTGCATCCACAGAACTGCAGACATTTCACTGGAGTTGCAGATCCAGACTTTTCTTGAACTACATCTTGGCTGAGTGGCCATGGCGCACTGCCTGGTCCTGCTTTCCTATTCACTCAGTCTAGAGACTCAGCCAAAGGCTGCAGTAGTTTCCTTCCCATGGAAACCTGCCTCCAGGAGCAAACTGGGAGATGACTGGCTTTGTATCCTAGACACATCCTTAGCTAAAAGACAGCCAAAGGATTTTACAAGACATGTTTAGTGGTCTCACAAGGATGCTTAGATATAAAGTACTGCTACTTGATGGCACGACCTTAAGAATTATTAGCAAACAGTGATCCTCTGGTGGAAGAATTGCTGTTACTCATGTTTCTTTATCCTGATCAGCTCGGGTTCAATGCACTCTTATCAAACAGGATTGCCTCAGCATGTACCTATAGGTCACCTAGCACTATGTTGAGGGCAGAGCTCTAACGAACAATTTATATCTTATTCAGGAAATTACAAGCCAGAAGTTGCCAACTTCTGAAATTTATTACCTATGATAGTTGTTACAAAAACTCACCATGTGTAACAAGGCTTTCATCTATTCATTTTCCTTACATCCTGAGGCGTGAGAGAGAAGTCGTAAAACATGATCACGTGCTGAAACATGAATAAACTGACAAATTTTTAAACCCAAGCTCATGAGTGTTGAACCACTGGTGTTAACAATCCTGCATGTTCATTTATCATTGCCTTCTCAAAGGAACTATTAGAGTAGATACAGGGCAGTGTCACTGTTGGGAAAGGGTAAATTAAGCTGAAATTTAAAGGGTAAATTAAGCTCAAACATAGATGTATAGAAGATGAATAATATGAAATGTGATGGATAATAACTAAAATTAAGTAACAGTGACTAACAAGTGGGCACTGGACCAAGAAAGCAAAAGACTTAGGTATTCAAGTTAAGCCACCTGGCATAAATTGCCCCATCCACTTCCAAGACAATTGTATTTTAGTTGTTAACACTGAGAAACATGAGTGCATGGGATCTCTGCTCAGCACATCCCAATACCCTACTATCTATCTGCTTCATACTATACAAATGTACAGAACATTTCCTCTAACACATGTGGAGAGGAGCATTTTTTGTCCATAAATCTTGCCTTATTCAGGGAAGTTTGTTACAACACTGCACTAAGGATGTGGTTGTCTCTGGACTCCAGTCTATGGAGTTGCATATGAAAAAGATGACAAGAAATGAAATACAAGGACAATGCATCATCCTCCCAGTACCTACAATATATCTGAGAAAAACAAACTTTTGCTGTGGACTGTTTACTGTTTGAGAGAGAAACACTTACAGCCTAGGGAGGGAGAAGGAAGAGATGAAGGAAGACTTTGGCAGCAGTGTGAAAACAAAACCTTGCAGGTACATTTTACCTCTCCATGTCCAGAGATACTGCTCACTTTATGCGGGAACCCATTTCACTATACCTGTATAATGTTTAAAGGAAAAGTCGAGGAAGAATAAAGTACTGCCACACTGAGATTTCCCTTCTGGTTGTAAAGCAAAAAACAAGTCACAGCAGAAAGCACGTAGGCAGAAACTTTGAGCTATGGTTGTCCCTATTCACATCAACCGCAAGAGGCAAAGCATCCAACCTTCCAGTACAGCATTTCAAAAGTGGGAAGTGTTATAAGCCATAAAGATAGGGCCTGGGGATTTCAACATTACTTTCTCAAAAGTAGAACAAATAGGGCTTTTGGGTAATTATTATTTTACTGACAGCCAACACTGATGTCTCAATCAGATGAAAAATTTACCTTCGCTTCTGCAATTCTGAAAATAAAGGTGATAAAAAAGCAAAGACAACAAAGCTGAAAAGTAGAGAAAGCGATATTTACTGTAGGTTTCTATAATGCTTTTCACATCTGGAGTCTGGAGGATAACAGGATACTTCCTTACTAACCTGGAATAAATCATTGCTTTCACAATTTCCATTCTGCCTTTGTAAAGGTAACACGTAACTGCAGATAAACAGTCTATAAAAAGCATAACTTATTGCCCCAGAAGCATTATTCAATGATCAGACTTTACAATAATTGTATCATCAAGTTTTCAATTCCTTAATTTACTTTTTCAGACAAATTCTGCCCGAGAACCTGGAAAGAATACTATACATGTGTAACAAGATGTAGATACCTCTTTAAAAAGATTCCTAATCCTCATCGCAATACAGTCAACACAATGCCCTTACTGCCAAAATTGCTATTGTTATTAAGTAACTATTGTTATCAAGTGTTTCACATGTAGAAGCTGTATGTCAAGATGAAGATGTGCCCATGAAACAGAAGTGAAATATGGAATTATTTCTGAATTCATAAAGAAGATATAAATGGCTGCCTCTTTAATCCCATTTCCCTCAGAAAAAAAGCAAGAATTTCATTACGAGAAAGATACATAGCAAAAACTTTGGTTAAATTATATTAATATTGTAACTGTATGAACAGTTTTAAAATTAAAAACTATTTGTATTACTTTTCAGTATTGTTAAGCCTATGAAAGAGAAATCTCTTAGTTGACAATAGCAGTCTATTTCCAAGAGTCATATGGGCAATAAAGCACCAATAAATTCAGGTACAGGTATTAGAAGTATCTACTGCCTTATTCTGTGCATAGACTTAATTTATTTCTCTCAGTTGGTAACATGATTCAAATGGAGCACGTTTACAACGTCACAGTCTCTTGCATTAATAGAGCTTATGCTTGGTGATCATCTTCTAGTTTGGGGGTTTGTATATATCATGCATACACACACACACAAAGCAAATATTAAGCAACTCCAATCTAATACTGTTAAAAATGAGTACTGCATAAACAAAACATAAGCGCACACAGCAATTTCATGTTCTAAATCCACCCACACGGTTGTTCTCAGTAATTGAAGAACAGAGCTGCATGGGCAGATTCACAGAATTTGAGTTACAGACATCTGTGCTGAAATAGTGATCAGCATATGAAGGTTTTGTTCATTAAGGAACAGAATAAGGTCTTGTTTTTTTATTTATTTTATCCTCAAAAACAAAATAAATACAGAAAAATTGCAACAACAACAAAAAAGCAGAATAAGCTCAAGGTACTCTGCTTCTTTCATTCACTCCCAGAAATCTACTCATCTTGAAGCATAATCTTAGTGCTATTCCAGGAATGAGCCATGATAAACAAACTTGCACGTATGAAATCAGTTACCTTAAAAATCTGGAAAAAATGGAATAGATTAAACTACAGTGTAGCCTGTAGAATAGTATTGTCTCTAGCTGCTGCAAATACCACACTGCAGATTAAGATATAAAATCCCTAACAGACCAGATACAGAATTGCCAGTCCCCATGAATTATTTGTCTCAGTGTCTAAAAGTCAGAGCTCAGCTGAAAGTCCAATGCAGGTAGCCTTTTCCATCCGGGACACTCTGTTTATATTAACTGTAGATAGTTTTATGGTCCACAAAGATGTCCAGTCCTTCTTTGAATACTGCTAGGGCGAGTGGCCTCATTTTGCCCCAATGACTTCCTATGGCAGTAAGTTTTACAGTCGAATTACCCGTTAAGTCAGGAAGTCTGATAAGCAAAGCAGTCTTGGCAAAAGTCTAGAGACTAAAGCAAAAGATGGACCAAGAGCCTAAAGCAAAAACAAGTTTCTTCCTTTAAAGGGAAGACTTTATGCTATTCTGATTTTACTTTCCCTTTCACAGAACGTCCCCGCACTCCTGTGTTACAAGAACAGCAGCAGAAGCTTCACTTGTAACTGTAATTTTATTTCATGTCATCCTCCCATGCATCTCTCTTGCAAGGTAAACAATTCCCCATCTTCAATTTTCTGAGCTAAAACAACAGAGAGACAGCACCTAGATTTTATTTCAGCAGCTTAGAGCAGCAATGTTTCACAGCTTACTTTTAAGCATCATGACTTAAATTGATTAACTGAAAAAGGGGATACATTTGGACGTTTTTCACAGCCTCTCTGGAGCTCCAGGGCACAAACCTTTCCTTTCTTCAGCTTTCAGTCAATACTGAATGACTTTTCAAGAACTTGATCCAAGAGTGTCAACGAAGCAAAGAACTAGTTATACAACAATGTTATCTCCATGCGTGACCTGCCACAAAATCTGTGCTCCTCTGGGATTACAACATGTATTAAGATTGGAAAAAAACGTAGAAGAGCAAGATATAAAACAACCTTAGTAAGCGAGCTCACCAAGTACACCTATTTCTTCTGGCAAGTGCTGAAATAGATGGACAGAAGGAGCTATAGTGCATCTGCAGACAGATGTGCCCAGGGAAGGTTCCAGGATAGTTCTAATAAAAGCCAAATCCCACAGACTTCAGTAGGTCAAGGCAGTTACCACACAAATCTAGCCATGATTCACAGCATTCCACTCTAAAAGAACATGTATACCCCATCTTCAGGGTGTTTTGCTCTATTACAGGCAGATTTGTATTCGAACATAACTTCTAGTTTAGTTTTCTCAGAAATAAATAGAATCCTGATCAGCAAATTCTTGTCTGCCATAAATTACACAGCACATGTTCCAGTTCATTAATGATGCTTAGTCTTGAAAGCTACAGGGATTTCACAATTCTTCCTGTAACATTTACAAAATATTTCCATAAATTTCCTACTGACTGAGCAAATAACATATCCTCCCCAGTTAATGTTCCTAACAGAGAGTCAGAACATCAACTCAGGGTATCACGTATGGAGCATCCAGCTGGTTCTCTCGATGAGAGCACAGCAGAGACAGAGTTTGTGGAATTGAAGTCTCACCAAGAAGAAAACCTGCCTCCAGGGCAACAGGAACAGGTAAGAACTGGTGCAGCAAGGACCTATGCTTCTCCTTCACAGCACTGCTCTCCCAAGTAAATGGATGCATAGGGCTCACGGGGCTTTCCTCACCACTGAGCAGCAATTACCCTGTACAGATGTCTGTTCAGAAGGGGATAAATCCAAGAAGACTCAAGGCTCCATTTTGCTGCTACCAAACTCAAATTGTAAAAACGAAGTAGAAGGCGTTACATGGGTGGGTAAAGAAATCAAATGATACATATTTTAATATGGGTATCTTACTTTCTAAAACATCTCCTATGAATAGATCTTCCCCCAGTTTATAAGCAAAGTATATTTTAATGGTTTTCACTCAGTGCATGACCAGAGTTATTTTTATAGCAAGCATATGTGCAAAACTGTATGTGGGACTCCTAACAGTCAATACCCTAACTGGTGTGGGTCACTAATGATTAAACATTACCAACAAACGATCCTTTTTCAATATGGCTTCAGTATGCTTAATCTTAATCAACAGCAGGCAATTCACAGGGTGAACTCAAATTATGAATTTGTGCTGTCAGAGCCAGGGAAAGGCGGGATGCTCTGGATTACTTACAAGATCTCGGTTGGCAACCACCTATGGCCCACAGTGTGCTCAGAAGCCTAATGACCATGCAACACCCGCAGCCCCTCCAGCTGCATGTGTGGCAAAACCCCACCGTGTCCTCCCCTCAGCCTCGGGGCTGCTGGGCTTCCCAGGAAGATCAGAGTCACTACAGCAGCAGCAGCATGGCACATCCCCCCAGTTCACAAGGCTGGTTTCGTTTAACGAAAACCTGGTTTTCTGAAACAAATTCTAGACTTCATCTGTTTCTGAAAGATGGTGGGAAAGAAGGGCATCACTTGATAGACCGGAGACAGAGTTCATAGAATCATCATTAAGGTTGGGAAAGACCTGTTAGACCGTCAAGTCCAACCATCACCCCAACACCACTATGCCTGCTAAACCATGTGCCGAAGTGCCACATCTACGCGTTTTTTGAATACCTCCAGGGATGGTGACGCAACCACCTCCCTAGGAAGCCTGTTCCAGTGTCTGACCACTCCTTCCGTAGAAAAATTTTTCCTAATATCCAATCTAAACCTCCCCTGACACAACTTGAGGCCATTGCCTCTTGTCCTAT
>Ga0181612_151667_pt1 | contig 19239 bp, 14 predicted proteins | sample HoacroProtozoa21_FD_119630 | JGI IMG/M metagenome (GOLD analysis project Ga0181612, IMG submission 119630) | Hoatzin crop microbial communities from Cojedes, Venezuel. Combined Assembly of Gp0051906, Gp0051904, Gp0051908 | reverse complement strand
CATGAGCAGCATGTGAAAAGATCCTAAGATTACACTCATCTTGGTTTGGTTTTGATATTTTGGGATGCACATAGTTTACAGTTCCAGGCCGATACGTAATCTCCAGGGCTACAAACATAATTAAAAGGAAAAATGTGTTTGTATATGTGGGTGGGCGTGTAATATTCTCAAGCTTATGGCCTTAAGAGGAAACAGTACATAGCATATGAAACTCCATAGAATGGTAAGCGTTGGCAGTTTTGTTCCTCAAGGATTATGTACCAGCCTCAAGAAGTAAAACTGTGTTACTTAATAGGATAGACGGTATCTTGGCAAAAAGGAGACTGGCAGGTATTACATATGGACAGATTATGGTCAACATTGAGCTCGGTATACTTAAAGTTTGCTGCTAGAAAATGTGCGATAAGAAGTTTTCAGCAGTGAATTCTGTTCATTATTTGCAGAGGCTATAAAAACAGAAGCTTTTTTCAAAAACAGCAAGGAACAAAAACTACTTTTCTTCAATTTTGCCAGCTATGCCTGTTTACCTCTGCCGCAGGGTAGTAGATAAATTGGAGATGAATGTACACGTGGTTGAACTACTCCGTTTAAGAGCCTGTTATGCCAATAAATCAGTATTTACTTGCTACGTATGTAATATATAAATGGCACATTCATAGATGTTGAGTAAGTTTCCCTAACTAAGGAAACTGTTCAATACACTTAATATCTTAGTAGCAATGATTAAAGTACAAACCTAATAGCATAAGTTGAGTAGAATCGTTTTAACAGAATTGCACCGTCTTTATATAGGGTTTTCTTTAAGCTGATATTTTTAGTCTTCAGACTTCAGTTACTCCTGCTGAATTAACAGAACCTTCCAGAAGATCTGTTTTGTTTGAAATCTGCAAGCTTGACATTTAGCTTTTCAGCTAGTCCTCTGCCCTGTTGCAAAACTTACCTGTTTCCTGCATATGGCAAATGTAGAGGGAAGATAAAGAATACAGTATTTGGCCATGCTCTCATAAATTTATGGAACATGGGATTTCTTGCTGTGAGAAAAACAGCTAAATGATTGTTGCTTTATCTAGTAAAACAAATGTGTCCTTCCCAACAGAGATGATAATTTCTGCTGAACTGAACACTTATACATTTTGCCACTAAACATCTGATTTTCAAAAGAGCTTAGACTCTGCTTCAGCAGCTGAATGAAGCTCTCGTAATATTTGGCTTCCAGCTGCTCTTCCCAAGGACTAGATGCCCAAATGAGAACTTTTCCCCCTGCCTTGCTGTCTAAAGTGGGGTCCTTAGGTGCTGGGCTCATTCAAAGTTTGAAGATATTTGAAAGAATAATGGGAAGTTGCACTTGGAGAATTGCTAAAAAACCTGGTGCTAATTACAAAGTGAAACGGCAGCTTTTTAATACTGCCATTTTAGAAAGAAAGTATTCACAATTAGTCCCCTAAATCCTTTTTAGACAGCCTTCCCTAAATCACATGCAGATGGAGATACAGCACTCATATGGTACCCATTTTAGATTATCATTGCATGAAAGCTAACATGACTAATACCAACTATCATTAAGTAATAAGCTATTTCCACTAAATCGGTGCAGAACTGCTGCGTTGAGACGTGGACGTTAGGAGAAGCATTGGGAGCCTGTGCACTGATTCTTTTGCACTTATAAGTAAATGATACAGAAATAATTTGAAAAACTAAATGCTAGTGCACGTGCTTTTTGGTGTAAAGACTCTTCATTTTACAGAAATGACAAGACCTTCCTGAGTGGTAAAGGCATAGCCAGGGATCAAATCCCGGTGAGCAAAAGGGACCAGAGACGAAGGGTTGCAGCAGAAACTGAGGGTCTGCCAAGGCAGACAACAAGAATATTAAGTGTTGTGGAAAGTCTCTCATATGTATAATTGGGACTATTTACTGAAGATGAAAAGGTGAAAATGAGGTGACATTAAGATGGCACAGCAGCAGTTCTCATCGACATTTTTGATGCTATTTTATTTACCAACTTCCATGGCACAGAAACGAGAAAGAAATCTGTGAAACCAAAATAACGCGAGTAAAAAGCGGTGTGGGGGGAAAGCATCCACAGACTGTGGTGCTCATCCTAGTGGCGTTTTGAGAGGAAAACCCAAACATGCTTAGTTTAGGCAGCAAGGGCTTCCAAACTGAAGACTAGCAGATGGTAGAAGTCAGCGGTGGGGACTCATATATAAATCTTCTGGCGTGGGACCTCTTGGCATAAATGGGGAGATCTTAAGAGACTGCATGTTCTTGTGTAACTGTCTCAAAAGGGATCCTCCCTGAAGGAGCCCGTTTTGGTCAGTGTTGAGGTCAAGGTGGCTGACTGCACAGACTGCTGCTCCCAGCCACATTGGCAAGCTTGTCTGTGCCCTCTGTGGCATTGACTCTTCATAGCTTTGCCCTTAGTTTCATCTATCTATTATTTCCAGGATAAATACAGTAAGGAGCACAGGGTTTCTTTTAGGACCCTCTCAATATACATCAGGGTTCTTTGATATCCTCCCTGTGTGCGCTGTGACTTGAAAGTACTGGGGGCAGGACAGGTTATTGATACCACTGAGTATATAAAAAAAAAAATATTTTTTTTCGTTGTTTAGGGTTTTTGACATAATCTGTGACTTCAGCTGAGTGTCCTGGGCTGCACACCACAGTAGGTTAGGGATGGGGAGAGCCACATTTGGAGCAAGGCAGGCTCCCAAGAGCTAGTGTTGGCCGTCCTGCCCCTGCTGCCCTGTGTTTGATTTTGAAGGGACCTGTAGGACCTGTAAAATTTGTCCATTGTTCCAAGTGTTTGCTTTAAAAATATGTGAAAATACCTGGAGAGATCCATCCTATGTAAGGCAAATAATCAAGTAGGTACTCAAACTGACATCTCTTCAGTTTAGCCCTCCTCTTCTGCTTCTCTGAAAAGAGCTGAGCTCCTGATCAGCACTGCAAAAAGTCTGAAGTAGATGAAAGATGGAGAGAAGGAGGTGGGGGGAAAAAAAGGAGAAAATTCCAATTTATAATCCTCTAATAACCTGGCTGATTTTTGGGGTGTTCCTATGGTATTTTGTGACAGGGCATTATACTTAGCTTGGAGAAGGGGGCAATTACATCAGGAGAAATATGCTCTGCTATGTTTGATATGATCTGCATAATAACATAAATCTAGCGTTTGTGAAGATGATTTCATCTGTCTCTCATACAGAAAGGCAGCTGGATTTTGGGACTAGGCCACCCACTGCCAGGAGAAAAGTGCTTGAATCTTCAATACCTTTGATTCACGGGCTTTAGGAGGTGAGAATCGTACTGTCACAGCATGTGCCTGGGAAGCATGTTAAATTTCCTACGCCTCGTCCTCTCCCCCTCTCCCACAGTCTGCTTCTAAATTGAAGTCTCTGCAGATGAAACTTTGTTTCTGATACCTCTACATAAATTCGCCTGTTTTCCATTTTGACAGGAGTTTCACTGAAAAAAAAAAAAAAAAGTTCTTTTTCCCCTTGTCTCTGCAGCACAGATGATTTTGTACTTGTCCTTTCCTGAAATATCTAAGTTAATTTTGTAGCTATTGAAGAGAGCTGTGTAAATGCGGCTTTGTAACCTTTAACCACAACACAACACCCTCCTCTCGGTAATCTCCGCCTCCTGTACCTATTCTTGAAAACTGCCTGAAGCAATGTTTCTGCCTTATAAATCTGAGCCTTTAAGATAGGTAGTGTTCCATGCACAGCTGAAGTAGTCTGATTTCTCTGATAATGCCTTTTTTGATGTGTTACTGGTAAACATCTTTCCTTGTAAGAGACTACGGTCATAGTAAAAATCTGACTGGTGACAAAATAACTCTTATGGGCAATGCTAGAATTTCCACTCATTTGGAGTTTACCTTTAACCTCCAGTAAAGCTTGCTGCCAACTATTTTTCTGCATGTTCTACATACAGGCCATAGAGAGTTTTGTTCTTGCTCCATCTAAAGTCCAGCATCATCAGTTAGTACAGGTTGCTTAGAGTCATAGAATGGTAAGGGTTGGAAGGGACCTTAAACATCATCTGGTTCCAACCCCCCTGCCATGAGCAGGGACATCTGCTTGGTGGTGTTTGGATCCAACCAAACCTACAATGAGCAATGTTTTGCTCATGTTCACATGTGAATTCTCTGCCTGCAGAGAAACCGAGTCTGTACCTGTGCAGAAAACAACCAGCAGCTTTTCACGTGCAACACTTGTAAACATAGCAATTACATAAGCCAAATTGTGAGGGGGTTTGGTTTATTGGTGCCTGCGTTTATTGTACCTTGTCATCTGCAGGAAATGAATCATCGGATACAGAAATGTCTCTTCAGGAACCAACATGCAGCTGAGCTCAGATTTGCGGAAGAGAGAGATGGTCATCTGAAAGATAGGAAGGAGTTCCCTTAGAATGTAGCTGGAGCAATAATGTTGCATATCCATTACTTTCTGACAGGTAATTAAGACAAAAAGATTTGTATTTACATACTTAGCTGTTAGGCATCTAGAAAGAGTCCTGATTTTTCCACATGGTGACTCCGAGAGCTGTATGGTTTTCTAACAAGTCTAAAAATCAGGCTGCTCAGATCCATGCCTATGTTTATTTCCAGAGTTAACGTGTAGTTGGACGAGTCAGAGGGAAGTGGTGGAAGCCCTTTCTCTTTAGAGAAGGAAGCAGGGCAGGTGTAACGGCAATAGGAACAGGCAGGTCTGTACAGGTGTGTGGACTCAGATGGTCAGACCAGAATGGCAAAATGTGCTGTCACAGTTTTTGAGAAGTCCTGATCCAATTGAAGACTGAAGGTCTATCTGTGTGTGTGTGTGCTTAAAGCACACATTCAGAGCTCTGCTGACACAGAGCAGCTTGCTTTTCAAAGCAGACGTGAATCATAGCTGCAGAGAGAGAGAGCAGAAAAGACTGCTCCAGGTTAGTGAGTGTGTGCCAGCAATGGAGTCGTGCTTGTCTATTGGGGGAAACTCTCCCTTGGAGGGTTGCTGTGGATGTACACATCCCTCGCTATACATACAGCATGATTGTATGAACCGAGTCTTTCCTAGTGTCCCTTTCTTATGAGGAAAAATTGGATGCTTAAACACTACCTTTGGAATATTGATATCGCTGTCAGCTTATTTGTCCCTTTCAAGCTTTGTATTCCGCTATGGGAGGCTCATAACTCTTTTTGTCCATTAGCTAATCATTGTCCCGAATAACTCGTTGCTCAGAATTATAAGATTTCCTGTATGTGCTAGATGCTCTGGCTTGAGTCAGTACATGCACAGTGCAGATGCCTCAGAAGCTGCAGCAATGGAGTCTAACAACAAGCATGATGCTCACAACAAAAAGGATGCTCTTTACCTGAGAGATATTCGCAGCCTGTTTTGAAGCAAGAATGGTGGCTATCTGCCCACATAGAGCTGACCTAGTTGCAGACGAGACCCTTGAATACTGGGGTGAGAGCCTATTTTGTATTTTTTGAACAACTGGAAGACACCATTTGGAGGATGCTTTCCTGTGCTTGCCTTCCTGAAGTGTCTTCACCTGGTTCAAGTAAGGTTCTCATTTGTTAAGTTTTGTGACACTGATCTATAGCTGCTCTGTTAATTCCCAGTTTCTCTTCATCGGGAGTGAATGTGGTCATGAACTCACATATTGACCTTCATCCCCAACCAAGTCAAACAGAAAGAATAGGACTCCAAAATGCTTTATGCCCATGCCACCAGACTTCAAGAGAATGAGATTATGATGAGGTTCTGTTCCATTCTTGCTTGGCCACCTGTCTTCTTGAGATATCTCTGGGCTTCCAGCTGAGGTGCATGTTTTCATTTAATCTCTCCTTACTTTGTTGTGCTTTATCTCCTTGATTAACAGCTCAATTTCTGCTGCATTTCACAGTGTTTGAACAGAGGTGGCATCCAAAACTCTCACTACCGTGTTTGCTAGAAGATGACAGGAGACTTCTGGTAAATTTGTGATATAAGAAGAGAAAGAAGTGTGGTTGAGGGGGAAGAAGATCCCAAATGAAACTCCTGCTCATAGTGTACTAGTGTGTGAGAAGGAAAGGCAGAGATTCCAGCATAGTGATCTGCAAATCATTCTGTCACTTAGAGGCTGAATTACTTAATGACAAAGTTCTTCCTGCCAAATTCTGACAGCTTTTTTTGCTTACACACAGTATTGTTCTCATGTCACTCATCAGACAGTGATACCTTGCTAGATGAGAGAGAAAGATCCCCTTCTTAGGCAGTCTGTTCAGTGATCTCGTTAAACGTGTGTCTGTGGTACTTGGACATCGCTGGAACGCAGCTCATGCATCAATTATGAGGCTGTTAGCTGGTCACAGGATCATTGATGATCACACGCTAATAATGCTAAGCGAGTACAAAAAAGACAAATGTGATCAAAAGATTTTTTGGGAGACAGATTTCCAGATCGAAGAATTTCCGAATCTGAAGCTTCATGTGGAGCTTGTCATGAGTGCTCATTACAAATGCTTTCATGATGGAAAAGATGAGAGGAATGGCTTGTAGGAATGGAGAACCTATACTAGGAGAGTGGAAGTGATTTCCTTGTTTCACCCATCAAAACAATACCTGGGGAGAGGCATGAGCGGTAGAAAGACGAATTATTTAAGGAAAATACTGACCTCAAACCATGCTGGATAGCCTGCAGCTGGAGCAGTAGAGCCAAAAATGTTGAACTACCTGTAAAAAGAGGATTGGTGAATTCATTCAAGCATTTATATGACATGGTTCCTGTAATGATATAAGCTTGATCTCGGTAACCAGAGAGATTCTTTCCAGTCCCATCTTCTTTTGACTGTCTGCGAGGAAATGGAGTGGTCACTGGTATGGTGGCATAATCCAGTGCTTTTTTCCAGCTAACATCTAGATGAAAAGAGTGGAGTTACCTAAGTGTTTTCTTTGAAGGTTGTTTTTTCTTTCTTTTTTTTTCCTCCTTCTGTCCTTCATAACTTTCCTGTTCACTGCTGTCATTTATCCTCGCTTCCCTCTCACAGTCTGGAGTAGCCTTAACATCTTGCTGGACTATTTTGGCTGGCTGTTTTAAATTTTTAACAGCTATTGTGATGTGTTAAAGGTTGTCTTATACTGTCATTTTCTACCTGATTTGATGATTCTGGTTAGCTGGGGTTTTTTCTCATCGCTACTTCTATACTTTCTTGGGATGCTTAAAAATCCCAACCAAACAAAACAACAATGCCCCCCCAAACTGCCACCAACGGTTTTCCCCCAAAAGTACAGACCTTAAATCTGAAGAAGGTAACAATTTTTCATTTTTTCTTCTTTTCATTATTTTATTGTTCTGTTTTATAAAGCAATTATGTCAAAAATATGAGAGAAAAAGATGAAAATATAGTCCCACTTTAAACTTTATTGCATCTGTTAGTTTCTTATGACAAAATGCAGTTTGTAGCAACCTTCCTCCTGTTAGCATTACAGAACTTGGACAAACATAGGAGTGTTCCAGGAAAACTGGACACTGTCATGGAGCTGCTAAATACAGACGAACCCAGCGAAGAAAGTCCCCCGAGTGGGAGCCTGGGAGAGCATCCTAGGGAAGCATCATACATGGGTGTACTGAAGCCTTGTCCTGACCCTTGGGTATCTGTTTATGTCTGCAGCTGGACACCAGGCCTTGAGCTAGACGGTATTTGTGTCTGACCCAGCGTGGCGGCTCTCCTGCGGGCTGGGGACGAAGCTGTCTCTGAATTGAGCGGTGTCACAGAACGCATTCTGCCAGCAGTGGCTGATCAGCAGAAAACTGGTCTGGTTTTGTTACAAAGCCAAAATAAGTCATTGGGAAGGACTTTACTATTGGTCGATAGAATAGGTACTGGGGGGTGGGGGGAAGAAAAAGAACCCCACACCCTGTCTTTTTAGTTTTAGTTCCAGTGTTTAGTTTCCAATCTACTTAGATTCCAGTATTGGTCACAAGAACCTGTATTTTCACCTGTAAACTGAGCACTGCGCTTTGGGGTAAGTGAGATAGGGTAGTTCTGAACTCCTCATTTTAGAGTCACGTTTCTTGAAATAATTTGCAGAATGATACCAGAAATTATATTTACATGTTACTGTAAAATACATGCTTTTCCAGTGCCAATTTACTCTATTTCTAGGCCTTTCTTTTCACATCTTCCTGTTCTAAACATAACTCATTTGTATGTCTTCTCCAGAGGTTTCCATAATCTCCTTTCTGTGGAAGTGAACCGTGGTGATAAAATATCTTAGGACAACTTGCCTAATTTATCAAAGTTCAGAGTTTGTTGGAAATTCATCAGAACATGTGGGTGAGAGGGTAAAGAAAGAAGAAAATCTGGCAAAGGAGATTAATTGAATGGGCCTGGGCATCAGGGACATTGCAGACTGGTTTTACTGTGTCATGTTTTTATGTTTTTATATATATATATATATATGCACATGTTTAATATTTATTATTATTTCCTGTATTATACATATATATTGTCTTTGCTGTGTTGTTACGTATCTGATCAGTTCAGGGAAGCTGAGAAATGGTTTGGAGAGCACAGTGTGTCTACGGTAAGGTTCAGCTGAAGGTTACCAGTACATCATTGTAGACAGTTTGGGTTGAAGGAGGTAAATCTCTTTACCAGGTAGTGTGAAACCAAAGACTTGGTGTGCTGACTACCAACTGGGAGCTTCCGTTCTTAATATTGACAATGTCTTGTAGAATTACATTCTTAGGACGCTTTTTGCTTATTTAATGTATTTGTAAATTCTAGAATATTTACTCAGGTCTGGACACTGTCTAATCTTTACGTAACCAAGTGAACTAAAGCAGCTTATATCACTGAGTGATCCAGATGCTCTGTGAGTAAGATTTTTTTTTTTTTGTAGCAATTAACTCAGACTCTATATTCTCATTTTCTCCTTTAATTTTATGCTCTCCAAAAACTATTTTTTTACTATTTTGTCATCTGTGTCACTAATTCTAGAGTATAATTCACAGATCCTTTTTATAAGTAAATACTAATGATCAGCTAATGGATCAAAAAACGCTGATGTAAAATTTTTTTACGTATTTGCCACTGTACCACTTGCAAATGTGGTGAACTATTTTATGCGTCTTCCTCTTTAATATTAAACATACTGAATTTTGTAGACTAACTAAATAAAAATAAATTACAAGAAAAAACCATTTATTTCCCTGAAAGTTTGTACTGAGTATATTTCAGAAATTTGTGTTAATTCATGACTTCTTGTGCGGAGTAGAAAAGTAATGACACATCACAAATGATGAGAAAGGAATGATTCTGATGATATTCAAAAGTCATAATTGAGCTAGGTTATATATATAACAGTAATCCTCATGAACTTCACAATTAAGCATAAAACTTCAGATTCAGGGCTTGGCCTTTGCTTTCTGCATGTATTGGGCTATCTCATGAATGCAGAGGTAATTAACAGCATAACTTGAGGAAAGACTCAGTTTTTGCATAGACCATGTATGATATTATCAACATGTATACTACTGTAATATGACTGCATGTATGTGAAGACCCAATGCAGCAAAGAAATTGAGTTTGCTATATATCAGTATTATATCAGGTGTGAAGTATATGAAGTATGTTGCTTTTTCTTGTTCTAATTATACACAGTTTAACTAAATTTACCTACTGAAATATTTTACTTAAAGAGAGATTGCAGGTGAGGTATTCACACATCAATTGCCTAACATGCAGGGTTTACAGTTCAATAGCTTTGGAAACAATGACAGTGAAATTGCATTAGTGGACCTTTTTCCTTTGTATGTGTTTAAAGATCAGTCAGACAGATTAAGCAGGGTATTTCTGGAGAAGGAAAAACATCTTGGACCCAGACTGTAACAAAAGAGTCATAGGCAAGAGCTACAGTCAATGTATTTTTAACGTGTTGATAAGCTATTGAATGCTCTGATGTTTAAGCATCAGTGGATAAGCAAGGTTCAGTTATTCCAGCAAAACCTACCCAGACCCTCTCTTTCACATGTGCTTAATTTTTTTATTCTCTCATGCTTTATTTACAAGTATCTGAGATAGACAGAAGAGAGGAAAATGAGTGCTCAGAAATGTCAGTTGAAGGTATTGCAATGAATGAAGAAAGGGAGCTAAAGCATTTTAATTGTTCATTTTGGAGCGCAACCGATGCTCTTATTTACTCTTTGTCCTTTGACAAGCTGTGCCCGCTAATTTTCCACTCCTCAAAAGGAGGGTGAATATGATGGTAAAATAATAGAGTAGTGATTTCAGTGTGTTGGTGGTTTTTGTTTGTTTGTTTGTTTTTTCCTGATGATGTTTATATTCCAGGCATCACTAGCTGCTTCTTCCTGGTCTAAGTTTCCTTTCATAGTATTAAACCCTTCTGTTAGTCCTTCAGCTAACAGCAAGACCAGACTTTATGAATACTGGTAAGCTAAATCCAAGTCCTAATCACCCTGAAGATCAAAACCAAATATTGGTCAGTCTTTCCCTTTGCCTTTTGTAATAGCACCAGTATGATCTCCTTTTTCCCAGGAGAAAGTCAAGCAGGTGCCTTTTCTTGCATGTGTTGTGCAAGTGGAGAACAAGCAGAGATACACCCACTGCTTGAAGAGCCTTTCTAGATCAACTGTGACCTTGAGTCCCTCTTGTCTTTCTGCCATTCTTGGTGGTCTTGGGCAACATTTCAGGGAAATGGTATATTAAGTGCAAAATTCAGTGGATATACTTAAAGACACTTAGGCTACTTGTGCTGTGTAAAGGTGCTGATAGAAGTGAGCCAGACTGCCAGAAATATTTTTTAAAAATAATACAAGTTGCTGAGGTTGGGTCTTGGATTATTAAAGTGTCTTGCAAGTGGTATAAGTGAAATAATCTGAGTGAGAATACTTGTGAGTACTGTACAGCAATGCTCACTTCTAAAGATACCTTTTAACGTTGAACAACATTTCATTAAATTTAGGCATAGTTAGTAATCTCTGCGTTGCCTCTTGCTTGTGTCTACACTTTAAAAATACAGGAATAACGTGGCTGTCACAATAGGACATTCCTCAGCAAGAAAACTAATCTCCTGTGTAGCCCTCAGCAACTGGAGAGCTATACAAGGCCACTTGTCAGTAACAAAAGGGATGTTTTTGTCCTTGGATGTGTACAGATGGTATTGAGTGAAGTGCATGAAAGCCAAGGCACATCTTAGTAGCTGGAATAGTTGAGATTTGTGGAAGATTATGGTTAGAGAAGAAAAAGCAGTGTCTTTCTTTCACCCTTTTATAATTAATGTGACTGTTGGGCAGTGGGGAAGCACAAGGTAGTATACAACAACTTGTACTATGCGGGAGGTTTACAGTGGAAAAAGGAGAGGAGGAAGCAAAGGGAGGGAGAGCTGGCTGTTGTTTGTCTGCTTGGTTAAGGGAAAAAACAAGCGCTTTCTTCCCCTTAAAAAGTTCTCCTACTTCTATTGGCACATCACTTTCAGGGCAGCAGCATAGGGAGGAGAAGGGAAAGAGCATTTCCCCTCTGCTGTGTCAGACCATTCTGTTTTTTCTGCCCTGCTGAAGCAATCTGTTTTTGTAAACGAAATCCAAAAAAGATATAGTCTCTGAGAATGAGCCGGATCTCTGAGTTCCCTCTGGGGCAAGCAGCACTAATCTAAACCCCGAATGGCTGGCATGCCTGCCACCGTTGACAGCAGTGCTCAGTTGTCAAGAACGCAAAGCGCGCAGAAAAAAAATATGGCAATTGTGGAGCTGACCACTTCCTACGAATCAGATAATTGTCAGCTAAAATATTTCATCTTTCCTTCCCAGGGAAAAATGGGATTTTTGTGAGATTTAGCACAACAGTTTGTACCCTAAATAAGACATCTGTGTGTTTCTGTGTGCTTGTTATAAACTGACCTGTAGGACTATTAACCTAAGGAAAATATTTCTTCCTCAATTAAGTAAAAAAATACAACCAAACAACAAAAAAAGCACCGAAAAAGCCTACTTTAGTTGAAAATGTAAGTGTTATTTGCAGAATGCACTTTTTATTATAATAGGTTTATGCACATGTGAGTATGTCCTAGGTAGCCAGAACTGTAGTTTTCTAATGGACCCTTAAACACTAAGATCTTACAATGTGACAGTGTGTCTCGCTGGTTACCAAGGGTAACGTGAAGTCTGGGTTTAAAGGTATTTCTGTTGGTATTGCATGCATTTTACATTTTCTCTCTGATACTAGATGACAGAATGTTTGCACTATGCCAGTTTTTGAGACGTTCTCTTTAAAAGAGGAATGAAAGAGTTAATTGGATATCTTTGAAAATCAGGAACAGTTCATAAGAAATTTATACCAGCATATTTCCCGTGGTCTCCCTCCAACATTAATACAAGTTTGAAATAGATAAAGAAAGCCTGTATTATAACCAGTATCTTCTGATACGCTTGTACCTGTGATATGACTGCAGAGCTTGAATTAGGATGTCTCTCAGTATAAGTTAAAAGATTGCTGAATCTTAATATTACTGAAAGCAAGTCAGCAATGTTTTTAAAGCTTTGTGTCTAGAACTGCCTTTACCCCAGTACAGGGCAATATCTTTATTGCAGTTTTAGCATGTTCAGGTTGATTTTTTTTTTGTGTGGATGATATATAATGGCTATTATGTAATAACTACTGTGTACAAAACAGGTTATACTTTTTTCTGTAACATAGGTACCTCTGGTGCAAGCTGTTCTTTATGGGATATTACTTCTTTGTATGAATTGAGGTTAACTTCTATAGCAAGTCAGTGATTTCAATGCCTTTCTTGTGATAGGAGCTAGACAGTATTATCAGTCGTTTTTCATGAGCTCATCATGGCCAGGTGTAAGGATAGCAGGAATTTAATTTGGCACATAGTCCTACACAGTTAGTGGCCTTTTAAATGTTTTTCTCTGTAAACTAGAATGTGTGACATGTGAAATATACATTCAAATACAAACAATAGTTTGATATATACAATTATCAGCATTTGTTGAGTATCTCATTCACAGCTGGTGTATGATATATGACACAGAGTTCCTGACCACTTGCAATTTTTAAAAATATTTATTTTTAGTCCTCATAGGTGACATAGTGATCAGTTCTCACTCGAGTGACTTATTTCCTGCCTATTTAGATGTTATCCTACTGTTTTGACTGGATACTGTAATTTTCAGTTCATAAACTAAACTGCTGCACCTCTTAGCATGCTGCTGTTGGTTCTGCCTTGAGTAGCTGAGGTCATTTGTTAGGGGAAGTCTGAGCATTTTCTTTGGAAGGTCCTCATTCACAAAGCATACGTGAACTTGTTGAAGTTTAGATGCTGGGTTTAGAAGGTAGACAAGGCTGCCCAGCTCTACTAGGAGCAAGCCCTGTGATAGGGACAAAGGTTATAATATGAGGTGGGCTTGGTAGCAGCTCATCACCTCTTCTTATCTTAGCAGTTCCTACTTGATGTTTGTGTGTACTTTCCTGTGTAGTGCAAAAGGGTTATTTGGATTTTCCACCTGCTGAGGCAGTCATTTTATTTCCCGTATATGCAGCCATTCTACATCTGTCTCGGGATTGCACTGTTGGAGCTGAGTATCATCATGAACACCCAGGCCAAAGATGCCTCCTTGGAAGTGAAGAAAGACATCTATAAACTAGAATTTTGTCTCTACCTACTTTATAAAACTCTAATTTGAGCATTTGATTCTCTTGGCCACTATGCAATCTGGTGAAGACTTACATGAGTCGAAAATGGAGCTTTTTGCACAGAATAAAGTGGAAGATACAGTGCACGCATCTTGGAGCGTCAAGAACGAGAACTCCACCACTCCCCATGTAAACACCAATGTCCCTATAGTGCAAGAGAGTAAGATATCTCAGAGGCTGTTGGTAAGAAAATACTCAACTGAGCGCTAGATCAGGTAAACTTCTATTATACTTGCTATGGCTCCAGCTGAGTCCTGTGAATATTCATAAATATTAAGTGAGCTTGATGGCTCCCCTTTTATCAACTGCAGATAGCAATCACTGTTCTGTTAGTTAGCCAAATTATGTAAGTTTAACAGATGCACAAGGTGAGGGTTGCAAGTGACCTCTCTCCTCTCGGATTACGCTGCCAAACTGCAGATGTGGATCCACAGTGACGTGGGCTTTCGATACTGTCATCTGCGCTCATCGTCAGTGAACACAGGAGTAGAAAATGAGAGAAATGACTGTTCAGAGAGCAGAGTGTCAATGCAGGATCAATTACAGGAAACAATGCATGGGCAGGTTAGTAAAAGACATGCTTGCTGCAGCTTCTGGTAGAAAACAATGTTCTTCTCCAGAGATAATCAAGGTCCACAGGCCAGCAAGTAAAGGGCATGTCACCTGTGTGTAATTTACTTGAATGTCCCAGCAGAAGACCAATATGATATCTTAATCCCTGTGAGACACAAATTACTGATGTGACCTTTGACCCTGTCAGAAGTGTGTCCACATGTACAATTCCTCTGATGGTTTGTTAACAACTTGCAGTAAGGGCAGTACAGTCCCTACAGCTGTGAAGTCAGTCTGCATCTTCGTCAGAGAAGCTCTTTTCTTTTTTTCTCCCCCACAATGACATTATTGCTATGGGTTTTTTCAGCTTTGCAATGGTAGCTGCTCAGGTGGAGAGCACTAAGCAGAGCATGAGCTTCTTTACGAACTAGGCAAGTTCAGATGTTTGCTTCGAATGTGACTTGTATCAATGAATATTTGGAAAGAAAAGATGAACAAAGATAGGCTGCTGATGTGCAAGCAGAATGTAGCGTTCCTGGCAAAGTCTGATGGGAGGGGTGGGTGGGCAAAGTGACATAAAAGCAACAAACTACAATGTTTGGGAACTATCGTTCACCTGTTCAAGGAGCCATAAGATTTATATGACTAACCAAGACAGCAAGCAGTCAGTGTGCATAATTAATAGTTTGTCAATGATTTATGGATCAAGGATGACTGGCTGTAAGCATAGCCTCCTAATTCTAAATAATGAGTAAACCAATAATTTATTTGTTTTGGGAGCAATTCTTAATTGGAAAAAGGGAGGAAAATTCTCATCAGTTACTTGACAAAAATTTTTTATTCAGTTGTGCTTAGTTGCTTATGCACTAGCCTGGCACAGGGGACAAGAGACCTAGCGTATGCAGCAGTAAAAATAACATTTTGTTGATTGGTCTGAACACTTAAGAGATTAATGAAGTCTTTCATCTGTATTAATGCAACTATGGGTGTTCCTGTAACTACTGGTTCCCTGGCTAGTTTCCAAAACATGGAGTTTCATCGGAGTAAGAAGTAGAAGAAAAATCCTGTCATGTTTTAAACAGATTTCCTGGTCAAATGAGGTGCAATCCAGTTGCTGACTGCACAACTAGGACCAGCTCTATTCAGCATGCCCAGAAATCTGAGGCAAAGCCAAGCGAGGAGAAAAAAATCCTGAAACATAACAGATGCTGTCATACTTGTACATTTAATCACTGCCAAATTTGCTACCTGGGGGCTTCAGTGGCATTGTGGGCTCTATGAACTGGTGTGACTAGAAGAGAAAAGCTTTCATAAATTGCAGATAACCCAGAAAATGACAGCAACTTCTTCTTGCATCACCATCAGCTGAACACCTCTGCAAGTCTGTAAGATCTGGGAGGGCGGAGGCTATCAAGTACTGTGTTTGCCTGTACGATTCCTGGTACAATCGAACTTTGACCCCTGCCTGGGATTTCAAAGTGTGACTAAAGATTAGATAAAAATCAATAATCTGTCTTAAAATATGTAAGTGCATGCATCTGCAGAATGTGTCTGCATGTTACTCAAGCAAATTAGGAGAGGGCAACGTGGCAGGAGCAGAGTGGTGCAGTTCATCCAGCTGTTGCCCAAACAAGAAAGCTGCAGGGTTTCTCTTATTTTGCTTTTTATGCTTGTTTATGCTTCCTTGTCATTGTCTGGTACCATTTTTGAATGCAGATGGTCTGCTTGTACAACCTGCTCTCTATCTGTACTTCTCCAAGTAGTACAGATGGTGGTCAAGCTGTACCTTTCTTCCCATCACCTGTGTGTATTTTGGGTCATTGATAAATGGTCTTTTTACTGTGGTCCATCTGCAACAGACACTAAAATATTTCAGGAGTTAGATCACTTCAGTGGTGACATCATGCCAGCACTGTCACCTAGGTAATGGAACTAATTGCCATAGCAACAAGGCTTTATCATTCAGCAGCCTGAACGTTTTTGACAGATGGGAAAACCTAAAGATTTGAAGTAGGACACAAATGAAACATATCTGATTGTGCTATGTCATATTAATAGTTCATGAATAGGAATCTTCTGTGCAGGGTAAATCAAGTCTGAGTAAATGATATATCTTTTAAAGGCCCATTTATTTTCAATTAAACAATTTAATGTTAAAAATTTTCTTCCTCTAAGGAAAAAGTAGCAGCACTTAATTAAAACAAGCAGATAATAAACCTGATGGTTTAAATAATATTGTACAGCCTCTGGGTATTGCTCCTGTTCTAGACAACATATGAGACTAACTAAATGACAAAGTACTTCTGAAAATAATAGCTGAGTGTTAGCTCAGTTCAGGGTTCGTAATTTACCTCGCCAAAATATGGCTGAGGTGGAAGTGCTGGTGTCCAGTGCCCCGAGCTCTGCCCCGGGGAGCTCTGAAAGTTGCCCATTTCCTGTGGTGCTGGCTCTGCCTCAGCCTTTTTGGAAAGGGCATAATCTCGGGCTACACCTGCCAGAGTTAAGGCCAGCTGGGACTAGGCCCAAAAGCACAAACAGCCGGGGTGAAGTTTTCCCTCGCTCTAGTCAATGCAGTTTTTTGCCGTTCAATCAGTAGACCCATGTTTCACTCTGCTTGTAGTGCTCTCAGCTTGCTTGGACACTAAAGGCTGAAAATACCCCTTCGTTTTCTGCTCTGGTCCTTGGGCTGTCACCCTGTATTGCGTATTCAACCATGGGCAGCAATGAGCTTGCTATTGGTGGTGTGGAATAAATCGTGAATGACTGCAGAGCTTTAGGGGCAGAAGTGAAGGACCTGGTTGGCCCTCCTTGACCCATCCGGTGAGGGGAAAAGTTTTGACAAGAGTGGACACATCCTGCAAGGTAACAACTGGCTACATAGCCAGCTGAGGAGGTGGGTAAAGACATCTTTGCCACCAAGCTTGGCAACCTGATAAGGAGGGCTTTAAACTAAATACATGGGAATTTGTGATAACAGCTTGCAATTAGCTGAGGAAACAGGAAACAGGTCTCATAAACAAGATCTGTCTGAGGATGTGACAAGGAATGGCAGCCTTGACTGTGGAGATCGTGAAATGGTGGAGATAGATGCTCACAAGACTGAGAAAGGCAAGTAGCAGTGTGGACCCTGGAGCTGAGGGGAACAAGCTTTGTTATATTTAAGAAACTGGTTGTAAGATCCTATGGGAGACAGTTATATCTCAACAGATTTCAAAAATGGTAAAAAGGATGGTCAGGGAAACCACAGTTCAAAACTACAGGTCAATTGGACTTCCTTTGTTTCTAGCAACAAATACTCTCAGAAGACTTTTTCGGACATATGAAGGAGAAAGTGTTTGAAAGTAACCACTCATTAGAAGCCATCTAGAGTACTGCAGCCAGGTCGGGGACCCCTAGTACAAGAAAGACACTGGTGAACTGGAGGGAGTTTAGGGGAGGCCACGGAGATGGCTGAGGCAGGATCATCTGCCCTCTAAAGGTGGACAAACCGTGCAAGGGGCTGCACAGAGACATAATAGTGTCTACATCCTTGGAGACTTTGAAGTCATGACTAGACAAAGCCCTGAGAAACCTGATCTGAATTTCGATGTTAATCCTGCTTTGAGCAAGAGGTTGGGCTAGAGACTTTCCCAGGTCCCTTCCAACTGGAATTATTCTGCGATTATGTGATTTTTTTACTGGAACATACATTTCCTCTTTATTCCTCCTAACCTTCCTACCTATATCTAATGTATTAAAGCTGCAACCCTATGGTGTCTTGTGAAGCAACAGCAACAAAGATATTAGAATTTCTTTTCCATAATAAAGGGGAATGTATCATATTTAGATGAAATTTAACTAATCACAGAATGTAGTGTTTAAACTTGAAGTGCATGTTATACTTGTCCATACTGAGATATCTATTACCATTTTAATCCAAATGGGTATATTGGTTCAGGCAGCAACAGTGAACAAAGTCTCAGATAAAGAACTGTGACTTAGTGTTACTTTCTGCCTTCAACATAAACATCAGTGCCCTCTAGTAAATGCAACTCATCTGTGCTTAGAAATGCAGTACACAGCAGATAAAATGCCATTTCTTCCAATTATTTACCCATCTAGTACAGGCTCAGTACTAACCAAAGCTTTTCACTCTGATGGAATTAGACATAATAATTATTTTTAACATACTGTCTGATTGCTTTTCTTATCGTGAGTTCAGGTTTACATTCCCACCTTTTAGTATCAGACCCTTTCTAATGGAAGGAGAGACTCTGGGCAATTAGGCTGGAGGGTCAAAATAATCCTGGCAATTACTTTTCATTTTAATTGAGATTGTGAAGACATAACTCAGCACTAAGAATTTCTCTATGCATCTTGTAAGTTTTTTTTTTTTTTTTCTCATCATCACCCTTCCAGGCAAACAGAAATAGACACTTTGTGGTTTATGTTCTATAACCTCAATAGCTTTGGGTCTTGAAAGCCAATTTTAAAGGCTCAGAAAAATCACAGCAAAACAGCTGCTTGGTTTTATGAAATATAAATGGTATAGTACAAAATGCACAGATGGCTTCTTGGTGATGCATTTCATAAACATGCTTAGATGTTATTCAAAATATGAATTTGAATAAATCTGTGATTGATTATTAATTTTCTTGCTGGTGACAGCAGCTATTAGTGGGAGAGCAGGTAGTCAGATATCACGGTCTTATTTTTCAAAATCACATGTAGCGCGCTTTTTTTTTTTGCCTTTAGTGGGATTAAAACCACTTTCTAGCTTTTATTTGAAATTCAATTTCAGCCATGGTTTTGCTATGGCTTTGAACAGTGTGGCAACATGTGATGGACAATTACCACTGCTAGAAAAAAGTCTGGATTCATTACAGCTTGAACTACTGCTTTCTTTTTCTGAAGAAAGTATTGTTTTTTTGTCTTGCTACACTGTACTACACTCATGTGAAAGGAATAAAGAGGAAGGGATGCTACCACCTTCACAACATGTGCAGAATAAT
>Ga0181612_159332_pt1 | contig 19240 bp, 12 predicted proteins | sample HoacroProtozoa21_FD_119630 | JGI IMG/M metagenome (GOLD analysis project Ga0181612, IMG submission 119630) | Hoatzin crop microbial communities from Cojedes, Venezuel. Combined Assembly of Gp0051906, Gp0051904, Gp0051908 | reverse complement strand
TGCAGCCAAATCTGGTGCCTTCCTTCCTTCCTTTGTTACCGGTCTCATCCCCTCACCACCTCTTTCACGGGGCCTTCATCTCCAGAAACCCTTGTGGAGCAGAGCAGTTTATCTTAACATTTTTCTCTTTACAGCTTGTGTTGCTCTTTTCCCCGGTCAACATTTTACTTCAGTTCTTAAAACTTACTATCCTTTTAACAACACAAGCAAACTTGTATGGAAAGATTTGTTTCAGAGGTCTGGTCAGTGTAAGTCCAGCTAAAACGGAGTATCATTTGTGCGTTGACCTTACAGTTACTGTTCAACGATACCGAGCAGAGGTCCACCCTACGCTAGTTTAAGGATGATCTCACTTTGGAACTAGCTGCTTCAAAGATTAAAGCTTTATATATTGTCAAATTATGGTTTATCAGCCTCAGACCACAGACAGGTCTTCCTCAATAATTGGCTAACAAATCCAGAACAAATTCTCAGAAGAAGTCAGGGACACCTGGAATCACAATGCCTTTACTACGATGGAATACAAAGCCTATTTTTCACACCTTCTTTCATCTTCAAAACTCACCCTTTGTAATTTAGGAAGGTGATTAGATAATATACCTTACATACAACACTTTGCCACCCTGTTAAGTACAGTTGTTACAACACAAGAAAATGAATTTATAATAGAGTTAGAAAGTTGAACATAGAGAGTAATGTGTGCTGGAATGGAATACATGGGCAACGAAGAAGATATTAACCAGAAGTGGCACTTCAGATAAACATTACAACCAGTGTGTGCTTTTAAATATAGTGAAATGGTTCTGTGCGTTTGATAGGACATCCTGTTGCTTGAGAAGTAATTTGCATTCTATCATTATGTGTTGGACAAAGACTGAAACAAGTTTTCATAATTATCGTGGAGAATAGAGTATAAATTGTGCATTTAGATCGCAAGAAAAAAATTATTCAAACATGGTAACTTAATAAACTTTAATATGCTAAACAATTATGTTAAGATTAATTTTTACCTTTTTGCTGTACATTTGTGAACAATTACAGCGTGCTCAAAATGAAAAAAAAAGGGGTTTTAATGTTTGATATGTTTATTTGTGTATTTCATCTGCATGCATAACAACACTATGCTTCTGGATAAGAAATAGTTTCCAATAGAACAATTCTGATGTGACTGCATTTCCAGCTTTCTGGGGAACCATCCAAGTTTAACAAAAAACCCCCAAACCCCTGTGCATTTTAGTTTAAATTAAAAAAAGGATTTCCAATAGGTTTTAAGTGAAATATCATGAAAATACTGATTTTTCTTTCAGCAAAAAGCTAAGAGCTGATTCTACCACAATGACACCAAAGAGAGATCTGCCATTGGCTTTATGGTGAGCAAAATGGGCTTTGTAAGGTTTGGGACATTTTTAGAACATTCTCTGTCATCCGGCTTGTTTTCTGTTAAAACCAATGAAAAGACCCCTGTGGCGTTTTGCAGGAATTGGATCAGTCGTACATCTGTTCTATATATAACTTACACACTGCCGTTGGTGTTTGTGGGAGATAAGCTCCCAACCCAAAGGAGCTGTCAGAGTGACGGCTTTTTAGATAGGTAAGGCAGGTTGGAATAGTTGCTGTGGCAAAGGGCAGTTAAGAGTTGTGTGAAACAACCTGCAGCTTTGCAATGTTTTGAAAGGCCAGGCTCTGTAACTGTCTTAGCAGAGTGGTGTAATTGCACATCTGTAGATATTTATTGCTTTCTGTAGCAGTTGCATAAGAACCTATGTGCATTAAGGTTTTAATTTTAAAAGTCTCCTACCATGGAAATGCTCCTTACCGCATTTCTGTGTGGGACTTACGCTTACGTCGCTCGCTGCGGGGCTATTCCAGTTTTCTACTAATTAAAACTACAATACATAGATGTAGAACAAGATGTAATGTAGAACTGAATCAAACTCTGTGTGTCAGACAGTACCAAAGTCTAGTAGGATGGTTTTAGTTGTACTTCAGTCTGTATTTTAAGTTTCTCCCACCACTTTTTTGCATAGCAGTCAATATTTTGATTTGCCTATTTTTTTTCTCTGTTGCATCCCACATCTTTCTGTCACTCAGAATGGACCATCCAAATTATTTAAATGCTTTACCTTGTTTACAGAAATGTTATTACTCTAACTGCCTCCATACAAGCTCTCTAACTAGTATTTCGTCAGGAATCTTTCTGTTGGTTTTAAAAAGAGTTGAATAGAACTGTGTTGGAATTCTACTGTAAGGAAATTGATTTCTTTCTATTAGAAGTATCAGTGTCTCAGGTATTATGCATTTACATGATGTTAAGATTCTTTGTTTTTCTCACGCTAACATTTCTGTAAAGATCAATTTCTAAGACAAGATCTTATTTTTATTTCTTGTATTTAATAATTTCTGGTCACTTAAAAATTGAATTTAGCTTGCATATTAACAAAATAAATTCTGACTTTTTTTTTTTAATTGGTTTGTTTTTGAGATGGAACCCTGCTTCTTCCAAGGTATCTAAGCATCCACAAACGAGTCATACTTTCTGATATCCTCAGTACATAAACATGTGAATTAACACAGTAATGAATGTGAATGACCACAGTAATGATTTAAAGCAGAGATTCTTGGCTTGTATTTATTCCTCACTTACATGGACCACAAAGCTATGATCTCTTCTAAGAAACCAGTGGGTCTGATCCTAGTGAGGGGAAGAAAGGGAAGTGTTGGGCTGAGTCACTGAGGGGAAGGAGGATGGTGGGTTTAGCAGGTCTTGGGAGCAGAAATGTGATTGCTGTAGCAAAAAGAGTGGAGAGAAATGAGCATGTGGGGCAGCTGATACTTTGTGGGTTAACGCTGTGTACATAGTACCTCACCAAGGCCAGGAGGGAATTAATGGAGAGGACTGAAAAGCAGTCTTGTGAGCCTCGGTGGTAAGAAATGACCAGATGCCATCCCGATCCACCTGATGAAACAGGTATCTATGAAAGAAACTTGCATCAAAAGAAAACCTACCTATGCCCCCCCTGCATCCGTAGCAGGCGATTGTGTTTCCGGAGATCTTCTCCTGTGGCCAACTTGGTCATGGTGAAAAATACAGCCCACATGGCAGTAAGAGGACTGTATGTATGGTTTCCTTGAGAAAGTAAGCGGGGTCTACCTCAAGCTGTGATGGCCTACAAATATCAGCTAACAGAGCCACATACCTGATAGCAACATTCTCTTACAGTGTAGTAAGTATGTCAGTTCTGGACAGGATTTGATCTGGTAACCTCTGCTTATCGTGGACATTTTTGAGTAATTAAAATCACCTTGTCAGTACCTGGATCATTGTTAAGATACTTAGAAATGACTGCAGTGCAACTAATCTGGTACTGAGACATAAGTGCCCATCTACTATGCATTTAAAGGTATGAAGTATTACAAATTTTGTAAAAAAACACTAATAAACTTTTTGTGTTAAAACATCATGGCTAGTCTACCTCCCATGAAATCTCAGCTTGAACTTATTATCCAGATCGTAACAAGATGACATTCGTCTTTCAAGAACAGTGGGGTTTACTCAGGCTTTTTTTCCACTGATTTCTTTCCCTGCCTATCCATGCTGTCTGTGGGCTGAGGAACCGTTTCTGCTACTGCTGCCTTTCCATCAGTCTTCTTTGCTGCTCGCTGGTTGCTCTTTGTATCCTTTTCTGTTTCCACAGGGGCGATTTCATTTGGATCAGGTGTCTCTTCTGTAGCAATAATTTCTTCTACATGTGGCCTAATAAAATCTGATTTAGGAGAAGTAATAAAATTTCCCTTGTATTTACTCTGCTCAGCAACACAGAGGTACATAGAGTAAGATTTTGCTTTCACATTGGTTATGACCTTGTCGTGTTCTTTTCCCATACCCGTATAAAGGGATTCAGTATCACAAACAACATTACTACTTTTTACAGAGCCAAAAGCAAGCCCAGGTCTTTATGGTCTCTAATTAAAAAGATTAAGGGGTAGATCCTGCGAAACATTTACAGACGTAGATAATTTTTTCTCACATAAGTCACCTCATTTACAAGACTGCTCAAAAATGTCTAGATTACCCATCCCAGTAAGGCAAGAGAGGAAAGAAATGCAGTTAAATATTTGTTCTTGCCTTAGGAGCAGAAAGGGGAGGGGAATAAGAGTATAAAATGTTCTGTCAGCAATGGTAGAACATGTATACACCCTGTAGGCAAAGAAGGAATACTGAGGCAAAAATATGTAAAGCAGATGTTCTGATAATGTTGGAATTTAAGCCTTATTTGGAGCTAAAATGCTCAATGTGAGGGAGTTGTAATTGTGAAGAATAAATCAATGTCTAAGTAGCAATTATATAGTAAGAGTCTAAAAGAACAGTAAAAATCTGTAATATAGAAGAATGCTGAATCACCAGAGAGCTTTTAATTTTCCACCCTTTCTCTAAATTGGACAAAAAAATGGTCACTTGTAATTCCAACTTCACCATTCAATATGGACATAAACGTAAGAGAGAATAATTGATTAATATCAAGTAGTGGCTGTATGATTAGGGTTTTCTAAAATATTTTGGCATTTATAGTCCCTTAATTAGCAAGGCCTTTTTTGTTGTTAAGTGTCAAAGGTGTAGCTGCTGAAAGGAGTCTCACTTTGGAAAATAACACCATCTGCATATATATACATGCTTAGGAGGCCTTTCCTCTGCATTCAGAAATTTGAAAGTATTTATTACGGCTTAAAAAACTTTCATCAGTGAGGTGAGCCAGGATGAGAACTCACAGCCTAGTGGAAAGGTGATTTGAAAGTGCTGATTTAAATCTCTTTCACTGAGGTTTAACCCAGCAATTCATACTTTGCATTTATTGTTGATTAAAAGCATGCATACTGTAAACTTGATTGTTTGGGACCTGAGAAATATTGATTGGCACAGACTATTAACTGCGTAATGTTTAACAATTTTTTCATTGGAGCAGAAGACCACAAAGGTGAAAGTGCTCTTACCTTTCTTTTCCTCTTCCTTCCGTTTGCTTACTGTCATTTTTTTTTTCTTTTTAGATACAGTTACATTATTTTGATCGTGTCCTTGGACTGTGTCAGTCTGTCCTGACACAGAAATCACAATCACCTGAAGCAAAGCAAGAACAAAAAATGCACAAGCAAGAAATGTGGATGTGTCACAAATTCAGCCTGAAACCACCGTAACTGAATCCCATTTAGAAGCATCTATTACTCAAATTTTCAGAGACACATACACCTTCTGCAGCAGAGAAGCAGAATCCAGCCTGTTATGTGGCAGACGGCCCACTTATGTTCCCCTGTAGTTCTGCCAAAAAGAGGGAGGCAGGAGGATGGAGTTTTGAAGACGAAGTAGTAGAAATAAACTGCTGCCAAAATGCAACCGTTATTAAAAATATGCTAAGTAGTAGACGTTGGTTATCAGGTGTTGCAAGGAGCACGTCATGTTCTTGTTTGCATTCTGGAGGATGGAAGAGATGTGACACTTGCTTTTATAGCGTCTGTCCTGAGACCAAGACGGAGTGACCTGCTTCTCATCCTTGATTTTGTTTCATATCATACTAAGCGGAATTATCAGATGACTACATCTCAGATTACAGATATTCTCACTGTTATATTTTGAACAATAAAAATTCAGCCATTTTACTTTGTCTTATAAACAGCTGTTGTGACTAAATATTCTGAACTTTTTTTTTAATAACTGAGATGTTGATGCATTGAGGTATGTGATTACACATTTAAACTTTAAAATTGCAATAATCTCATCAAGACTGGTAGCTGAGTTTGAAAATTTTCAGGAGATAAGGCTGCGTGAAGACTGAACACATACACTGTTCATGTAAAATGTTGAAAATATTAGTTATACATAATTTCATCTTAAAAATCACTCTGATGTGAAATCTATTCTGGAAGAAACAAAGGCTTATACCAGATAAGATGCTCCTTGAAAACAGCGGCACTATTCATGGATAAAGTTAAGCACATGCTAAAATGTTTTTGTAGGTCATAAATATCATCTAGGCCTGGATTTTATTTTTTATTTTTTAATTATTAAGATCATAATCATTAGCCCTTTATAGAAACTGATAAAAACACCCTATTCAAATATTGCAAAAAATCACCACTTTCACCATTGATAACTGTATTGACTCTCTTGTTACATGAGCCATTAAGAATTCCCTTATGCATCCACTTGGCCTTTAATATGAGCCGACAGTAAGCCTCAGATGACAAGGGTTTAAGTGAGCATTAGCTGCGAGCTTACTAGTGGCATCCTCAGAGAAGTGCCAGTACTGCAGCAAAATGAGTGCCTGGGCAACTGTGCTATTTCTATAGTCACAGCAGCTGAAAATGGCAAGAGAAGACATGTGAAAGGTGCACACAGATCATGCTTACACCAAAAATATATACGTTAGTTCTTTCATGTGAAGAATTGTGCTAATTAGCAACTGGGCTGATAATTGCTTCGGATCATATATATATATATATATATATACACACATGATGTATACGGACATACATGTACATTCTGTTGCCCTTCCTGAGGTAATAATAATCAGTGGCATTGCTGTAAAATAGCTGACACAAAGTTTTTAATCTGTAGAAGTGTGTTCAAAGATCTGGATGAATAGCTTTTGTCTGAAAAAAACCACTCTTTTTCTATGTTCCAGTGAAGATTCTTTTTGTATCTTTGAAAGATCTTGAAGAAATACGTTATTTCTGATCTCCAGTGTTAAGTTTGGATGAAATTAACTGAGGTCTCAGTCTAAAAGTTCTTACCTAACACCCTTAAATCAAAATTCGTGAGCAGGTCCATTGAACTGCCTGAGATGATTACTGTGCCTGAACCATGTTAAGTAGAGATGTGAAGCAGTGAAGGTCTGGACAGAAAGGTGTGAAGAGATGCCATTGTGGGTTTTGCCGTGAACAGTAAAGTGAAGATTAACAGGGATCTAAAGGAAAGCTAGAGGTAATTACAGTGGTGAAAGCACGGAGGTACTAAGACACTGTTGTGCACAACTACCAGAGCCGTGACTAGTAAAGCAAGACACAGTGAAACAAGCTTGTGACGGAAGGAAAGAAGTGAATTCAGTTTATTTGTGAAAACAGAGGAGAGTTCATACATTTTTGCAGACACACACACACACATTAGTGTTCTGGCCTCCTAAGCCTAATTTTCATTTATGTTACAGTACTTTTACCCCAACTGGGCAGATTAAACAATATTTATGGATGTAAATGACATCCATATTAAGGCCTTTCTAAATTAACACAGCAATACAAAGGGGCCTTAATGTAGACGAAAACCAGCACTAATTTCTCCATGATTTAATTCTCTAACACATTCCATCTATGCTACTTTACCAAAGTTGGAACAAATCTAAACTGCTGCTCAGAAATGCCTCGACCATTTTTTATCTTTCCATCTACCTCATCAGTTGCCTCCACTGAAATGATTCTTCATGCTTTCCATTTTTGTTGTGTGGTCAAATGGTGGACCTGTGTTTACAGCCAGCATGCATCTGGCCTGGCAGAAGATGCTGCAGCTAGGTTCTGTGAAGTTAGCAGTAAGAAAATACTTTGGAAAGGCCCTGTTGTCCCTGGCACAATTAAGTGTATTAGAAGCAAAAGTGAAGTAAATGGAAAAATCCAAGACCGCCTGCTACAGCAGAAAGTCATTTACACACAGAGATTATGTCAGCCTAGCATCCAAAATCTCCCCCATACTTCTGTTTCCTAGTCTTAAATTCATGCTTTCATTTTCTTATCTTCTTTCTTTTTCTCTTGCTTAGACTGTCTCTCTTCCTCAGGTATGAACACACTTACAGTGACATCGCTGGTCTCTGTGCCATACTTGTTCTTCACCACAATGCTGTATTTCCCAGAGTCGAGCGTGGACACAGTAGAAATGGTAAAGCTGACATTTTTTCCAGATTCAAATTTCAGGGTGCAGTTAGCATCTGATACAAATGATTTTTCATTCTTCAGCCATGAGACCTCTGGGCTAGGATCTCCCCAGACAGTACAAGAAAGATTAAGCGCCTGTAGAAGAAGTAAAAAAGGATTATAAATACAAGTCAGTAAATATTTGCTGTGTTTTTTGATGCCTGACTCTCCAAATGTTCCACTCTTCATTTAGCTTCCTGCTTTTAGTAAATGGATGCATATCATCATCAGTAATCAATAATTTTTGTCAGTCTTCTGTATCATAAAGGAAAAGAAGGAACTCGGTAAGGAAAAGAAGGAACTCAGTTAAATCAAAAACTCCATTAAAACCTTTCAATATTTTATGGACCTTCTTCTCTCATAATCATTAGTAGAGCTTTCTCCATGCATACTGATTAATATAAAATCAGATATTATGTCAGACCTGAAATGAGAATTTGAGGAACTGTCAGGTGGATTTGTTTGCGTTAAGTTCACTATATATTTGCTGCAGAAGTAAAGAAAGTGTGCCTGCCTTTTTAAATAACTAAGAACAAAGTGTCCCTGGCATATTTTGTTTAATTTAGGATCTTCTTAAACTATGCCCTGACAGCTCTTCCAACAGGCTTGAATTGTTTTACGCACTCCTGTAAAACTATTTTTAACTGGAATCAATTCAGGCTTTACCCTTTCTTTGGTGTTTGTATAAGTGTTTCCCTTTGATGTTAGTAATGTTCCTAAGGGCTGAATTCAGTCCCATCAGACTGAAGGAAGTATCTTCATTGTCAGATAGCCTGTTGGAGAAATCCCTGGCAGTTGGATACTTTCTGTAGGCTGGTGAGTCTTATTGTGCGCACAATGTCCAGGCCTCCTTTTTTTGTTGTCAGCTGAAAAATTCGTATCTGGGAGACACCAATACATATAAATGATTGCCTCTTCCAGTCACAGTGCCATGGGAATCTTCTCAAAAGAATTTGAGAAAATGAACATCACGTAGAGTCAAATGTTAAAAATGTTGATATGAAACTTCAGTGGTACATAGGCCTTTCTCTGGACCTTTATCTAAGAAGGAATCCATTTATGTCTATGTATTAAATAATACATTGGCCCAAACTTAAAAGTTATTCAAAGTAGAGCTGGGGTTTTTTAATGGAAATTGAAGAACTTTTACTGCAGCGAACATGGTCTTCAGAGGTTCACTAGGAATGAACTAAGTGATACATAAGGAATGGACAAGTTTCCACTTGACTGGAATCAAGTGTCCCTTACTTTTTTTTTAAAGGCTTTTGATAAAAATACATCAAAAATAGAGACAACTGAAGAGCACTCACACTGTTGGCCATGTAGGCTGTCATGATAAAAATCTACCGTGAGAAATCTGTTTAATAGGCTACCTTCCCTTCACCTCTCTGCTTCTTGTCTGGTAGCATGATGGTGGAAGATGGGACAGAAGACAGATACCCAGAAGGTTGTTGAAATGAGTGAACAGAAAAAACATATACCTCTATAAAAGTGAAAGATTTGTGTACCTCTGACAACAAAGTAAAAATGAAATAAATCCCACATCCCCTAAGGACCAAAATGAGAACAAAAGGGAGGGTGAAGTCTTTCCTCCATCAACAACACATAGTTCTTGGTACCGAAGGAAAGGCAGATTCCAAGTGAGAGGTGGTTACGGCGTGGTGGAAATGGCCTCTATCTCATTTCCTGCAGCATCTACAGCTGGTGACCACGTGGGGCTGTTGGCTGCTTTCTCTCATAGCCCATTGGTGTGAATGTGGTTTTCATTGCTATATCAGTCCATCTTTTTGAAAAACAAGGGGAAGACAAGAGGTTTTACGTTTCGCCCTCTTTCTTATCGCTCTCAATACAAACGTACCCTCAGCCTCAGCCAGGTGTTCCATGTGGGTCTCTTCAGGTGCTCAGTATTTCTTTATTGTCTTCTGATTCTCTAGCAAGAAAGACATCACCATCGAGTGGCCCCAGCTGCCACTCCAAGATGCTAATGAGCTGATGTCCGTGTCCAAACAGCTGTATTAGGGGCATCATTCAAATCTCAGGTGTTTGAAGTGGTGTCAGTACTGTTTAATTCAAAAAGGTTCAAGCAGCAGTGACTATTCTTTTTTTCTTCTAAATAATTCCTTAAAAGAGCTGCATTTTGATTAACCTTGCATCACTGCTTTCTGTTTTGACATCTGTGCTCATCTTTATCTTCCCAACTCTTATTTATTTTCCAGCTACTAATACTCAGAGATATATCGTATCATTCACCACGCAGATGCTGAGATCTTTGGTTTTCCTGAAGATAATTCCATAATTATGGAGCCTTAGCCAAGGAGAAGTGATCACCCACTGTGACTGCACCTATCTGTTTCAGATTTCCTGTTCTTTGGGCAGATTGTTTTTGCTCGTGTTCATAAGTTAATGCATATCTTTATTACTCACAGAAACCCCTGATTATAATGCTGTATTCAACCTGAAATTCGTATCCTGGTATAACAGTGTGTCCTGTCCTCCTGAGGGCAAGAGGTACCTTCCCTCTTCAAGATAATCCCCGTTTTCCAGGAGTTGTCTGGCTCTGATGATTGTTGGGGAGGCAAGGGAAGGACCAGAAACCTGTCTAGATGTGGTGGTGAATGAAATCTATCAGGAGATCTGAACTATCTAAAAAATCTTGGTGACTAAACCCCATCTCTTTGAACTGGATCTCAGTATTTCAGAGCTCCACACAGAAGTTCTCATGAGTCCAGAGCTGGGGCATTGAGGGATGTGCACTTGGCAGCAGGTGCAAGAGCCTTTGTGTCCCCCCTACCTTTTCTGCCTTTCACTGCAGATTATCACGAGGAGAGTAGTACAGGTGGCAGAGGGAAATGTGTCCGAGTATTTCAAGTATTGCTGTTCCTCTTGCGTACTAGCACAAACTCATTTTCAGGGGTGGGTTTGGCTAAGATGCCAGTGAGTGAAGTGAAGCAGCTCAGTCATGGGAACCTGCTCCCTTCTTCCAGCCTACCTGTGAGGGCACCTGCCACTGTCAGAAGGGTAGAATGGGGAATTGGTGGGGAGGTGGATGCAACGTGTTGCTTCTAAGTCTGAAAGTGCCTGTCTATCAGAATCTTAAGCCTCTCCCTTTAAAAATAAAACCCCTTACTCACATACAGGCCTTCATTTAAACAGCCATTTAAATTAATTTGGCCAGCTGTACACAAAACTTATGCTAGTATTCTCTGTCAGGTCAAATTCCTCCCTAATATGAACTGACAGCCTTTTCCAATTATATTGCACTGCTGAAGAGCATTTATGCCTATCAGCGGAAGCCTCTTAGGCCATCTGGAACGCTGTTTGATTAACACTGGGTAAACAATAGTTCATTCCTTCTCACACATCCTTCAGCTCACATGTAAAAAGTAATAAATAGCATCATGGTCACGGTGTGAAGTTTAAGTTTGAGATATGCATATGCTTGGAAGTTCAATCTAGGGGTACCAATCTGTTCATATAACTCTGTAGTTATGGCTACACTTGTGTTCAGAATCAAAGCTTGTGATTGCCAGTTCTCTGCTACCTCATTTACTGTTTTTCAAAATCCTTGATGATTGTGCAATTTGCGTAAGTTACACAACAGCGGACTGCTTTGCCCTCTCTCCAGCATGTATGCAAACAATAGACAGACGAGCCAACACCACCCAAACAAGCGCTGTTTTCCCTGATTGCTCTCTGTCCTACTCCGTTTCTCAAAACGATTACCTACTGAATCCAGAAACATAAGGTCAAAGATATTTGTCTCAAGTTCTGGGAGTTTTTCAGTCACTTATTCAAACATCACAAATGTCCTTGCTGTCAAGGCCAACGCGTGTCTGAGTAATATTTGGCAACTCATTTTTTACAAACTCCCTTTTTATAAACACTACACATTTTGCTTTAGTGAACTCATACTCTACTTGGTATCAACCCTCTTTTGGCAGAAAGCTTAAAACTGATAATAGCCACACAAATTTATCCCCTGCCAAAGCAGTACGAGAATCTCATCTCCAAGAACAAGCCTCTGCAAATTCAGTTTCTTTGTGTCTTCTACCGACAGTTACAATACTCATAGGAGTGCTTCTTACTTTTACAGCATTTCCCAAACTGCTAAATCCTTTAATGAAAGGTGTAATCAAATGTTCTTTCATTTTGTAATGCCAAGATACCTAATTTTCCCGTAAGTGCTGCAGTCTACTGTCTGTTGGCTATGTTGTATCTTGCATTGTTGAGTGATTCAGACAGATTTTAGATGCTTAGCACTTGTGCTCAGCTTATAATCAAATACTTTTAACACAGCTGACCTACTTGCCAGATAAATACAGAAATATCAGGAAGCTCTCTTACTGTAGTTGTCATGTTATAGGTTTTCAATAACATTCACGTGCCCTATTTCAATGTTCTCACGTGCTGTAAAGAGGAACTGGCTAGTGGCAGACCAGCGGGAAGTGACGAGCAGGCACTTCTTGGTGTCAGCACTATTAAGCAGCAACTTGTGCTGGGAAAAGTTTGTGAGATTGAGAACTGACTTTCTGGGTCATCTGTTCTGTGCTCAAGCGTCGATGTAGCCCTGTTCCTCTGGGAGTGCCTTACAATAATCTTTCGGCCAGACTCTGCTAATATAATCCAGTGTAACACCAGTGACTTCTTTTGACTTGCTTCCCATTTACCCTGATGAAATAGAGAAAACTTTCTCCTGGTGTCTGGATGAGAATTGAGTTGTTATGGTTTACAACTTTTACACCCTTTAAAAGCCAGCCTTGACAGGTGTGACTATCTTGCCACATTTCAAGGAAGTTAACTGCAAAAGACATAGAATGACTAGCTGTCTTGCAAAGAAGGAATTCAACTTCCCTGATACCCTGTTACCAAAAAATCTGTGAAACCTGTGCATGAATTTTTAAAGAGCTGGTTATATAAGGAGTTTTAGTCTCAGCTCACATTGTCATCTCACTTTTGTCTAATGCTTAAGAAAAGACACTGCCCTGAATACATAAACCCATCTTTGCAAGACCATTGAATTATGTACAGAAGGCAGGGGATGAATAAATAATATAGCAGATTTTAAAGATGGAATCTTTAAAAAAAAAGGTGACGCATTTTCCCATCGTTGAAAGGCAGTCAAGCTGTTGGGCTGTTGTGCAAAGCTTCAGTCAATTTACTGTACCTTGCCCTCCTGGATGGTGACAACATCGGGCAAACCTCCAAGTACCCGTGCACGATCTGGAAATAAATAAACGTAATTTTCTTTAGTGTCTCAAAATCAACTGTGTCCCAGATTCTGTTTCCCCTCTAGATCTTTCCTTTTATCTCTTTTATGTACAACTTGTCTCTGGTATCTGTGCTAGCAGAGAACTATTCAGCATTCTTAGCACACCATTTGGACGCTGAAAAACATTGAATTCACAGAAAAATGTGTTAATAGCTGGTGTCAGTCACTTACAGAGGGGAATTAAACTACATGTGCTGTGTCCTGCAGATTTTGCCATCAATTCAGTACTACTTCTGAGTGCACAAAAAAAATCTGAATTTTTGAGATCTGGCACTCTAAATTTTTAGTGTCATAAACTAAAAATGTTGTGTTTCCAAAGGGAAATGAATGACAGCTAATAAAGTGGTGAAGATTAGGTTTTGGTCTAAATACAAAGATGGTCTCAGTGACAGCACTGAAATACCACTGCTTTGTACCTATCTGGGTGTAAATAAGATTGATATTTGGGCTAGTTTTAAGCTCAAAGTCTGATCAGAATCATATATAAATACAAATAAGCTGATCACATCCAAGCTTTGGTGCACTTATTCCGGAGTATGGGTTTTGTTCATTACAAGTCTTGGTGGACCCTGGCAGAGGAAGGAAATGACTACACAGAATGTTCCCATCTAATGTATTCTGTAAAAGATGTGCTCTGGAGCACAGAGATAACAACCTTATGAGACCAGGAATGGGACTGTGTTACGTCAGCTAACATGCCAGCCCCTTATGAATGGTCCAGGGTAAGAAATTAAATGCCCAGGGCAGGGCTATTACTGATCACTTTGTGCCTTCTCAACTGGGACTCACAGGGATCGCTGTACACTTCCAAACCCTGCTCGTTTTGGAGTGTATGTCCAGGAGGAGTTAACTCAGAGCCCTCTACACATTTTTCTCCAACAACTTTTCAAATGCCATTTCTACCCTTGTTTTTATACAGGTGTGAAAGTCATCTGCAGTGGGAGAACTTTTTGATGTGTTACAGTTTTTCCATGCGTTTTTCTGTCAATAGGGAGAATACCGAGCTTAATAATTCAAGTTGAATTCTAATGCTTTATTCCTTAAGTAATTATTACATACTTTGGTTTAGTTGCTATGTTGGAATTGACACGCACATGAAAGTATCAGGAGATTCAGAGATCGGTCTTCAAGCAATGCAAAAGCTACTGTTGCTTTCTTACCCGTCTCTGTATGCAATGCAGAACCACTTGACATTTTAGATAGTTCAAAACTAGCCAAGTGATTTCCTCCATCTTTGAGAACAAAGTGACTTTTGTCCAGATAACATGCATGAGAGATCTCAGCAATAAAGATCATTTTTAGAGAAGTAATGAGAAGAGGAGCTTAGACTGGAAAAATCAACATAACCCATAACTATTGTGTGATTAGCTGCGATGTGTACCAACGTTAAATCACTAAAAGGTCACTCCCCTTGCTTGCCCTTAGTGTAAGGACAAATTCATCTTAGGATGAGCACGTGCACATACAGATGTATACATGCCCTCTCTCTCCTGACACACAACCTTCTTGGAGAGGAAGAAAACGTTCATGAACAGTTTATTGTAACTACTGTCAAAGAAGGCCCACTTACTTTTCTCTGCAATCGCAGCTTGCCTGGAGTTGAAAGAAACAAAAGGAAAGTGCAATTTCAGTTAAAATTTACTTAGAGTGATTGAAAAATAGCTTATCTTTTTAATTGCCTTTAATCAGTTAAGGAAAAACTCTGTCATCATTTGACAGTACTGCTTATTCTTCGTTACCTAACTGTTACATAAGAATCGCACCAAAGAAGTCACATGCAAAACTCCTACAGACTGCTGTAGGACTAGGATTTGTTTCACAGGATATATTTAGCTCCAGCACAAAACAAACAAATACTTCTGTTATTTTATGGCTTTCTTTACTTTATTTACATGCCATAATACTTACTTTAATCTCTGGAACTCAGCAAAGGCTTCATCGAATGCTTTACAAAGAGAAAATTTGATTTTAAAGGCAAGTTCAGAGATAAATTATCACAACTTCAAATTTAGAATGTAGAACGAAATTAAAAATGTAGACATCATTAAAGAAATATTAGTGTATGGATGCATGCATATTGTAGAAGCCCTAAACTGCTGACTGGTTCAACTGATAAAGGCCATATTGTATACAGCAGCTGTTGTATATACATATGCATGTTGTATATACGAATGCATAAACACACTTTTTTTTCTTCTAAATGTCAGGCTTTGAGACAAAGAGATAGCGGGAGAGCAATGGGCTGAAGCTATCTCAGGAAACAGAGGAAGAAACCCACAATACACCACCTAAATTATAGCTTATGGCAGTGGTCTCCCAAACCTTTTTGCTTGTGCACCCCTATAGGTAAAAATTTTTTGAGCATGCACCCCCAATATATTTTTGTTTATTTATTTATTTATAAATTATATGGATGTACTATTGAAGTTCTCGTATTTTCTTCCTGCATCCCAGCAGATTGTCTTGCACACACCCCACTTTGGAGACCACTGGCTTATGGAATACAAAAGATCTGTGTTTTCCAAGTGCTTTTCACATCTGCTCTGCAGCATCGCACTGAGGGCCATGAAGAAACCAGACATCAAACTGCTCTCTCCTTCATAAATTCAGGCTAAGCTACCTGTCGGAGGTCAACCTCTCCTCTTTGAAAAGTAAGAAGAAATCTCTTTTTTTCAGAAAGTGGGAATAGGGCACAGTAGGAGCAACATGGAGATGATCACAAGGTTACTGCTGTTGCGCAGAGCCTTCAGACCCAAAGTGAAGCTTTATGGATGGGAACAGCTGGGAACAGAAACTGAGCAGTTTGGAAGGAGTTAATCTGTTCCCTAGGATCTGAGAGATCTTTCAGAGTAAAAGCTTCCACAGTCAACCCAAATAATTTTAGCCATTCCCCCAACAGCGCTTCATCGTGCTGATGAAAGGGACCAGTCTTGACATCTCTGAAGAATAAGGAGCCCTATTATATCCATCAAAGAAATGGAGTAGGAAAGTAACAGAACAAACGTGTCCCTCCCTTCCTCCTCCAAATATTACTTGGAAGGGAGAGATACAGAAGGCACTCAGTGCTACAACTTGTATTTAAAACTGCCAATCAATGCCAGCAACACAAGGGCTTTTGTAAGATAGCTCAGAAACTGGGCTGACGTCTCCGTAGGCAAACTGCAAGCGGGTATTTGGAACAGGAAAAAGCCGTTCGCAATTTATGACCCGAGAGCACAGGCTGGGGAATACAAATTGCAGTGTCCCCGCAGACACTGCCAGGCTGCTGTGTACACACAGAGACCCTACAACCCAAAGGGTTAACAGGTCTGTGGCAAGATCCTGCTATAGATGCTCCTGCCCAACCACAGCGTGATGCCCACATACAGATTGCGTTAGCAGAGGGAATGGCCTACCTTGTCCAGAAAGATCCACTGTCTTTTTGTGTGCTGTTTTACCATCAAAGAGTTCCATTGTGTATTTGCCTTTGTCCTGTGGAGTTGGCTCATTGATCTGCAACCAGATCTGCTCCCCGGTGACACCAGTCTTCACTCGGTCTGTAAACCTAATCTGGGTATCGCTGAAAAATACACAATATTACGTTTTCATTTCACTGGAGTATAAATGGGGTTTGCTCATGAAGAGTCACTGAGTATGTCTGCAGTTACTAAATGATTTCCAAGGTACTATAGTATGCCACCATATTTTGAAACTTTTGAAATCAAATTCTGATAAAGCTGTGGGCCAACAGGGCAGAACTGACATGACAGTCTTTCCCTGTTCAAGGTCCAGCTCTCCTCAAAGCTTGCAGCAAGGTTATGCATCATAGTCCATGACCTGAGCCATAGAAGAGTTATACAAATTCAGAACCCAGATCTCTGAAGGGTAATCCACACATCCTCAAATGTTCATGTTCTCTTCTTAGCACAGGTTTATTTCTGCTTGGGCAAAACAAAACTATCTAGGGCTGTAGCTACAAAACTTTTGTCACACACTGTCGCTTTTGTCACAAATGGTGTTTGCCTAGTCGGAAGTTTTTCTGATGCTCTGCAATGTTTTGGCATTTCCCATTAAACATACTTTGACGTAAGTATATCTTCTTCCACAAAAAATTTCAATTTCTCAGCTTCCTAGCTAAGCAATTGCCCTGGATGAGGAAAAGATATTAGTCAAATAAGCTACTGGTTTTCTTTTTATCCATAAACTGATAATTTTGAATATACTAGAGGGTCAAAGAACATTTTTACTAGATTAATATGATATGCTTCAAGACTAAATTAGTTACTAAAAATTAGAGAAAAGAGAGAGAGAAGGAGAGAGAGCAAAAACTAAGAGAGAAGGAGAAATCGAGAATACTTCGTATTCACTTACAGTTTTGAAATGCTTAGGACTCCTGTGATACCAGGTCAACATGGGTGCCAAAAAACAGGAAAACCTCAGACTGCTTTCATTTCTCTGACAGTGTTGGTGGTTAGCATCAGTGTCAATAATTACAGCCAGGCTGCTACAGCACATCCTGGGTATACTGTGCCTCATTTACATGAGCTTTACTGAGAGATCAGTAATTCAGATTCCATCCTAAAGACAAACTATTACCATGTCCACAGGAAGTGAAGCAGCAAGAATAGTAATAATAGATTTGAAGCAATTCAAATATGTTATTACTGTTAAATCAAATCTAAGTTGTTTACTTCTCTGGGTTTTCCAGGGCATGCTGTTTGCGCTGGCTGAGAATGCACAGCTGTCTCGTGGATTTGGATATGCAACTCCCATTAATTTTATCGGGAGCTGGGCATTCAAATTCTTTTAAAAAATCTCAGTTCTTCTGTTTCTCTTGGTTAGGTTCATAGCTCTCACAGAAGGCGCTGTCTGGATTTTACTTCCCCAGGCACATGCTGAAACTTGGTTTGCCTCCTAAACATGAACCCATGCGTGAAGAGGACGTGCCCGCTTGTCCCAGTTTCTGTGAGTTGCAGCTTCTAGACAAGCAGACCTCTAGGCTAGGTATCTCTGAACCCATGGAGCTGGCCTGCTTTAAAGCTTGTCAGTCTCAGGTTATATTTGCATCACTTCTTAAAATTGGTTCAGGGCAAGATGCAGCTCCCACATGGGAGGTGGGAAGCGTGCTGAAGCAGCACAGCTCTGATGGCATCCCGTGGCGTGAGACTGTCTGTCTCACGAGGGAAACCTCAGGAGGGCCCTGCACCACCAACACCTGACTCTTGTACTGGTTTCACATGGCTGTAATTCACTGAAACTAACTCATATGAGAGAAGGATTCATGAGAGACGAGAAGAAACCTGGGCCTCGTCTCTCTCATATATCCAGGTTCTGAGTCTATAAAACCAAAATTGCACTGACTTTTGCAAAGCTTTTACATACTCACTTGTGCACCCAGCCTACTCTCAGATCTTCCACATAATAATTAACATAGGAGTACAGTCTGATACCCTCAGCTGTGCTCTGGATTTTCAGGTCTGTTGCAGATAAAGCTGAAAAAAGAGCACATGGTTTTATGCAGCCATGCAGCCATTCACTGAGTGTCACAATGAGTCATTCATTCGAAAAGAGAATTAAGTGCTTACCAATCCTTCTGCATACTTCATTCATCAGATCTGCAAAAGCTGTGGAAATAAAATCCAGAGACTAAGACTCTGTGTCTGCAGCTCAAGCACAGTCAATAATAGGACAAGCACTGGCTCTGAAATATTCTCCCCAGTAGGTCTGAAAAAGAAATCGGACCTATCCTATAAAGCGTATTAGAAATCTAAGTAATGCAGAAATATAGCCTGTTATTCCACAATTTCCAGACTTTATTTAACAGCAGCCTTGATGAATACTGCCGCAGCTAAACAAAACTATTTATCTTAGTCACCGCATTCTCCCAAAATTATACAGAATCCAGATGCAATAAGCTACATTGCTGTCCTACGAGGACAGGCTAAGAGAGTTGGGGCTGTTCAGCCTGGAGAAGACAAGGCTGCGGGGTGACCTTACAGCAGCCTTCTAGTACCTGAAGGGGGCCTACAGGAAGGATGGAGA
>Ga0181612_181470_pt1 | contig 19242 bp, 7 predicted proteins | sample HoacroProtozoa21_FD_119630 | JGI IMG/M metagenome (GOLD analysis project Ga0181612, IMG submission 119630) | Hoatzin crop microbial communities from Cojedes, Venezuel. Combined Assembly of Gp0051906, Gp0051904, Gp0051908 | reverse complement strand
CGATCATTCTGTGTGTGTAGCTAGTACAGGAAATATAGGAAGCAAGACAGACAGATGTGTAAAGTTTCTACATTTATTCATATTAGGAAATACAAATTCATCAACTGCTCAATACTCTGTTTCTCATCCTGAATCTTGATAAAAGACACCAGACATCTCACAAAGTATCAGTCAGAGAGCAGAGATAGTGAGACCCCCTTCTGCACATTATTTAACCAGACACAAGGAATACTGGCCTAAATTGGAATAGATGTGTAAAGCTGTACAAGCACATAGCATTTTCACCTACACATAGGCTTCTTGATAAACTTTATCTAGGTCAAGATATGGAACAGGCTTTCTTTTATTTTGGCTTGAAAATTACTTACGTTCGACACCATGGCAAAATAAAAAGAACTAGATGAAAAGACCGATACGTAACAAGGATAAAAGGAGAATAGCAAAATCACAAACACAGACACACACACACACAGAGATCACCCACTTCCAAGGAAAAATGGAGAGGAGGGTGAAAATTCCCAAAGAAGCTTCTGAGCAAAGCCAGAGGGAGAATTAGCAAGCTCATCAGTCCATAAAGACAGCTACATACAGATTGTGCTCATTAGTCAGAAGTTGCCATCTTGGCTTCCAGAAAGATGGCTTTAACTTTTATATTTTGCAGTGATGAATAAATGCACCAACTGGTTCATACCATATTCCTCTGATGAAGATGAACACCAGTCCAATTTGCAAATCATGACCTAGAACATCAGTAAATCACACTTGACGAAATTCAAGTGCAACAGACAAATCCATTGTAGTTTTGTTTAGCTGTAACTTGTGTCTGCAGAATAATTAGAAAGCTTTCTCCTCAGTTTAGTGGTCAATGGACTGTTAAAATAAGGATGATATGGCTCCGTCCGAGTGCTCCACCACCCTACTACTGCAGCGGCGTGAGACTTCATGGTGTCTGGGAGAGATGAGATTCCTGGCAGTCCTTGAAATGCCTTGGAAAAAAACATTGGTAACTTTCTCCGATGTGATAAAGACAAGGGAATTTTGGGCAAGCAATATTCCAGCCTCCTTTCTTTCTTTCAAACAAAATCACACGCATTCCATGGGACAAAATTAGTTATGGAGATACCACAGAAAGATGACGTTGGGTATAAACCCCCATTTTAAACCTTATAAGAGAACGAGTATGTGGCCAGTTTAGAGGGATGCTGGATACAATACATTTCGACATCCCACAGGTCCTCTGCACCAATTTAACCAAAGACCCTTCCTGGCCTTCAACTGTTTTCAGCCCCCTCCAGTGCAGTCAGGCTTTCTACTTCGCTACTGAAGAACGTTCCTCCTTTTGTCAATGTCTATTCAAAATTGCTCTTCAGCTTCATTTGCAACCCACAGACTACTGCTGTGTCCTCCTTGTTTCTTTTTGTTTCTATCATAAAGACAGGATTATAAAAACACAATTAAAGCAGCAGCAATATTGTAAGAATTTGAAGATATAGGCTCCATTAAGTCTTACATGTACAAACATTTTCATTAATGAAAATAGGTTTCAGAACAATTCTGCTCATTTTCACTGAATTGCTGGCTAATAGGGTCTCTTGGTGTGTCACTGTGTGTTCAGAGTTTTCTTTCTAAGGAAAAGATAATACAATATTCTGAATTATCTTAGATAAGCTCTCACGACTGACAGTATGAGACACATTCTCATGGTAGGGTCTGACTTTTTGCAGTAGAGTGATTTGAACAAGTGCCATGAAAATTTCCATTTACTCCCATTATTTACCACCAATTTTATGGCCAATTTTAGTGCCTATTACAGCTCGCTAGGACTTTCCCACAGTATAGACATTGTTCTTAGAAAGATGAGGGCAGAGGGAAAGAAGAAATATTCAGCTTGTAAAGGTCACTAAGTGAGCAGAATAAGGGAATTCATGGAAGACTTATTGCGATGATTAAATACTTCTTATTTAGCCAGATATATTCTGCAAACATCTTCCTAATATTTAATTTTAAAAACCTTTCTCAAGCTTACCCAATCACAAGATTTTTCTTACGTTCAACTACAAAACATTTTTGTACCTGAAAGACGGACTAACAAAAGTAACCGGCATTTTTAAAGCACTTTTCAATATTGCTATTGTTTAAATGCTACTCTGCTAACTGCATTGTTCTTAGCTTGAATCCCATGCTTGAGAAGAAACTTTGAGGATAACTGAGTAATGAATCACATGCAGTGGTTCAGTTCTGGAGATGTGCAATGATCCTGTATATTCCCTGCTAGAAACGTACCAAATGGCAATATCATTATAAACCTGCTAGTGACCATTTCAACAGTTATGCTTTATGAAATGCTACTATCTATACACTTGTTTTGATTAATCTGGGTAATGGGTACCCAGAGGGTCAAAACAGTTCCTGACCCTCCGGACGGTTAGAGCGAAAGACTCTCAGTGGTACAGTCTGAATATGCCATCATTATTTTAGTCTCTTAAGCAAAAAGAAAAAGGGCTATTTTTTTTTCAGAGAAAAGTCTCCCTTTTGTAATCATATTTGCTTCTAACCAAGAAACCGCAATTTTGATGCTTTAAAGGTGAGACAGTAATTTCTACCGCTTCTAACAGAACCTATTTAGAATTCAGAACGACAAGAAAGGCAATTAACTGACATTTTTCTACATAATAATATAAGTTAGGGCTCTAAGGCTTTGTCTACACTAGGGAAATTTAGACGAGCTTCTCACTGTTGCTGACACTGGCTTGGCCAAGGCACTGTTAGCAATATGCAAGGTCTAACACAGTCAAACTCACCAGCCTCAAAAATTGCGGTCAGCAATTAAGGCTTTCCTGGAACAGACCAGGAATAGCGTTCAAAGATATGAATATCTCTACACAAGTGATCCAAAAACTCATGGGTAAGACTCACTCCCCCTTTGAAGGAAATTTGTAACAAGCCTATGGTTTAACAAAAGTATTCCCAAATAATGTCACCATCTCACCACCCTTCTTTAATTCTTTTAGTTGTTAAAGCCTCCATTTCTTTCAAATATGTTTTAACTTTGAATAGTCTACTCCTGAAATATTTCTTAAAATTAAGAATTCTTTATAATGGTACTTTGGAATAAAACCAGGAAGTTGAATGCTTGAATTATTTTCTGAGAATGTAATTTTTTATCAGCATTTCTGTAGAATAAGCCCTAAAAGATGCTTTATAATATGACTTCCTCGCAACACAAATCTGATTCTTTGGTGCCTATCATCACACTTACACAATATTTAAAAGCTAATTCTCCACCTGAATGGTGCTTTTAAATGAAACTTTTTCTATTTAAAAAATAAATCATTAAAACATTGCTGGAAGGAATACGGTTACAAATGAGGATATTGGCAGAAATCCAATGTTATTGGGAAGGTAGGATATTCACACTAGTCCTGCTGCCAGTGGTGATTAATTAAAAGCCGTTAGATACCTGAAGCCCTAACAGTTCATTCAATATGATTCCCATTGCAGGAATGACCTGATTTCGCTGACAAGACATTTATGCAGGCAAAAAAAGAAAAGGAAAATCATGATAGCAAAGCTCAAAGACACAAAGACATAAATGTTCGTGTTTTATTTACAATCCCAGCTTTTAGTCTGGTAGTTTGCATATCAGGAGAGGTGATTTCTGTCTCCACAGTACAGTTAATCAAGAAATCCACACAAATCAGATGGCAGAATGGCAGAGATTTGAGGCTAAAACCCTTGTGACTATGGTGTAACAGAAAGGTAATGGAAGAGCAAATAAATGTGGAAAATGTGGAAGACAGCAATGGAAAAGATGGCAGAATAATGAAAATGCCAAGTGGTGAGAACAAAAAAAAAACAAATCCCAACCCTTCACAAGTTTATCTGTCGGTGTTACATATTTTGTTTGCAACAGATGCTTCAATTTCCCTGCAAACAGTGCAGAATTTAGCAATTATGAATGAAAGCCATCTTCCCATAAGCATGAAGGATTTAAAATCATTTGCAATTTTTACGTTTGTCTGAAGCAGTTTGAATTCTAAGTTACACAACAGAACACCCTCAAAAAAGCCCAGTTCCTATTATATGTACATGGAGAGATAAATCTTTCCACCGTCATTCACACATCCTGCTGACACCTGCTCTCCAGATGTGGGAGGAGCATCATGTTGCATACTAAATAACTATCACACTGGGGCTTAATACATTTTCACATACATAACACAAAATTAGCTTGTGCGATTTTTCTATGTACCTGACAGAAATTTAGGATTAGTAAGACATCACCTTTAATGAAGCAAGCCTATACAATCATCAGATTATGCTGAAGTCAGACTAGAATCATGAAGCAAAAAAACCAAAAACGACCTGCCTTACAATAGGTGTGTTAAGGAAAAGCTAATAGGTGTCATAGGAACACAGTGCTGAATTTTCTCTCTAAAATAATCTGTGATGCTCTATAAAACCAATATAGTTCTGCTTTACATAAAACCAGTAATATGAACCTCAAGGAACGACCTAGGTATCATGACACACACTCCCCAATTATATGTAAAGATGAATATATAAAAATAAAGCAAATCAGCAGTGTTGTAGTGTGATTATTTTTTGCCCCAAGTTCAATACACCACAGTGGTAAAGAGTTCACAGCTGCACATTTACTCCACTTACTCATGTAGATAATCTTGTTTCTAGAACATGAATACAATTGCTACTCCACTTTAAAAGCACATTTTAATTGAGTAGCAACTGTATTAATTTGATGCAAATTTTCACTCACAAGCTAAAAAATGCTTTAGTTTGAGTTAGTATTATAAATTTTGGATTAAATTTATTCAGATTAAGTTATTTGTTTCCCCATAAAGGTGAGTTCACATTGTAGGCAAGGCTTCCTCAGCATTCAATGCTTATTAATCGGATTTTGTCAAGACAAGTTCTTCCTCAAAGTAGTTCCAGTATGAAAAAGCTAAAACAAAATATTGGGTAAACTATTATCTCACACAAAGTGAGAAACTCCTCTAAGGCTGCACTGGAAGTAAATAATTTGTTTACCTTAACTATTTACAGCTATAGCACTACTAGTTTAATACCTGTTACGTGATATTCATATAGTAAAAATCTGAATGTCCCCTCCTTTTGAGAATACCAGCCACAGAGACTGGTATCATTTGTTTCGTGTGAGAATTTCGGAGAGGAAGGTCTCGTTAAAACCCTTCAGCACACGTGCACCAAAGTCCCACAGGGCTGCGGCGTCCTCCTTCTCCCCGAGCCTTGTCCTTGACAGGGAGAAAGGATGACATGAGGGTTTGCCCACTCTGGTGTTTTGCTTGCCCTTCTTAGCATCCTGCGTATATGTCTTGGGACCACCCCGAACTGACAGGGCTTGAAGACTTCCAGTCCAAGGCCAAGACCCTGCTCTCCCTGCCCTGAAATGACTGGTAGATGGCACTTGAGAGAAAAATGCAATGGCCTTTTAGTTAAGGTACTGGGTGGACTCAGGAAAACTGGATTTAATTCCTGGCTTCGCAATGGATTTTCCTTGTCACACTGGACAACTTATTTAATCTGCCTGTGCCTTGGTACAAAGCCTCCTGCCCCACACAAAACTGTTCTGAGACTGTATCTGTTAATATTTGACAGATGCTGTGCTAGGGGTCTATTTCAACAGGTACACAGTGTGGGAAGCAGGTCAGAGCTCAGGATGATGTTTGAGAACAGAGCTACATATCACGCCAATGAACCGTAGTTTCTGTCTTCTTTCACATCATCTTTTATACCTCGTGCAATCACTCCACGTGTTCAGTATTTCTATTACTAGTATTACATGTCTATTTGCACGAAATTTGTCCCTGACATTATAGAAGATCAAGCTATCACAGTTTTATTGATTGAGCAGAGACATCTACATATGTTTTCCATTACTATTATGCCATGCAGGTTGAAGAACAGACATATTTAACTAAGTAGAAATGGAGAAATACAGAAAAAGAAAACAGGGAGACAAGATGACTGAGCCAAACCTTCAGCTCTATAAATTTCTTAATATCCTGTAAACTTTAAAGTTTCTGTGAAGAACCAAGCTCTCCGGCTATCAGTTCAGTATTTCAACTAGAACATAATCCTTGGCAGAATACATTCAACAAACTGGAGCATCCAGCAGATGCAGGAAGAAAATACACCTTCATTTTGATGAGGAAACACAAAACTTTAGGTAGTATACAGAAAAGCACAGTCAGCAATGATTACTGAGTACTTGTCTAATGAAGGGACTTCTAGTGATAAAATGAGGCCTCCATGCCTAATTAGCAAATATTAATCTGCTTTAATTAATCAACCTTAAGAAATATTATTATGAAAATTATGGCTTGGAAAAAATAAAAGCAAATACTACCTGCAGACTGTACAAAAGATTTTCGGTAATCATATGCTGCTGACAATTCATCAGATTTAACAAGGTAGAGCGAAAGAAGGACTGACCTCCCGAGGACAGATGATTCTCTTGGGACGTGGTGCCTCTTGTTGCAACTGATACACTGTCAAACACAAAAACGGACAGATCATTAGAAGACGGCAACACACACAAACTTTTATTCAGATGAGTCTTTTTAGCCAGAGGCTGCAGAGAAAAATGCAAATGTATAGAAAAGGAGAGCAAATGGAGGTATTTCAGTGTATCCAAGTCATTTATATGAAAATTGGTTGTTGACCTGCAAACTAGCTAACGTGATCATTGTTTTAAATTTCAGAAGTATTATCTCCTTTTGTACTTGTTACTACATTTCCATACCAGGCATGACAAGCTAGAAAGATTTATTAGGCATACCTCAGGATAAAATCTTGTTTTTGCATATGCTGTCCTGCAACAACTCAAGAACAGATTGCTTACCAGTAACACCAGTGGTTTTTTTGGATAGGCCAAGAAAAAGTTCAGCATGTTTGAAAGGATTCACCACCATCTCATACTTTATAACAAGATTTGCTGGCAATTACTAATGAGGAAGCAAACATTCCTTTCAGAGCAATTATGCCCTATTCAAATGGCCCCAGATCAATTTTTTGCGTATCTTCTGAGGGCTGGATGAGAGAGACCTGAGGCTAGGGATAGTCACTGAACCCTGGCCCCCAGCCTCTTCACTGCATGTATTTAATGAGATCCTCTCCTTCCTTTCCACTCCAGAGTCGTGAGAGGAAGCTGACATGCAATGACAGTAATCAATTCCAGCGCAGACAGACTGTCTCTCCGTAACTCCAGTAAAAATCCCAGAGGTCTGGATTGCCTCCCTCGAGAAAGGCCTTCTGTATGCTGACCTTCTTGTATTTGGAAAGATCATGTCGTGTCTATGAATTTTTTTTAAAAGGCTGAGTTTCTAGGACAGGGCTCCTCATAATGCTTGTGAAGCTCAGATTTATGTCCCCAAAAGGTGGTAGATGGAGAAATATAAATGCCTGTAGGCTTGATACACACAGGAGCCTTGCTGCAGAAAGTGAACTGAAATGGTAGGTGTTACTCTTCAGCACCTTCTCCCACCTTCTGCACCTTCTCTTTAAATGGGGCTAGGAGGGATGAAACCTGAGAAGTGGGGAGGCCCTCAGCTTGCCCCCAAGTTTGTCACTCAGGGGATGTGAAAGCTCTGGGGGCCATGTTCTCTGCTAATCTCAAAGTGGAAGAAACCATAACCTCTCCTTTTCCCAACCCAACCTTCATCCCTGGTTTCTCAGAGGGGTACAGAAAGAGAGTTCATGATTTCTTACATTCCTTATCAGTTTTAATGCATATGGATGTGTTCCAGCTCTCAATCTGCACTAAGGTTTTGGATTTAACCTGCTTCGTTTGGCACCGCCAGACCTCCCACTACTTTTGCACAAGACTCATCAGAACTAGTGGTGTTTCTTACCTCTTTCAGCTGTGTAACTGAGTAAGATTCAAAGCCTTCCTTTTTTTCTAATCAAATGACTTGTGCATCCAAAAGGAATGCCAAGCAAAGCATGAAAATTTTGCTTTAAAAATCAGAGACTGCTTTTTAACACACTGATTATTCTGAAGCCCAATATCATGATCTAAGAGTCCATTTCTGAATGTCTGAAATCAGCATAACCACTGATTCAGCAAGTTACTGATGCTTAATACTAAACATATTCAAGTGGAAAATAGCAACTTTTTTCTTTCCCCATACATTTCCAGTAGAGAGAAGGAGGGATTCAAAACATTGCAAGAATATGATTGCTTCCCATTTAAAGTAAAAGATCACTTTCCCCAATTTATTAATTTCAATATAAATTGAAAAATCATACTTCATAAAAATCCAGTTTTTCAATAATCAAACCTGTTAAATATTAGCTGACATAGCAAATCAAGCTAGTGGAGCTATTTCTAAGATAACCTTGATTGCTGTGGTGCAAAAGTTGGTCTGAAGAACACACAGGAAACCTATCTCATGATGTGCTGCATTTATAAGAAATGAGAAAAACAAAGAGCTCTCTGAAATGACCAAAAGGATCTCTAAGGCTGATAGCACTGGAGAAGCAAGGGTGGGGAGAAGAGCCAGCATTTCACAAAACAAAGGAAGGAATGACTAACAGGAGAGGGCAGATATATAGAAGACTTGAAAGCAAACACAAAAAAATGGATGCTGATAGGGTGCAGTGGGATGAATCAGTGCAGGGATTCATGAGGAAAGCAAGGAGGAGAAATCATCTTAACAACTGTATTTTGAATAAACTGGAAAAGGTTCTCAGAGAGGCATGGGTAATTAATCTGCACAGTAATCTGAACTGAGAAAGGCGTGTGATTCAGAAATACAACAGAGGAAAATGTAGTCAGATTATTACTATACAAATAAATAATAATAATAATAAAAATAAATTATATGCTGCCTTAAATGTGCAGGATGAGAAAATGGCCCCAAGTAACAAGCATGACTGAGATCGTGAATGGTGGTAATCACAGAAAACATCATGAATGGGAAACGGTTTCCTGGGAAAGATAAAGAATTCCGATTTGGCCATATTAGCTTTAAACTGAAAGACATAAACTGACAGAAAGACAACCCAGTGGAACTACTGGAGAGAGATACAGACCCATTAGACGGAGTGAGAGAAGACAGATCGGGAACAGAAAGAAGGGACTGAGAACTCCCAGTGGCATCGCGTTAAGGGACTCCAAGCAGTTCAATGGGAGACAAACAACAGAGAAGAGTCAGATAGGCACATAGCTGCCAAGGACACCCAAAAAAGACACACAGCAAGGCAAGGGTAGAGAAGGTAAAACAACAGTGATAGTGCAGTTAAGTGAAAAACTAGGAAAAGGCAGTATCTCACAGACTAAGGTATTATGGAGCAAAGCAAGTGTGACCCTACCAAAAGCTTCATTTTTCTCTAGAAAGGTTCTCTCCTGTTTCTGCTTCAAATGATTGCTACACGAAAGCTTGCTAATGGGCTATGAATACAAGTGCAATATTATGGGTAAGGTGACTTGAGAAAAATGTGCCCTCCAGCTAAGTTCCAATGAGCACAGACACCTCATTAAGTGACCTCATTTTCAGAAGTGCTGAACATCCTGCAGCTCTGCCCGATTTCATTACATACTTTTTCCAAAGTGGTAGGCACTCACACTCCGGCTGACATTACGGAGACCTCAGCAGAGTCCGGAGGATGGTCAGGAGTTCAGAAAGCACATGCCCCTCACTTACTTGCTCGAATGACAAACAATCCCTGCCTTTCTGCCTCATTTTCCCCCTCCACCTTTGAAAATCTCAAAACAGAATCCAATATATAAGGATATGGTTAACTGAAACAACAGAAAAACGTATTAAACACAGTGGTGAGCAGTGACTGACATCTGACCCAGCCTACTCCAGCATTTAGAACTGATAGGCAGGTTAGAAACAGACCCACTTTGATCATAAAAAAGATGACACTTGAATGTAATGATCCACTGTGATACTAGCTCTGAGAAAATTAACCTTATAAAAAGTCAATTGCATGCAAAAAGAAAATTTATTACTACTGTTTAGAGAACAGCATTAGACTGGGAGAAGCTTTTTGTTCAGCACCAGATGCAAATGAAATGCATAGTAATAATGCACACTAAATAGTAGACCAAAATGCAGCACTCCCTGGCCCTTGAACATCTTTACGAGTTTCGTTATTCAGATAGCTTTCCAGCATTCTTAGTATCGTAATGACCTGGGAACTTAGAAAGTTAACAAAACTTTAATTTATTATTGAATTTCTAGGGGAACATTTCTTTGAGATGTAAAGTAACTAGTTAGAATATATCTCTCTCCTTTGTTCCTGCTAGAGGACAAGTCTTGTCTCATGGGATGAATACGGGAAATTCTACTATATCTTTTAGAAAGAACTGCCTAATTCTGCAATCTGATCTGTCTAAGAAACAAAGGGATGACATGCAAAAATCAACAGTTACTCTTTTCTGCCAGGGAAGAAGGACTATCACCCATTTCTTCGTACTTTTTTCATTATGCAGTGCGTCAGGAACTCAAGCTTTCTCCTTTAACTCACCTATAAGTACTGTTCAGTGATGCTCCAGCAGAGAGGAAAAATTCCTATCATCTCTTTTATAAAGCAGCAAAGAAACATACTGCCTTCTCTCTGAGAATGTTTCATCGGGTTCCTTAGTTGTACCTCCTTGGCCTCATCTCAGTCAGGCATTTTTCCATGTGCCGAGCTTGAACTGTCCTATTTCTGCATGATTACTCACATGTTTAATTAGCAACCTAAGTGCCTAGCTGAAATAAAGCCTTAATTTTGAACAAAACTGAGTCTCAGACACTGTGCTTACTATTTGATGCAGGACATAAGGCAGGGAAACTTTCTGAGGAGCTGAAGCATGGCATCAGGTGATGCTCTGAGCCTTGCCATGTTGCTTCACACCAGCATACTGATCTTAAATAATGCAAATAAATATTGAAGTGGCATTGACACTAGACTTGCTTAGCATATGCCAATCTCAACAATGGTAAAAGGAGAAAAAGAGTGGTTTTACATCTCTTTAAAACTCAAGCACATATGTGCTGTAGCTGGAAGACAGAAATGACCACGCTGTTTCAGCAGTCAAACAAATTGCCTGCTCATCCCATGAAGCAGGTAAGATCATTGGTTCTGCTCCAAGAAGGCTGTGCAGCACTGGAACAGGTTACCCACAAAGGTGGCAGAGGCTCCATCCCTGAAGGTTTTCATGACTCGGCTAGATAAAGCCACGACTATTCTGCTCTAGAGCCGACAACAGTCGTGCTTTGAGTGGGAAGCCGGGTCAGCTCACCCCAGAAGCCCCTGCCAACTCACATGTCTGTGATTCTTATCTTCCTTTCTTTCCCACCTCAGTGATGGTAAAACGGCAAAATGTCATTTTGTATAATATTCCTAACATGCAGCAGACTACAAAACAAAACCTGTTGTTGGATATTTGTTGATTTGTTACTCGGATATAAATGCAATCAAATCCACTGCCTAGAGACTGCTGGCTGCTAGTAACTTTCCAGATTTTCTCCCCAGGTCCCTTCCTGGTAATACAAAACTATTCTTGCCAGTCCTTTCACTCTTTGTGTCCTGAGGCTATCAGAAAAACTCTGGAAAACCTTGTAATCTGTGAAACCTCTGTACCTTCTAACAATTCTTCACAAGCAAGTGATGTTTTTCTACATTAGGAGTGTCCATCTTTTACAAATACAGCTGAAACAAGCTTGTACATTATGCCAAGGAGTAAGGCTTCTGAAAGCTGTTCTACTTTGATCATCATTTGCCCATGGGTATGTGCAATACTGTTTATTTGAATACTTTGCCTGCATAAACAGGAAAATCTGCCTTTGTTGAGAAGTTAGAAGGATTGAAGCTTTGATCATTAAGTCAATAAAAGGCAATAAAGTGCACATAAGTTTATCCAGGACTTAAAAAAGAAATCAAAACTGTATGCAAAATATCTTAATAATATGCTAGCAAACTTAAAAAAGAAAGTTACTAGCTAAAATACACTGAATAGTATTGTTAATTAGGCAGTAAACACAAACTGCTAAAATACATACACTGTTTTAAAACTGTGATGAGACATGGCAGTAGACTGCATCATAGATTAACGCTATCGTTGAACATAGCCTCTGTAATTAATTTACCACATTGGGATTTTCCTAGCAGATTAAGGAAGCATACTTTACCCAGTGTCGCAATGAAAAACGTATGTCTGTGGCTAAGCAGTCTCAGCAATAAATCTCTGTAATCTTAAACTATTATCTGCATTTTGGAGCTATGTAACTTTTTCCAAGGTCATTCATGCATGGGGTTCAGATGCTGAGGCCATGATTCTGCCATTACCACAATACTGGCATCCTATGTATATCTGAATAGGAAATTATATATTCATATTCTGCTTGTTCATTCAGGGCTTGGACTAGATAACACACAGAGGTCCCTTCCAACCCCTCCAATTCTGTGATTCTGTGATTCTATGGTTTGTTTTTTTGATTTTTAGAAAAATTTCCTTGGACTATGTGTAAGCTATCAAGCAGAAGTAACCAAACATTTTCAACGCATGCACTGATCTGTCTTCTGCATCAGCAGGGCAACTAAGAGAAGTTAAGTAAAGGTATGTGCTTATTCCCTGACTTTTTAATGAAAACTTCCTCACTACAAAAAAAGAAACATCTGTCATTTCAGATCCTGGTCTCATTAGAGTCAATGGGAGCTTTTCCACTGGTTTTCAGTAAGCCAGATTTCTCTTCTAAAAAACCCACTCAACTGTCTACTTCTTTCCAAGTACACAGCAAAGTAACGCTGGAATGATCCAACTCAAATCCATGTACTCTCGCTGACTTTTAAGGAGGTTTTTCTTATACATTCAAAATATTGCAATAAGAACAACAAAAAAGTCTCTAGAAGACAATTTGCTGGGAAGCAATTTTTGTAATTTAATGGTGTATACAAATTTTGGATGAAAAAATCCCTGTCCATTCTGGGGCAGAATGTCATTCTCAGGTAACACAGAAGTGATGTCTTTGAAGTCAGCAAGGCGGTGTAATGTGCATATAAGTGAAGTCAACAAGTTTATTCCAACCTTTAAAATTATACAGGTACAGGCATGTAACTACTGTGATCCTTGTCTTTTTGTAGTTCCATTTTGGTAATGGCACTGCACTGAATTTGAAGTTGCCACAATAAAAGAGATGACTTCTGCTTAGGATAGGTCTGTATCTGAAAACAGCAAAAAACCCCCCTCTGTACCCAAAGCTACAGTTTCATTAAAGTTTCAGTAAAGGTTTAAAATAAAAAGATCAAATTTAAAGGCTATCTTTAATAGGGGTTTTAAACGCCAATATTTTGTCTTAGATCTGTGCTACTTTATTAGAAAATACACTTGGAACAAAGCAAAAAGAGCATAAAATATGCACTTCTGCACTGCACTCTATGTAAATGATTTTTCTAAAGGCAGACAGGAAGGTTCAAAGAACTGATTATGGTGTCTCCAACTTCTAAACCACCACTTCAAAAATCAGCTTCTATTGCTAAGGATCAAAAATATTATCTTTAAGTAATTTGGTGACCCATATAAAAATACAAGTATACTCAAGCCTGACCTTTAGTAAACACATGAAGCATTAACCTCTCTCTCTGGAATCCTTCCTGAAAATCTCAGCAGAGAAACCATAAAACCCAGGATGTGCACGCTTGTAAGGTAACCCAGAGAGTCTGCTGCTCATAAGCCTACCGCACTTTCTCCACGGAGAACCAGAAAAGTTCAGGCTTTGCTGCTGTCTCATATGCAATTTCTACAAGCACCTAGTACATTTATGACTTTTTTCTCAACAAAGAAAGGGAAAAGACCTAACAGTGCCACCTTGGTCAGGTACTAAGATTATTCACATTTCTGCTATACTCACAGTATGATTTCCATATTGGAGGTTGGTATTCTTCAGCATCTGAAATAGAAGTAAAAAGGGGGAAAGAAATCAGTCATTGGCCACTGGATCAAACCATCATCATGCATTTTTCTGCTGAGACCTCAGCTTGTCAGCAAAATTCACATTTCTTTCCCAAGAGAGATGCTAGCCCATTTACAGTATAGTTGCCTATGTGAGAGAAGAATATAAATTTCAACTTGTAGACTTAATGTGCTTTTTCCAAATTATTCAAATGTAACAGGAATTAATTTCTTACCAATTTGCATATAGCTTCCTTACTCACCAGTATTTTTAAAATAATTAACTAAACTCGTAACTACATCCTTTATTTACTTTACTTGGTCTGACAAACCGACAAATCCCTACCAGTTTTCAGTGAGGCTTCTAACCCCACTATTAATATTTTAGGATGACTATCAATGAATAACACATGCCTTAGCTAAAAAGATGCACAGCTCAGGCTGGACTCTGATGCACAGACCTGACAGTTCCAACGAGATTCGATTGCACTTCTTGAGCCCACTAGAACGTGCAATTGGCATATTTTCCAGAAACTGCATCAGCAAAATAATAATAAAAAGTTAGAAAAAGGAAAGACTGCAAAACCTGCAACTAGAAACAGACAATTATTACCCTTATTGACTGAAGAGGCACAAAAAGAGTTGGTATCTTCTGTTAGTGCGAGAGTTATACAACACTGCTGGGCAAATTTTTGGCAGCAGGAGTAGACCTTCTGTGTTTAAAAGTGTATATTTGTAGAGTCTGAGCTCACCACCCTGCCATGTTAAAAGCCCAGCGAGCAAAGGGCTCTCCAGGCTGGGAGGCAGACTGGCGCAACTGGAGGGCACGGTGAGGGTACAGTCCCACTCTGCAGGGAGGTTTCCAGCTCTCTGCAGGAAAGGCTGTTGCTTCAGCCTTCAGAAATCCCAACAGAGGCCAAGCTTGAAAGGTAAGAGTTAAACAAGTCACCATACGCCAGCCACAAAGGGTGGGGTACCAGGTACTGGCTTGGCTCTAAGCTGTCATGTTGCCAAAAGCTTTGAAGAGTCATTTACGGGGGGTATGTCATTAACCCCCTAATACTCTTCAAGTTAATTAATGTCTTTGGTATTTACTAAACTTCTACTTAAGTTATGCTAATGTAATTCAATTATTGCTGCATAGCTCATGCTCCTTGTCTATTTATATACACACAACCACTTTAAATACATCCTTGCAAAAGTTTGTTTACTAGGAATGTTAATCATTCACTACCATCTGCCACTTTTAACTCTATTGTTCAAAAAAAGGATAAATATACCAATGATCACAGTTACTGCCTGGAATAATACCCTGCCACAATTTGCAGATATATTGATTGGGAAACCCATTCAATTCCAGTTTCAACTGCATCCACTTCACAACTTTGGCAAAATTCAAAACACTCCCAGACTGACAGAGTTATACCATGCTGTGGCAATCCAAGAGTAATTAGCTTGCAAGTTCATTATACAGAAGGATTATTTTAAATTATATGAAGCTATTCATGAGACCAGCGAAATTTACTTATGCAAGAGCTGACTAATTTTTTCTCCTCTCACATTATAATGGTAATTTATTACTCCTTTTTTTCCTATATATCTGTTGCTTCACATATGGTTTACTGTAACACCATAATATTGTGTATTAAATTCCTCTGTTGTACTTCTGAATTACTGCAAGAGAATTTCTGAACTTACTTGTTGGCTTGAATGATTTTTTCAATAAGAGAAACATTAAGATAATACAAATATCTGCTTATCTGTACTTGTGATTTCAGAAAAGGAAATAGTGGCAGAAACAATTAAAAACCAACAAGTATCAGTTGTTGCTTTAGTTTTCCAAATTAATTAGAAAGAGCAATGTAAATTGAATAGTGAAAACTGCTCTACAAGTGGCCATAAAGTGCTTCATTAGCTTGAGACAGACTGATGGTGTGGAAACACTGCAGCCTAGGTGAAGAACAATCATCCAAGAGACAGTCATAAAACAAAACTCCCAATGATTACGTTAGATTTGCCACAGTTATGGATCTGTCAGCCCAGAAAAGAGCGGACAGAACCACTCCTCAATAGCTAAAATAATTCTTAAGGGCAGCACACTCAGAAGAAAACCACGGGTCACCAGCTCCACCCTCACCCTTACACGGCACTGCAACATCCTCTGTGACCCGTTCTGCAGACAACGTGTCCCTAAACCACAGGGAACAAAACCCCGTATAAGTGATAGTATTAATACTGTTTATTGTCAAGCTATCATGCATGACATTTGATGGCATCCATTTCTAGAGAAATAAAGAACAATTTGTTTAAATACAACCTGGAGACATAGGCCATGCTTAAAGATCAGGGAGATGTTTCATGGATATAGACCTCTTGCTGCCTTGGTGGAAGGAGGCCACTGGGCCCCTGCCCAGGCATGGGCCATGTACAGCTGAAGATGCCATCCTACACAGCTGCCGGCATGGAAAATAGCCTGAGGACAGCAATTACCACGTCTAAGTCACCAGAGGAATACATTGACTCTCCTTGTATGATACAGTCTTAGGATTCCCGTCCCGGATGCCTAGATCAGACTGAACTTCAGCCTTTTTTAAGTCAGCGGTCAAATGAGACAAATGGTACCTGAGCAGACTGGATTATTATTATTTGTCCTTTTTTGAGATTTCTGTTCTGCTTCTTTTTTTTATTAATCCTCTTTTACTATAAGGCAGCTCTACTCATTAAATCATGCCCCATTCTTCATCACTAGACTTAATACAGCAGGTTCACAGAAGTTGCCAACAACAGTTTGGGTGGTTGTCTCAGTTACTATGCGACACCTCAACTCCCACAGCTTCTGCCTTCAGTTCTGCACATGCTAATGGTCTCGGCGAGGACCACAGACCTCAGTTTTGAGCCACTTAGCAATCAATCAATCAATCAGACTTGGCACAAATGACAAATGCCCCGCATTGATCTCTCACTAAATGATATTCCTAATATGAACTTTGATCATAATGTCTATCACAACTGTGACTGGCAGCATGGGAAGAAGGGTTCACTGAGGTACTCTTAGGTGATAAGACAGGGTATGTCCTATTGCTGTTTTCTTGAAGGGTTCACACTTTCGACAGGGACTTCTTGTCGAAATTCAGAAACTGAGCCAGCTAAGGTTGAAAGCAGTTGTCGCAGGAGAAAAACTCAACAAAACGTCCCTGGGCCAGCTATGATATACCTTTCTGAGACTAGAGAGACTCAATGCAAAAGAATTACAGAATGTCCAGTTTTGGTATTTTTTTATTATTTCCAGTCTTCTCAATACCATATCAGAAACTACCTTAGCAAACCTAAGGAGTACTCACTGGAAAGACTAGAGCTGGCAAAAAAGCATGAGAGACTTCCACATAATATTTTGTTTTATGACTTCCACATAATATTATTACAGGCAATACTGTTAACTAAAAGTTTTGAAATATACCAGTTGAGAAGGTTAGTATTTATTAGATGTAAGAAAGCAACTAGAAGTTAGTTGTATGCTAAACAGAAAGGCAAAAAGAACGGTAAATGCTGATTCTTAGGGAATATTACAGCTACCAGAAGGCTTCTCACTGCATGCACAATTGACACGAACAGACGCTGGAGAAAACTGTCAACCCACAAATGATACTGTGGAAGTGGAAAGGAAGGAAAAGCAGGTTAGCTCTTCACTGTATTTGCTTTACTCCTCACAGAGTAGAGAGGATGAAAAGCATTTTAGGAATAAAATATTTTCATAAAGCTGATGGAGCACTGTAAAATGGAACAAATGTAAAAAGACAACAGTAAAAGGAGTACTGAAAAGTTGGCAAAGCTTTAAGCAGCCAGATAAAAAGTGAAACTACAAAAGATTTTTTTTTTAGTGAAACTTGAAGACAGTATTTCTGTAAATAATAGGTGGTAAATGGTTAATACATTACTCAGAGCCATTCTTAAGCAACTTCTGAGAAATGGGCTCACACTAATTATATAGTAAGTAAAGTTACCCATGGACTTCAAACCTTGTTATTCACCGTGCCTGGCTCTGTACCAAAGGTGACACCTTTCTGGATGTAGTTGTGAAAGATGCTGGAGTGACTGACTTGCTTTTTATTACTTCCTTTGTGAAGATGATGATGCAATGCCAATGCTTGTGGTTTAGTGCTGCCAGCACTGGGACTGACCTAGCCAAAGCAGGTCTAATAAGATACCGACTAAGCTAAAACTGTGATTCTTCTGACTACCAAGACTAGCAATGCACTGGAAAGAGGAAACTCTATTTTACAAGAAAGATCACAAATTATGTTACACAAATAAAATATATCTGACTTCTAAGTGGCATTTCTAATTATAAGGGGAACAGTAACAAATATCCATACTGTAGCTATACGCCATGCCTAGTTCTAGATATTCTAAAAAGTCTTAATGATTCCTGCGGTAGTAAAGAGTTATGCAGAGTAGTAGCAGGACAACTACCAAAGGAGGACCATCATTCTTTGCTAATTTTCTTCACAGCCACTATGAAAGAGGAGAATTTTTTTTTTTGCCTTTGTTCTTACTAAATGATTATAAAAAATATTCTGCGGTTCACCTTGGAAGAACTGCTTAAGCCTGGATTTTCTGCCACCATTGTCTGAAGTTCAGACTTCCTTTCCAGTAACAACTGATTTTAAAACTATGACCCGTGTGTGCAAGAAAAGACACTTGTGTGTGAGGAAGAGCCAATTTGGAAGCTACTGGCTTACTGGCAGTGCTCAGATAAATGATTCACCGGATGAACAAGTCTAGTTACTATTTTTTTCATCTTCTATTATTATTTTTGGACTAAGACTAATAATTATTGGTATTTTAATGCCTTTTGTATATTTTCTTTAAAGAGATTTTTCAATTTTACCATATACACTTTAATCTTTATAGTTTTGTTTCCAAAACATTGTTAGCATGTATTATTAAATGCATTTTTTCTTATTTTTATACATGTAATTATAGATATATAACAATAACTGTTGAGCAAAAGGCTACATGAAAGATGAACAGTGTTTGTAGTCTCTAGGCACATAAATTATTCTTATATTTTTCTTCATACAGCCAGAATTATATTATACAGTTGACTATAATGGGGATGGACATCACAGAATGCTAGAATGGTTGAGGTTGGAAGGGACCTTGGGAGGTCATCTGGTCCAACACCCTGCTCAAGCAGGGCCATCTACAGCCAGTCTCCCAGGACCATGTTCAGGTGGCTTTTGAGTATCTGCAAGGATGGAGACTCCACAACCTCCCTGGGCAACCTGTGCCAATGCTTGGCCACCCTCACAGTG
>Ga0181612_119853_pt1 | contig 19245 bp, 16 predicted proteins | sample HoacroProtozoa21_FD_119630 | JGI IMG/M metagenome (GOLD analysis project Ga0181612, IMG submission 119630) | Hoatzin crop microbial communities from Cojedes, Venezuel. Combined Assembly of Gp0051906, Gp0051904, Gp0051908 | reverse complement strand
TGTCCCAGAACGAGGAGATGCCCCGGGGCTGTGCCAGGAACCCTGGGGGTACATGGACAGCAGGAGATCAAATGCATCGAGAGGAGGGCGGGGACAGACAGACACTTACCACGTTGGATTTCAAAGCATTTCATAAATGCCATATGTACACTCAGCGCAGCTGACGGGGAGCCGTCCTTGGAGAAAACGCCCAGCAAATGCTGGTCCATAACCCTGCTGGCTGAAGGCTGTTTTCTGAAAGCAATGGCTTTATATATACAGCCATATATTTAAATATATACCCTAAACATATTAACATATTAGCAAGTAATAATACATTCATATATTAAATAATATCCCTAAATATACAGAACTCCCCCATATATATATATAAGTATGTATATATGAGCTCAGGGCCTTAGTCTGGCTCCAACAGCAGTGACTTTGGCTGAGACTATTTTTGGAAGCCTCACAAACGTCCATTGGGCCCCCCACTTCTCGCTGCAGCGTCTTTTCTTTGAGCAGAGACGTTAACGTCCGGGAGCCTCCGGTGCTCGGCTGTCCTCGCTGTCACCTTGGTGGGCAGGGAGCGGCGGGCGGACACCCCTCGGGGTCCTTTGGTGCCTCTTCTTAATTAGAAACCTTGTCTTTAAGTCTTGTGTGCCCTTCCACAGGGTTAGTCGCTCTCACCTGCTTAATCCTGGGAGATTATTTTCTGGTCTCTTTTTAAAAAAACCCAACCACCCCAAACCCTTCAGTCTTCTTTCAATTCTTTTCATTTCACCTCATTTAATTCCTTGCCAGCTTAATGACTTGGTAGTAATGAAGAAGATGAAAATTAGGGCTTAATAAGTGTTAAGAAAAGACAGTTTTCTTCCTGATGAAGGGAGTGCACTGGTGGGAAAGCAGAGCCTGGTGAGAGCACAGAGATAACCCCAAAGCTCTTCCTGACCTTGAGACGGGCGATGCCAACTCCAGGCTGTAACCAGTGACAGGGAGAGGCCGCAGTCGGGACCGGGGACACGGCAGTCTCGGGAGGAGGATGCTGGAGGGAAGCTGGATGGGATGGACACGAGGAGCGGCTGGCACAAGGGGCTGGCACAGGGGGCTGGAGGGGAGGTGACAGTGCCCAGCTCCGCACCCAAACGTCCCATCGCTCTCCGGCCAGGGCAGGGGCTGAGCCAGGGGTGCAGCTCTGTGTAGGTGACCCCAGCGTGCTGGGAAAGTCCAAAGGCTGCAGCGACTCCCATGTTTGGGGAACCCCGCACCCCACCTGGGGAGGTGGCTTTGGACCCTGACGCCCTACAGCTTCTGGTGGGGTGGCACCTACTGGGTCTGCGGCCAGCAGACCTCAGAGCTCAGCAAGGCCACGGTAATTCCAGCTCCAGGGCTGTGATTACAGGACCAAAACTGCTGTAATATCACCATGGAAGTCACTGACCTGCCATCGTCTGCCCACGGGGCCAAATTCTTCTCTGATCACCTCTGTTACATTGGGATCAGCATCTGGCCACAAATGGCTTCAAACTGGTAGAAATGTCACGCTGCACCCGCCGCTTCGCTTGCCGGGGAGGTGCCTGTGGGTGTTATGCCCTCTGATGCAGCACCAGTCTTCTCTAGGGCACAGCCCAGCACCGGTGGGTGGGTGGGATGCTGCTTTTTGCTGACTCAGCCAGAGCAAGGAACCTGCTGACTCAGCAGAGGCGGTGCTGGCAACAGCCGCCGCACAGTGCGGGCAGGACCTGGAGCAGCTGATGGTTACCAGTACCTGAGTTCTGCAGCTGTGAGCACGACCCTCGGCGTGGGCTGTGCTGGTGAGGAAGCCGGGATACGTAATCAGATCAGCGCTGGCCTCTGCCACGAGGGGGTCTACCGAGGGGCCGGCCGGCCGCTCGCGCTGCGTTAGCTGACTCTGGACGTACGCTCTAACTAACGATAATATTGGGACTGGCAGGTAGATCGGGGAAAAAAGGGCACAAAACTAATTGACCTGCCAGAAAATGTGTCCAACAAGATTTGCGCACCCTCCTCCGGCCACACAGCCCCTGCACGAGGCAACCCCCCCTCCCCAGCCAGCCAAACGCGGGGCAGACGCCAGCGGCGAGCCCCAGCACCGAGCGCTGGCATGGCCGCACTGCGGGCAATACTGATGACTTCCTAATGGGCCCTGAGAGCCGTCGCCATCTCTGCCGCCGGCCGCGTGATTCAAGCGAGCGGCTCCTCGATCATCTCGTTTGCAGGACCCCCTGGCCGTCCCCTGCTCCCAATCGCTTCTCGGTGCCACCAGTGCTTTTTCCTCCCAGAGATTGGTTTGCTCCTTCTGCTCCCAGGCGCTGTCACTTCAAAGATGTTGGTCATTTTTTAAGTGCATTTCTTGCTCTTTTGATCCTTATTTTGCTTCCCTTGGACTAACTGGTCATGACGGAGTGAGAATACCGGATCCGAGCCCCAGTTCGCTCGTCTGCGTGGAGCCGCAGAGGGCTCTGAGCACAGCCTGGGTTAGTCTGGGGCAGGGCTTTTTGGAGAAAGGGTTTTGCCCAAAGAAAAAGTATAAATCTCCACACTTCTCATTAACCTAACGAGCCTGCCAGGTGGCAATGCTGGCAGTCCTGGCTGAGGCCAAGGCACGGGTCCAGCTCTGCCACCATCCTTGCTGCGCTTGGCTGAGCGGGGCCGTGCCAAGAGCTGTGCATCGCCGCGAGGCCACGGAGGAGCCGGCTGGGTTCCATGTAAGAGCTTTTCTCATTAAAGCCGCACGCTGGAGGCCCGGGGCGGATGCACATCCATACACCCACGCTGGGACCATGTGACATTACACACATGCAACTTTAATTCCAGCCTTTCCAGGTGCAGCGAGACACTGAAACCCAATGACCGCAAAGCGTGTGCAGGGTTTGCAGGCAGCGAAGCCGCCCTCCCATCGCCTTCACCTTTTCCAGGTGCAGAGGGAGGATTTAGGCAACTCAGGGGGATTTTAATTCCCCTTTGCAAGGAAGAGAGGATTTCCTGGTGCGAGGACTAGAGGTGGTTAAATGGGTTTTCCCATGTAGGGGTCAGCCGAGCTGCTGAAATCCTTATCAAGGGTGATGCAGGTGGAAAAAAAACCTGCGGGCTGAAGAGCAGAGTGGATGAGGAGCCCAAAGAGAGGTGGACAAACCACTTCAGGCTCAGGAAATTCCCTGAGCCAAAAACAGTTGACACTAAAAAACTATTACACAGCTCAAACACAAAATACAAGGGGGGATCAAACACCTCGACCTGTTCCTGCTCACTCTTCTGCATCTGCTTTTGGCTACTGTGGGAGACAGGAGAACTAAAAACCACTAGAAAGCCTCTGTTTTGTGGCAGGCATCTCCAGAAAACCCGAGCGGGGAGGAGCGTGTGGGAAACCCCGGCGGGGCGAGCCGGTGCGGCTGGAGGCGGCGGTGGGAGCTGCGTCGGGCTGTGCCGTGCTGGTGGGCGCCCGCCGCCGCACACCCGGGCTGGGTGACGAGGGGGTGGGTGCTTCTATTTCGAGGGGAGCATGTTGTGCTGGGAAATTAACTAATTTAGATGAGGAAATTTATGCCTGTTGGCACGGTGTACTGTAGATCCATAAATAATCAGCCCTTAAAAACAATTGCCTCAACTAAATCAGAGGCACTAAACATCCCAAAGCTGCGTGACTAAGAAGGGGGAATTATACTGTAGAAGAGGCTTTGCTACTCATCTTTACATCTGCACAGAAAAACCCGTCCTGGAGAGCCTCTCCCCGTTGCTTCATTCATCTCCCCGCTGCTTCGCGGCGCAGACGGCTGTGGCGTGAAAGCTCCTGAAAGCTTCGTCCTGGCGAAGGTTGCCCCATGGCAGGCAGGGCTGCGAGCAAAGGGTCCCGCTTCACCGGCCATGGAAGAAACAGGAGGGAAGGGGAAAGAAAAAGCTACTCTGCTTGAAGCAAAAAGGCAACGACCGAGGAGACAGTCTGGGATCTGTCCCACCAGTGGTCTCCTTGTGCATCCCTGGGCGCTGCAGAGGGTGCAGGACGGGCTGTGTCCCTCTGAGCACCTCCACACACAAGGCTCTGCCAGACTGGCAGCAGCAGAGAAACCCCCGGGAACTTTTTACCTTCCTGGTGTCCCTCTGGAGAAAGCTCTGCTTGGGCAGCTCTGGCGCTGTTTTCCCAATGTCCTGAGAGACGACGTGCCCCATGGCAGAGAAAGGGACAAGCACGTGGGACTTCTCCTGCGAGGAAGGTGCTGGGGCTGCTGCTGAGAGAGATACGGGTATCGCCGGGGTGGATGTCAGGGTGCACGTGGGCATGCACAAAATGCCACATCTGTGAGACTTTGTCAATTGCTCAAAGGCGAGCACGGAGAAGCCTTCTCCCTGCCCTGGGGCCTGGGGGCTGCAGCATCCCCATCCCCTCCACCTGGACCAGACCCCTGTGGGCCCCGACCCACTGCTCCCAACAAGCTTTTACTCACTACCAGCCCAAAGAGCAGCACTTGCATTCAAAGGGATGCTCCAATGCACAAACTTCCTTTTTAATTTTGTTTAAAAATATTTTTTTTTTATTATAAGCCCTATAAGTCTCCTCCAAGTCTGGTCCCACTGTGACAAGCGTCATCAAAGATCCCCTCCACATTAAAATCAGATGCTGCTTCCCACACAGCCCGAGATCAGAAACACCTGCAGCAGGGATCGATTGCCTGATTAGGGGGGAATTGATTGCCCCAGCTTCATTAGCATATCATTAGTGCTGACCCCATGGCTGGCCCCGCTCGAGATGGCCATGACCTGGATGGATTAAAACACGCAGCGTGCCGAGGAGGGATGGGAAATCGGATGGGAAATCGGTAAACAGGAGAGGAGGAGGTGAAAACCCCAGTCGATAACATCCACCTCGTCACCCCGCCGAGGCTTCGCGTGCTCGACGCCCATCGGCCCCGGGGCATCGCAGGGGATGCAGCTCCTGGGGCGCAGCGCCCAGGCGGAGCACCCCCGTGGGGACCACGGAGGGTTTCTCCGGGAGCTCCAGCCCTGTTGAACGTTGACTAACAGGTTTTTTTTAGTGCCGTGAGTCAGTGGCCCCATATAGGATTTCCATCTGTGCTGTGCGAGGCCTCGCCAGACTGTGTTTTAGGCCTTCATCCAAATGAAGCTGAAGAACTAGTTGGGTTTTCTTTTTTTTTCTTTATAAGTTTTGCACACAAAAGCAGAGGAGAGGACCCCAGGCTGCTCCCGAGGCCCCGGCCAGCCCAAACCTACCCAGGACCCACCTTGAGACTTACCCAAGGGCAGGAGGCATCCCGCGCAACGAGCCTGGTGCCAAACTGGTGGCGGGTCACGCTGAGGGGATGGGGAGCGCCCAGCCCCTGGCTTCGCAGGAAAACCTGGGTTTGTCCTGAAGACCTGGGCTGCCGCACGTCACAGCTCTGCTGTTGGCATCTGAGGGGACACAGAAAGTATCTCAGTTTGATTGAAGGACTCCGGGAGGAGCTGGAAGGAGCAGCTTTATCCAGAGACCTGGGATAGCTGCTACCCAATGCCCCAGGGTGACATTCACCCCAAGCGGAGCTCCGGTCCCATCCCTGGAAGCCTCTTGGTCCCTCCTCAGACTTTTGGGCTCTTCTCAGGACCAAGTTGCACAGGAGTCCCTACGCATCCTCTGCTTTCAAGTGGAGAAGCGATTCCCAGCCCTGGGGAAGGCAGGAGTATTAGAAATGCAGTCAAACATGCAGCCCCAGCCCTAATATTTGACTGCGAGCTAATGAAATCCTGGCGCTGGGCAGGAGCAGACCGGGCTTTTTTCCAAGGCCCCGTTAAGCGCCCGGGGCTGTTCAGGAGGAGTCGGTGCCGGCAGCCAGCCCGAGGGTCCGGCTGGGATGGGAGCCACAAAGAGGTCACGGCCACGTATGCAAGAGGGAGATTGTTGGGAAACTCTGTTCTCAGACATCCTTTGAGCATCCAGGATCAGCTCTCTCCTCTTTTTTTGTTTTAAAAATCTGATGTGCAGTGAGAGTCAGGAGGAGCCGGGATGCTCAAGGTCCCACGTGTGCAGCACAGGGGACCTTGTGCAGGGCAGATGTCCCCAGGAGGTGGCATTTGAGCATGGAGATCCAGTGCCCATCTCGGGTGACCACATCAGGAGCCAGCGTGGGCTGGACAGCGCCGGGAGCGTGGGGGGTCCCCCTGCGGCCCCCTGTCCTTGCTCTGCAGGGGGGATGTGGGGATCCCCCCCTCGCCACCGTGCCTTCCCATCTGCAGGATGGGGGTGTCTGATGGACAGCCGCGGCGCGGGTGTTCAGGTTTACGATGTGTTTTCAAAGTAAAAGGTGCTAACAGGGAATAAATTCTGGTTTCCCAAATAATCAGCACAGATTTGGCCTTCTTGGGGTTTCTTCCCTTCCTCACTGCCAGTCGGGGTGTTGCTGGGGTCGAGCTGCTGGCTCTGGCCTCAGATGCAGCCATATTCCTGCCTGGGATGCAGTCCTCCACATGGACACCGTCCATCAGCTCTCACCACGGTTCATTCTCTGTGTTGGGTGAATTATTGCGGGAGACTCCTTGCTGGCAGTCTGTGTTCAGCCCTTTTGCCGGATACTCTAACACAGCAAATTAATTAGCAGTGATGTGCTAACTACCTGTGAATCTCATAACTGTAATTGCACTGCAGTGCATTTGATCTCCCATTGATTAAAGAAACAGGTTTCCCCCTTTCACAACACGTCTCGTTTCCCCCTGGCTTTCGTGCCACTGTTTTTGAAGAGGAATAACTTGACCGAGGAAGAGCCGGAGCGCAGGAATGGCCGCTGCCCGTGGGGCGGATGCAGCAGCCGGTGATGCTCACCCCGGACGCGGGGAGATGAGCGCACCCAGGGAGCGGGCGCATCCCGCAGCATCTCTCAGCTCCTACACGTACCCTGGGAAATGCGGGACAGAGCCCTGCTCCCTCCTGCTTTTTGGCTACCGAGCCCCGAGGAGGCACGGCCGAGGCTGGCGTTGAGGTAGTGCAGAGCGATGCTGCCAGGCCCTGCGGATACGGCTCCACGATGAGGTGCTCGCTTTGTCCCTCTGCAGCAGGACAGAGCAGGAGGTTGCTCTGCTCTTTCCCTGATCAGCAGGGACCATGTTTAAAAAAGCTTTTTCCAAGAAAAAACCCTTCCTGAGCTTTCCTTGTGTTTTTCCAGCTGCAAGCAAGGCAAGAGCCCCTGCTCCCCTCCAGCGCCGCGGAGCCTCATCCCACCAGGCGCTGGGCCCCACCACCCCTGCAAGGGAAACAAGTAAGCAGAATCCATCTGAATTACAGTGACCCTTCCAACCCCAACGCTTTACAGGAATGATTACACATTATTTTATGAATAAATAATGTCTCGCCGCAGATTTCCACCTGTTCTGAGCATCTCCCTGTGATCTCTGTGGCTTTCAGAAAAGGAGCTGGAAACAGAAAGCTATTTTGCAGGCAGCAGAGATGTTTGAAGCCTCCTTCATCCCGCGTTTCAAGTGTTTATCTCCTTCTCTCGGCACAGCTGTGCCTCCTTCGTGGCAGGCGGGTGTGACTGAGCAGATCAAGCTCTTGACATAAAAAGTTTTCGCTGCTGCGGGTCCATCTCCCACTCCAAAGGAAAAGTTGTTGTGAACATCATTAAGCCACTGAAAAGAGAAACAAAACCCAGCTAAATTGGGTTGGCAGCTGGATCCCAGGGACTGATAATTAATTAGCTGATTAACCATCCACGTGCCCAATGCTGGCATCCTTTGCTCGCCAGCGAGGGGAAGCCGGGCTCGGCAGGAAGGTGCCGGCATGGCGGACGCGCTCGCCGCGCTGCAGAGGCGAAGGCAGAAAAGCCCTGGTGTGTGCGGCACGGTGGAGATGAATTCCTGTTGTTTAAATACCTTCCTTCTCCTCTGTGTAGCAGGTCAAGAATTAAATAGCAGCCATCTCTTCACTGTCCCCTACCACCTCTACCTACCTGGCAGAAAGCAGAGTTATAAAACTGCTGTGGCCTTCAGAAAAGAAAGACAAAAAATACCCCCACCCCCCCAGCTTTCTCTTCGCTTGCCAAAATAATCAGATGAAAAGAAAAAGTGCTGAAAACCTTTCGTCACCAAGCCAAATGCCTCATGCTGTTTAGGTGTTCCCCCTCTTTACAAAATTAGTGTTGGCCAGGTTTAGTTGTTTTAACATCATTACAAAACAGAGTCAAGATACCCCATTTTTTAAATATTAGGCAGAAACATTTTGACACAAAACCCAACCCCCCATTCATCAACTCTTCATCCAATTCAGCACAAGTTCATGAACAATTTCCATCAGCCTGAAACCACTCCTTGCTGATGAGACATAGCCCAAAGCACCTGGATCTAAGTGGGCATCCTCTCCTGATACCCGTAAATGTAAAGTTCCCACTTACCAGAGTAACTGGTAAGTAACCCTCTGACTACTGAGTCTTCATCTCCGGCTTTTCACGGCATCACTCCCCTCTCGGGAGATGTAGCAGCAAGATGCCCATCAGCTCCTGGGAGCTGGGACCCTCAGGACTTGCTGGGAAAGGTGTCCCCAAAGTTCCCGCAAATCTTCTTCTGGGCCCAACGTGGAGCAGACTTCATCCCATCTTCTTGCTCTACAGCAACCAAATGAAAACCTGGAGGAGTCGGGTGAAGTGGTGCAGAACGTCCCAACACACCTTCCTCCCCGCGACACGGGAATATCCCGACAAACACTTTGCACCAGCTTTGGTGTTCTGGTAAACAAGAGCTGTTTGGAGGGTCAGAGAAAGTCCTACCCTGGAGCAAAAGCCATGAAACACGGGCCTGTGGAGCCGTGGAGGGCTTGGCCCCAACCCCAGCCCTTCCCGGGGCAGAGCCAGGGTCTGTCCCTGCACCCCTGGAGCAGACCTCAGCCGCGCTGAGCACAGGGAGCTGCACATCTCCAGTCTTGGTCCTTCTCCCTCCATGGGCTGCAGAAGCTCCCAGCCCTGCCTCCACCAGTTGCAAACCCCGCTCCCGGCGAGGCCCTTTTTGGGCTCAGACAGCAGCACTTTGGGGTAGTTTGGGGGGCAGGAAGGCAAAGAGCTCCCGTGTCACCTCCATCCTCCTCTCCAGGGCAGGCTGATAGCAGCATCGGTGCGTGCCTTCCTCACGGGCTTTCAGATGGCTTCACAGACACCTCAGCAGTGCAGGGCCTGCCTCCTCCTCTCATTTTCCTAAATAAACTATGCTACAGCAGACATTTTTCTGCACGGATTTGTATTAGCAGTAACGGGTCCCCCCGATGCGGCTGCAGCTGGAGCACACTCACTGCACCAACCTGGCTGTAAACCGACGCGGGGACCTGAGTCTACAGCTTCTGGCTGACTTGCAACAGAATATTTTTATCATTAATTTTTCCTTAGGAAATCTTTTGAGCCACATTTTCCCTTCCTGGGATCTCCCGGCGTCGGCCTGTGAGTGTTGAGTGCGGTTTTACCACACGCAGCTTTGCAGCCGGTGTTTATCCATGGGGTGAAGCTGGAAGCTCTTCTTGTTCCGACGTTCGCAGCTTTGCACGGTTGATTTCAAGCAGTTGGTAACGATCCAGCCAGGGGTCCCAGCTAACAAACGCTACCAGACAACCTGGGAAACATCAAATGACGGTGAAAGCATCCATGTGTTGTCGCAGGGGTTTAGCCTGGGGGCAGTTGCCCAAGACCTCGCGTGTCCCCCAGCTCCCTGGCCCTTCAAGCAGCCGGGCAATGCTCCCAGGGGTTTGCAGTCCAGCTTTTCTAGCCAAGAGCCCCTGCCCCATGCCCAAACACCACCAAGGAAAGGTCCTCAGCCCCCCCTGAGCCTCCCCAGGTATTTTTTGCCAACAGCCCCAGCCATCCCCTCTCCCACGCGTGCCGCCTCGCACAGAGCTGCTCCGACCCTCATTTTCCAAGGGGATCTGTGTGCTGCTCTTCGGGAGCAGACGGCAGCAGAGGAGCTGTGCTGCATCCTCCGATCCCGGGAGAGCGGGGCAGGAACCGAGGTGCCCTTCAAACCCCTTGAACTTCGGGGCTTGGAGCAGCACTGGCGTTGCAGGCACCAGCGGTTGGAGGTGCGTCTGAGGGGCTGCGCGGGCACAGGTGATCGGTGGGATGCCCTTGGGAAGCATCTCCCTCCAGGCAGAGGTTACAGTTTCACCCAGCACTGAGACATCAGACCTTGCCCTGGCACAGCTTGGCTGGCGGAGCCATCCACTCACAGCGGGATGCTGCCTCTGCCACAGCCACCTGCCGAGAGCCAGAGAACAGAACAGGCCTGTGGGGGGGAAAAAAAATATTAAAAAAGAAATAAAGACGAAAAAGAAAAAGGAGATTAGAAATTATAAATGGCAACAGACAACAACAACAACAAAAATATACAGATTTCTCCTCAAACTGTTCTTTTAGTCCCAACAGCGTCTGCTGTGCAGAGCTCGCATCTCAAAATTCACAGCTGCTCAAAAAAACCAAAAAAGCTCATGAATTATTTATCCCCGCTCAGATCAATCCTTCAGCGTGCTGTCAGCAAGGAATCAAAGCCCCAACAAGGCAGGCAGGGGAGGCAGCGGGCTCCAACCCCCCGAGCGGCCGGCGGGGCCGTTGGCTGGCGTGCGGCACCTCGCCCCCTTCCCTCCCCGTCCCCGTCCCCGTCCCCATCCCGGTCCCCATCCCTGTGCGGCCGCGGTGCCTGTGCCGGCAGGAGCCCTGCACACACGCCCCATTTCTGAGCTCCTTCCGAGACCCTGCATATTAATAATTGATGGCAAAAGCTTATCTGAAGGCACGTAAGTCACCTTGTTCCCAGAGAGGCTTCTCCCCCTCACCCCCCAATCCAGGCTACGTGCCCCCGCACGGCACTACTCCAGGGCGCTTTATTCCTGACCCTGCTTTGCTCATGGTGACTCCATCCCCTGCCCGCAGCCTCTGAAATTCTCCAAACCCCGTGCCTCTTGCTGCAGCCAGCACCTGCCTCCCTGCCCTCTCCTTCCCCCTGCAGAGTGACCGGGAAGTTAAGAAGAATCAGTTGCAGCAGCCGAGGGAAGGAACCGCTCCTGTCCCTGTCCCCACCGGCCCCGTCTCTCTGGGGCTCTGCAGGTGCCTTTCATGGAGCCGCAGATGCGGAGTTGAGCAGAGGACAGGGACAGGCGGGGACGAGAAAAATCCTGCTTGTCAGAACAGAGTCGAGGGTGGGATGGAGAGAGAGGAAATGCTTCAGCTTATTTTTCTTTCTGCTTTTCCAAGGAAAAACCTAGCCCTGCAAAGAGAGATGGGCAACCGCCCCGCACCCAGAGATGCTCCAGGCTTTGAATCACGACCCGGAGTGCTTCCAGCACGTGGAGGCTGGGCTCTTCCCCCACCGCTCCGGCGAGGTGGCTCTCGCAGGAGGGATGGCAGAAGGCCGCCTCTCGCACGAGGGGCTGCAGGGCAGTGGCACAAGGCGATGCTGGTGCCAGGGTGGTGGGCAGGACGGCAGAGCCGCTCGCAGAGCCCACGGCCCAACGCAGCAGGCAGAGCACTCCGATGTGCTCACCCAGTGCCTTGCCCAGCTGTTTGGGAGACAGGCAAGAGCTTCAGCAGAGGAAGGCATCCCTCCCCCACCATCATGCCTGAATTTCAGGACATTTCACATCTTTACTGACAGCAGCAGAGAGCCCAGCACAGTATCTGCTCCCAGAACAGCTGCCTTTCCCACGAGCTCCCCAAACCAGCCATAATTCACTTCGGGGCTCCCGAAATACTGCCCCATTCTCCGGGTGAAGACCTCTCCTCCTGAAAGCACTGGTTTTGGTCTCTCTGTCTTCCCCACCCCAAGCCTCGTGCTGTCAGAGCTCTGGTTTCAACCTCCTTCCTACAGCATCTCTCCTCCTAGAGCATCTCCGTTTCCCAGGGTGGATGCAATGCTGCTTAATTAGTCCCACAAAGTGCTGGGCCCGTCGCTAACCTCCCTGCTGCTCCCAGTCCCAAGCGTGTTTTGCGATGCCGCTGCAGCTTAGCTTCTACAAAACCCAACCACAGCTCGGCAGATGGAGAGAAAGGCAAGGGCAGGCACAGGAGCCAGCTGCACCCAGAGCCCGTCCCCTGCTGTGCCCGGGGTCCTGCACGGGTTTGCCTTGGCACAAGCCCTCTGGCAGGCAACTCACTGCCAAAAATCCCAGACAAACTGCATTTCACTCTGCCTTAGCCTGCCTGCACCCCACTGAGCAAGGGGTGGTGGGCGCACAGGGCTCAGCTCTTCTGCTGGTGCTGCCCCAGTTTCCCCTCCCTCCCCACGGTCCCCGGGCAATGGCCCCGCGATGCTCCAGGACAGCCTCCGGCGCAGCCCTGAATTCCCGCAGCGCCTTCCCTGGTGCAAAGCCATTTATCACCGCGTAGAAGCAGCTCGCTCGCTAAAGGCCACGCCATGACAAAACGCCAATAGGTGTATTTACATTCAATCTGTCCCGCTAATCTGGCCTTCAGGAGGCGTCTGCTGAATCTGTCCTTTCGTTCCTGGGCATCACCTCTTTAATCAGGCTCTCGTTACTGATCACAGATTGATTTCAGTTCCAGTAGCCAATAGGTTTTCCTTTTAATTTTCACCATCACGTTTAATTAAAGCAAGGTGGGTCCGACCCCATCAAATCATATCAAAGTCTGTCTAAGCCCCAGGTGAGTGAAAACACCAGCATAAATTATTGATTAATCTTTGTTCAGATTAATCCATCTCTGCCTTTCCCCGGGCAGTGTGGGGATGGAGCTCGCGAGGTGTTTGTCTCGTGGCAGCAGTTTTGTGGCTGCTGAGGACACCGTGGTGTCTCCAGCCAGGGAGAAAACCCTGCTCCCTGAGAGCATCACCTCCCTCAGCCCCTGCTCCCGACAAATCCCAGCCCCAGTGCACAGTGGGTGCAGGCTTCACCCTGGGAGACGTTGCTGAACTTCCAGAGCTTGTTATCCTCTGGGAGACGAATGCAAACCGCAGTGAGAAGCAGGATTAAAAAGATAATCCCCGTTTCTGCACAAAGCCCAGACTACAGGCCCTTGGGCTGGAAGAACAAGTGGTTTTCCCCTGTCTGGGAGGCCCTGGAGCTGCAGGGTTGGCAGGAGTGATGCTCGGGGCAGGGAAACCCTTCTCCCCTGCCCAGCCGCTGCTGCTGCCATAGATTTCCAAGCGATCAATGGAAACCACCACAAAGCTCATACCTGGAGGCAGTTTTATGTCAGCGTGCAGAGGAGATGAGGACCGACATGAAGTGGCTGTGATGGGAAGAGAAAACCAAGCACACATGAAGGAAGGTGCCCACTGCCGCTCAGCTGGCACAGGGAGGGTTGTCCTGGGTGAGCACGGCTGGTGCCAGCCCCGAGCCGGGGGGTTTTCTGCCCTGAGCCGGGGGCGTTTTCTGCCCCTCCTGAGCTGGGCGAGACCCTGAGCTCAGAAATGATCGTAAAATACTGAAAACCAGCAGAGCCTCGGAGCGCCCGAGAGGTTCTCTGAGGCTCAGCCGGAGCCGGCTCCTCCGGCACTGCAGCAGCCCAAACCCGGAGAGCAAACACGCCTTTCGGATGATGAATAAAGATGGAGCCGAGCTGTCCCTCCTGCTCCCGCCGGCAGCCGGCTCTCCTGCCTGAATACTGATTGCTGGTCTAAGCTGAGACCACTTCAATGCTGCTTCGGGACCAGGGTCTGGAAGAGGCGAGGGTGTATTTGCACTGTTTGGGGAAAACCAGGTGGCTTTGCTGAATCCAGAAAACTTCTGTTCTTGGAATAAACTTTGGATGCTGCTGAGAGGGGTGAAGGGCTGGATGGAAATAGCTGGAGACTGGGGAGGGATTGCCAGCAGCATCAGATCAGCTTGTGAGTCAGCAGCATTAGCTCTCACTTCAACAAGCAATCTGCAAATTGTGCAAATCTGCTTTTCACAGTTCACCTCACCTGCTAAATGGCCTCAGATTTACAGCTTGGGTGTTCACGCTCAAAAATGACTGAGTTAATGAAGACGGGAAGGGGGGGGGAATTAAAACAAGCACACCAGAGTCTGGATTTCATTCGAGGAGACAGCAGCAGCCGCCCTGCGCGAGGGTTTGTGCCACATGACGCTCGGCTGAGCTCGTTTTGCAATTACATCCCCAGAAACACCTGAGACCAGTTCCCGAGCCGGGCATCCCTTTCGCTTCCCTGTTTTTCCACCCGCTTGCTGCAGCTGCAGCCCCTGCCTCAAGCCCTTGCCGTGCAGTGGGATTCTTTGATCAGGTGAAGATTTTCAATCCTTCTATATTAAAACCCTCCCATCATCAAACACAAACTGGACAAGGGGATCAGTCTGTGCAAGGAGAAGATGAAAGGGGCCTTGTTTCCCCTCCCTGTGTAAAGAGGTGAGATCAATACCGAGTTTCCACTGGGATAAACGAGCCAGCTCGGCTGCGGGGAAAATTGCCCGGGAAGGAGGAGGCAGGAGAATGAATTGGTGGAAAGAGCCACCCCAGGGTTTACCTTTAAAGTATTTTTAGCACCGAGCTCGGGAGCAGGAGCTGCAACCGAATAGTTCAGAGCAGGACAAGTAGAGGACACGTGCGTGTCGTGGAGTTACCTTGATGCAAAGGTCCTCAAAGCTGAGCTGGGGAACGGCAACGGAGCTGAGGAGAGGAGGCTGTGGCAAGTTCGGCTGCTTCTTGTGCTGAGCTTCTTGAAAGCGTGTGAAAGGAGGATGGTGGCTTTAAAGCGTCTCTTGGGGTCTCACTCCTTGGCTTTTAGATCTTTAAAAGAACATCTATCAGCTCTTCGCGCAGGGCCGCGTGTGGGAAGGTACCTGCTTGTCCCACATGGCTGGTGTCTCAGTGTCCTGAAACCCTTGGGTGATGCACTTGTGAATCATCAGCGTTTCACGGAGCTGGGCCACCGTTTGGCCCCGTCAGAGCTGTCCTGGCCCCGAGGCTGGAGCCCCATCTCTCCCAGCAAAACACTAGCGCCCACGCTCCACTGCGGGCCAGGTTTAATGCCCATCTGTGCATCAGGGGCTTTTCCAGGGACACAAGCAGTCAGTCACCTTTTCCCTCAGAAACTGGGAACGTCAATCCCATTACAACCCTTAATTCGAATGGTGTTTGCTCTCTTCCAAGATAATGCCATCTTCATGTTCTCCAACTGACTACTATTAATCTTGCACCGCAGACAGACGGATCATTATGAATGGGGCGAGCGGAGGGATCTGTAGCACAGATTGATCAAGCACGTTACATAAAAGTGATGTGATTTATGTCTATATTAGACCACATATTAGGATATTTGTATAAGCTGGTCCCTCAGCAAATACAAGCACGTGCCCCACACACAACGGCATCGTTTCTTTAGCTAGCTGTGTAAACACAGTGTGGCACACTGACCGGGACATAATTCAATCCCGGTGGGAGAAACCCGCTCCTGCAAACAGTGGCTGGAAAAGAGGACAGCCCGGTGCACTTCTGGCCTGTACTGGGGACCTCATGCCCTCCCTGCCCCAGTGCTGTGCAGGGGCTGTGGGGTCTCCCCACAGAGTGAACCCCCCACCCCTCTTCTCCAGGTCCGGACCTCCATTCCCTCTTTTTCTCCTCCACCAACACCAGGCTTCACTTCCTCCTCCCACACAATGCAACTGGGAAATGAGCATCCAACTGTTCAAACCTTCTCATCCAGCATCCCTAACCCCCGGCCCCAGGGACACCCCTCGGAGCACCCCTCCCCTCCAGTGTCCCAGTGCCATCCCTTCGGTCCCAGACTCCCTGCTTCTGCTGAGCTGGTCCTCCAGCACATCCCAAGCTCAGAGACCGCAGGTGACATCCCTGGAGGTGTTATTAGACCAACAGTGGGATCCAGGCTCTTTGCCCAGACTCGTCTCTGCCCTCTTACTGTTCCAGGGGTTCACAGATGCCTGCCCATGAGTTACCTCTATTTTATCCAGCCTGATAAAGCATCTCCGCTTGTCCTAGAGCATCACCTCACGAGGTTTAACAGCTGCTGCATTCCCTCCCAGAGATATTTGCCTCGCTGCACCCTGGGACCAGTCCAAGATCTATTGAAGCCAGTTGAAAACTCCCATTGACATCAATCAATCCAAGATTAAAAAGGGTTTGTAAAGCCTGTGATACCTCAGGGATGAAAGATTAAAATATAACTCCTTTCAAAATTTACATTTTAAAGAAATCCGAGTTTCCACGGCCAATAAAAACCCAGCATTGCCTGTTGTAATGAAAATCGGGAATGGTTCTCATCCTGTAGACCCTGAGCACAGGGGGAAAGCTCCCGAAATCTAAGCACGGACTTGAAGGACAGAGGGGAGCCCGTGTGCCAAAACCCACGTCCAGACTCACGTTGAAGAAAGCTACAAGCCAAGAGACTCTTCTCAGCAGTGACGACCTTGAGTGCAATAAGAAAGAATAACAAATAATCTCCTGTTTTTTGCAGCTTCTTCAAAATAACGGAGAAAGTGGACAAAATGCCAGGCATCCAAATGTGTTATTTCTTTGGAATAGGAGCCTAGAAAGGAACAACTTTATCTAAAGCTGGTAAAACAATGGCATTAAAATAGTTCAAGAGCATGTTACTCTCTGTTAACAGACTTTCAAGAGAAAGTTTTGGTTGGCAGCACCAATTTACAATACAGTTTACAAATCAGTGATTTAGAGGCAGGGTTTTATTTTCCGTGGTTTTTTTTAACTTAATTAATTTGCCTTCCGAATGCCCTTTAAAAACTTGACTTTTTCCACGCTGCATTTCTACCAAGCAGTTTTCACACAGTCCTCGTGCTGAGCTCTTATGGCACTATACTTGGGAAAAATAAAGTAAATCCACTTTTAATCTCAAGGGCTGAAGGTGTTACTTGTGTTTTTTTTTTTTTTTTTATCACCACTATTTAATGATACATATTTTCAGTCCTACTGATAACCTGCGTGAGGGCGTATCGATTTCTCTACCTTGTGCCATAAGGTGGCTTGTATTAAAACAGAGCTAACTCAGCTCTTCTGTAGTTCGGAGCCCGCTAGGAAAAGGCCCGTGTCTGACTGCTTTTTAAGTAGTGGTGAACCACCCCCATTCCCCCATCCCCAAGGGAAGCCTTTAAAAATGTTCTTAGATGAAAAATAAATACCAACCTGTCTGCTGAATTCTGTAACAGTCCATTAACAGTAAAATAACCAAAAGAATTATTAACAGCAGCGAGCGAATTGGTTTGGAAACCAAGACGTCAAACATGGGACTATTCCTGAGGATTAGAGCTAAATTTGTAAAGAAAATGTACAGCTTCACAGCCTCGTGAGCAAGTATGGGAGCTTCTTTCTTGCAGAGGGCAGTATCACCTGCACACCCGCAAACTCCACGGGCAGCGGCTGCAAGAATATCCGAGAGCTCACCGCTAATTTCCCAACACAATTAACACGGTTGTCAGCAGAGTTTGGGAGGGACTTCTCTTGCTTACTGGTCCCCCTCTGCTCCTTTAAGGATGGAAGAATGTCATATCGCAGTAATTTTAAACGTTTCATAGCACAGCTTCTCCACTCTTAAATCAGCAATTTGCAGTTTTAATTTCACAGATGTCTGTAATTAGGTGAGGATAGTGAGGTGCACAGTAAAAACAAAAGGGAAATCTTACGAGCTTCGCAGCTTTATGTTTTGGCATGTTTTGGTAAATTCTCTCTGTTTCATTTCCTCACATTTTTCAGTAGAAGAAAAATATTTAATACAAAGAATCTCATTTGACTGTCATCTTCCACGGCTTCTGCCTCAAAACCACGTGCAGTGGTGGGAATTGAATTGAGTGGGAGGGTAAGATCATGGCCACATCGTACATCAGCATCCATCACTCCTCTCTGTAGTTACGGCGGGGGAATTGTCATCCAAATCTCAGAGGTGAATTCAGACGGCGCCTGAGCAGAGCAGACCTTGATGTGACGGACCGGTACGGTTTCTCTCCCTCCCCTTGGCTGGGGGCACATCTGAGTGAGAAAATCAGATTTGGGGAAATTTTAGAAGAAGGATTTTGGAAGTGTGCGAGGGTTTCATCAGAACAGAGTCACCTCGTGGCTCGGGAGGAATTAATCACAAGAGCAGGATTTATACAAGACCTGGGTAAAAACTCCAAGAAAGAAAAAATATACTTAAGCCTCTTCGTAGGGTCCTGTTTTAGTGATTCTTGCTCAAATCCAACTTTTGGGGACCTCACCGGCTGCCGGCTCACCCTGACCCCGGGGGCCGGAGAGGCTCGTGCATCCCCTGGGGACCGGCCTTGTCCCCTCCGGCGGGACGCAGCCAGCCCTGGCAGAGCTCCCTCAGCTGCCATTCTTAGCTGACATTTTGCTTTCCTTCAGGGCCCCTGGAGGGTTCCAGCCTCTTCAGCTCTAGGAACTGGCGACTAGCTGACTTTTTCATCTAGCAGAAAATGAACGGTGTCCACAGGTCACCTCTCCCTGTAGCTGCTCTATAGATGGCTCCGAAATGAGGGGAAGCCACAGCCCCATCGTCATCTTGGCTGATGGGGCTTCAGTGCCTTGGAAAAAAAAGGGTCCTGCTTTCTTTGCAGCATTTTAAAGAGGGATCGTCAGCAGTAGCGAGGCTGTAAGGAATGAAAAAGGGCTAAAAACACCTTAATAAAACCAAAATGCATGCAGGAAGTGCAGATGGTGAGAGACAAGGGCATGGCAGCGCCGCACAAGCATTGGCTGCTTCTCCCCGCTATCAATTTTATTTTTATACCAAGGCTACAGTGAAATTCCCTGCTAATAATTCTTCATCTGCGGATGCCGAACGAGCAGCATGTGAAAACTCAATAGGTGAAATGTTGGTACTGTGGGTTAATTGTAATTGCCTATGTAAATCCCAGCCTGCATTACTGTTTCCATGAGTATAACTCCCATAATCCCGTTCTAGATGCAAATATTTGTTCTTATGAACTCGAACTTATCTTGCCATTAATACCTTTCACATATTTGTTGCTTTCTGGAAATATTCCTCAGCTGATTTGCGGGAGCTTGTTGGGGACGTTGAGCAACGACAGCGGTGAGCGCGGTGCACGCAGGCATCTCTAAACCCAGAACGACTCGTCCAAGAACCTGAGTAACAAAACATCTCCGTCCTTGATCCCAGCCCTCTGACTTTCAGAGCAACTTTCGAGCAGCACAAACCCCCCCTATTACTGACTACAAGGACTCTCATTTTAGATTAGCCTCCTCATTAACATAAAAAAGTAAATAAAAGGAGCAACACTCAGCTGTCCCCGGGTTCTCACAACTCAGCGTAAGACAAAAGAGATCGGAAGAGCGTCGTGTAGGGAAAGAGTGT
>Ga0181612_161566_pt1 | contig 19251 bp, 8 predicted proteins | sample HoacroProtozoa21_FD_119630 | JGI IMG/M metagenome (GOLD analysis project Ga0181612, IMG submission 119630) | Hoatzin crop microbial communities from Cojedes, Venezuel. Combined Assembly of Gp0051906, Gp0051904, Gp0051908 | reverse complement strand
TGATATCATTTTAAGAGAATGATATTAGAAAGCCACTAACTGGCTTTTCAAACCTACGATTCAGACTATAGCTCTATACATCTCAAAATTTAATATGGTTTTAATTAGGGTTTTAATTTCAGAACATACATAATTTCCTCTTGCAAATGAACCATTATTAGTGAATCATTCTCTACATGGTATGCATTATAAAACCTGTTTTTTGAGAATGGGTGATTTTGACTTTCTGGCTGCAAGCTTTTTACCTTCCATCATATTTACTTATTGCTGTGGGATGCTGAGAACCCTCAGCTCCCCTGTCTTTCACACAACTGAGCTCTAAGCATACTTAGATGCTTTGATTAAAAGTTTGTTCCTTCGTTTGCTTTGTGCTCCCAAAGGCTTTGCTTCCAGGCAGCTCACATTCATTAAAGACTCTGTGGAAAACACATGGGACAAACTAAATTCAGCAGTGCCAGTCCAGAATTGCAATGTGTGTTCAGTGAGAACAAGGTGCAAGACAGTTGGCTTCTTGGGAATTCTAAACCGTCACCACAGTCTTCAGAGGCAGGTGCATTTGCTGGAGACAGCACTGCATATCAGGGGATATTGGCTCTCTCTTCTGTAGAAACACGGTGATTTTAAAGGTTACTGTATGAGGTGAAATCATAGTGTCTCTTTACCCATTACAAATTATCACACTACTCTTGAAGTATATACAGTATACAGCGTAGTCTTCATTCCATTGCTTATTGCAGATAGTTTGGGTTTTTTCTATTGCATATAACAGAAATTGGCTTTGGTCCTGTTTCTGCATTTAGTGAAGTACATGAAGTTTGATATCCACTTAAGCAAAGGGCAGATTGGATTAAAAAAAAAAGTGTATTATTTCATGTATTTAGTAGTATATGTACTATTTAGTGTAATAAATACCTCATTAATAGTGAGCAAGTACTTTTACATGTAAATTATGGATGAAGTATAATGCAATTATTTACCTCTGATCTAAAATATTTAGATTTCTTAATTGAAATACAACTACAAGTGTGATTTGCAAAAAGCTATCATAAATGCTACTTAATATTTTAAAAAGAAGTAAGTACCAAGCAGACATGCAAATTTCATAATAAGGTGATTCAGCAAAGAATGTTTGATCTTCGTGAAACAAATTCTGCATCTATTACCCAAGTGACTTTAAGGAACTACAGAATTACGATATTTCGGTTTTAACTGTAAATTTTATTAAAGTTCTGTATTTTTCCTTAAGGAGTGAAATTTCTTCTCTGTGGCACGAAGCACAGAATATGATATATTTTATAAAAATGCTTGTTCTAAGTAGTTAGAAACTAACTAGAAACTGCAAAGCTATTTTTAATAAATATGCAGATACCAAAAAAGTATACATAAAAAGGGAAATCAGACATCCATATGTATATGTAGAAGCTTTTGATGCAAATTTTCCATGTTTGCAGAGAAAGAGATATTTTCAACTTGTGACAGGGCCTATTAACCTGTAATCCAGCCTTTCGTTTTCAGCCTGGATCCTTGGCAGCATAAGATAGGGCTCAAAATGAAAGCAGCAGCAGTCCAGATTCATGACGCAACAGTCAGCAAATAGAACCCCAAGTCAGACAAAAGCTTGAAGCATCCTAAATGCAAAAAGAGAAAAAAAAAGAAAAGAAAAGTAGAAATTGAAGGAAGACAGCTAGTAGGGCTGCTGACAACCACTGGTGCTGCTGGAGCTGATTTGCCAGTCAGGTCACTGCAGAGACCTCTACTGAATATTTTTTAAGCTTTGTTTTGTTTCATAGGTATTTTCTTACCTGTTTCCTCAAGAAAGATGTATTGAGAGACTGCTTTTCCTTCTTCCCACAGAAGTGAGTAATGATGGAAAAGGTTGTTTCAAGCCATTTTTGAAAGAGAAGGAATTGAGTTTTGGTGTGAGTGGTTTTAGGAGCAGAAGGGATGAAGTATGAAGTCAAAAAGATCTTGTTTAATTTTTCATCTTATGACATGTGTCCATTTTCTAACACTAAAACAATACCTATTAAATAGCACTGCCTCAAAGATCTAGAGCCGATCTCTGGAATTTCCAGCAGGTACAGTAGAAACAAAATTTAGCATGAAGAGCACAAATACCACATTGTTTCTACTTTGAAAAGTTTTTCAGTATCTACAGAAGCAATTTATCCTCCTAATATTATTGAACCAGACATTAATGTTTGATGGGTTAGGCACATGCTAGTGCTTTTCTCCTGCTGCTCTACTTGTAAAACTAGGAGTTGTTTGGAAGTCTATTCCATTTTATCTGGATTTTAGAGACTGTAAAAATGTGGGGTTTTTAGAGCAGAAGTTGTATCACCACTATGGGGAGTTTAAGAACAGAAATAGCAAAAGCTTGGTTGGGTGGCCATGCTTTAGTAGGATCCAGACCCAATCTTTTGTGTGGGCCATGCTGGGTAACTTTGATTACAGGTAGCACTGGCAAAGGATGACTAAACTGTCAAGCATTTCACTTCTCACTCCTCATTCTACTGCCATGAGTCAAAACCTCAGGAATAGGTCACAGAAACTTTTTGTCTGTTGTCAGCTAAACTGAAACCAGTACTGCCTTTAAATTGCAGGGATGATTGATATGGCCAGTTAAATCATAGCATGCTATATGCAGCTGACATTTCTGAAATATTTCTCTGCAGTCTCACATTTGTCCTGTTCTGAAGAACAAACTTACAACTCCCATGCTCTTGGGCATGATATAAATAAAAGAACGAGCTTGTAGAGAGAAGTGAATATAATGTAAAAAAGTTTGCAAAGGATCCTGAATGGAAAAATTATACAGAATTCAAGACAGATGAAAACAATAATATTCCTAGAATTTAACTGTTTCATTCCTTTCTGAGTGGTGAATGACAGCCTTTGAATAAATGACCAGTGAACCTTTTTCTCAGATGGAAAGGCAAGAGTGTGATTTTCCGTGAGTGAAACCCCAGAAACTTCACTTTTAAGTGTTTTTCTCTCAACATGTACAATTTAAGAATACATTTTCATCAAAAGTACTCTAAGTGGCAATAAAGGCAGAATAAGAGTTATGTACCATACAGCTTGAACATTTAATTGCTTTCTCAGAGCTATTATTTAATATTGAAGAAAGTACATAAGGAGTCCTAAGAGACCTTTTTAGAAATTCATTGGTTTCTACAGTTTAGTTCATTCCTTTCAGAAATTACACATGGTTTTGCCATTCAGTTGATGAATTCATTCAGGTGATGAGTATTTCCTGTATACTTAGGGTATAGCTTGCCAAAGCGAATATAGGTGAAGAGTCTTGCTTCCATGCCAAGAAGCTAATTTTTAATTCTGTGGCTTTGCTGAGCCACAATGTCATGATATATTAGAGGCTAGTAGACGGATGAAGATCTCCTGATGCAGAGTAAAGCTTGTAAAAGCAATACTAAGAAATGTTTCTTCTATGGAGCAGAAGTGTGTCATTGGAAACTTCAATGATTGTGACAAAGATTCATCCTGTTGAAAGTTTCAAAGTGCAGGTGGGCTGTAATCATTATCTGCATTTTGCTGTTTTCTCTACTTTCAACATCTTCCTCTGGTAAAGAAGCACTGTCTTCTCTGAAAACATTCTCTTCAGTCTCACATGGCTGGTCATTCGATGAAATGGGTTTATTATGTGGGCTTCTCAGTGAGAAAACAAAAACAGCAATAAAAAGCAAGCAGATTGGCAGTTGCTATGGCAATTCCGTCCTTTGTTAGGGTTTGCTGTAAGTCTTAGGAGCTAGGGGAAATGCTTGGAAATGGTAATTAGTTTTTTCAAGGGAACGTAATTTTCCATTGTGAACAGAGATTATAAAGTCAGCAATTTAACTGATACAACTGGATTAAGGAACCTAAATTTTATATTTTGTGTTTCTTAAGGAGGGGGGACATTTTATGTAAAATAATTGTATTGTTATCTGCAATTCCAATTATGTACTGTTAAATTTTATTTCAGATTATTGACTTTTTTCAAATGTATGTTGGTGACAATCATTAGTAATATTATCCGAGCAAACACAAATGCAATAATGTGTGTTATTTGTTGCAAAAGGTCTATTAATTTCAACAGAAAACATAGTGCTAAAATAACTTAAATTTACCCAGAACCTGAGAGGAAATCATTATGTGAATTTTAGGACACAGCTTTGAGGGATGATCTCTGGGGAAGTTCCTGAAAATGAGATGAAGTTGCATCTATGTGGTATTTATCCATACCATACATTTAGAAGATAGCAGAGGACTTCCAGAGTAGAAGTTTGATGCCAAGTTATTTTTTCTGGAGAAAAAAATTTTGGTGACAAGGTACATACTACTGCTAAGCTTATGAAACACCTCTGAGCTTTGGGTAGACTAATGGAGTACGCAGTAATACTCTTCCCCATTTATTATTCGAGTTACACTGGCAACAGCATCTAAAGGCTGCATCCAGTACTCCATATTTTCTAACAAACACAGATGTAACATTGGGAAACATCCGCGCAATGAAATTGTCTCACTGCTGTGGCTGCAAAGACACAGGAGACATTCTGGCCACATGTGCTATAAGAAGAGTGGAGAAGACAGCCATTTAAAAATACCCACAGAAAAAAGCATGGAGTCTAGCTAACAGCTGAGTCACAGGATAGGCTGAAATAAACCTACAAATTCAGCCAAATAAGCAGCTGGCTTTATTTTTTCTTCTCTGCAAGAATATTTTATGTGAAAGTACACTGAAGAGGTAAGTTAACAGTAATTTTTAGAACCTCATTTTAAATAAACTGTCATTGCACTTTAAAGGATATTTTTTTAAAAAATATGATGGTAAAACTCAGTCAAATTTTGAATTATGCCTTTGTTTCATGCCTGAGTAGTATTCTAAAAGGAACTTCAAAGGAGAAGGATACTATAAGTCACTAACTTCCTGCTTTGATCCAAGATATTATGATTTACAAAAACACCCAACAAACAAACTAAACACAAAGGGGAAGAAATTAATTAATTGCAAGGAGGAACACTTCAAGGGCTGAACATGATTTCTTTCTCTTATTAATACTACTGGCTTCTAATTCACACAAATGAGAGAAAAAGTGATGTTCTTGTGTACTTCAGTTAAGAGGTACATAGGAGTACGGACACCTGTGTGGAGACAAGGCTCTTCATGCCTGTGGATGCACTCCACCGCTGAAGAAGTCTGCTTCCTTATTGTCACTGAATGTGTAAGGAACCTCAAGCCTTCAGCTAAATGCTTAAAAAGATGGTGTAGATAACCTCCAGGTGCTGCCCAGAGTCATATTTCTGAAATTAGGGGATATTACCCTAAAATCCCCGTGTATTTGCAGCATACTTGGAGGTTTTCAGTGAGGACTAGACAGCATTCTTGGAACAATTAATAACCATTTTGTATTTGTTATGGGATATTAATTAACCTCAGTGATGACCCAGAGACATGCATAACCTGATTACACAAGTTTTCATACCCTTGTCTGCTCTGTAGCGAATGCCCAAGCATGACTGAGGGCTACATTTGCCTAGTAAGTGACCCCAGATGTAAAAGAGCAGATGTGTTCCCTCCTGGGGACTGTAGCTGGCAGCAAAGAAGGTGTCATATAGCACTTTGCAGCTCTGAGAATCCGTTAGGAGATTGCACAAAGAATACTTCTCCAAGAGAGATCATCTGGCCAGAAGCCTGCAGCAGATCTCTTAGAGCTCCCAGGGAATTACTTTGCATACCTAGGTGTCTAGACTTTTTGAATAATTTGTGTTGTAGAGACACACCTCCAAAATGAGTCTAGAGAAGTATTTTTCTAAAGAGTCTGAGGAGGAAAGCATCTATTCAGTTGTGCTGATTAACATTTTAGTAAGTTTTCCTGGTATTAGCAGCCAGGATAAGTCAAGTAAATTTGTATTTGTTATAGGCCATATTCCACTGAAACAGCTTAGTACAGTGAAGCACACAAGTGCCAGTATCAAGGAGAGCACTCTGTCCTCTGGCTGTCTGCAGTCAAGGCTCCTCACCAACTGGAATATATTTACAAGAATGTGGAGACTTGAATGTGCTGAACAGACAAGTTTGGAAGGGCCTGCAATATTCACACCAGACACAGAAGGGCATCTGTAAGCCTATACAATTGTACCAGCATTCTTTGCCATTTGTCCTACCTGAAGGTGCAGAGGTGAAAGAGGCCAGTGATAAGATAGGACTGATCTAATTAGAAGAGTGAGATTTCATCTCCTTAGTCTCTGGCCATACATGGAGATGACCCTGAGAACTAATCCAGACTAGGTCCTGATATTTGAGACTAGCCTAAACCTAGCAAGAAGCTGTGCTCTGCAGAGATACTCAAGTTAGGATTTTAAGACACATGGCAAAAAAGTACTGAGTCTTCTCGGTCAAATGCAACCAGCTGCAGTGGTGTGTAACAATTATTCCTATCAGGAACATGACACACACACTGTCATCATCCTTAGTGTCCTAAAATCTGGCAAAGCAATGCTCCCATTCATTGAGCTTGACCCTGTGTGCCGTGACAAGGGATGGAAGCATTCAGAGCTGTAGCTTGCTGAGCAAAGAGGCTCAGATCTTTGTGGCATCCTCTGTAATGCAGAAAGAGATAGAAGAGGTAACAGTGGGGGAAGTGAAAGAGCCAATGAGTGGAAGAAAACCGAGCAGCAGGAGGTGTTCTGGAGCATCTAAATGTCTTGATGCAAGAGCACCAGCTCTATTACATTATCTTTCCTGCCTTGGGTAGTGGAGTTTGCCAGAATGAGACTCAGATTTTAGCAACACTGGGAGAAACAAAGCAGGAATAGGCAGCATTTGCACACAGGCAAATACTGTCTGAGCGATTAAACCTTTTTAGTTCTGCAGGTTTCTCTGTGATAATGCAATGCTGATACAGTTTGGGATATCTTTACAACGTGATAAACTTGGAGAGAACAGGAATTTCACTGTAAAAGGAGGTACAGTGAATGTGGCTTGTAAGGTTCACATCCCATATATCAATGTATTTAAAAACCCAAGTAATTTTGGATGATGTCTTACATTTTAATGTATTAGTTAAAATATGGTTCATGGTCTAAAATTAAACAGCCTAGGGTGATCATATGGTAGAGGATAAAATATTCATCTCATTATAATTACAGAACTTAAATATAAAAGATTGAAACCTAGTAATGTTGCATATTGGAAAAAAGATTGTATTGTAAATCTGGAGGGTCAGGTGAGTAACATCCACTCTAGGATTTTAAAATATTATTTCCTAGCCTTAATAAATGCATTTTGTGTTGGATTCAACTTTTTCCTCAATAAACAAGCAAACTATCACTGTCCTTTTGTTGAGTAGTAGCATCACGGCACAGAGAATTTCCATATTATAATGTACATTACAACTCATGTATTTTTACATCATGTATACAAATTTGAAATATGATAGGTTTGCAATAATACTACATAAGTAATGGAAGAAAAGGCTCCCCCCCCGCCAAGCACATACACCCAGCAGAAAAAACCCTTGAAGTCTACAGAAGGAGGATGTGAAAAATAGCCTAGAGAAGAGTAATCAGAGGCAATGTACTATCAGTTTTCAAATAGGCAAAAGGTTGCTTCGAGAAGAGACCTTCTGGGTCCATCCACTCTGTTATGCTAAATGTAGTGCTTTCAGAGGACATAAAAAAGCATGTAGTTTGTATCAAGTAACAGCAATCCACTGTCCTTATGTACTTCCTCACCTGCCTAGTAGACATCTTAGACACAGCAGTTCTAAATTATGGTGAGACTATATGACTGGGAGCTATCAAGGAAAAAACATTTTTATGAGAGAACTAGAGAAGCTGCTTAACTTTAAATGAGGACAGATCCCATTCTACCTGTGATTTACAATTGACTGCAATGACATCGAGGTTTCTGGACTCAGTAGCTTCTGAAACACAAGTTTCTGGCCTCTCTATGGCCATAACAAGCCATAATAACATTATAATAGGATTTTAGGTTGGAGAAAGGAATATAAGAAGCCAGTTCAAATACCACTGGACAGGTTTGTAATAAGAGAACATATGGCTATAGGCAGAAGATCAACAACATAAACTTAATTCTGACCTTAAAAATACTTGTAAATGAAGGAATACGGTCAGGTAAGCTTAAAGAAACCTAAAGGCAGCTACTGCAAAACACCTCAGCGTTTTGCTGCCTCTTTTGAAAGTCCAGAAGGGATGGATGATTTAAGCAAGAGCTCTAGCAGACAAATGAAAATGGTGAGGTTTTCTTAGACTTATGTCCCTATATTGGTGTAGGTCACTTCACTAAAAGACCCACCTCCATTTTATCTTTCCATTATTGCAGACGTTAGCTGTTCCCCTGGAGAACACTTGTCTAATTTTGTTGCAATTATGATGCTTCTTGTGAAATGTTTTTTGTGATGTGACCAGCTCCTTCAGTAATAGCGTGAGCTTCTGGGTCTGTTTTATACTCTGATACTTAGATAGGTGACACATACCTGTCTGGAAGGTCCAGATCAGTGCCCACTTAATAACATGTTATCATTTTGATGGTCCTTTCTTTCACTTTGTAGTATTGCTGTTTCATGGTTGTAGAACCCAGCAGTGCTAAAGAGCAGCAAACATATGGCCCTGTCAGGAAGAGGTCTCTATTTTTAAAGCATTTTGATTATAGCATAGAGCAAGGACTGTTATGAGAAGGTCCAGGTCCATGCCTAAATTTAGGAGTAATGAAATTTGTATGGATGGGAGGAGGGTAGAATGAGAACACAAAGATGATAAGGACTCCTCAGATAATCTGTTTATTGAGCTAATGCATGTGACAAAAGTGCATAGGTGGGTTTTCTCCATTCCCTGCAGAAGGTATTTCGTTAGTTACGTTTGTGCAGTTGTTGTTAACTTCAGAATGGTTCTTATATACAAAGGTTGAATGACCAAACCTCTAGTAACTTAGCCTTCCTTGCTATGTTATTTAATTTGTTACCATTTCCAAATAAATAGGCATGTCAGGTCTACTGAGCACTGAACCAATTTTGCTGCTGCTGAGAGTTATGAGTTCACTTTAGCTTCATAATGATGAAGGAGAAGCTCTCCAGCAAAGTAAAGAAGAACTTATTTTTAGTGCAAAAAAAAAAATCGTTCTCTTTTTAAGTAGGAAAATAAACATAATTATTTAGAAATACCTGCAACATACAAAGTAGTGATCCAGAATATCCTCTTTAAGTAATTAATATAAGTAAGCGAGGCAATAATTTCGAAAAACTTTCGATCACATCTGCAGAAAACATGTATTGGTCATATACACCTGCCTCCTTGCTTTTTTATTTTATTTTTTTTTTTAATTTGCTCTTTTGTTAGAGCAAGCTAAGGTTTTTTATACATCTCATGTCAAGGTTTGGGGCATTTGAAGTTCCACTCAGCCCCAGCTGAAGAGACTTCTAATCTTCTGATAAGATATCTTGGAAATATCTTTTCCAACCTTGAAGATGGAAGTGTTCCATAGGGACATATGTAGGAACATATATGCATATATCCAATTTCGAACATTTACAATAGGTAAAGTGACTTGGTTTCAATTAACACTGAGTATTAGGTTCTGGTTCTGCAAATCTATAATGTTATATTATACATACATGTAAACAAACCTGCAGAAAGTAATATATGTATATTTTTATTTGTGAAAGAAATGTAAATCAGAGTTCTGACTTGCTTTCTAATTTGGAGAGGGGGAGAAGGATTAATTTTAATTGGGTTTTTTTAGTATTTGATATTGGCTGTCAATCAGGTTGTCATAAAATGTAGTCAAATATGATGATCTTTCCTTCAGTCTTGTCGACAAAGCAGATGGCATTCTACTCTTCATTGTTTCTCTGATTTTCTGTTTAAAATGGTGTAAATTAGATGAAATTTAATATCTTCCTCGTATCAAGACTGAGTTTTTTGGTAATTAGATATTTGAAAAGTCTCCAGCAACTTTGACTCTATTCTCCTTTTCCTCCTTATGTAAATCAGCACAAATCAAATGGAAACCTGCACTTGTGTCACAGGCTGGTACCAAAGGTCCTAAGCTGTGCTTTTCTGGTGTCAGGCGGAACAGGAGAGTTTAAGGAAACCTCCCCCTCCTGCAGGAAATAAGAAGTCAGGCATTTTTTTTCCCCTGGCAATGGATGCCTTGCTAGGGGAGGAGAAGCAAAGGTGCTCTGACATGACTACCAGTTCATTTCATGCAACCCCTTTGAACCACTTGTGTTTTTTGGAGTCAGAAATAAGTATCAGCTGTGCACACCCCAGGCCACAAAGCAACTGTGTGCAATGGATTTCTGTAGCAGATGTACATGTGCCAGTATTCCTGCTTCCCTGCTTCTCCATAACAGTTGAGGTCAAATCTGATCTTGTGTCCAATTAAACATGTTCAGCCATTAAATAACTAAAAAACGGCAGGTGTCAGGGCTTCATCCAAAGTTATTGTTGCAGCAACAACAGCAAGAAGGAGAAGATTACACCATCTCTGTTTACAGACAGTCCTTTGGCTTTTCCCCATCCACATACCAAAGCAAGTAAACTGTTGTTAATCTTAACATCAGCAATCTGAACTGGAAATTAGACTTTGTCCATTATTTATGAGGCTGGGTGGAAAGTAAATAATCTTTCTTAGCATTAAATTGCAAATTCAGAGAGAGATATGCTGGTTTTGGATCATATGACACAGAGAAATAAATCTTACTGCTCTCCCAATTTAACACATCAGATTCTAAAGGCATAAAAGTGGTTTTATTTCCTGAAGCCCCTTTGATTACGTCCCTCTCTTGGTCTTACATGTTAATGCATTTGCTCTCCATTGTTTTGCAAGAGACCAAAGTAAAACTTGGGTATACTATCAAGATGGAAGAAGGAAACTATAGGCCCTAAGCCTCCTTTCAATTACTGTAATGTAAAGGAATAATTTCCTTGAAATCAGTGACATTTTCCTGGTGTGAGACCTGCTGACAGCTATAAGCCCTCCACTAAGAATCTAGTAAAGTAAAAGATAGTTGATGGATTTGTTGTTCACTGTGTGCAGTGGCAGCACCTGCTTCTCCACTGCCAACATTTAAACATTAGGCCACAATAAAATATGCTGCTTGTGCGGTTGCCATTGCAAATCTGGTGCTTTGATATAAACGAGAAAATAAAATGTGACAATAAAGTGGTTGTCTGCCATTGGCAAATTTTAAGAAGTTCTTATTTAACAAGAAAAGACATTCTCTCCCCACTCCTTCATGATGTTTTTTGTTCCCCCCTTCCCCTAGTGTTACTTTTAAAGTGTTGTTTCCTGAATGATGATAGGAAGATTAATCCTTTTGCAAAGAAATAAGCACAACTTCCCTTAACTGTGCTCCAGGCTGCTTCCCTTGGTGCCATCACTCTGCATCCACTCTGTATGAAATGGTCCATATTCACAATCCAGAAATATGACTTCTTGAATGTGTTGGAGGCTATTAACCCTACAAAAATAAGCTAGCCTTTCCATTTGCTACTACCCTGAAGTCTTCTCACTTATGTGTTATGGATCATTGTCTGAATAGAAAATCAAGCTTAAAAAGCCATGCAAAAGGACTGGAAACACATGTTAAACGTTGAGGAAAACAGCTTCTTGCATATCTCAAAGTGTTTTGTGGGGATGCTGATGTAAATTCAAACAGAAAGTCCAGTTTTCTACGTGTCAGTGATGCAGCACACTCCCAACTGTGCCTCCAATTTTATTTTTCAGAAGTAATGCTGGCTTTCTACACACACACACACACACCATGCTTAGTTTTGATCCTGTAGCTTTTTAACTCAGGGTTTTCCCTTTTTGCTTTCCTCAGGGAAGCTACACTCAGGAGTGTAGCCTGGAGTCATTTAGTTATTTTACAAGATGTTGCATGTAAGAGTATATTATTATCAGGAAGATATTTTTCTACTCCATTGCATACTTTCCCCTATGCACTAGTCCCATTATGCAAGAATTCATTAGCTGATTGACTCCTATCTCTTTCCTCACGGAGCCTGGTAACGTTGTCAGCTCTCAGTCTAAATCCCAGTCCAACTCAGTGTTGTATGGTCATGAAAGGGCAGGCTAAGGCTATATCTGCACTGAGGGACACCGAGATCAAGCAGAAGAGAATTGGGTCTTTGGGAACTATGAATTCCTTATGTGCAGCACTATGTTCCTTCGAGAAAATAAGTTGGTATCTTCTTCACCATAGTAGGCCATATCTTCTGGTAGTGCCAATGGACATCGATCCACTGACATTACTGGAGATAATTGGATCAAAACCAATGACGATCCTGGCCCTGTAACCCTGCTTTTCTACGCTTTTTCTCTCGGAAAGGCTTCCAGTCCGAATCCACTGGCAGCAGAGATGGTTTGTCATCACTATTCAAAACAGAGGCATCTTTGTGAGAAGCACTAATCAGAGCAGGGCATACCTGGGCTGCAGAGACCATTGATAGAGGCTTCAACACTCTTGCTGTGGACCTGCATCGGCTTAAACACAGCACAGTGCCATATTCTGCTGCTGTATGATTTTCAGAAGCCAATTGCTGTCTCCACCAGGCACAAGAGCATGTGGAGCTGACAGCTGAGTTAGGGCTGTTGTGGGGAGTGGTGAAAGTAAGGGTTATGTGGCTGAGATATATTATGCTACTATCTAGTGTTTAACCACGATGAGGGGTTACATATCATGGAGCGAGTTATCACTTCTGCCTCCGTCTTACTGCTGCTGTGAAGGAGCAATGAAAAATAACTGCTAAGAGGTTTGTTTAGGCCAACTGCATATAAAATTTCCCTAGAATATAAATAATGGTGATTTCATTAGTCCTTTGAAGATCTGAGAGCCCAAGGACAGGTAAAAAAAATTAATGCAGATTGCTTAGGACTGAGCTTTTTCTGCATCCTTTGTAGGCTTCTGATCTCTGAAGACAACTAGGGATGCCATACAGAAGAGAAGATGAGGTTCAGCTGCTTTCCCATCAGAAAGGTTTCCTCGACTCCATTCTAGTAGCTTTTTGCCCCACGGCTTGGGGCTGTTAACCAACAAAGTCACATAAGTTCTAGGAACGTAATCACCAGATTAATCTTTTGTCCAGTCTTTCAGGATTAATAAACACCATTTGCATTTGAAATGTTAGTAAATTCTTAATCCATCTGCACAATTTTAGGCTGGCTGCAAGGTTACCAACTGCAACCTTTGGTATACACTTGGACTTCAAGCCTAGGCTGTCAGCGTCATTCCTTCTCCAGGTGTATGCAAGTCACCTAACTAGTTTAATAACAAAAACCAGGTTATGTGTGAACTGTCGTAGATTTGCAGATGATAATGCAGAGGATATTAGCTGAACTCTTGCTTATATTTACTGCTTAGCAAATATATTCTGCTGTAGATTGGAAACCTCCTTCTCCTTTCAAGTTTTCTTTATTGCAGCCAGAGCAGATGTAGACTGATTAACATCAAAGGCAGACTGCAGGATGTTAAAAGGTCTTGAAATAACATTTGGAGCCTGTATAAAATTTTGTCATAACTATCACATATATGCTGCCATATATCAATTTTTTACACAACTGGTTGATGTATCATAGTTAAAAAGTCCTTTAGCTAAAAGTTTTGAAAGTGAATGCCAATGCTCTGACCTTTACACCTGTGCTCAGGCACATAAATAAAAGTACGTGACTAAATACATAAATACAAAGGTACATTGCTTGGTGTTCCTCTAGACTTTCAGCCTACATGATGACTGGTGATTTTCTAAATAACGTTTCTTACATACAACAGCTACAGCAGGTCAGACAAGATGGTGACCTTCCCCAGTATCTTTGGCAATGTATAATAGTGGATGCTTTCGAGAGTGTATTAAAAAATGACAAGTATATAGTGACACTTCCATCAGTACATCCTCCCACATTCTGTCAGTTTAACACATTAGGGGCATCTCTTGGGTTGGAGTTTGCATCCATAATAATACTTGATAGCCATTTAAGGATTTTTCTTACACGAATTTATCTGGTCATTTTTTTGAATCTCTTCATAAATGTGCTCTCCTGTGACCATGAGTTCCACTGCTGAATTATTTATTGTGCTAAATTGTTCCTCTCTTTTGTTTCTTATTTAAGTCCCTAGCTTTAAAAATACTAGTGTGGCAAGTTCGATCCCTCCTGGTCTCTAATTATTGCTTCAGTATTTTAAAAATTATTTAAGAGTGCAATTTCCACTTGGAAAAAAATATGGTTCTCTTCTTTACAGTAGTTCTTTAGTGCTAACTAGGCTAAACTTTCCTCTCATGTAGGTACCTGCCACTAGCTGCCAGGAGGCAGACAATAACAGTACCATATGTCAGTTTGCAATGTTCCCAGGTGGTAGGTAAATGATTTCCAAACACAGGAACAGATTGGTGATGTTTTAGGCTCCTTGCTCTCTAAGGAAAAACACTTTCCATATAGCTCACTGTCGTAAAAGCAAGCCAATTTCTTCAAATATTCTTAAAAAGTTGTTTCTCAAAATGCTAAAATTAGAACACACCTGAACATTTCAGATAAATTAGAATAAAGAAATGAGTCTTCAGTAGGAGAATGTATTGCAGAAGCCCATAGATCTCTTCCCTTTCTAACTTCTGTTACACTGTTGTTCATGTTTTTTAAAATTTATGTTTCTGACAAACAGGAACCCTCTGATACCTATTAGAGATATGTAATCAGCCTCTGAAAATGAGGGTGGTGTTTGCTAATGGTACACCAGTAGCTTTGAAAGTTTGCAAGGATTATCTGTCCAGTCTGCACAGCAAATTTTAGCACTAGGTGAGAAATAGATTTGCTGCTGGCCTTAGGGTGCCAGACCCTCCTTAATGCATCTCCGTCACATTTGTGCTACTATTGCAAACTGCTTGTTAAGAAAAAGATCATTTTGGCACAAGTATGTCTGCAAATTTTAAACTATCTGTTCTTCCTGCTAGAGAAAAAGCACATTTGGGTAAAGCTGAAGATGAAGTGGACTCCAAAGTGGCAGGTCATGATTTTCCTCTTCTTAAAAATGTCACAGCTGTTTAATAACTAGGTATCTATCATCAACCTTACCAGGCTAAAAAGGGAGGCCGAAAGAATACCTCACCTCCCTATAATGTATACATCACTGAAGTTAGTCAACAAGTTTTTATTTTGGGGGGGAAGGGGGTTCTTTTTTAAAAAGTCTGACTTTTTGAGAAAGAAACAGTAAAACTGAAATGTGCCAGTTTTGATGATTTTGATATGGGCTTCTGCAACAGGGGCATGTGAGGAGAAGAAAGATCCAACAGCAGCTGATAGCTGCTAAGAACAGGTCTGGTTAAACCATCAGTATGTTGAATATGGAGCAAGGACTCAAGCAAGCACTGACACATCCTGTGAGTGCCTTACACTGACATGGTTGGCTTTTGCAGGATGGGAGTCTCTCAGACTCTCCAGATTCAGTTACTGTGCTTTGCGTAAGACCTCCACTGCTCTTGTCATCAGAGTAATGAATCCTTGTGATGGATCGTCAGCTTTGTCTCTTGTTTAGAATACGGGAGATTCAAGTTGCTCTTCAATTCAAGAAGGGCAGGACAGTGGAACTGTGCCTCTCACATACAAGTAAGGTGTTATTTGCCTTGACTTAAATAATCTGTGTTCAGCATGTCTCTCATTTTCCCTGAGAAAATATTAGCAATTCTTCATAATGAGAGCAGCCAAAGACTGAAATCTCATAATTTTTCATGCATTCTGGTTTCCTGACCAGCTGTAGAAAAGCATTCATTAACAGGCCTTCCTTTGCAGAGGCAATAGGTTTTAATTATACAGTACTTTTAAGAATGAGAAAATACTGTCGTTTATTGCAGAACAAGACCTGAACAAAGTCCTTGCAGATACTGCTGCATGTAGGTAGAAATGTTTTACTCCCCACAAAGGTTTCTAAACAACGCAATGAACATGTAAAAATATTTTCTGTAATGTATGTGGCATATGCAATATGCAAAATGGCATAGACATTCAAGTGGTTCAATATGGGATGATACTCATTACTTCAGCACTCCAGAGTAACTAATCCTTCCCATGTTATTACTGCTTCTTATCACGTTATCAATCACGTTCTTTCCTTTCTGATCACAATACACTAAGATTTTTTTCTGCTTCTCTGTCAATCTCCTCTAATCAAAATATGAAACCAATATGATTAGAGTCACATTTTCAATCCATAGTATTAGTGGGTTACAATTGTTCAGCACAGATTCTTCTCCTTCCTCCATAACTTAAACTGATACTTAGGGGAGATCCAGAATGAACTTGTATCTTCAGTGAAATGCCAGTGATGTCTGTACAATGGTACCGCAAGGAATGAGAAATGAATGATACATAATCATTCTCTAAAACCAGCACTTCCCATTGCTCAGAATTAACTGCTGACTGCTCAGATCTTACAATTTACTACTGGGTAAAGTAGTGGAGGTCATTGCATTTTTTATTAGTGTCTGCATGACCATGAGATGCAAGAAGTATAATTTGGCATCACTCCATCAGGACATCTGTCCTGGTTTACAGTTATTATGTCTGTCCTGTGATATATTTTTGAGCTTTAAGGTGATCAGATTTCACTGCGTATGTAGACTCAGGGAAAGTTGGCAGCTTATACACAATACATGGAACACTTGGCATCTACTGAAACAGAAGTAAAAATGAATTCCTTTCTTTTATTCTGCTAGTCTGCAGATGGAAAATTTATTTTTCAAAGTATTTCTGTGTAACAAAATTCCAATATTTTATTTACTTGTTTATCACTCTTATTTTACTTATAATGCATGTGGGACTTACTCTGTTTAGATATTTAAAATAGAGAAGAAAATTAAATGAAATTTTATACCAGCCATGCACTGTGAGTTGGGCTGAGATGAATCTGGTTTCATATCCATCTCTCCTTATATATTATGACACTGGAATCACGAATTCTGGAACAGCACACTCTGTAAATAAAAGTCAAGTAAGGATATGGAATGAAAATGTCTAATTTAATTTCAGAGTTTGGATCTGATATTTTGGTTCATCTCAAACTCCCTTTATCTCTCTCAACTTTCAATTCAGAAATGTAGGTATTACATGCCCTGTTGTTAGATTCTTAGAAACAAAGCAGTTCCCAGTAACTGCTTTCCATTTTTTCATGCTTTGCTTCCCATCATCGTTTTCAATAACTTTGCAATGCAAACTGAAACTTGATATTTAATGTAGGGATAAAATTGTCTAGTATTACTGAGATATGGAATTTAAAGCATGGGAAATTGTGTAGTCTCACTTCAGTGCATTTTGCCATTGATTGTATCTTTCAGTTTACTCCTGAAATATTGGTGGTTGCTGAAAGCTGGATCAGAACCTGAAGTCAGTTCTCATTTTTCACCCTTACTTAGGCAACCTTCTCTGGAAATCAATGTGACATAAACAAGCAGGAATTTAAGCAATACTTCATAATTAGGTCCGTTGGAAAAATGAGCAGTGTGTGGTACCAAAAAGCAGTGTTGGTCTGTGTTATCTCTTAGCTGGTCCCGGCAGAACTACTCCAAGGGATGACACATCTCTGTTGGTCTCATTCTCATGCAAAGCCAGTGGAAATGCTGTGTATTGGATAAAGCAGTGAAGATAACGATGACAATAGAATTGTGAAATAAAGCAGTAGGCCAGGTGCTGAGAAAATAGTCTGGGTTTCCTCCATTTGTAGATAAAGCTGTGACTGACTTTAATCATTTCACTTGTACTAGGAATTAATTAGGACCTTAAGGTTTGACCAATACTGAATAATCACTCTAATAATCTACAATGTGCAAGTTAGTTATGCCGTGGAAAGGGCAGTAATAATTACAGGTTATAAATAACTTGGTAGACAAAACATGACGACAGAGACCACTCATTGTGTTTTTATATGAAATCACTACCTTTTGATCTTTTTTCCCTTTCATTTCTTATTGCAGAAAAGATAGTAATCTCACATTAATATACTGCTTTTCACCTCAATACACATCAAAAAGGTATACACACATAGTAGCATGTGTGTACAATGCCTGAGTTTGTGTCTTACATAAATATGAGACCTTTTATTTAATAGGAAGTATCAAGGAGATGGAGGCTTAGAGGATGAACAGGAAAAAAAACCCTAAATAACCATTTAAAATTTGTTGGGCATTGAAGTTCCTAGAATATAATTATCCAGGTTGGACTGGTTCTGGGAAAGAGATTCCTGAACTTTTTAGGCCATGTAGCACTCAGCATTTCTGGTTTATCAATGCAAAGCCATCATCTTCATGACAATATGGTTGCACAGGCTGGGCACATATCACTTACTGTGGCCTCCATGACACTGGAAGTATCTCATCAAAACCGTTGGGATTTTCAGGGATCTGCAAAGGCCAAAAGGATCAGTTTTGTTTCATCATCTGGATGACAATTGCACGCATCACCATGGTGGTGAAGAACTGCGGAGGTGCTGATTTGGCATAGTACCTGTTGCAGGTCCTGTGGCTTTGGGCTGGCGCTCCCACTGTCAAGTACAGTGCTGGCCTGATCCTCCTGAGCTTGTGAAAACCAAGGCCACAGCCTCAGGTCTGCTGTAGAAGAGAAGGGTGGAGAATGAAGGAGCAGTAGTTCCTCCCTAGAGCTGATTGCTGTGTGGCAGTGGACATAGACATAGCATTTAAGAACAATTTTGTGGTTCCTTACCTCAATAAGCATTATACAGGGCAACCAAAGTAGAGGAGCATCAGAAGGCTGAGAATGAATGGCCTGAGAGGCACATGCAATAATGCTAACGGACAGAAAAAAAAGCTGTTGTGTTCCTCATGGTCAGAATAGGAGCAACCATGCATGATCACTCCAATAACACTCCAGAATATAGACACTTTATGTCATATATATTAGGTTTCATTCTTACACTTCTTTGTATATTATAAATAAACAGAAAGGAGGAGGCTGTGTGGAAACAATAAATGGAGAACCTTGCAAAGGTTGCCAATGCATAGAGTTAGCAGAAAAACTTACTCACGGAAAAACTTACTCAGTCTTGCCGAGGGGAGCTGGAGGCACCTGAGGTATCAGGTGCCAACAAGAAAATACCCATGAAGCACCTCAAGGGAAAAAAGGGGTGCTCTGCTATGAAGGTAACAAGGCCGACAGCTCAGATGAAATGCCTCTATACAAACGCACGCAGCATGGGAAACAAACAGGAGGAGTTGGAAGCAATCATCCTG
>Ga0181612_171321_pt1 | contig 19253 bp, 7 predicted proteins | sample HoacroProtozoa21_FD_119630 | JGI IMG/M metagenome (GOLD analysis project Ga0181612, IMG submission 119630) | Hoatzin crop microbial communities from Cojedes, Venezuel. Combined Assembly of Gp0051906, Gp0051904, Gp0051908 | reverse complement strand
CCACGAGGGTGATGAGGCACTGGAACAGGTTGCCCAGAGAAGCTGTGGCTACCCCCTTCCTGGAAGTGTTCAAGGCCAGGCTGGATGGAGCTCTGAGCAACCTGGTCTAGTGGAAGATGTCCCTGCTCATGTCAGGGGGGTTGGAAACATACGATCTTTAAGGTCCCTTCCAATCCTTACCATTCTATGATAATTCCAGTTGCCAGGTGATCATGTGAGTTCTCTTAACTGTCTCTTACACTTTTTATGCCAAAGTAGCATTTTCCTACACTTCAGAATCTTCACTTCTATGTATCAAAGGAATTGCATGGGGTACTTTTTGAATTATTATTTTCTAGAACTCTGGTTTCTCCTGTGTACTTTCCTGTCCTGTGGAGATCTTCATGTGTGCTCTCTCCTGTCTCCCTCATTCTTTGAATCCCTGTGGACACAGAAAATTTTTTGGAGTGAAGGAATATGAACCACAGTTCATGCGACATACTGATTGTATCTTCATATGTCTTGTCTGCCTAATCCGGGAAAAGCATAATAAACTCTACTGTTAGACTCGACAGTTGATGGTGCCTCTCATGTCAGTAACCTATGTGGAGAAAAGGCTAGTTCTGCCCAGAAGATTTGTGAGAGCATCTTCAGACCACAATAAGATGTGTCTGCAACAGATAGGTTTCTGAAAAGAATAAGCAAGAACCCAGGGAAAAACTACTGCTATATACAGACAAACTATGGGAATGACTGACTAGTGTTATAAAGAGCAAAGAATTCAGCATAAATTAATAGTGACATCCCAAATAAGAATGTTCAGCTCTTATAGTAGCTTATCCAAAAGTTACTGACAAAGGACAAAGCAGAGAAAAAATAATATCTGTATGTTAAGCACAAGGAGAATAGACACAAATATATTTCATAGAGAGGCACAAAGAAAAGATGAAGATAAAGGGACAAGACATCAACATCTGTGCTGAAGAAAATTTAAAAGTATAAAGCAGCAATGACAGTATGCAAAAGAAACCTGTGAAGGTATGGAGAAAACTAATGGAAAATGTCCTATCTCTAGGGTAATTATAGCCTAAAAACCATTATGTCAGAACAGGCAGACAAGAAAAGAGAAGGAAAGCAATTCATCACACTGGAGACACGAGCAATTAGTTGAAGAATGAGATTTTGCATAAATGTAACTAGTGCAGAAACGTAAAAGGTTTGTAGAGTGTGCAGTAGCACAAAGTATAAGCACAAGTTAGCAGAAAAAAACAAACAGGTAATTGAAGGCCAAATAGAGAATAGTGTATGGATGATTGCTCTAGCCTGAAACAGCTTTCTCACTTTTATTCAAGAAGCATACCACATCTAAGCAAAGCCAAATTATAATTTAAGTAAGAACATATTACCCATAGAAGAATGTACATAAGATGTAGCAGAGCAAGGAAAATGCACAGTCTGAAATTTCAGGTGCTATGGAATGTGAAGGAGCCATGCTGTTCAGCTAAAATGAGTTAATTCATGAACTACTGACACTAAACTTAGGACAAATGATTCACATGATAGACACTGAGGCGGAACAAAAGCATTCAGAATAACCAATGTGCTGCGGTAACCTGCAAGCAGAACTCCTGCAGTATTCATTTGAAGGACTGTGACACCCTACAGCCAAGTTATACCTAGAGAAGGACTCAATGCTTCAGCAACCACAGCAATTTTCCTGAAGTGTTCAGAGAACTAAAGCAAAAAAAAAAAAGGAAAAAAAAGCAAGTAACGAAGCAAACTGGTAAAGAACACTGTTCAAGTCAGATTCCACACACTGGATGAACAGTAAGACAGCCTTTAAGAAACCAGTGCAGCTGGTTCTTCTCTGCCAAGAATTTGCAATACAAAAATATTAACTCATAAGGCAAACACATTTACATAGTCAACATTTATTTCCAAAGGTAGATATTGACCCATAACACTGTAAAAGGCAAGCAATTACCCAGCAGGGGCTTTTGAGATTATCTATTTACAAATATTGAGAATACTATTTGCAGTTTATTAAGAAAACTGATCTCAAAATGTGTCAGAAGACGTACAAATATGTTGTAAATCAATATTCAACAGATGTTTCAAAAATAAAATGTGTCTAGCACTACCCTGGAGTATTTCTACTATAGCAGGTAGTGACGAAATATCCTGCACCATATGGAAATATTACCATGTAAATGAAGGATTATTCACGTATTATAGTGCTGTGAATTGGCCCTTGGGCCCTTCCTCCTTCAAAGACTGCTTGGCAGCTTCTGTATGAGTCTCAGTATTGCCAGTAGAAAATAGATAAATGCAAATTAGAAAGTTCTAGCTATATTGTTTCCTTGAAAAGGGCCTTAAAACGAATCTGTTCATAAATGAAACATGCTCCTTCGGGGGATTCTCAGAATGCTCCACTACAGAGTTTGACGACCAGTTTCTACGCTGCCCCAAGGTGAAAAAATATGTAGAGGCCGGAAACCACGGTGCATGGCATGACAACAAGCTTCCAGAAGGTAAATGGGCAGGTACTAACACCTCCAAGATCTTCCTCTAGAAACAAATCACACTCTTAAGGATAGCTTTATGGAGTAAATCCTCATTCACAAAACATTGCATGGGTAGGGTTACCCGCTAAATACCCTTGTGCACCACCAAGTGATGGAAGTTTGTGAAATAAAATTTTCTTCTGAACTTCATTCAGGAGAACACTAGCCATGGGTCAATAGATGAAGTATAAAAAAACCCAGAGAAGTGATCTGAAGAACCTGACTCAGGAACAAACCACCAGCAGTGTATACACAGCAATAAAAGTAAGTAGTGTAATCTAAAGAAGAAATAAACCCTCAATATTTTGTAGTCTCTATATTTTCTGTGGACAAAGAAGCTACCTCTTTACAGTGTTCTATGCAAAAACCACAGGCTATGATTTAAGCTGGGCAAGTGGATGACAGAGTCCTGCCCTACCCCAAGTACTGGTCCTTTCCCAAATGTACTTCACAACAGTTGACAGCTGAAAGAATGTGAAATTTCCCCTTGTAGGTCTTGAGAAGACTGTTTTTCCAGGTTCATCACCTAATTTTAAATAAATAATTCCCACTTTGCCTTGCATGCAGATTAATATGCATCTCAGATTTTTTGAATTACTCAGTTACCCATATATCTTTTTAATGATTATAAATTATGAAGGAATCTGTGAGGTTAAGGATAGCAGCTACATAGTAGGTGGCACAGACTTTTCCTTTACCAATGTAGAATTATCTTTCAAAATTAAATGTGTAGAACTTCGTCCAGCTTGCTACCAAATGTTATGTCACACAAACCGGTGATTTATTTGGCTCTGTTTTTGGCAGCATTTTCTTAAAGGTTAGGTTGTCTGTTTGTCTGTCAGCTTCCAGCTGAGAGACAAAGGATGGAGAAGCAGATTAATACTGCGGGGAAAGAGTAGTTAGGAATTACATGGGAGTTTGGGAGATCAGAAGCATCATAGATGAAGGTGAGGTTTCAAAGGGAAAAGGAGAACTTTGGGTTATTGCTCAGTAACAGTATACAGAAATATCGAAAGACAGAAAACAAAATCCCAGGCTTTATTATTTCCTCTCCTACAGATGCTACAGTGCAGCAGCTATTAGCTAACAGACATTCCACTGCCTGACAGCTGTACGTCTCCACCATGACTGACTGTTTTCAAGAACAAAATTTAGTTCCTTTCTGTGGCAAAATATTACATTTTTTTTTAAAGTGGAAAAAATGCCAAAGATTAAACAAACCTTTGTAATCTAGAGACTATCACTTGCTGGTATACCATGGTACCCATACTCTGCTTAGATTAGTACTCGTATTTTTCCTTAAGAAAGGTATCATTCCTTGATTATAATGAAGCCAGATATATTCTAAATTGAAAATTGATGAAGTATTGTTAAAGTCACAGGAACTTTATAATTTATTTCAGATGAAGTTCCTACACAGTACCTCTAGAGAGACAAATCTTGAGTGTGTGACCGCATGAGTCCATAAGAGTTGAAGTAGACATGATGGTTTTCTCTGGCTGATGGATCTGACCAAGAAGAAGTCTTCAAAGAAAATCTCCTCTCATACAGAAGATCTGAAATTATTTCAACAAGGCTTTAAACACATATCTAGTGAGTGAAGATCTGCCTCTCTTGAAAAAGAAAGCTATTGTGATATAGGTTTGATAAAAATAAATAAAAGAGTAACAGGAAAAAAAAAATCTTGTGAAAAGACAAGGGAGATTATTAGGAGGTTTTCTCAACTAAAAAAAGTTGTCGATAAACATAATCATGGTTTTGCATTTGTTGCTACTTAGAAGAGTTCTAAATTGGCAATAAATAGGAGTTCATCAAAGGTGAAACACCTTTTTCCTGTTTCTTTGTTTCATTCTGAAGTTAAAAATACAAGGCTCTGCTCAACTAGCACTTGCTTTCTGTGTTCAGAGCTGTGAAAATGCATTCTTGAGAGAACCTGTCCTCCCACACTTTTATTATTTTTCTCTTTCTTCATGACCCTAATTGCTGGCACGCTTCAAAGGTTTATGCTAGCCATAAAAGAAATGTAGAAGGTCAGGTCACCAAAATCTGTTTATGCATGGATAAAGCAGGTGAAATTTAATACACTTTCCAGCAGAAAGTTCCTGCTTAGAACATTTTATTATGTTTTAATTTCACTTTGTGATAGTTAATCTTCCCAGCTATCCCACTATGATCAAATTTCATGCTGATTCTTTTTTATTTTTTATTAGCCCATCCTTCCCTTTACGGTTTATTGGATTTTCTGCACTAAAAAGTCTTTTTAGCAGTGTTATTCTGAAAGATCTTGTTATCTCTTTTTACTTTAGTCCTTGTATATTTTAAAGTGGCTAACATCAGCAAATAAGTGATGGAAAATATAAAGCTTCTTTTGCACAGTAATTAATGACATTTTATTTTTAATAGAGTTATAAAAGTCTTAATGAACTTACTGGTTGATTTTTTTATTCCACCTGCTAGCATTATTCTGTTATGTTATGTTTTATTTTCTTATGCCCAGGAAATCAGTGATCAATCTGGGGAACATACTGAGAGCTAGGTGGCTGTTGTTTTCTCTGCATTTCATGAAAATTATAGGGAAATAAACAAAAAATATTTTAATGTTTCTGTTTTGCTTTGGTTATATAGGTGCATGTGCATTTGAAATCGTACATAAGAAAGTCCAGAAAAGTCAAAGTCACAATGACACTTTTTCATTGGGTACCACTATGAAGCAACAGATGCAAAGGTAAATGACTTCACTGACACTGGCTGTTCCAAGCTCTATGCTACATGATGTACTTCTACTGTGGTAATGTTACATGTGCCTCCATACCACAGTGAGTATCTGCTCTAAAAGCCAGTGCACACATCTAAGGTATATTATTCCTGAGTACAAGTGCTCAGTTGTAGTAAGGAGCTGATGTTCTGTTGTCTTCCAAAGAGTTTATTTCTGCCTTGGAGTATAAAGAGGATCTTCATTCTCATTGCACCTTAAGTTGGGTAACCTAGTCCTTCTCTTTTCTCTTATAAAATAAAATTCCCATAGCGGAGCTGATGGGGCTTTCAACGAATCATGCAGCCTGTCTCCTACAGGAGCATTCTTGACAAATACTTTTCCAATTTTTTTTAAACACCTGTGATGAGAAAAACCATACAGCGTTTTCAGGTAGGTCATGTCAGAGCTTTGCTATTATTACTATTAGACAATTTTCCTAACTTCTAATGTAAATATTTCTTCTTTGTAATTTAAGCTTTCTACTGCATGCATGGGTAAAAGGTTATAATTTCTTTCTTGAAGTTGCTTTTAGTAGACTATAACTTAGGGAGTCCCTCAAACATTCAGTTAATGGATATTGTTGGATGAATGCTTTCCACTGAAAATTGGCATTTTCCAACACAAATTAGTTTAATGAAAAATAAATTACAGTCAGATGAAATTATTTAATACATTACACAGTTCTTTAGCTCATAGCATATAGCTTCATGTGCTTTAGATAGAGCCATTGAGAGAACTGCAACAATACTAAACTAGACTAATAACAGAATTTGGCCTTAAAAGATCAGTTCTTGTTGTATCATACTCTGTATAGAATGCACTTTATCACCAGCTTTCAGGAAACTGGGCAGTATCATGTTTGTTTAAAAATAAAATCACACCAATACTTTGAGAATAAATTAGAGGAATAGATGTGTTTATAATTGGGTAATATAGGTAGGTTGAGCAGGACATTAGGAATCAATAGTTCTCAAATGTCAGTCCTGCCTCTGAACTGGAAATAATAAGAAGAGTAGCCTCTTCCTAGTCCAATAATATTTTCTTTTTTTTCCCTCTACCAATGTATTATTGTTGTTGTTATTATTGTAATGTATTTAGTTTGTTGTTGTAACGTATTCAGTCATAGCTATCAGTTGAGTCTTCATTTTTTAAGATGTACAATGCTGTGAAATAGATTTGCAATGCATATATTCTCACCAATTATTAAGTGCACTCTTGTTCACTGACTGTACGTCATGATGGCATATTTCCCCAAATATAAGATATATATATTGCTAATTAGAGAGCTCCACTGGGATGCAAAATATCAACTTGAAAACTTGCAGTATTCATTTGTTTAACTGACAAATTGCAGACTGGCAATCATTGCAGATTATATAGAAGCATTAGTAAAATGAATTAGTGTGGTGGAATAATAAAAGAAAGGTTTAGATTAACATTTTCTCTATGTCTGTCTCTTTGATTCATTTAAGTAATTTTGCATGTCTCTCAGACAGTTCATGATGTGTTTACCCTTAACAATGTTGCCAGTAGCGGAAACAGGGATCCTTATAGTAGCAGAATCTCAATTCATTTAACCTTCATGATGACTCACTGACATTCACCATATCACTTCCCAAAGAAAAGTCAAACACATATTTAATTAAAAAGGATTTGAATATTTATTATTCTGAAGTGGCAGTGTTATAGAAAGCTTTCCTTCAGTTTTGTCATCAGGTGGAGTTCACTCTGCTGTGATGGAGGGAGAAGCTTTCGGCTTGCTCAGGCTGAGGATGGAGTGTTTAGAGCAGTGGTTGGCAAATAATGGCAGCAGGATGCAGAAAAAAACACTCCTTAATGTTCTTTCATGAGGTTGTTCATACGGTATGGGAAGAAAAAGGGAGAAAAAAGCTCGGTTTAGTGTACACCACTATTTATCTCTTTATCACGGTAGGAATACTGCTATTCAGTAACAAAACTTGACACTCCTTTTTGCTAGGCACCCAGAAAGATTTGACTTCGAAGACTCTTTGTCACCTGTATTAATTGTGAATAGAAGTCTCCACTTGGTATTCCACAGATAACACACAGAGACACGCAAAAATATCCTGTCTCTTGTATCCTGAAAGCGATATGTCTGTGGTGTCTTGGCAGCTGTGAGAAAGGCGTCTGTGTGGGGCCAACTGAAGAGCCCCAGCAAGCAGGGCTGGTCATCTCTCTCCTTTGGCTGAGCTGTGCAGCCAGCGGCATCTCGCCCGCTTCATGGACTGTGGGCCAAATTCTGCTGGGGCTGGCGCTATTCTCTGTAACGTATGTGGCACCGTGAATGCATGTGAAGAAAATCGCTACAGTGGGGCTTGCAGCACAGGGTGTTTTCTGTTCTCTCTTTCAGTGCCAGGTATAACTTCTTTAAGACCACTTGATAGGCATAGTGGAGACAGAGAAGTAGAATCTGCATTTATCCCCTTATTCTCCAAAAGGAAGTCTTATATTGTTTTTGGCTTAGCATAGCTGATGTTTACAGAAGAGCACAGTGACTTTCCATGGTGCTGTGCACGGGGTGTTTTGCATTGCCATAACTGTAAATGCAAGTGCTTCAGCTCAGGGAGATCTGGGAAGAACAACTGGTACCAGTCCCTGCAACCTTTGTTTATTAGTTTGAAAGCCCTCTGAAGATCAGTTTCACAGCAGTGAGGATTAGGCAGACCAGCAGTGTCTCCTGTGGTGACACTTTTTAGAGCTCTGCACTGCCTCTAACTGTGAGCTGCATATTGACAAATACTCCACTATATTTCAGGGAGACTTGACTGTCCTTATTCAATGAACATCCCTTTCCATGAGCTGTCACATTCTACTTCATGTTACTTTAGTGTTTGGATACTTTTATAAAATAGTTCCTGCTGTTGGACAATGCAGTAGCTCAATTAATTACTTTTTTTTAGTGTCATTAAATTCCTAATAGCACATCTTAATGTTGCGACTGTGAGTGTTGCAGAATCGTAGAATCATAGAATAGTTTAGTTTGGGCTGGAAAGGACCCTTAAAGGTCATCTAGTCCAACCCCCCTGCAGTGAGCAGGGACATCTCCCACTAGATCAGTTTGCTCAGAGCACTGTCCAACCTGGTCTTGAATGTTTACAGGGATGGAGCAAAACGTACATGTAGTTATGTATATGTGCTTCTCACGTGATGTCTGAAACTTGAGTTTCTTTGCTCGGTGATATTTAATGCCCGGTAACAGGTAAAAATAGTTCAGCATTCTGTATTGGTCTGCTCTGTATCTGCCAATATTAGGAAAGATGAGCTACACATGGGTAAAATCAGTACAAATGAAAAATATTTAGTAAAGGTACAAAAAATACATATACTAAAGCAGCTAGTACAGAAAATAAAAGCTTGCTGTATTGTCATGTGTAGCCTGTAGCTTCTGCTTTAAAATGCAGCAAACCATGCCAACATTCAGTGTTACTGCTTCTTGATGCAACTGTTTGGATGACAAACAGTGAGACCTACACCAGAGCCATTGTTACTATGCACGTTCTGCCTGTGATCCCCATAAACTCTACTGCGCCTCACACTCTTACCCTTTGTGTAGCTTCACCTAGGTTTTTTGCAAAAGTGGGTCAAAGGATTGTTTTGTTTTGTTTTGTTTCAAAAAATAAACAATTTTTTTAACAGGGGTTTTTGCAGTGTTATGGAAAGAAGAGGCATTGTATGTCATTTCTCTTTCTACATGTTTCTGTCAAACAGTGGGCAAATGCACTGCAAATATTTTTTCCTAAAAATCAGCCTTTCCGAGTCTATTATAGAGCAAACCAGTAATGAAGACATGAAAGTTAACAGAGTTGCTCACTCGAGAAATCAGTTGGGCAGTGTTGTATTGCTGTACTCATCCAGAGGGAGGACTGGAAGGGATTTTCAAGGAAGAGTTTCATTTTCTGCATGTGGGTTTGTGTCCTGTGTTTAGTCTTGGAGAAATCCTGTCTCAAAGGCTCACACAAACTGATATTCATGTCTCCTGATTGCAGCTATATAAAAATCTGTCATCTAAACTTATGTAATCTTTCACTGTGGTCACAGGTACCCATCAGAAGTGTCTTAAGTACACATTTTAGGATGAAATCAAATAAAACACACTTTTTCTCTGCAGAATTTTTAGGAAGAAAGCCTAGAAAACTAATTGAGACTACTTACCTAAGTGGCTACTCTGAACTTAATTCCACTGTTAGTGGTCAAAATGAGCAAAGAAAACGATCTCACTGAGATTTCTAAGTAGATAAATAATACTGAGTGCAGTATATTTGAAACTTAAATCTCAGTAAGTAGGAAAAACAAAATTAGACCTGTTTCAAAAGCAGGTATAGAACTTATTCAAAGAACACTGTTATTTAGCAAACTTTTGTAACTTATTCTTCTCTTGGTATCCAGTATGAAATGTATCCTCTGCACTAAATGGAAAAAAAAGTTTGAATTTAAAATGAGTTGGCAGCCTCAGTGGAAAATTCAGCAGTTTTTTTCCTTACTATGAATAAAGGTTATTAGCAGTTACTCTGAGTGTTAAACCATGAATTGATAAGAATAAGAGAATATTATTGTTTTTGCTGTTTTCTAAAACATTAAATAGTGGATTATTGTATTTCTTGAAGTTAAATTGCAGCTGGAGGAAAGCAAATGCCAGTTTTTTTGCCTATTTTTAATTCTGATAAAAATGTGCCTTTAATTCTTCCATGTGCTATAAACATTTTATGACAAGTAAATATATTGCAGAAATCATTAATTTCTGTACCTGAAGAGTTTCTACTAACTTCTAAACATTTGTGTATTCATTTTAATTGCTAACTGTACAGAATAATTACTTTAATTTCAAGGAACTGTACATAATGAGAAGTGTAGTTTATATAAATCCTCACTGTACTTTTCTATATGCAGTTTGTACTCTTTTTTAGGATGCTGGTTTTAGCAGAACATACATCCTTTTTTTCCTCTGAAGTCCTGTTAGAGACTAATTCTACCAGATATTCTAAAACATGCATTTTAAAATTGCTAACCTGTGTAGCAGTTTATACCACATGAAAACCTCTAAATCTTGGGTTTTGAAAGATGCAATATAGTATAGGAAGACAAGTACAATAATGGCCATGGCAGAACAGCATTACAGAGTGTAGGAGGTTCAGATTGTGACAGTTCCACTTTGTTCAGTGTTGTAGCTGGAAAGAAATTCATTTCTAACAAACAGATAGATTTCTAAATATTTATGAGCAACCCCCCACCTTGGGGCCTAACTGAATGATCATGGAAGGAACAAAAATTAAAAAAAAAAAAAGACCAAAGAAGAGAGTTGAACAAGAACAAGATAAAAGGATTATACAAGCACAAGAAAAATAATCTGTTTCCTCTTGCACACATAATTGCAATTAGTGGAGGCTGGATTTTCTGTCCTAGGTGAACTGGTGACTATCCAGCACTACCTATGAGCAGTACCTCCCACCCAGAATTGAAAAAATCATTTTTGCCTTCTTCCACTGGTGTAGCAATTCCAGATCAGAACAAATATACATGACTTGAAGAATCAACACACAATTATAACTGATTGAAGGGTGATGGGAGAAGAGGGCTAACTGTAGTGGGTACTATGGGGCAATTGGGTACTACCCGGCAGACTTGCTTCTGATGGTTGCTTGGTGATGTGGAGGTTGTGCACTGGCTCTGTCACATGCTCCAGCTCTCTTTGGAAAGAAAGCCCGGCACTTGTGCGGGGAGGGTAGGAAAGAGATCAAGTCCAGTTGGTGTAACTGGGAGTCCAAGACCAGCACCAGGATACTTGCTCCAGAAGCAGAATTTAACCAGCACATGAACTTGGGACCAAAACTGTAGGATACATTACAGAGCACGTAGAGCCACTGTTATTTTACTTCACTTTTAACTACCTGGATCCAGTTAGGTACATTTCAGCTACATCTGCAAAAGCCTCTTGGGTCTCCCAGGCTTAGCAACACCATCCTAGCTTCAGAATGATGATTCAGACTAAGAGACTGAGACACCTAGAAATGCTCCTTACAAGCCTGGTGCACAAGAAACCTGGAAGTTAAGTGGATATGAACTGGTGAAACATACCAATTATAGGGACATCTGAGCTCTGAGCATTTGCTATCTTGGTCATATGAGTCAGAGCAACACATAGTTCTCTCTGATGCCCACTAGAGCGATTACTGAGAATAAGAGGTTCAGGTCATATGTTTTACTTGACCTGAGGGAATTTAATCAGATCCTTCGGGAGCATGCAATAGCTAAAAGGCTAGGCAGGCTGAGGGTATTCTCCATGCAGTCTGTTGGCATTCCAACAAAGAATTCACAGGGTTAACAAGCTTATAGGGGCTAGAAGGAAAGCAAGAGAAAAGAAGCCTGATAGCGTGGTTTTCTGGGTCAAGGTTACCTCAAGGTCCTGTTTTCTGCTCCATAGTTTCTCTTGCATTGCAAATCCTGTGAAGTGCAACTCAAAAAATAGTCCTAGGGCCAAACTTACAGACTCCACTTTTCAGATGTATGTCCTGAATCACTGGGCTGTTCATGTCCACTTGCTCACTGCTCTCTGGGTCCAGGTGTCTGCTGTTCCCTCTCGCACAGTGTCAAGACTGACTAGGTTTCATTGCTTAGGGAGAGAGGAGTTGGTGTGAATCACAACATGTCTCATCTCTAGCTCTCATAACTTCCTTGTGGACAGATAGAGAAGGTCTTCCTTGTGCTAAATGAAATGCATTAAATCGCAGAGCATGCCATTGAAATTTGATGACATGAAGCATTCCTGGAGATGAGAGAGGAAATACTTTGAAAGATTAATATGCCTGGTACCTTGTCCATAATCTGCAAGGTTAAAAATGAAAGATGTTCGTTTTCCTCATCTCATTGTCTCCTGTACTGTTTGCCTGTTTTATGTAAAGCTTCTCATATTTCCACTCCATAAATTTTCATGTCAAATGTAAGCTTGCTGATTCTTGCTAGAACAAATACTTTATCACACTTTAAAAAGTCTTAGAAGTTGAAGTGACTTAGACTTCATGAAATTAACATGTACTGAGGTGCATGATGTTTACAATAAAAATAATTATTTTAATAGATTTTTTCAGCTTATGTAATGCCCAATTAACTGCTATCCTTTGGGGATGATAAAAGCAGGTTTTTATTAAAGTTTGTCCTTGTTTCTCTTCTAGTGATAATGGTCCACTTTAAATGAAAAATACAAATAGGCTTTCACCCATGTAATGGTAGTGCATATGTTTAGTTAACACATTACATTTTTGGGCAAGTTTACCTAAGAACCTTGAAAAATTAGTTGTTGGAGTGAATTCTTTCTTACCTTAAATTATTCTCCACATATTAAGCTCGTACTCCCATTTTGACTAAACATCCCCTTCTTTTGCCATGTAAGTTCTGCATAAAGAGATTTTTATTACAGAAAATGGGCACTGAAGTGCATAGGAGCTTTTGGAATCTCTATCATGGGAGGTCTTTTAGAACAGGTTCAGCAAACATCTGTTATGTACTGATCCTGCCATGAACTGGAGGGATAATCATATAACCTCTTGAGGCCACTTCTAAGCAATGAGTCTATTTTATATGTGCATGAACTGTGTCAAGGTTGTTGACACTGCTTGTGTATGTGAACTGTTACTCAGTGGGAGTATAATGCTTGGAAGGAAAATTTAGGTAACGGACAAAATATATTCCTAGATCTTCTTTCTTTCTTTCCCTGCAGAAGGGAATCATACATTTGTGCTGTATGGGAAACTCATTCCAACGGGTTGGGGAATTCTGCAGTTCTTCAACATCTGCTGAGGGTCATGTTTTGCCCATCTGTCAGTGATGTCTAAGAATGAACAATAGTTCAGTAATAAACATTTTTTTTTCTCACTAGTGTCTTATACATGTTGTGCTGAGATGACTCTTTTAGAACAAGGTATTTCCAGGGTAGATTTCACATAAAGTATTACTAGATATTTTGCAGAAAGTATTTATAATCTTGGCAATAAGTATTTCTTTCATTTGGTTGTTTGGATGATTTTATGCCCTAGTGTCAGTGTTAAACATCGATAACCCATCAGTCAGTCAATTGGCACCAACTGACACATGGCTGAAATATAGGCCTTGTGGAAAAAGATTATTAGTATTATAGTAATACTTCTTCTATCTGTGAATCTCAACACAGGATACACAAGAGAGCATCTGCAATCTGTATATGGAGAAACCAATGATTAGAGGGAAGTGACTTGTTCAAAGTCACCAAGCAGCCTTGCAGCGGAATTGGGAATAGGACCAGATTTCCCAGAGCCCTACTTTAGTATCTGATTAACTCACCTATGCTCCTTCCCTTGGTAACAGTAGCTGTAATATCAGCTTGTACAAAGTTCTTCCTCACCCTTCACCGCTTGTTTCCCTTTCAGACATGCAATTCTCACTCATAAGTTTACACCACAAAAAGTAGACAGGAAAATAGGAACTTGGCTTCTGCTTGATTTCTTTTCCAGTGAATAAGGTTGCATTGAAGCAAGTAGAAAGTAAAACAAAACCAGAAGAAATAAATACTATATTGATACATATTTTTCACTGATAATTTAAAATATCTTGCTGTAATTTGCTACTATATCTTCCTGTTTGCTAGGTATATTTGTAACTGTCCTTATGTGGTTCCCTGCAAGTAAAATTACTTGCTTACTGATTTTTGAGTTCGATATTTCTTTCTTGTGCCTTAAAATGTTCTTTGGTTGGCTAACATGGGCTGAAAAATGAATCAAAGAGATAGACAGATTTTTACTACAAAATGAGATTTTTAGACTGCCCAAATTGTTATACAGTACTAAGCCAGCTTCTCTTTTGGATGATACATGTGCAACAGTTATAGTAAAAACCTCACTTTTGGCTGTATTATAGACTGCACTACTACTGCTTATCTTCAGCAGAAAAATATAATTTCAAGCTACATACATCCTTTTGTAAATATTGCTTCAGATTGGAAATTAATTATCGTCTGGTATGAGATGAAAAATGATAATTTCATTTTAAGCTTTTGTTCAATTTTGTAGAAAAGGATTCTGTCAAGCCTGATAAATGTTTCTTTATTTTAATTTTTTAAAGGAAAAGTATAGATATATGTTTCATTTCCTTTCTTTTGGGTTCCCTTTATTTTCTTGGCCTAAGATTTATAAAAGATCAATGATTTCAACAGATTTTATATGGGACATTGGGAGAATTATCATTGAAATGTATAGTAATATTCAGATTTTAGCATGTGCAATTTTCAATAAAAGCTTTTCTGTGCTTTTTCCTTGTGGCATTTTGGGAACATTCTTTTCTGTTTGTTTTTCTTATGAATTTATCCCTGTAATATATTATGGGATTACAAAATTTCAATTAGCCCTGTTCTATGAACTGAAATTTAATGAAAGTTAAGTACAAAGCAACCTCCTTTATTTTTTAAAATAAATTAAGGGATATACCCAGAAAGTCAGGAAACTCCTTCTGTTACAGGGTGACTAGATTTTGCCTGTATGTAGTGTTCAGAAGCACATGTTCTCCTACCTATTGAGTGGGAAAAATTACTCATCTCACATCTATGTATCTCTGTAGCTCACAGCTGCTGGTTTTCCAGTGGTATTTCTCTACATTCATACTGGATTCCAAATAAAATATTTTAAAATATATATACTGAAGCACTTACATAAATGACATTTGTCTTCTTCAAGCAAAATATAATATGAATATAGATATTTTGATGTCTTTTTGTATTATACTCAGATACAAGGATGTAAGGATATCATGTTAGAAGTTATTCCACTTGAAAACAAATAAGCAAAACAAGAACAAAAGGCAAGAAAAGTAATAAACTCCCAGATACATAAATTCTAATAAATGGAAATAATAGAGACAATAATGAAGATGAGACCTCTCAGGTCACTGATGCCTGGGCCATTCAGAGACCTGCTCACGTGTAGCGTTTGCAAGGTTCAGCCTGACCTTTGCAGTTGGTACGGCAGGTAAAACAAGCTTGTCACGGGTCTCACAGGAAAGCACTTACTTACTATAGGATATTTGAGAGGGCTTGTGGACTTGTGCAAACCTTGTTATGGGATGTTGAAATAAGATATTGTAAGATTTAAAGACAAGGAAAGACATAAGAGCTAAAGACTAAGAATGAGAGGGAGTGTAGCCGATCAGGGAGGAACAAGCATGGTAGGTTAGAGAGAACTGGGACAAAAGGGGCCAAGTGAGTGTAAACCAGCAGCTGGTCAGCACAATTGTCTGGCCAAGCCGTGTGCCTCATCACTGCAGTCTATCCTGTCTTACTAAATCTTATTTCTAACTATTTTCTGTGTAACCACACTCTCTATTCTGTATGTGTACATGTGTTTCATTAGCAATCTGCAAGCTGAACTAGATGGCAAGTAGGAGGAAACCCAGGTCTGGAAAGACCCAGGGTCTGAGCCAGTGGCTGGTTAAAACACCTGAGGGCTGGACACAGATACTGGACAGTTAAAGCTGGCCTTTGAGAAGATTTCAAGGGAGTTTCAAGGGTATTTTCAAGGAACCTCTGAATGTGGATATGCCTGTGAATCAAGAGAATGTGTGAGTGTGCGCATAACCTTCAATCCTGATTAAATGCTAAAGAAAGAGCCGGATCAGGCCCTCAGCATTCAATTTTATGTGAGTATTATTGGTTTTTTTAAGAGGGGACTTCTCTCTGCCTGTTCTAGGTGGTGTGGTCAGATATGTATTTTGTGTATGTGTATCTGGATTTTATGAACACATGCTCAACCTTGCTACAGACCAAACTTGCACATGGGAACAGAGCAGAAAACAGGCTAGGAAGGAAAATCCCTGTGGTCCTGGATTTGACTTCTCTTGACAGTCATAATAAACAGACTTATGAGATTGTCTTTAGGCTCACATGTCTGAAATATGGTCTTACCCTTCAGTGTGCTGAGATGCATATTTCATATTCATTCTGTGAGAACAGAATTTACTCTTTGTTCAGCTGCGAGGTTCTGAGCAATCACCTGCCTAATTTGATCTACCTAAGGTAATTCCAGAAAGAAGTTACAAGGGTATATAAGTATACATTGTGTCAGGCAATACTCTAAATGGGAAAATACTATGTGCTTGAAAAGACAAAAAAAAATGTTTTGCACTGAGCAGTTGAGCTCTTATTTTTTTATTTTTATTTTGTGTAGGGTAGTAGTTTGCAAGGTAATAATTTGTAATTGTTTGACAGCTAGAAATGCCATATGCGGGAGGATAGGATAGTGAAGGTGATACATTTAGGAAAACCAGTTGAAACTTGAAAAAGGTTGGAGTGAGACAACTTGAGAGTTCCCTTGTCAATGAGGTCAGTCTGAGTAGTGGAATATTCACCAGATGAAACCAGAGGAAGCTGTCCTACCTGAATGTCTTAAAACTGAGCTAGGCAAATATCTTGAAAAATACATGAAATGGGATGGATAGGTTGTTTTCATTTCCAGGCGTACTTGAAACTCTATGCTTTTGAGACGCTGTGTGACGGAAGTGAGACTCTTGTTACCCAAGAAGTTTAGAAGCAGCTGACTGATTTGCTAAGTCAGAGTGGTTAAATAGGGTCAGTAAGGACAAGGACTGGAATGCCAGTGCTTTCAGCATATGTGAACTGCTGTTCTTCCAGCAGAGCAGTGCAATATACAGTTAAACACCTTTGAGACGCTGTAGGTGGTAGTTAAAGGTTAGTGGATTACTAACAAAACTGAAAAGAGAAAAAGCTAGTAGGTTCCTGAAAACACAATCTAGGATCCTTCATGCTCAAGAAACACATAAACAGAGAAAGAAACATCAGTCCCTATTAGCATTTCAGTTATATTGTTGCTGCAGTTAAGGGGAACTCTTACTCAGGTGTTCCTCTTCAAGCCCTACAGGCAAAAAAAAAAAGAAAAACAAAAACGTGGTTGTGGAGCTTAGTGATGCTTTCAGTCTTGACTAACTGGTATAGGATGGAGCTAGGTGAGAATCAGGCTGTCTATTTACTCAGTCAAATATTGCTTTGCAATGAGGAAACCTGCTAACTGAACAAGAAGTGATAGTTCTCTGCCTTTTCACAATTTCACTCTTGGCTAAGAGAAACAAACCAACCCTCTTTTTCCTAGGGTTAACACTTGGAGTGGCCCAGGGAAACACAGAAAAAAATGTCATGGGGTATTCTTCACCAAAGTATGCATCTCCATGGATTTTGCAGTTCTTACCCAGCAATACAGCTTTTTGTTTCAGAATAGTCAAACTGGATGCTTCTTCAGGCTAAGCTTCCAAAAAGACCATCTTCTTTCAGGATTTTACATGTTATCTTATTCAAGGCCACAGAACTATAAAACAGCTGAGGCTGGAAAGCACCTCACCTTGTCTAGTCTGATTCTTCTGTTGAAAACAGAGTCAGCTAAAACAGGTTACCCAGGACTGTGTCCAGCTGGGCTTTGAATAATTCCAAGGATGGAGACTCCACAAGCTCTCTGAGCAGCCTGTTCTGATGTTCAACAAATCTAACAGTAAGAAAAAAATTTTTCCTGATGTTTAAAGATAATTTCCTATATTGCAGTTTTGCGTATTGTTTCTTTTCCTGTTAATGGGCACCACTGACCATGTTTATTGTTTTAAATAAGTTTTCTATTGAGCTATTAACAGCATGAAAGAACAAAGAAGAGGGAAAGTCAAAGCCCTTAACATACTATAGTAAGTGGAACAGCTGTTTTTTAACTAACTCAACATACTTGTGTCAATTGTGTTCTGTTTAAGCAGCAAAGTTATACACTGCAAAATGTTTATTTAAAAGTTGTGTGAGAATTTTTTTATTATAATGGAAAATTTTTTCAAAATACATGGCTGTATATGAAAACTTTATTTCTTTAAGCACTTTGCTAAAAACATAAGCTGCTTCCTAGCACAGATAAGTACTTGTCCTGGTTTTGGTTAAAACAGAACCAATGCCATACAAGTCTCACTCAGTTTAAAGGCAGAGGACCATGAGGGTCTCACTCTCTTCATCCATGGCTGACTTCTGAAGAGCACCCTGCTCCTTGTCCTGCCTGTGATCCTGATCCAGATTCCAATCCGTGCATTCCTGAATCCAGTTCCCATCTAGTGCTGAGTCCAGTCCAAGACTTCCTGATGTCTGCCTGGCAGCCGCTGGTGTGACACCAGCCCCCACAGCACACAAGTCTGGGAAACTCCATATTGGCTTTGTATATTTTGCATTATTATTTCTCTTATTATTAGTACTACTAGTAAAACTCTTTTCACACTCAATTTGTAAGTCTTTCTTCCTTCCTCTCCTTTTTGTCTTCACTTGGGGTGAGGGGGGGGAGGGATTAATAGCATCTGCTAGTTCCTTGCACATTTTCCTGGCATTTGCATAAGATATGTGCTTTAAACTTTTCCTTGTTTTCCGCCTACAATAAATATTTTTTTGTTCCCTTTTCCTTTTTTCTAAACCATCTGACTTCTAGAGGTGCCTTACTAAGTTTGCTTGATGTAATTTGCACGGGAGGATATCATCTAGTTTTGACTTTTTTTACCTTTTCCTTTTATTCCCTTTTACCCCTTCATTAGAGCATCTATCCACAAAATTCTGTGTAAAGATTCTTCCAGATTTCCATACAACACTGTAGAATTATAATGGCACTATCAGAAAAGTTTCTTCTTGTAAAGCTTCAGCATTCACTCTTTTTATTTGGAACTCACACCATAAGCATCAGATGTGCAGCAGGAAAACTACGATACAGTTGCCATCACAGAATCACAGAATCACAGAATGACAGAATGGTAGGGCTTGGAAGGGACCTCTGCGGGTCATCTAGTCCAACCCCCCTGCTGAAGCAGAGTCACCTACAGCAGGCTGCACAGGACCTTGTCCAGGCGGGTCTTGAATATCTCCAGAGAAGGAGACTCCACAACCTCCCTGGGCAGCCTGT